>ERZ1292629.1710-Hain-H43-01um-R1-1710-length-20546-cov-10_pt1 | contig 20546 bp, 22 predicted proteins | sample MGYA00564399_ERZ1292629 | MGnify/ENA primary metagenome ERZ1292629 (study PRJEB36523, sample SAMEA6512636) | groundwater metagenome | collected 2019-01-08 | study: AquaDiva: Metagenomics assemblies of 32 groundwater samples | reverse complement strand
TACTCACGAGTTAAAACAGGGAGTTTGCGCAAATACAAATTTTGCTGTATCAATTTATTAGGAAAAGTATAAAAAGAACCCATCCCTTAAGAAACATAGTTCTCGGTTAAAATGGAAGAGATAATACAGGAAAAAATTAGCGCAGATCACCTTCTATATGTAAGCTTGAAATACACAAAAACCTGTGATGTGATAATTAACTTATTAATAAGATGGGCAAGAATGATAGAATTGAGCATTGAGAAAATTCTTAAACATGCAAAAAAGAAAAAGAAAATTTCAAGCATTGAATCAAGCCCTATTGGAAAAGTTCAGCAAATTAGAGAGCTTTTAAAAAAAGACCCCAATATACAAGAAGTAATAGATATGTATATGATGTTTAGAAAGATAAAAGAACTAAGAAAAGAAAGAATAGGAGAATTTAGGAAAAATGTTAACCTAAAAGTAACTTACCTTGGAAAAGAAGTTAATATTGACTTAGAAAAACTAAAACAATATGCTGCCAGCCTAGAAAAATTTATAAGCACCACAAAACAATTTCTTTCTAATTAAAACAAGAAGTAAAGCTTCTTAAAATAATAAGATGTCAAGAATAATAGTAATAACGTCTGGTAGGGGGGTGTAGGAAAAACAACATCTGCAATAAATTTAGGAGCAGTCATAAATCATTTTGGAAGAGATGTTCTTGTTATATTTAACATATCATAAAGTCCTCTATCCTTTTGCTTGGATGCCATTCTGGTACCCCTTAATTTATTATTTTGCTGAGAGATATATTAAGAAAAAAGAGATAAACATTAAATCGCCAATTATCAAATATCATTAATATAACCAATATTTTATAACAGGCCAATATCAGATTCTTAATTTTAAATCAATTCTTTTTAAGAGCATAAATTAGTCTTTATAAAAATTTATTTTTATCTTTCCTCAATCTTCCTAAACAAGATTTCTGACTTTTTAATCTTTATTTTATCATTTAAAGGTTTTTTTATGTTGTCAAAGGTATTTTTTCCAACATTAAATGAAAATTGCTTCGCAATTTTCTCGCTTGTTGAAGGAATAAAAGGCCAAAGAAGAATTGCAATTGCTTTTATACTGTCTGCTAGTTCATAGAGAGCTTTTTTGTCATGAGTTTCCCATGGTTTTTTATTTTGAACATATTTGTTACATTGATCGATAAATTCAAATATTAAATTAAGAGTTTTGTCAAATTCATAATCATCTATAAATTTTTCTATTTCTTTAAGCTTAAGTTTTTTTAATAAAACATTTTCTGTTTTTGGCTTTTCAATTCTGTATTTTTCTACGAGAGCAGAAACTCGCGAGATTAAATTTCCAAGTTTGTTTGCAAGTTCATTGTTATGGCGGTCAATAAGTACTTTTTCTGAAAAATCTCCGTCTTGGCCAAAGGGTGTTTCCCTAAGTAAAAAATATCTAGCTGAATCAACACCTGCGATTCCAATTAGTTCATCAATATTAAGAATTTTTCCTCTTGACTTTGAAATTTTTTCTTTATTAAAAGTCCACCAGCCATGTGCAAATACAGTTTTTGGCAATTCAATTCCAGCAGACATCAACATAGCAGGCCAGTAAACAGCATGAAACCATAAAATATCTTTTCCTATTAAATGAATATCTGCAGGCCAATATTTTTCCCTGCCTTTTTCTCTTGTGGCACTATAATAATTTAAAAGTGCATCAAACCAGACATAACAAATATGTTCTTTGTCAAAAGGAAGAGGAATTCCCCAAGAAAAACTTGTCCTGGAAATACTAAAATCTCTTAATTCTGTATTTACTTTCTCTATAACTTCGTTCCTTTTTGCTTTAGGAAGAATAAATTCTTTATTTTTATCATAAAGTTCAAGCAATTTTTTCTTATACTTAGAAAGTTTAAAGAAATAGCTTTCCTCTTTAAGTTTTTCTAATGGTTTTTTATGTATAGGGCAACATAGATCAAGAGCATCTTTTTCAGTGTAATAAGCTTCACATCCTGTGCAGTATAATCCTTCATATTTTCCCTTATAGATATCCCCCTTATCATAAACTTTCTGCAGAATTTCTCTTACAACTTTTTCATGGTCTTTGTCTGTTGTTCTGATAAACCTGTCATATTCAATATTAAGTTTTTTCCATGAATCTTTAAATTTAGGGATTAATTCATCAATAAATTCTTTAGGAGTTTTTTCGTGTTGTTTTGCTGTATTTTCTATTTTTTTCCCGTGTTCATCTGTTCCTGTAAGAAAAAATACATCTCTGCTTTTACTTTTGTTCCATCTAGCTAATATATCTGCTACTATTGTTGTATATGCGTGTCCAACATGTGGTATATCATTTGGATAATATATTGGTGTTGTCACATAAAACTTGTTTTCCTTGTTAATTTTTGTTTTAATTACCATGTTATTCTTACAAGAAAGAGGTATAAAAAATTAACTGCTCTTGCCCAATTGTCTTTGAATGTATTCAAATAATGCATCATCTTTTTCCCTTTGGTATAAATCTCTATCTCTTTTCATATCTCCATCATAAACTGATATTTCAAATGGTCTTGATTTAGAAAAAGGGCCCTTATGAGATAAAAAATTTATTACAACATAATGTAACCCCTTACTTTTCTCTATTCTTCCTCTATCAATTATCATCAAATCATCAATTGTCTGAATTTGATCATATATTTTTTGTTCAATTCTTTCTATTTCTCTTAGTTCATTAATAATTAAAAACCACCATCGATGCCTCATTATTTCCTGCTCGCCAGTATCTGTTTTAACATTCCATCTTATCTTTCTTTCTACTTTTTTACTTTCACTTTCTCCTACCATAATCCTTTGATATTGATAAGGTATATAAAAATTTATCAAATATAATATGTATATTGAAGAGGATCAAAATTAAAGAAAACTTGTGTGCCAGGAGTTTGTCGGTAGAATTCGAACTTCCCAGTATGGGATAACCAAGGTTCTCCTAACATTACCTCTCTTTTTATAAGGAATAGGAAAAAGCTCGTGGACTGGGTTCAATTCCTGGTGGGCGCTTTTTTTAGTTTTTATTTAAACTACAGAAAGTTTTTAAAGAGGAATATTATTAATCATTTAGGAGTAATTTTTAGATATTTTATACGAAACTTATTTAAAGAAATATTACTTATTATGAAAATGTTTAATAAAAAGAAATGCAAAAAATGTGGGGAGAAGATAGGAAAAGATCATAGCTTTTGCCCTTATTGTGGAAATCCTACTAGTTTTTCAAATTTTAAAGAGGATTTTTCTGAAGAAGAGTGGGGAATGTTAGGAAAAGAGGACAGAATAGACCCCTTCACAACAGAAGTGAGCCTTCCATTTGGATTTAATGCTCTATTTAACACTCTTGTAAAAAGTCTCGATTCTCAATTTAAAGAGCTTGATAAAGAATTAGGAAGAAAAACAAATTTTAATGAAAAACCAACCAATAAAAATAATATCTTAAAAAAATCAGGGGGAATAAGCATAAGCATCTCCTCATTTGGAAGTAAGCCTCCAGAAATAAAAGTTCATTCATTTGGAAATATTCCAGAATTTAAACAGGGAGAAATGCAATTAAGAAAACAAGTTAAAAAACAAAGAACAAATATTTCAGAAGAAAACCTGAAAAAACTTTCTACACTTCCAAGAGAAGAGCCATCTACAAATATCAGAAGACTCTCAAATAAAGTAATCTATGAAATAGATATCCCAGGAGTTAAGAAAATTGAAGATGTTTCTATAATACAATTAGAAAATAGTATAGAAATAAAAGCTATTTCAAAGGACAAAGCATATTTTAAATTAATTCCAATAAATATGCCGATAATAGATCAAAAACTCGCAAAAGGAAAACTTATTTTAGAATTATCTGATACAGAATAAAATATATGTGTTAGAATAATGCTTGATGAAATAGCGTCGGAGAAATTCTTTTTCTGCTCTTGCATAATGCAGAAAAAGTTGGCACTTTATAACCTAACATTTTTAAAAATTTATATACCCTTCTCAAAGAAAATCTGCAAACAGCCATAATAATAAAAGCAAAAATATGCTGATAAAGTTCATAATGATGCAACCACCTTGGACATCCGAGCCTCCTTAACAACCGTTTAATTTTATTAACTAACCTTTCCTCTTTTTTCATAGTAATTTCACCTCGAAATTACTATGTTCCCTTAGTAGATTAAGTTTACTAAGGGGACTTTTTCAACAGAGCCAAAGAATACATAACTTTTATAAATGTTTTAATAATTATCTTTTCATGAGCCTGTAGCTCAGCCTGGCTAGAGCACTGCTCTGATAAGGCAGGGGTCCACAGTTCAAATCTGTGCAGGCTCATAACAACCTTTAAAAATAAACTTTTTCTACTTAAATTATGGCGAAGGGAATGTATTATTACATAGGAAAGGCATGGAAGTCTCCAGATGCAAAAACATTAAGAGAAAGGATGATTGAATGGAGAAAATCAGATTCACTAATAAAAGTTGAAAAACCATTAAGATTAGATAAAGCAAGAGCCATGGGCTACAAGGACAAAAAAGGATTTGTAATAATAAGAGCAAGAGTAAAAAGAGGAGGGCATAAAAGAACAAGGCCAAATAAAGGCAGAAGAAGCAAGAGAATGACTATTAAAAAAACTCTAAAGATGAGCTACCAATGGATAGCAGAACAAAGAGTTGCGAGAAAATATACGAACCTCGAAGTTCTTAATAGTTACAAAATAGGAAGAGATGGAATATTTTATTTCTTTGAAGTAATTTGTGTAGATCCTTCAAAATCAGAAATACAAAGCGATAAAACAATAAACTGGATAACAAATCCAATAAATAGAAAAAGAGCATTTAGAGGATTGACTTCTGCAGGAAAAAAATCTCGTGGTTTAAGAAGTAAGTCAAGGCAGTTAAAAATTAGGCCTCCTACAAGAGCGAGGGGAAGGCTTGGAAAATAAAATGAAAGAATTAATTAAGATAATTAGTAGAGAAGAAGCAACGAAATTGATAAGGGAAGGAAGATTGAGATTATTAGTTAATACACAAATTCCTGTTGCTAATGGACATTTTAATATAAAATTAAAAAAATTAGTTGAAAAGCATCATGCAGATTTTGTTGAGACAGATTTTTATCTTCGGCCAGAGTCAACTGGAAAAGTTGCAAAAGCAAGAGTTCATTTGTATCAAGAAGTTTATTAATTTTTTGATATAAAAATAATTTTTTGATATTATTAAAATAGAAAGATAATAGGGAACAATAGTTCAACTTTAAGCAGAGATGCTATAACAAATCTTATGAAGAATATTCAATTAAATGCCAAAAAATTGGAGCAGATAAATATTCTCCTAAAGAAGTATTTAGGGCATTGAATACTCTTCCAAATACATTCCAAATATATGTAGAATTCTACAAAGAAAATAACCCGTAAAATATTTAAAAACAGGAAAAATTGCTCTTGCATATTTAAACGAATTTCCAAACTATTACACGGAACTTAAAAAAATGGGAAATGCCGGAAACAAAAAGTGGAGGGAAAAAGCGTTTTAATGTAGTGAAGTAAAAAAGAAAGAATTTTAAAAAATAAAGAATTAAAAACTTCTATTTATTATTTTTATTATGAAATATTCAAAACTTGCAGAGCTATATGAAAGTCTTTCTTCAAGAACAAAGAGGCTTGAAAAAACAGGAATTCTATCAAAATTCTTAAAGGATTTAGAAGAAAAAGACAGAGACATAATTTATTTATTATTAGGAAGTATTTATCCGGAACATGATGCAAGAAGAATTGGAATAAGTAATCAGTTAGTAATTAAAGCAATTTCAAAAGCCACAGGAACTTCTGTTGAAAAAGTAGTAAAAGAATGGAAAACTATTGGTGATTTAGGAAAAGTATCGGAAAAACTGACAAAAGAAAAAAAACAGCATACTCTTGCATCAAAAATTCTTTATACAGAAAAAATAATTGACAATTTAAGAAAACTTCCGGAATTAGAAGGCAAAGGAACTATAGAAAAAAAATTATCTTTAATAACAGAACTTTTAACTTCGGCTTCTCCTATTGAATCTCTATACATAATCAGGACTCTTATTGGAGATTTAAGAATAGGAATTCAGGAAAGCACAATAAGAGATGCAATGGCTTCTGCCTTTTTTAAGGAAGATGAAAAAAACGAAGTTATAGAAAAAATACAATCTGCTCTGGATAAAACAAATGATATTGCTTTAGTTTTTGAAATTATAAAAAAAGGAAAAATAAAAGAGCTGGATAAAATATCCATAAAAATTGGAAAGCCAATAAAAGTAATGCTTGCACAAAAAACAAATTCCATAGAAGGTGGATTTGAAGCTTTAGGAAAGCCATGTGCAATAGAATATAAATATGATGGATTTAGATTAATCATCCACAAAGATAAAGAAAAAATAATTCTATTTACAAGAAGATTAGAAAACGTAACAAAACAATTTCCAGAAGTTGTTGAATATATAAAAAAATATGTAAAGGGAGAATCTTTTATTCTTGATTCAGAAGCAGTGGGTTTTGACTCTAAAACTCATGAATATAAGCCATTTCAAGAAATAAGCCGGAGAATAAAAAGAAAATATAATATAGAAGAAATTCAAAAAAAATTGCCCGTGGAAATTAATGTCTTTGATATTCTATTATATAATGGAAAATCCTACCTTGAAAAATCATTCAAAGAAAGAACAGAGTTTATTAAAAAAATAATTGAAAATCATCCTTACAAAATAATACATGCTAAGCAAATAATAACTTCAGAAAAAGAATCAGCAGAAAAATTCTATAAAAAGGCTTTAAGTGAAAATCAAGAAGGAATCATGATGAAAAATCTAAAAGCTCCTTACAAACCAGGAAGAAGAGTTGGTTATATGCTGAAAATGAAACCAGAAGAAAGAGATTATGATTTGGTTATTACAGGAGCAGAATACGGAACAGGAAAAAGAGGAGGGGGATTAACTAGTTTCATTCTCTCATGTAAGGATAAAAAGAAAAATGAATTTGTAGAAATTGGAAAAATGTCCACTGGCCTAAAGGAAAAAGAATCAAAGGGGGTTTCCTACACAGAATTAACTAATAAATTAAACCCATTAATAATTGAAGAAAAAGGAAAATCTGTAGAAATAAAGCCAAAAATTGTTGTTGCAGTTACATATCAAGAAATTCAACGTTCTCCGAATTATAATTCTGGGTTCGCCTTAAGATTTCCGCGATTCACAGCTCTAAGAGAAGATAAGCCTTTATCAGAAATAACAACTCTGCAAGATATAGAAAAAGACTACAAAAATCAAAAAAGAAATTGGCAGTTTGGTTGAAAAAGTATAAAAAACCAAAAAAGCAAGAAAATTGAAAAATAACCCCAAACCTCCCTTTATAAAGCTTTATAAAGCTATTTTTTATAGTATTTGTATAATTACTACAAAGTCACAAAGGATACAAAGGAAAATGGCTAAGGGAAAATCTTCAAGCAACTACAAAATACAAAATATCGTCGCTACTGCTTCTTTGGGAAAGCCTGTTCCTTTAACAAAACTTGCAAGAACACAGCCAAACACAGAGTATAATCCAGAAACATTTCCAGGATTAGTTTTAAGAGTAAAAGAGCCAAAATCAGCTGTTTTAGTCTTCTCGTCAGGAAACTTAGTATGTACAGGAACAAAATCAATAGAGCAAGTAAGAAAAGTTATAAATTCTGTAATAAAACAGCTAAGAAAAATAAGCGTTAATATAACAGGAAAACCAAAAATAACAGTTCAAAATATTGTTGCATCAGGGACAATTGATTTAAAATTAAACTTAAATTTCCTTGCTTTAGAATTAAAAAACACAGAATACGAACCAGAGCAATTTCCAGGTTTAGTTTACAAATTAGGAGAGCCAAATGCAACTTTCTTGCTTTTCAGCAACGGAAAACTTGTTTGCACAGGAACAAAGAACAGACAGCAGTTAGAGTTTAGCATGGTTCAGCTTCTCAAAGACGTCAAAGAAGCTTTGAAAAATTATGAAAAATAAAAAAATAATTCTAAAGAGATATTAAAGAAATTTCAAAAAATTAGAATCTATCTCAAATTATTTCCAGCACTTCTAAGACAACCAAAAGATATAAAAATAACCATTATTTAGGTTATTATAATCATTATAGAGGTTATAAAATGAATTTAATAGAATTCCTTAAACAAAATGAGAATGCAAGAAAAATATTTGGAAAAAGAGAGCTAAAAATAATTGAGAAACAAATAAATGGAATTAACTTAACTCAATCAGAAAAAAACCGGCTTTCAAGGGACATTAGAAAAAAATTCCAATTTATAAAAGAGGCAAGTAAATATGAAAATGAGTTTGAATTGCAAAAATCTAAATTGATTAAAGATGAGATAAAAAAAGCAAAAGAATTAATTTTAGAACATCCACTTAAGAATCACATAAAAAAAATTCTTTTATTCGGTTCTGTGGTAAAAAGACAATTAAACATTAAATCTGACATTGATATTTCTGTTGTTTTTGATAAAATAACCAAAGAAGAAGCTTTTAATTTCAGGAAAAATATATCTGGAAAAGTTTCAGATAAAATAGATATACAGGTTTTTAATTTTCTTCCAGAGAAAATAAAAGAATCCATCTTAAAGAACAATAAAGTTCTATACAAGAATGAATGAAAGAATCAAAGACAAAATAGAAGAGATAGAAAAATTTCTTGAAGAGTTAGAATCCTCTCTTCCTTCTAGTTTTGAAGAATATAAAGAAAGCTTTAAAATAAGAGCAATTGGAGAAAGATATTTTGAAAAAATAATTAATGCAGTAACAGACCTAGCATTTCTGATAATCAATCAAAAAGGATTAAAAAATCCAGAAGAAGAAAAACAAGTTTTTGAGATACTAGAAAACAATAAAATAATTTCAAAAGAACTTATGGAAAAAATGCAGGACGCAAAAGGAATGAGAAATATAATTGCTCATGAATATGGAAAAATAGATGACGAATTAGTTTTTCACTCATTAATAGAAGAGCTGATTCCAGATGTAAGAGAGTTTTTAAGAGAAGTTAATAAGAATATATAAAAGAAAAGAAAAACTACGAGAAGTAAAAGTAGAAAAACATATTTCTGAATGAGAAGTAAAAAAATAAAAAAAAGAAAGATTAAATACTCGGACTTGTCTTTTTAATAACAATATATCTATTTACATCATCATCAAATGTAATATACTCTGGAATTGAATCCATACTCACAACATACTTCCTTTTTGAACTAAAATCACCATTCTTAAAAGTAACAGTCTTTTGAAGTGTATTTATATCAGTTATTTTAAAGCTTATATCCCCTATATAAAACAAATCACCTACTTTTGCGTTTTCTTTTAGAGCTACCCATTCTCCATTTTTCCTTTGCTCTATTGTTACTTTATCAACAAGAGGGTAACCTACAGTAATCCAATTATTAGGTCTTATAACCGGGTTAGCTAACATACTATCAATCTCCACTTTATTATACACATTATAAATTCCTCCTGGACGTGGATCAATTGGATTGGTTATTGTTTGAACACGAATAACATTAGCAGTAATCTGCGTTGTTACAACACTAACAATAACAGCAACAACTAAAGCGATTATAATCACTCCCCAAACTGAAACACCTTTATTTTCTGCCATTTCACACCTCCTTTCATCATTCTCTATTTTGTTAATTAATCCCCTCAAAATGGGGAATTAGAAAACTTCTTGTTTTCTTTACTTTTATTTAATCTCACTTAAGTAAGACGTAAATTTTAATGGGAATATATATATATTTATTGGTAATTAATTTTAAATGAATAATCAAAAAAAGTTTAATAAAATACTAAAAAACCAAGATTTTTCACTCCTTAAGAATAATTCTTGCATTCTAAAATAACAATTTAATTGACACGAAATTATAAAAAGAAAGATAATGAAATATTCTCATGGAAAAAAAGAAGGCTGAAGAATTACTCATAGAAGCAAAGAATTTTTTTGAGTTTTATAAGAAAGAAGTTGGACATTCTATAAGAAAAGGAGAAAATGTAGTATTTACTGATTTTAAAGTTTTAAGTGAATTCTCGAGTAAAATTTCTGATGAAATTCTTTCTAATCCAGAAGAAGCCCTAAGTTTAATGGAGCAGGCAATAGAAGAATCAGGTCTTATAAAAAATTCTAGAGTAAGACTCGCAGGAATGCCAGAAGTCCATACTCTAAAAGTAAGAAACATTCGTTCAAAACACTTAAATGAATTAGTAGTTGTAGAAGGAATAATAAGGCAGTCTTCAGATGTAAGGCCTCAAGTAGTAAATGCAAAATTCGAATGCCCTTCTTGTGGAACAATAATCGCAGTATTGCAGATTGAAAAAAAATTTAGAGAACCTTCGAGATGTTCTTGCGGTAGAAGAGGAGGATTTAAATTAATAAGCAAAGAAATGGTTGACACTCAAAGACTAGTAATAGAAGAATCTCCAGAAGATTTAGAAGGAGGAGAACAGCCCAAAAGAATCAATGTCTTTCTAAAAGAAGATTTAGTAGAGCCAAAAATGGAAGAAAAAACCACTCCAGGAAGCAGAGCAAGAATAATTGGAGTATTAAAAGAAGTTCCTGTTCCTCTGCCTTCAGGAGGTTTATCCACAAGATTTGAATTAGCAATAGAAGTCAACAACATAATCCCTTTAGAAGAAACTTTTGAGGATTTAGACGTTTCAGAAGAAGATGAAAGGCAAATCCTAGAATTATCAGAAGATCCAAATGTTTTTGGAAAATTAACAGCAAGCATAGCTCCTAGTATTTATGGATATAAAGAAATAAAAAAAGCCTTAATCTTGCAATTATTTGGAGGAGTTAAAAAAACTCATTTAGATGGTTCTAAGACAAGAGGAGACATGCATATTCTTCTTGTAGGAGACCCAGGAGTAGCAAAGTCTGTTGCGTTGGGATTTATGGCAGGTGTTTCTCCAAAAGGAAGATATGTTGTAGGAAAATCAGCTTCAGGAGCAGGTTTAACAGCAACAGTTGTAAGAGACGAATATCTAAGAGGCTGGGCTTTAGAAGCAGGTGCAATGGTTCTTTCTAATAAGGGCTTAGTTTGTATAGATGAATTAGAAAAAATGGATCCATCAGACAGAAGTTCAATGCACGAGGCAATGGAACAGCAAACAGTAACAATAAGTAAAGCCAATGTTCAAGCATGCTATTCTGAAGACACAGAAGTTCTCACAGAAGAGGGATGGAAAAAATATAACGAAGTAAATAATCTTAAAATAGCCCAATACAATCAATTAGATAATACAATAAAATTCCTTCCCCATAAGGGACTTTATACTTATGACTACAAGGGAGAAATGTATCACTTCAAAGACAGAAGAAACGATATTTTTGTAACTCCAAATCATACAATGCTTATAAAAAGAGAAAAACAAGACAAATTTGAAAAAATAAATGCAGAAGATATAAAATCTCATAGATTCAAAATAAAAAACTCTGCTGAATTTATAGGAAAAGAAGCAAAAGTATTTATTCTTCCAGCAATAAAGCATAAACAAAACAGAAAACATCCAAAATACACGCACCAGCATACAGATAAACAAATTCCAATGGATATCTGGTTAGAATTTTTAGGATATTATATAACAGAAGGGGGAATAGAAACAGCCCCCACAATTGGAATTGTTCAAAAAAAAGGCTCAAAAGCAAACAAAATAAAAAAATGCCTTGAGAAACTTACAAGAATTTTAGGATGCTCTCTCTCAGAGATTGATTGCAAAAAATATATAAGATTTAAAATAACCCAAACTCAGCTTTACGAATTCTTAAAAAATTACGGAGAAAAATGCTATTTCAAAAAACTTAAAATAAATTTCTCTTCTTTATCTAAAAGGCAGTTAAAAATCCTTTATGACGCAACGATGCTCGGAGACGGCTCATCAGATGGCAGATATTTTTCCTGCACTTCAAAAGAATTGACAGATGAACTTCAGATAATAGCTCATTTAATAAGAAAGTCAGCATCACAACACATACATTACAAAGAAGGAACAAGGGGAAAAAGAAAAACTATGCACAGAGTCTCTTTATCTAACAGAACAGAATCAGAAATGAAGAGAAGTTCAATAAAAAGAATAGATTATAATAAAAAAGTATTTTGTTTTTCAACAGATACTGGTTTTTTTGTAACAAGAAGAAATGGGAAAATTACTATTCAGGGGAATACACTTCGCGCAGAAACATCTGTTCTTGGGGCAGCAAACCCTAAATTTGGAAGATTTGACCCATATCAGCCAATAGGACAACAAATTGATCTTCCTCCTACTTTAATCAACAGATTCGACATAATTTTTGCAATGAGGGATATTCCTGAAAAAAATCGCGATGAAGCAATCGCAGAGCATGTTCTTCAATATCATCAAAAAGAAGCAGTAGAAATGCTAATTTCTAGAGATTTATTAAGAAAATATGTAGCTTATGCAAAACAAAAAATAAGCCCCCTTCTATCAGATGCAGCAGTTGAAGAAATAAAAAAGTTTTATGTGGAATTAAGAAACGCGCCAGTATCTTCTGAATCTGCACTAAGGCCTATTCCTATATCTGCAAGACAACTTACAGCTCTAATAAGAATGGCAGAAGCAACTGCAAAAATGAGGCTCAGTGAAAAAGTTGAAATAGAAGATGCAAAAGAAGCCATAGAATTAATGAAATACTATTTAATGCAAGTAGGCTATGATTATGAAACAAAAACATTTGATATAGATAAAATATCTACAGGAATACCTGCTTCTCAAAGAAACAAAATAATTATTGTAAGAGAAGTTATAGAAAGATTAGAATCAAAATTAGGAAAATTAATTCCTATAGAGGAAATAGAAAATGAATTAGATGGAAAACTCGATAAAAACGAAATAGAAGAAGCGATTACAAAATTGAAAATTTCAGGGGACATTTTTAACCCCAGAAGAGGGTTTGTACAGAGGATGTAACATGACTAGCTCTGAGCCAGAGTAAGCTCAAGACTCTCCACATAAAAAAATTTAATAATAAATACATTTTAATAATTTTAAATTACAGATAAAATCTAAAAAAATAAGCGAGCGAACAGAGTGAGTGAGCCTATTCCAAAAAACTATAAATCTTTAAAAACCACAAAAAATTCCCAACAATATAAATTAAAAAAGAGAAAAAATGCCAGAAGAACAATTCAAAAGACACGTTGCATATAAACTAAGAATTCATGATATTTTAATAGGCAAGCCAGTAATAGACAACGAGAGATTTTCTTTTCTTGAATTAGGAAACAGGAAAATAGTGAGAGTGAATATTATAGGAAATATTGTAGATAAATATGACAGTGAAGGAGAGAAAAAATACACATTTATTACTCTGGATGATGGCTCTGAACAAATAAAGATAAAATCTTTTGGAGATGATTCACAAATTATAAAAAATTTCGTTCAAGGCCAGACAATCCTAGTTATAGGAACTTTGAGATCTTTTAATAATGAAATTTATATTGCCCCTGAAATTGTAAGAGAATTTCCAATAGAATATTTATTAATAAGAAAACTTGAGATAGAAAAAAATAGGAATTCAAATATTTCTTCTAATCCTATGGAAAAAGAAAAAGTAAGACAAGTTAAGGATGATATTCTTGAGAGAATAAAGCTTGCAGAATCAAACGGAGGAATAGAAGTTGATGAAATTATACTAAAAATTACCCATATTTCTCCCGACATAATAAATCAAGAAATAAAGAAAATGCTTGAAGAAGGAATTATCTTCGAACCAAGACCAGGAAAATTAAGATACTTGGGATAAATTAAGTATATAAAAAGGCGATACAAAACAATTATTCTTTTAAACCATGAAATTAAAAATCTTTTATGGAACATAGAAGATTTAATTCTCTAATGGGAGTTGTAAACGCTCAATGGGCAGCAGGTGTTTTAGACATGCAAGTCAATCCAAAAAATGGCCCAGATTTAATAGATCCCACTAAAATAGTTGAAATTAAATTCAAATTAATTTCTTTTAGTAAATACTCTCACAGATCTTGGAGAGTTTTAGACTATCAAACAGAATACAAAGAAAAAAGTGAATTAAAAGCTTTTTGGGGTTTAGGATATTATGAATTAAAAATTCTTATCCAAGATTTAAAATTTTCAAAAAAAACAGCTCCAGAAGAACTATACAAAAGATTAGAAGAGAATGTAACCCAAAGAGAAATTTTTTTAGTTAATTGGGAATGGATGAATCAGTTTCCTTTTTACGAACAACTAGGAAATACAAGGATTTCCAGATGGCATAATCTTATAGCATTTCCAAAGGCAAGTAAACTTCCAAAAATAACAAGAACAACACAAGTTAAAAAAGGGTTAGTTCATTTAACAGGGGGTGTTGACCCAAAATTTTTCCCAGATATTTTTTAAAGCTTTCCAAAAAGTTCTTTTTCTCTTCCTGTAAATTTTTTATTTAATCTATATCCAAGCCAAATTAAAATTAACAGACCAATCAAAGATAAACTAAATTTCAGCCAATCTTGTGCAAATCTCCAAAATCCCCCAACTCCATATACCATAATTCCTACTCCTCCAAACATTAAACCAGCTCCAACACTCTCTAATCCAAATACTAAAGCTCCAACACCAATAACAATTATCCCTAAAGGAAGAGCAATAAAAAATACATCTCTCCAATATTTTTCATCAGCAGCGTCAAATTCCTTCTGACAATTAGTATAATCATATTGGCAATACCCTCCAATAGGCTTAGGACTATTAACTATTTCTGCACTAGTTTGATAAGGAGCCCAAGTTCCGCCAGCACCAACGCAAGCACTCTCATTTTCAATAAATGTTGGGCAAAAATCCATATAATCTGGCCCTTTCCCATAAAAAGTATTTATTCCATAAATACCAACAAACAGGGTTAAAAGAAAAATTGCAAATCCAATCACAAAGTTCTTTATTTTCATGATTTTATTAAGATCAACTAGTTTATAAATCATTTCTTAGATAAAACAATAGGATTAAGATAATTTTGTAATACAGAAAACAATAGATAATTGCATAAAATAATTCTTAGTGCAGCATCGTGACAGAATCCGATGCGAAGCTATTGATTAAACGGAATTCGGCTATGTCATTAAATCCAAAACCTTAATAAACCAAAATTTGCCTCTTAAACTATGGAACAGTATGAAAGGCTATTAAATCAAGCATATGAGAAGATAAAATCAGTGGATACTGGAAAAAACCAAAGATTTGAAACCCCAAAAATAGAAGGTTATATAGAAAGCAAAAAAACAATACTGACTAATTTTATGCAGATAGCTTCTTATTTAAGGAGAAATCCAGAACATTTGCAAAAATTCCTTCTTAAAGAACTTGCTACATCAGGACAAATAGACAATGATAGGCTTATACTGAATAACAAAATATCTTCATCAAAAATAAAAGAAAAAATAGAACAATACGTAAAAGAATTTGTCTTATGTAAAGAATGCGGAAAGCCAGATACAGAAATAAAAAAAGAAGATAGACTCAGCTTTTTGCATTGTTTGGCATGTGGAGCAAAGCATTCAATTAGAGATAGAATATAAAACCTGCAGAATTATTTCCCCTTAATAAATTTTTTCTATGTCAAGAACCATACACTAAAGTATATGGCGTGTCTGGTTCTTGAGCACCCCAAAATTTGATTTGCTTACTCACGAGTTAAAACAGGGAGTTTGCGCAAATACAAATTTTGCTGTATCAAAAACTCTATGTATTTTACCATGCACTAAAACTTCAGGAATGCAAATTCCTGATAGTCATCAAAAATCTCTGATTTTTGAGATACGTGGTTTGTTAGTTGTTTAGAGTCTGAGAAAATCTTTTAAACATCAGAATTCCACTCGTCTATTGAACGAGTGGTTTAACCACTCATGGAATTCTGAATGTGCTCAAGAATCAAAATAATTGGGTGGCATCCTCATGCCACCAATCTTTGACTGATGGTTCTTGACAGATTAGATTTTCGATGCCCAGAAAATCTCTGATTTTCTGAGTTTTGTGGCAGAAAACAAACATAAACCCTTAAAAACCCTATTTTCTATAAAAGAATAGATTCAAGGAATCAAAATTAAATTCGGAGGTTAAAAATATGTCATTAACAGGAAGATGTATGAGATGCAAAGAAGACAGAGAAATGAAAGACTACAATATTAGCCCGACAAAGAGGGGCACATTTATGGCAAAGGGAAAATGCGTAAAGTGCGGAACTAATATGGCTAAGATTCTTTCAAAAGAGCAAGCTGAAAAATACAAATAAGCTCAAAAAATAGTTTATTTTTTATTTTAAAATTTAATTAAATTATACTAAATCTAGGAAAGGTGACTTGTTAGGAAAACCTAGGTTTTCATACGAAATGCGAATAAAGATACATAAAGCATATAGAGATGTAGTTGCAATTTGTGACTCCGAATTAATTGGAAAAAAATTTGAACAAGGAAAATTTCAATTAGATATAAAAGAGAATTTTTTTAATGGACAGGAATTTAATAAGGAAGAAGCTTTGAAATTAATGAAAGACCTCTCAAAAGAGGATGTAACATTTAATATTATAGGAAAAGAGTCTACTGAAACGGCGCTTAAAGCAGAAATAATAAAAAAACAAGGAATAAAAGAAATTCAAGGTATACCCTTTGCATTAATCCTGATATAAAATTTTATGTTTATAAATTCGCTCCGCGTCAGACTATGTCATAACGCTACGCTAAGAAATTTTAATATAAACTTGGATTTCTATTAAATTAAAATTAAATTCGCGCGAAGGATTGTGACAGAGCCAAATTCGAAGCTGTCAAGAACCATACACTAAAGTGTATGATGTATCTGGTTCTTGAGCACCCCAAAATTTGATTTGCTTACTCACGAGTTAAAACAGGGAGTTTGCGCAAATACAAATTTTGCTGTATCAACCAGCGCGAGCGGGCGTATAATCATCAGCTTTATAAACAAACTTTTTTTAAAATAAACATGGAAGAAGATTTTGAAGATAGAACAATTAATGAAGAAGATTCTAAAGAGAAATCAAAAGATTCATCAGAAAACCCAGAACAATTTACAAGGGTGAAACTTCCAAGAAAAGGGGAAATTATAGGAATAATTGAAGAAAGGCTTGGAGGAAATAGAATGATGGTAGCATGTTCAGATAAAATAAAAAGAAACTGCAGAGTCCCAGGAAGATTAAAAAGAAAACTATGGCTTCGTCCAGGGGATATTATAATTGTCAAACCATGGGAGTTTGATAACAGTAAAGCAGATGTTTTATTTAAATATAATCCAACAGCAATATCCTGGCTAAAGAAAAACAGCTATCTTCAAGAAAGCAAAGAAGAATTCTAAAAAAATAACTATGATACAAATATATTCTGAAGAAATTGAAAAAATACTTGAAAACAAGGAAAAACTCGAGAAAGAGCTGAAAGTTAAGATTGAAAATCAAGAAAAAGATATTTTGATTGAAGGTCCTGCTGATAAGGAATTTATTGCAGAAAAAGTAATTGATGCAATAAATTTTGGGTTTCCAATTAAACATGCTTTGCTTATTGATAAAGGAGAGTTAATATTTGAAAAAATCAATATAAAAGAGCATGCTAGAACAACTAATATACAAAGAGTCAAAGGAAGAATAATAGGAAAACAAGGAAAAACTATAAAAACTTTATCTATCTTGACAGATTGTTTTTTTGAAATAAAAGATAATGAAATCGGAATCATAGGGGCTCCAGAACGCCTTAAAACCACTCAGCAGGCATTGATAAGCTTGATAAAAGGTTCAAAACAAGCAAATGTATATAGTTTCTTAGAAAAACATCAGCCTCAGTCAATTTTCGATTTTGGCTTGAAAGAAATAAAAAAGTCCCATAAGCATAGTATGAGTGGTAAAATATATAAGGAAACATAGTCTATTTTTTATGTTTATTAAAACATCAAGCATAACTTGGTGAAGTTTTAAATCCTCTAACAAAATTAAACCCTTTCTTAATCCTGCTCCATAAACTTTTTTTCTCTTTTGGTTTGCTCCAGAACTCTACACGCGGCTCAGGTTGTTTTTTAGTTTTGTCTATAAAATAAGAACTATTTTCCATTTCAGAAGATAAAAATAGTGCTGTAATATTAAATGCATTTCTTTCATATCTTCCTGCATTTGAATTAACAGGAGCTATGATTAAATTTGACAAGCCATACATTAACTCTTTGCCAGAGCATGCTCCCTTTAAAACCCTTTCAACTTTTTCTGTTGTAAAGAAAGTTTCATTTTCATCAACAGAATGCTCTTGCTGAAGTGCTTTAATATCTTCTATATATTCTCTAAACCGGTGTTTGTTTATGCCTGAAAACATCCTAAAAGAATCTGGCCCGGAAACAAGAACATAATCTTCAAGTTTGCAGAACCTCTCTCTTTCAAGCGGGATTTTTAATAAAGAGTATGGTTTAACAAATTCTGCAATATTACTGAAATAATCATTAATATACGCTGTTTGGTATCCTTTCCTCAGCATGCTCGAAACTCCTGACAAAACTTTCCTGTGCAGTTCTTCAGCCAATTCTTTGCCTCTTTTCTCTTTTGATGTGCTTTTTGAATCTTGCACCATCTGTTCTGCTCTCTCAAAAACATCTTTAAAAGATTCTGCTCCTGGCTTTGAAAGGCTTTCTAAAGTTTTCTCTAACCTAAGTTCATTTTCATTTTGGTGAACATCTTCATTTTGCTCTTCATATGTTCTAATAACTTGGTCTCTAAATCTCTGGTCTTTCCTGCCGTCTCCATTTTTCCTTCCAATTCCAAAGAGAAAATGAGTCTCTCCGTTTATACCATGAGCTTTTTTCGCATATATCTGCATTTCATTCAGCTTTCTCCAGCGAGAATCTGAAAGTTTTGCTAAGGCGCCAACATCAGCATATCTCAATGAATTGAGCCTTTCAACCATCACTCTATCTACTTGGGATATCATGCTTTTATGCATTTTACAGCCTTTTAAAATCTTTCGCTTTTTTGGACTTTGTAAATTAAGTATCGCTTGTAAATAAAGTCTATTTTTTCTTATTTAATTTTTTTAATGAAAATCATTTCCGACTTTTTTAGACTTCTAAAAAATCACTTTATAAGAGGGTTAATTTTTAATAATTATTCGGTTAACCAAATTTAATAATTATATCTCTTTTTTAATTTAATCCAATTATCTGGTGGTATTCCTTTTTGTAAAAGTCTTATCCTAAAATTAGATTTATCAAATTCTAATCTTAATTTATGCCTCGGTTCTGATTTTTTTGTGGTCTTCTTACTATTTTAAATTCTTGTTGAACACTCCCCCTCATGAATTTTATTCCCACTTATCAATCTTAATTTCTATAAAAAAAAGTCAGTCAAAAAGGCGACTTAATTTATAAAGCCAGTCATTCCAAAAAATTTATATAGCTATTATCAGATTCTTAATAATCATTTAATCTTGGAGTTAGATGATTTTGTCCCGATAGCTCAGACTTTTCCGAAGTCAAAAAACTGAAGAAAGGAGCAATAGGTAGAGCACATGACTGTTAATCATGGGGTCAAAGGTTCGAATCCTTTTCGGGACGTGAGAAATTTCGCGATTTCGCTTTAATATCAAAAAAACCCTCTCGTCTTACCACACACTAAAGTGTGTGGTTTGTTCGTTGGGTTTTTAGGATACAGAAAACAACAGATAGTTGCAAAGCAACTATCTACTGCCTAAAGGCAGTAGTTTAATTTGTTTTCTGTATAAGAACGAGGTCGCGAAATATCCTAACTATAAAATTCCATCTTCAAAAACATTTTTAATCTATAATTTCCTATATAATTCATGGAATTAGACAAAGCAATAAAGTCCAGGCACTCTGTAAAGAAATTTAAAGAAAATAAAAAACCAGACTGGAGAGATATTATAGAGGCGATTGACTCTTCAAGATATGCTCCTATGGCAGGAAATATTTTCACTCTAAAATTCATTCTTATAGACGATGAAGAAAAAATAAAAAAACTTGCAGATGCTGCTCAGCAGCAATTTGTAGGAAAAGTAAAATATCTCGTTGTAATCTGCTCTAACCCATCTATGCTGATAAATGCTTATGATGATAAAGGAGAAATTTACAACAAGCAACAAACAGGGGCAGCAATACAAAATTTCTTATTAAAATTAGAAGATTTAAAACTATCAACTTGCTGGATAGGATATTTTGAAGAAGATATGGTAAAAAGAGAATTAAAAATCCCGGATAATATTCAGGTTGAAGCTTTATTTCCAATAGGTTATGAATCTGAAATAAAATACACAAGAAAAATCAAGCCAAATTTAGAAAATTTTTTATATTTTAATTCTTACGGCAATAAAAAAATGAAGGTTCCTCAAAAAATAGATGTTTAATAAATTTAAATGGAAGAGCGAGGAATTTATAAAAAAGATGGGTTTGGATTTTAGTAATGTCAAGAACTATACACTAAAGCTTCAGGAATGTAAATTCCTGACAGTCATCA
>ERZ1292629.627-Hain-H43-01um-R1-627-length-39124-cov-24_pt1 | contig 20578 bp, 27 predicted proteins | sample MGYA00564399_ERZ1292629 | MGnify/ENA primary metagenome ERZ1292629 (study PRJEB36523, sample SAMEA6512636) | groundwater metagenome | collected 2019-01-08 | study: AquaDiva: Metagenomics assemblies of 32 groundwater samples | reverse complement strand
TAGTCCCGTGGCTGTGCGTACCTTCGTCACAAGTGAGATAGCGAAGAAGATCGTGTCCTTGCATGAGTGCTTCAACTGCTGGTGGTGGGAGGAAGACGTCAATCCTGGTCTTCCAGGGTGGGGTACGTGTACTCGTGATGCAGAACCGAATGCTTTGTTCAACCCGAGAGATGGCGAAGGACTTGACACAAACTATAATTTTGGTTGTGTCCAATTTGAACCAAAGAAGTTTGCAGAAAAGCCAGTGTAACTCAATTGGCAGAGTAGCGTTTTTGTAAAACGCAGGTTACGGGTTCGACGCCTGTCACTGGCTCCATAACTGAATACTAGGGACTCTCCTTCTACTGAGGGACCGCCCGCTTATCTGAGGCCAGCCCAAGGCTCGCTTCGGAAGGCGGGTTTTTGTTATCTTGAAAGGAGTACCACAAATGGACCAAAGTGTTCCCGCTGAGGGAATTGACTCGACCGCTGCTAGCGCAGTAGCGACGATCCCGGAATCGTCTGAGGCGCCCAACGAAGCCTTGGGCAACGATACGGCGTCAGTCGCGACCGCTGAGAAGCCGTCAACGTCAACGTCACAAAAGCCGGACCTGGCCAGTTTACTCTCGGACCCCGACTATCGACGTGAACTGTTCAAGTACCCCGACATCCAAAAGGAGATCGAACATCGGGCTTCCTCCGAAGCAGGGCGCAGGGCACAGCAACACTTCGACCGCCTCATGCAGCAACAAACGCAACAGGCGGCCCAAGAAGCCGAACGCCAACGCATTCTGGCGATGGACGAGTACGACATCGGTCTTGAACAGAAGCAACGCTTGACCCAACAACTTGACGCCCAAGAAAGAGAACGTCAGTTACAACCCTACAAACAGCAAATGGAGACTGAGTATCTCAAGCAGACGGCTGGACAGGTCTTCGATGCTGTCTTCTCTCTTGCACACGAAGCGGGGGCGGCCCCGGAAGAACTTGCCAAATTGGACCCAACGCAATATCTGTCTCTTGGCGATTACATCAAGGGATCGATAAAGTTCCTGGCTTCCAAAGAGGGCAAGAAGTTGTCAAAAGAGATGGCAAAGATCGAGGGAGAAGCGATAGCCGAGGAGCGGCTACATGAGGGCCGCATAAAGGCGTCCGGGCCGACGGTACTCCCGGCAGCAGGGGGCGCACAAAGCGACGCAGACTTTCTAGCGGCTTATGCCGCCGGAACAACTAATGATCATAAGCGAGCCATGCAGGTACTTGGCCGCTAGAAGGAAAACATAATGACTATATCAGGAGTTACGACAACCGCAGCACTTGACAATTCTCTGAACAGTATGGTGGCGCAGGCTCGCATCACGCGCGAGTTTGACGGGGTGATGACCCAACTGGTTGATCGGGTTACCCTCGAAGCAGGCACAGGGCTGACATGGAACGAAGTCACGCTTGGCAAACTCACGGCCACGGCTGTAACGGAAACCACCGATCTCCAGAATGCTCAACAGCCTGTTGACACGAACTTCCCCATCACGCCTGCCATTGTTGGCATTCTGATGGTTCTCACTGATCGTGTGCAACGCCGTCTTGCCAAGTCATCCTTCCAAAAGCTCGGCGGCCTAGCACAGAACGCCATCGAACGAAAGAAGGACCTCGATCTTCTGACCATCCTTGACGGTTTTTCCACGATGACAGGTACCGGCGCGGGCACTACCCTGACAACCAACGCCATCGCCTCGTCCCGCTACCGGATCAGTTCTAACGCTACCGAGCAAGGCCGCCCACCGTACCGGGCGGTGCTTCACGGATACCAGATAAAAGACTTGCGCGATGACCTCGTATCCGCAGTGGGCACTTATCCGATCTCGGACGGACCGACTGCTACGGTGTTCAAGGGTGCATGGAAGCTCCCCATTGCCGATGTAGAAGTGTTCGAGGATGGCAATATCACCATCGACTCTTCCGACGATGCCAAGGGCGGCGTCTTTGCCAAGGAAGCCATCGTACTGGTGCAGGGCAAAACCCCGTGGCAGTACAACGAGAGAAAACCGAATATCGGCGGCGGCGCCAATGCGGTCTACCACTACGATGAGTATGCCGCAGGCGAAAGACTGGCAGGCGGCAGTACGTCTGCATGGGGGTTCGAGATCTACAGTGATGCCACCGCTCCTGCGTAAGCAGAGGCGTGAAGGCTTAATAGACGAGTAAGCACCAGACATCAGATAAGAGGGACGAAGACCCTTGGTGCTCTCTTTACCGCAAATCAGATAAACATACCAGTGCGAGGGACGAAGACCCTCGGTAAAGACGGAAAGGACAAAAACAATGGGTAACACTGGATCAGTCGGCGTAATCGAACGCCTAGAAACATTCATGGTTGACGACATCAATACTGCCGCCGGCAATGGCATAGGATGGGTAACGGCGGTCGCCGGCGGCGCTACGGCGTTCGTGCGGGCAAGCAGTGCTGCCGCTGGCATTCATTGCCTGGGCGTTATCTCGGCAGCGGACAATGACTTGCTAGAACTGTGCGGCGACGAAATATTCGTCTACGGGCAGACCGGCTACAACATGATCGAGGTTCTCTTTCAGGCGAACGTGGTGACTGCGCTAGCATTCAACATCGGGTTCAATGACGACTCGCTTGAAGCAAGCCCGCTGCCAATCGAACTGAGTGGCACGACCTGGACGACCAACGCTACGGACGCAATCATGCTCGTTCTCGACATGGACGCTACGAACTACGAGGTTCACTGCATGTGGGTGGACGACGGCAACGACACATCGGAGGCCATCGCAGACCTTCGTATGAGAGGAGCCAGTCTACAGGCCGACAAGTGGGCAATGGCACGACTGGAACTACAAGACCGTGGCAGTGGCAACGGGCTGAGGGCAACCTTCACCTTTGCTCAGGACGGCAAGTCTTTCCAGAAGGAGTTCAATACCAGCCTTGACCGGGATATCGCCCTTGTACCCTACATCGGGTTCGAGAGTCGCGTGGCAACGGCCAGCAACATCCGGATCAAGTATATCAAGCAAGCGCAGAGCATCGCTGACTAATGGACCAGGGATAGGACCTATAGGACTTATAGGCCCTATACCAATTCTTGTTCAGTGCTGACTTTTCAGCCAAGAAAGGAAAACGACAATGGCAACATCTACTCTCCACAAGGGATGGTTATACAAACATGAAGCGGGGGTGTTGGCGGCGGTATCGCCAGCGGTAGCCTTTGCTGGCGCTGTGGCTCATGGAGCTAACACGGCGCTTGATGGCGTACTGCTAGGCACTCCCGTTACTCCCGCTCTGGCCGTCGACAGCGTGGTTATCTCGAACCGAACGGCCAACGGCGACATCCTCATAGCCGCCAACAACGGCGGCAACTCTCAGGCTTGGTTGAACGTGGACTCCAGCGCAGGAACCCTGACCCTGTATGGAGCGGGCACGGCAATGATCGTCATCTCGTCCACGGTATTCGAGATCGAAGACGACAAGATTCTGGCGCTCGGCACGGATTCGGATCAAGCGTTTGTCAACCGGTCAACCGTACTTAATGCAGCGACTGCGTTGACGGGCGTAGTGGTTGGGACCCCTGTCACGGAAGCGATTCCGGCCAATTCTCTGATTGCCTCTAACGTGACAGCCGATGGCGATCAGGTATTCATGGGACAAACGGGCGGACATAGCCAGGAATGGCTCCGGTACGATGCCAGCGTCAAACTGGTGGTAATCAATGAAGCCAGCGGCGATGTGGACACGAGGGTAGAGACGAACGGTATGGCCTATGCCATCTACGCCGATGGTGCGTTGAACGCGCTCGTGCTAGGTTCCAACACCGATACGTCCTCGGCAGACCAACTCATCACGGTAAGCCGGGCGGCGAGAACGGCCACGGCGACGGTCAACTACTACGACCTAGCGATCCAACCAGCGGGGGCAGTAACCGTGCCCGCCGGCGTAACCGCGGTTGTTGCCAGCCTTCAGGTGGCAGAACCGAACATCACCGCTACGGGCACCGTAACCAACGCGGCCAGCATCTATGTTCCTAGTCAACCAACGGAAGGGGCGACCAACGCCGGTATCGGATTGGCCGATAACGTGTTCCTGGCACTCGGCACAAACAGTGACCAGGTGCTGGTACACAACAGTGCCGGACTAGCAGCGACGACTGCCCTTACCGGTGTGATTCTCGGTACACCAGTCACGCCCACCATAGCCGCCAACTCGCTGATCATCTCAAACACCACGGCCAGTGGTGACATCCTACTGGCGGCAAACCTGGCGACCAACTCTCAGGCATGGTTGTGGGTGGATAGCTCAGCTTCCCTGATGAAGCTCTATGCAGCAGGTGTGGAAGCCGTTAACTTCGGTGTCGGTGCCACCACCTTCAACCTCGGCATGGTCGATATTGACTTCAAGATTCGTGCTAGCAATGCGGACGTTGCGTTCCTTGTCGATGCTGGACTGGCCAGTATTACCATAGGAGGCGGCGCCCTCGCAGGTACGTTGTTGAACCTCAACGGCGACTTTCAAAACCGGGCCTACGCAACATCCGTAGGCTTCGTCCTTAACATGGTGGCCGTAACGTTGACATCCTCCAACGCCAACCCGACCACGCTGGCTATCGGCGCGGCGGTAGCCCTGGGTACGCAGACCTACGCCGGAGCCAACGCTGGCCAGACTATCAGCGATGCGGTAACTCTCTACATCGCCAATCCACCGCAGCAGGGTGCAAACATGACCCTGACCCGTGCATGGGCGCTTTGGGTGGACGGCGGCAACGCCCGGTTTGACGGCGACGTGAACATGGCGGCTACGGCTTCAGACATCGTGATCATCGCAGCCACGGCGGCAGCGCTCGAGATCTCGGACGCTACGACCAAGTTCTATGCCTTCGATACCCGTATAGCCGTAGCAGGTGTGACTACGCACGCTCTCGATGTTGCGGATTACACGATTGCATCGGCGGCGGGCAATGTTGTCACTGGCCTTGCATTGGCGGCTCATACTCTTAATTACAGCGGAACAACTCAAGTGACAACCGAGGCCGTCACGGTAAGTCTAGGCGCTAGAAGTATCGTCGGCGACACAGCGACACTCACCGTAGACAAGGCCAGCACGCTGAAACTGGTCGCTCCTATCGAGGGTGCGAATATCACCCTCACCGCCGCAGTCGCCCTGAGAATTGGTGACTCCGGTGCAGGTACACCGACAAATCAGTATGGTATCTTCATCGAGACCTTAACGGCTGGCGCTACCGCTGACTACGCCATCTGGGTGGCCGGCGCAAACGCTGTCCACCTGGGAACTGCTGGCACGGCCACGGGCTTGCTGGAGATCGATGGCGCAACAAGCGGGACCATGACGTTGACTGTACCAGCCGGTACGACCAGCTACACACTAACCTTGCCGCCAGCGGCCAACACTAACGCGGGATATCAGTTGACTTGTGCGGGTGCAGATACCATTACCACGTGGGCAGGCGCTGCCTCGGTTCGGGAAGTGAAGGATATCATGGGCGAACACAACGCCAAAGATGCCCTGAACAAGATGCTCGGCGCCAAGGTCTACGACTTCCACTACAAGAAGGGCAAGGGAACTCAGGATAGCAAAACAAAGTATGTCGGCGTTATGGCCGACGAGGCTCCGTGGGCCATGCACCATGACGGTGGTGTGGTGAATCCTGTGAACGCCCTTGGCTACACGGTACTCGGCTTCCAAGCAATGGCAGCAAAAATCAAGTCCTTAGAGGACAAGTTGGCGGCTCTAGGCGCATAAGCGATTCCGGTGGGGCCGTGTAAAAGCGGCCTCACCACAAAATAAATGGAGGAAGTTCATGGAAGTAACCAACGGCGACATCTGGGCGGCGACCACCCCATCAGGAGAGGGCGCACCATCACCACTTCAGGAACTCCTGGTAGAACGGTGGCCCATCAAAACAGCCTATTGGCTGACTAGACTGGCACGAAGTCTGGGGGGGCCTCGCGCAGACATCGTGGCGGTACGGGAGAAGCTGATTCGGGACTTGGGAACACAACGGGAGAACGGACGGGTGGCTATTCAGCAGGGTGACCCTAATTGGCCAGAGTTTGTGGCAGCCCACAACGATCTGACGTCTCAAACAGTGGAGATTGGGATCGAGAAGATCGCCCTGCCACAGTGGAACGGGTGCTCGATCAAGCCCACCACGTTACTCATTCTTGACTCGTTCCTCGACATGACCGAAGGGCCGACTGGTGTACCCGATCTCAAGATCGTACAGTGAGCAAGATTCTCTTTGGCACCCACTACGTCACGCCGGACGAACCGTGCTTCTCGTTAAAGGAGGTGAATCTAAGGACACCTGATAGCAAGGGGATACACCGATATATGGTTGTGACCGTGGTACGCAACGACAAACTTGCGGAACATCGCCGTGACCTGGGGCCTGCCAGCGCCTTTACGATGGAGGAGTTTGTCGTCCCGGGTGGGATGACCGATCCAATAAACAAGCGCATCTACATTGAGGAGACGGTAGGAAGACTGATGCAGATCGCCGACGAGTTACGGGCTGAAGTTCACGGTAGACCGGACCCGCCAAAGGGACACGATCTCATAGGTGGCTATTTTGATTCGTTTGACAAGAAGATTCGAAACCGAAAGAAGCAGACCACCTTCGGATATGGTGGTATAACGCAAAGGAGTTAGTATATGCCAGATGTAATCGCGGCAACGCAGGACGACGCGGCGCAACTAAATGCGGAAATTCTCGAAGTTTTGATGGGAGATATCAAAGGGGCAGTACGAGAGGGTGGGTCTCCGAATCTTTTAGAGATTATAGACACCAGTTCCGCTACCGCCGGCGAGGGCGGCGTTGGTATGGTCCTGAAAAGTTATCAGGATTCCGGCAACGTGGCCATCTATGACATCGTGACTGGGGAAATGAGTCTTACCAGCGCGAATATGCTCCCTGCCCAACTACGCAAACTCAATGGCGAGGGGAAGCGGATGTTTACCCATCGTGCTCCAGCTAACCCTCCCGCAAAAGGCGACTTGAAGTGCCCGCTTCATCCAGACCATCCGGACGGACGAAGGGCCGAATACACCAAAATCGGATTGCCGGTTTGCAGCAAAGCGAGTCTTCCCAATCCCTATCAGGTCGAACTGCACATGAAACATCGGCATCCAACCGCGTACGAGACACTGGACAGACTCCAGAAAGAGAAGGAGCGAGCGGAAGAGAGAGAGTGGCAGAGACAGATCGCTGCTGCGGCTGTACGGGGCGCAATTCAACCAGTTGCGATGGAGCCTGCCGCAAGCCAAGCCCCGACCTCAACCTCCGGTCTCGAACTAAGCCAGGTGCCACTGAAGGACCTTGCGAGTGGTGCAGTAGTCAACGGGATACCGGGCGGTTACAAGAAGGGCCCGTTTGGAAGACTTGTCAAAATAGAAGCATAAATTGGAGTTTCCCACAAGAAAGAGAGGGATACCATGTCGCTACCTTACACTAAGTTTGAGACCCCCTTTAGCGCGGCCGTACTCACGGCGACGGCCACCTTGTCTGGAGAGATATGCCGCTTTTGTCCGACGAAGGTCTTCGAGATCATCACCACCGGATTTAGCGGCACTCTTGACATTCAAGGACGAATCAGCCCGGCTACGACGCTGGACAACGTGAGTTACGTCCGTCTAAACCAGTCGTCTGCACAGCAGGCCACCAACGACCAACTTTCCTACACGACCGATACTGGGCGGTATCGCTACATCTCGACTGAACCCCACTTTGACATGGCGCTGGTAATGACCCGTTCTGCGGGAAGTATTACCGTTCACGTCGCCGGTTGGGGGGGGATGTTGCCGAGCGGCCCGGTAGTTAGTGCGGGCCAGTTAATCACCCTGTTCGCCTCTGCGGCCAGAACTGTAAGTGCCAACGGAACGGCAGTGACGGGGCTTGGGTTCCATAACCGCTACATCGTCCTGTTCGACCTCACCGTAGCCGACACCGACGCCGGAGACACGCTGGACGTCTATGTCGATGTTTCGCTCGACGGGACGACGTGGCTCAATGCGGTCCATTTCACGCAGATCGTCGGCACGGACGCCGCCAGTAAGCGCTACGCCGTGCTGGACCCGGCGGCGCCCGGCACATCTGAGATACTGGTGACATCCGATGCCGCAGCGGCAGCGGTTCGTCCGTCGATGTTTGGGCCACAGATGAGAGGGCGATGTGCAATAGTAGACGCTGGAGCAGACGATGCCTCGTTCACATTCAGCGTCGTGGCCTACGCCATATAGGAGGTAGATTATGCCAAAAATCAGTGAACTAACCGCATGGGCCACGCCCATTGCCACAGACATTCTGCCTATCGTGGATGTGAACGCCGGCTCGGCGGGGGCGAAGAAGATCACCTACGCCAACCTTCTCGGCAAGATGCCCGTAGGTTCCGTTACCGCGCCGACACTGGCCTTCACGGGAGACCCGAACAGCGGGTTGTACTGGGTGAGCGCTGACTATCTGGCTCTGGCCGTGGGAGGAGCCAAGACTATTGAGTTCACCACAAGTCAGGTCTCCATACTTGACGGCACAGTCGCAGGGCCAGGCCTTTCCTTCATTGCAGACCCAAACTGCGGTCTCTATCGCGTTGGCGCCGATGATATCGCCGTTGCCATTGGCGGGGCCAAGGCGTTGGAGTTCACTACCACGCAGATAGCTTTTAGGGATGGCACTATTGCTGCGCCTGCCATTGCCTTTCTTAGTGACCTCAACACCGGCATATACTGGCCAGCTGCCGACCGCATGGGCTTCGTCGTAGGCGGTTCCCAACTGATCGACCTTGGCGTGGAAGGACTGAAGCTTGGCGGCACAGCAGCCAGGGCAGGAACGGCGGGAACAAACGCTATCCATGTGTTCAACGGCACGGCTCCGACCTCGACATTGGCGAACGGGTGTAGCATCTATTCGACCACGGGAGAACTTTACACGATGGACGCCGCGGGAAATAGTACGATTCAAACACCGCACACGAAAGATGGCAAGTGGAAGTTCGACAGCAAGAACACCGTTACAGGCAGACGACTAGTTGTTGATATGGAACAGATGATGAAGTTCCTTAACGACCACTTCGGCTTAGACTTTTTTCACGAGATTAAGGAATAAGATGTACGTTTCTACTTCCGGACAAGTCAAACAGAGGAACCATTATCCCTTAGAGAAAACTTGCGTTGTCTGTGGTAGCACATTCACAGTTACCAATGGTGACGAGTTCAGAAATGTTGCTTGTTCCAAGGCTTGTGGAAACAAAAAGGCGGGGGAAACTCGACGTGGAGAGCATCACTGGAACTGGGGCAATCCTCATGAGATTAGAGGGGAGAGACACCAGTTTTTTGGGAGGCATCAAACACAGGACGCCATTGAACAAAACAGACTCAAACACTTAGGCAAGCCAGCATGGAATCAAGGACAGACTGGGGTCTACAGCGCACAGACTATCGAGAAAATGCGTATCTCTCACCAAGGCATGCATATCTCTCCAGCAACGGAGTTCACCAAGGGGTTTACGACGTGGAATAAGGGGATCAAATGTCCAGCGTTCTCCGGTCCAAACAATGCGAACTGGAAAGGCGGCGTCACTCCCGAACTGAAGAAGTTACGCAATTCGACGGCCTTTAGTGTATGGCGGGGACAAGTGTTTGAGCGAGATGACTGGACATGCCAATGTTGTAACAAGCGGGGAAAGTATCTGCACCCACACCATATCAACAACTTTTCAGGCTTTCCCGAATTACGGTTCAGTGTCAAGAACGGGATTACCCTGTGCAGAGATTGTCACGCTGAGTTTCACCGGATTTACACAAGGCATAACAACAACATCAGCCAACTCGTAGAATTCTTGAGGATTGACATGGAGAAGCTGATGCGGCGGCTTAATGACTTGTTTGGCGGTGGCTTCATCGAAGAATACATCCAGACGGGAGAGTAACTATGGCGGCAACATTATTACAGCTTTTGCAGCAGATGGCCAGAGATGGTTATGGTTACGTCTCCGTGACTCCCTCAGCGGCGGGGACGACAACAACGATCATTAGCAACGGTGCCACAAGCCAACTCGACCCCGACGATGCCGACACGCTATTCACGAGTGCATGGCTGAAGTGCGAATCCGATTCTGCCGCCATTCCCCTGAACGTGGGCGAGGTGAGACGCATGGACCAAGAGACCGGCTACGACGCTTCTACGGGAGTCCTGACTGTCGCAAGGGCATTCTCTAACGCCAGCACCACAACGCAAGTCTATGGTCTTTACATGGGTGCCCCGCCGACGACAAGAGGCCTCGACAAGGGCCTCGACAACTACATCAACGCCACCCTGAGACGGCTCTACTATCGGCGTAAGTTCCTTCTCACCCTCGTCACGGACGGGGATATGGAAGCCAATAATGTCACGAACTGGTCATCAGTCAACGTGATTAGGGCGAAGAACAGTTTGGCTGGCATCACATTGGGCGCTCGAAGCCTTCGTGTGGTAAACTCAGCCGCCAACGGATATTCGCAGTCTGCTACTGTGAACGTAGAACCAAGCCAGAACTATTACTTGAGCGCCGACGTGACGATGATAACGGGAACGGGCGTGCTGGAACTCTACGACGTGACAAACAGCGCCAGTATTGCCACATCAACTTGCGCTGAGAAGCAAACCAGGCGACTTTACCTCCAGACCACTACGTTGCCATCTACCTGTCGTAAGGTGGCCGTTCGGCTTGGGGGCCAAGAGATAACAGCCGATGGCTATTGGGATAACGTCTGCTTGATGAACTCTGGTGCGAGAGAGATGCCGCTGCCCTTATGGTTCAAGAACTCAAAGTGGATGGAGACACTCGAGACGTGGAGAGCAGGCGCCACTTCCTCGACGGGGATAGACCAGGCGGTTGACGCCATTTACCGGACCGAGATGCTTGAATGGGGGATTGCGGAAGACAGAACCGGATTGGTGCCATTCAAGGTTATCTTCTCTCCTTCACCTCGACTGGGGGAACTACTGGTTGGTACGGCAATCTGCCAGTACGCTGAACTCACGTCCGGTACCGTTAGCATTGACAACGACGCCGATGGTGTCATCGACGCCGACGAGATCATTACCGACTCCACGGACGCCGATCCAGACTGGGTATGCGCGTGGTCCTTGGTCGCGCTTGGCCAAGACAAAAAAGACGATGCCCTTGTCAAGAGATGGCTGGAGGTCGCCCAAACTTACGATCGGATGCACCAAGCAGTTTGGCGCGGAAGACGGTATCGTTTGGGGGCGTTTTAATGCCATTACAGACGCCACGCAAGAGGTCCCATGACATCGAGCTTAACGGGTATCCCTACGCTGTGGTACGGGACAAAGGGGTTCCCGCGTGGGTCGTTACCCGCAGTCCAGAGATCGCCGGACAAACGGGAGGGCCTCAAGACGTGGAACGGGCCTATCGGTCCTGCCACAGTGGGTTTGGCTGGAGCCAATATGTTGCACCGAACACCTACCATTATTGCACGTCGGGAGCGGGCGGCATAGGAGTATGGGGCGGGCTGGATGAGCGTTTCCCAAACCAGGGGATAATGGGGCCGTTGGTTGTAACATTGATAACGCCCGCCATGAACGCTACGGTTGGCGTAACCGACATCTTCGAGTTTGGCAACTACCTCTACTGTCTATCGGGAAGGTTTATCGGTCAGATCGATACCACGGCCAGCCCCGAAGGCGTCTGGGCGAAATTCACGCTAGGCGATTCCGCTACCCTACTCACCGAAGCTGAACTATTCGACGACTACGTCGTTATTGCCAATTCCACAGGAGACGACCTTTACACGTTTGACGGCTCCACGTTCACGGCGAGAACGGCAGCGCCAAAGGGTAGTTACCTGGCAAAATGGGAGGCTGACCCCGACTTCTCACTGGCCACATCATATTCGGCGCTTAGTACCACTTGCCTTGCATGGTTGGCGCAGAACTCAAACCCCGCTACCGCGGCAAACTGGGCAGGGTTTTCGACAAACAACTATCCCGTAGGGGACGCGTCGGGCAGTATCACGGGCCTTGTGGCCGTGGATCGAACGATCTTTATTGCCCGCACTGATGGCCTTTACTACCTCGACGGTGCTACTGGGAGGGCACCCCGTTTGATTGAGGCTATTCCTATCAACGCCAACAACGGAGTGAATACCATAGCCGATAGCCTTGGCCGTATCTGGTATCCTGCCAAAAGCGGCCTTTATCGGTACGACCCGAACAGCGGCATTATTGATGAAGTTACTCCCGGACGTGGGCAGCCGGACCGCAGCGGTATTCGGGGGCTGGTAAGCGCGCTGGCGCACTTCCGAAGCTGGACCTATGCTTCCGTTTACGACGGAACGGATTCCTACATCATGGTTGGACGGGAACGGGAGAACGGGGAACCAGGTTTCGGGCCGATGATCTGGCATGGCGCGATTGCCAAGATTAGCGGGACGAAGGTAACGTCAATGCACCTGTCCTCGTTGACGGACCCGCCACGGTTGTGGATGGGACTCCTGAGCGGCAACGTGGCTTATTTCAGACTGCCGTCAAATGGCGACAACCCACTCCTCGACAGCAACTACCGATACACCGATACGGGTTCAATCTACTATCCTTCTGACGACTACGGCGGGGGGGGGATGCTCTGGCAACAGCAGAACGTGGTTGTCGAGGCAGAGAATATGAGTACAGGAAGCCGTGTCGATGTCTACATCCGGCGAGACTTAGGATCGTGGGTTCGCCTCGGCAACATTAATGACAACGGGCGATTGGTAATCCTCACGTCGGGCGACCAACGCTTCAGTCAGGCCGAACTGAGGATCGACGTTGTAAATGCAAGCTCTCTCAGCACTCCCGTCATTCGGGTACTGGCGGGGCGGGCCACACAGCGACCGTCACAGGACGACATTATCAGCACACGCTTCGTCTGTTATGACGAGGCCCTGTCACGTTTAGGTCTGCCTAGCCGTTATACGGGGCAAACGCTTGCCGACCAACTAGATGCGCTGGACGACTACTATCCGGTCATACTGAAGGACTGGTGGACAGGGGCAGAACGGGAGTCAACGGTAATCGTAATGCCGGGCCATAAGAGCATCATCGTTCAAGAAGGCGACAAGTCCGGGGGATTGGCGGTTGACGTAACCATGCGAAGGCTTAGTGTCCGCGACAAGTACCTCCTCACGGAATCGGGCCAACACCTTACAGACGAGGCTGGCGTCAACTTGGAAACGGAGTAAGCGATGCCGCCAAGAGTGCGAAGACTGTCGGGGGTTCTGGTTGGGCGAGAACTGCAAGACGTGCTGGATTTTCCCACGCCCTGGACTGTGCGAGTGAAAGGACCAACACCATGGATCGACCCCACACACCCGTACTATGGGGCTAGAACAGGTCTCGGCCTCTCAGCAGATCAGAGAGCTTACAACACATTAGCCATGCAGAACGCTGTAGACGACAGCCATTTAGGCGCTGGTCCAGTCAGGCTACCAGGTTGGATCGAAATCAACAACGATATCAATCTGACATCGACATTAGAACTGCCCCTTTATATGGAGGGGCCAGCCGAGTATAAGACCGGACTTCGATTCATTGGCAATTACGGTCTTCGGGTCCTTAAAGGAGTCAACCTACATCTCTCCAACTTTGCCATTCGAGGAGACACTGGCGGCTATGACGGTGGCGGCGGGACCGGTTTTCAGCATACGGCAGCACTCAGATGCTACGGTTCGCCCCCACTGCCACACACTGGCCCAGTCTACATCGACTTGTTCGGAATGTCTTTTGGCGACGCCTTCCTAGTTGGCTGCCAATTTGACGATACCTACCAGGTAGATGTTGATAAGTGCAAATTTATTAGTGGGACTGCAATCAAAACCAGCCAACTGGTTACCGACCCTACGAGCCAATATCGCATCACCCGCAACATCTTCAACGCCGACAACGGCATCTGTGGAATTGACATGAACACTGGGGGTGAGACGATCATCGGTTGGAACCAGTTCCAAAACTACAAGTCCGATGGGACCGTTGTTGTCGCAGCAATCGGCGCTATTAGATTGACCAATGTTGGCACCGTCACGCTGATCCAGAACAGTTATGAGTCAAACAATGCCGACAAACTGAGCATCTACAACGCTAACGTTACTCTGGATAACTGTGGAAGCATTGAGATGTTCAATGAGAACATGGTGTCCCAAGATGCGACAGGGAAGTCTGCTAAGCACGATTTTATTCGGGTACAGAATGGATGTATCAAACTCGTCATCAACGGAGGGAAGCTCAATGGCGCTTACAAGGCAGCAAGACGCGTCTGGTTCGTCCGGTGGGTATCCGGTTCAGGGCAGGTTGAGTTCCAATCTCCACCTCACCAAACGCAGGTCATAGCATCCTATGGCAGTATTCCACTTCTGACTGTCGATGCGGGTGCCTCCCCATCTGTCTCCATTGAGGCAACGCCAGCACGTCTGGTGACTAATGGCACGGTGGGCAACACTGTCACAGAGACTGAGATTTATAGTCATACCATACTGGCGAACCAGTTGTTTGTCCAGCGGCAACTGGAGACACGCCTCAAGGGCTACTTCTCGGCATTGATCGGGGATCAGGCGACGATTCGCTTCAAGGTGGCGGGGAGCACGATCTGTACAGTGACAACGCCAACGGCAGCGGCTTATACCAACGAGCCAATTGACCTACTTTTCACAGCAACGGTTAGGGCGATGGCGATGCAGCAAGAAGTGAGGCAGACAGTTGTAGGCACTATCACAAGTGCAGGCACAAACACTGCCACATTGGTTGTGACAGCGGCTGGATTGGCAGGGAGTCCTCTAACCATTACCTTCAATGTAGACAATGGTGACACAGCCAGTGTAGTTGGTGGCAAGGCCAGAACAGCCCTTGGGATGAATGCTGCCATTCGAGCATTCTTTCAATCAATTGATCTTGGTGGTGGCAATTATACCGTTGCGGGGACCACGACCGAGATGAACCTAATGACCTTAGCGGGTGCGGCAAACGACGCCATCAACATCGCCATTGCCAACGGTACTTGTACTGGACTAACCGACGATGCTACCAGTGATGATGTCGTGGCAGGCGCAGCCGGCTCGATCTATGGCCACGGCGAGTGCAAGGCGGCGAACGTTCAGCGCGATGTGGCCAACACGGCAGCAACGGCGGTCGACACATCTCAAGCGTGCAACGTGACGGTGACGGTACAATGGAGTCTGGCCAATGCGGGGAACACGATGACGATCTCGCAGGGAGTCACGGATGGATGACCTAATCAAAGCCTTAATTACGGCAACAGGCGGGGACATCTGGAAACTGCTTGTTATCCTGTTTGTGGCCAAGGACTTCTGGCAGCAACGAATAGCCAGCAGGCGGGCAAAAGGAGATGCCGAGCAGCTAATCATGCTCAAAGTGTTGGCCGCTGGTGTTAGCGAACTATGCGACAGCAACAAAAGGCAGGTGGCGAGGATTGATGAGCTGGTGAGTTTGCTGAATGAGCTACGAGGGAGGATGCGGTGACTGTGGACATCCTAGCAGTGGCGGCTCTGGTGGCGGCGCCGATCTATTTTGGCTGGATTATTCGGGTAAGTATTCTGGCAAGCCGTGCCTATGAGAAACACATCAAGCTTCTCAATGGCGTCACGACCGAGGTCGAAAAATGCCTACGAGATTTCAAGGAGGTCCGTAGTGGACATAACTACAGCAATAAGTGATATTATTACGCCGATAACGGCACTCGGATTTATCACCCTTACCATCTACTATGCAGCATTGCTAAGGCATAATCGTCGTCTTGGTGTAGTTGTTTTGCTGGCCTTCAATCTGGACTTTGCATTGGAGTATACAAGGGTAGCCCTGTCCCAAACCTGGGGCATTACTGGCCTTGGCTATGGCACTTTGGCAGGGACAGCGACCAGAGTGCTCATTACCGTGACCGTGTTGGTAGCAATCTATTCAGTATTCGTAAGGAGGAGATGAGATGGACCTATCTCAATGGGTTGGGCTTAGCGGAATTCCCCTCATTCAAGCGCTCGTGGCGCTGGTGAAAACGACGATACCGGCGCTTCCGGCAAGGTACTACCCGGGTGTGTCAATTGCTCTGGGCGTGGCGTTGAATGAGGCGCTGGCCTATCTTATGCAGGCTGACTATCGCACAGCGGCGGTCGTGGGCGTGGTGGCAGGGCTGGCGGCAAGCGGACTATTCACATTCGGCAAAGCGCAGGAATTGAAGAGCAAATCGGGTCTGCTATGACGCTCTACCTGTTCCCCCACTCCCAGGTTACATCTGCCGACCTGTTGGACTTCTACCGGCGAGTGCAACCGCGACTTGGCAAATTCATGATGCACGATTACCAGTTTCTGACCGACGTGCGGAAGGCGTCCCCGAGGACGCTCTTGATTGGCAGGCTCTATGACCAATGGAACACTCACCAGATAGCGGACCCGAAAGAGGCGGGTGAATCATGGGCGAATCGCCTCTATGCGAATCCGTGCTTCCGGGACCACTACACGTACTGGGAGTGGCTGAACGAGGTCTACGGGTATACGACAGATGACCCGGCGGCGCTCCATGCTCGTTGGACGTGGATGGACACGGCGATGGCGGCGTTCTACGACCGGGTGAAGGAACTCGACCCGACGAAGCACCCTCTGGGCGGCAACGCTGGCACGGGCAACATGACCGGCGACGAGATGGTGACGTATTTCCCTCAGAGCGTCAAGCGGTATTCATGGTGGGGTGGGCACGGTTACGGATTCCCGACCGTATCGGCGGACGCTCAATATCAGGTGTTGCGCTATCGGGACATCATGGCCGGCATCCGCTCAGTCACCCCCCATGCCAGAGGCATCCTCACCGAAACCGGCATCACTCACATGGTAATACCGGGATTCCCGGACATCGGTTACACGGACATTATGACGCCCGACGAATACTGGTGCGGTGCGGGGAACCTGTCTTGGCTCAATGACAGGCTGATTGAGGACAAGGACTTCATGGAGGGCGGCGCCGTCTTCCAATTCGAGGGGGAACCAGAGCACTGGCAAACATTCGAATGTGTCCGCACGGCTATCGTAGACTATATGGAGGCAATCGCGCCGGGGACACCGGCGGTAGATTTAGGAGGGGGGCCAGTGGCAACATTCAGTTACGCATTTGGTTTTTTGGCCAGGTATAATCAGAATCCGGCAGAGGTAGGAGAGCCAATGTCGGCGCAGATCGACATTCCCAACGTGGCGTCAATCCAGTTCACGGCGAACGGGATGATGTTCTACAATCCTGTCAGCAGTCAGGTTCTCTTTTTTCGGGCAGCCTAGCCAAAACGGGGTTGGCACAGGCATTATCGACCTGCGATCAGAATTAAACGGCACATACAAGACGCGGCCATTGGCGGACATCCGCTACCTAACTATCCATCACGAGGGAGTGAACGCCGATAGCACCCCGCAGATGATTGACACCTACCACAAGAGCCTTGGCTGGCCCGGAATCGGCTACCACTTCGTAGTAGGCCAAACTGGCAAGGTCTACTATGTGGGCGACGTGGCGACGACGCGCTATCATGTTGGCAGCCAGAATCCCTATGCTGTGGGCATCGTGTTGACGGGGGACTTCACCAAGTTTTGGCCGCTGCCGACACAACTGGCCGGGGCGAAGAGGGCTATCGCCTACGCCAAGAGCCTCATCGGGCATCCTGTGCAGGTGCTCGGTCATCGGGGATTGCCAGATCAACAGACTGAGTGCCCAGGGCTGAGCTTTAGTGGCTGGAAGGAGTTACTGCTATGACACTCCCAAAGGCGTGGAACTACTTCGACAAGCCCGACGACATGATCGGGCCCGCTTGGGACGATCCGTTCTGGACCACTGAAGCGGATCGCCATCTTCTCATAGCCGGGGTACTGGCGGGGCTGGCGCTGGTCGGCATCGTACTAGGGCTGAGGCGGCTTCGGGCGTGAACACGCAGACAACGGTTTTCATCCTCGTGGCGGCGCTGATATGCCTCCTGCTCTGGCGACAGGGCGACAAATGACAGATTGACGCGCCTGCATCCTCCCAGGCGTAGAATTATTTAGGCCCGGATCGAGTCTTTCTCCCACTCGATCCGGGCCTTCGTTTGCCTCTCTCTACCATTTGCAGCACGTCACGAAAATGGCCAAAACGAGTTTTGAAACTTTAATACTTTTTTAATAATTGAGGGGGTATTTTGCTTGACAATATCCCCAAAGTGTGCTATTATAATAGTATAGAGAGAGAGAACAGGGAACCTTAAAAAAGAGCAAAAGTGAAAAGTCGGCCACACAAAACCCCTTCCCCGGCGGGGGCCGAATATGACAGATAGGCAATACAGAGACATCCGGACCCGGAGACGGGGGCAACAACTGGCTGGTAGCACAGTTCCGGATGTAGAGCATAGCAGGATAGGACCCCCACCGTACCGCATGGAGCTAAAGACGGATGCGACCAGTCCAGTCCTGCCTGAAGAGACCGGAGAGGTCGAAATGCTTAGAGATAGGAGAAACGGGGATGACAAACGAACTAGCTGGACTTAGGCAGACACAGGAATACTGGATCAGACAACTGGAGCTGGCACACGCGAGGGCAGTCACTGAGGAGGGCAATAAAAACATCGCATGGTACGAGCAGGAACTCCGGATCGTGAATGACGAAATAGCCGCGCTTCCGGTAGCAAAATAAGCACCTAGCACCACACCCCCCGGCGCCAGTGCGGGGCCGTCCTTCGGGGCGGCTTCCGGTCATCGCTGGCCGGACCGGGGCCAGCCAAAGAGAAACCCTAGGAGCAGGGTTAGGTAGGCGGTACTGGGCCGACGGGCCGGACGAAGAGAACGCAGGGAGACTTCACAATCACCGGCGTGAGATGGCATCAATCGCCGGGGGCCAAGCCCGACTGGACACGAAGGGCCAGCGGGAGGGAGAAGGACCGATGACAGGGTATTACACGGCAGACGGAACCGAGGTAACACGGCGAGATATTGAGTACGTCGTCAAGCAGGGGCTGGCGCTGTTAATTTGGTCTCACGGTCAGTGGCGCAACCGCGCCGGGTTGGTGATCTACAATTGCCAGCAGGAGACCGACGACGCAGAGATGCGACTACAGACAATCGGTCAGCGCTGGTCGATGTGGGATGAGACCTGGACCGAGAGACCGACATTGGCCGAGGCTCTCCGGGTGGCAGCATGACCAAACGAGGGCCAGTGGCGGGGCCGCCTGCAAAGGCGTTCCTCGTCTACATCCGCCCGGTCAGTCTGTACGACCGGCTGAGGGCGGAGGCATACCGGCGGCACGTCCCGCTAAGTTCGCTGGTTTGCGAGCTCGTCACGGCGGGGTTGGAGAAAGAGAGGAAGGAATGAAAGCGGCCAGGACGTTCTTCGTCCTGGCCGCTTTTTTGTTGCCCAAAACATTAATATTTTGTTAACATTTACCTAGTTGACAAAGGTCAAGACACCTGTTATGATGCTCTTGGAGGTTAGGAATGACACTAATAGAAGCACTCAAAGTGAGGCAAGGGGAGACGAGTCAGGTAGAATTTGCCCGTCGTTTAGAGATCAGTGCGGCTATGTTAAGTCGCATCTACTCGGGAGAGCGGCTCGTTGGCGAGGCCATCGTGCGGCGGATCGTGCGGGCCTACCCTGAGTTGACATGGCTCGCAACGGGGTACCTGATGACGAAAGAGGAAGGAGATGTGGCTTAGTCGAACAGAGGGGCTAGAAATGGCTCTCAGTCGTTCTGGTAGCGAAATAGAGAAGGCCCGGCGACAAAATCATCACCGGGCCAGAGAGTAGAGAAGGAGTGAATGACTAACACCAATAGTACCACGGTTTTCTCATTGGCGCAAGCCTTCGAGAACCTGCGGGATGTCGAGGACCGTCTGCGGGGCGCCTTTGGTTATCCCGCGGTGACGGGGCCACAGGTGGAACGCATAGCCCGCATTGTGGCCTCGGCGCTCGTCATCATCGAGGAACGGCTTGACAGGGCTGACAAGGCGGTTGATTTGCTGGCCAAACTGATCGACCGTCACGGAGAGCAGATCGAACAACTAAACCTCGAATCCTGCAGCCGCGTTTCCACGGCACGGCTGGAGGCGGAGCGGCTACCACGACCGCAGCTCCCGCTGACTCTCCTAGAACTACTCGCTGATTGCAGACATTGCGGGGCGGCATTTGAAATAGTCGAGATCGGCGGGTGCGACTCGCCCGTCTCCCGTTATGTCAGATGTTCGGATTCGACGTGCGTTGGACACGGCGAGTACTGGCCGATCACGAGGACCGTAGGAGAGGCGTACAACGACCGGATCATGGCGGAGGAGGCCAGTTTCGGTGTGCAGCATGAGGATCGGTAAAATGAACAAATCGATGACGCCAGAGCAAATCGCAATGGCCGCCCACCTCGTCAAAATCCGAGCGGGTCGCCCGTGGGAACCCGACTTGTGCGAGGCCGACTTGCGCGGGGCCGACTTGCACGGGGCCAACTTGCACGGGGCCAACTTGCGCGGGGCCAACTTGCACGAGGCCGACTTGCACGAGGCCGACTTGCACGAGGCCGACTTGCGCGGGGCCAACTTGC
>ERZ1292629.1706-Hain-H43-01um-R1-1706-length-20594-cov-6_pt1 | contig 20594 bp, 25 predicted proteins | sample MGYA00564399_ERZ1292629 | MGnify/ENA primary metagenome ERZ1292629 (study PRJEB36523, sample SAMEA6512636) | groundwater metagenome | collected 2019-01-08 | study: AquaDiva: Metagenomics assemblies of 32 groundwater samples | reverse complement strand
CCCAAGACGCTCGGCTGGGCGATGGAGCCGACGTGATGCGGCTCAGCCCTTCGGCGCCGTGTAGCGCATCAGCGTCGAGTCCACAGGGTCGCGCCCGTCGGGCCCCTCCGGCGTCGGCGTCGCCAGCCTGCGCGCGAGGGCATCCCACGCCTCGGGGTTGAGCGCGCGCACGAGGCCGCCCCGCATCCGTTCCACGCGCGCCTCGGCCAGCTCCGCGAGCGCCACGCACTCCGTCATGCGCTCGGCGTCGGTCCGCGCGGGCTCGCCCACCTCGCTACCCGATCCGTCCGAGGAGCCAGGCGAGTGCCCCACCGAGGAGCGCGGCGAGCGTCGCGGTGCCCGCGAGGACGGCTCCCGACGCCGCGAGCCCGCCCTGGGCGCTCGCTCGCGCCTCTCGGAGTCCGACGATCTGCTCGTCCTGCGCCACGTCCGCCGCGCGGAGCTGCCCGATCTCGCGGTCGTGCTCATCGAGCCGCGCGTCGATCCGGCCCTGGGCCAAGATCAGCCCGTCCAGCTTCGCGTGCAGCGCAACGAGACTCGTCTCCAGGCGGACGAGGGCGTCGGCGGGCATCGCCTACCTCCCCATCACGAGGAGCAGGACGTAGGCGACCGCGAGCGCGACGACGACGACGGCTACGGGCCACCACCGCCCGAGCCCACGTGACGGCGCACTGGCGCTCTGGACGTGGCCGGCTCGCGCCTGCTCGCGGACGGCGCGCCGGGTCGCGTGCGCGTGCGCGCGAAGGTGCGGGTCGGTGGGGCGATCGGGGGTCACGTCGTCCCCCGCTTGACGATCCAGTCCGTGACGGCCTCCACCGTCTCGGGCGCGACCTGCGCCAGCTCATAGCGACTCGAATCTGTCTCCAGGGATAGCGCGCCTTCGCGGGGCCTGTACACGATGCTCTGGACTCCACGCAGATCGATGGTCACGGGGCAGTCCTGGCCGCTGTAGCGGGCGATGCCTGAGAGCCACGGCCCGCGGAGGCGGAGCCTGTGCGCCACGTCAGGTGCCCACCTTGCCGCCGCCGTCCTCGGCGAGCCACTCGAACTCCCCGTCCACTCCGACGCGGTAGTGCGAGCGGCATCCGGCACAGAATGTCTCGCCGTAGTAGGCCGGATCGCGTGCGTAGGTCTCCGCGATCGCAGGTCCCATCGTCGTCACGGTCCCGCAGGCCAGATGCTGGTACCTGCGCCGCACCGGACGGACGAAGCCCTTCGCCCGCTGCTCCTCGGACAGCACGTAGTAGGCGCGGTGGAGTCCGCTCTTCGCATTGACAGGTCCTGCCGCGGGACCGTGCTCCCAGCCGGGGTCGGGCGGCTTGCCGTCCGTGGTCGTCGAACCCTTCGTCTTGGTAGGATCCATCATGTCTCTCTTGCGATCGCGATGGGCTTGACCACGAGCTGCCGGCCCGCGATCGCCGACACGCCTGCGGCGATCCCGTACGCGAGCGCCGCCGGTAGCGCCGCGCCGGCGAGCATGGACGTGGCCGCTGCGCCGACGACGATGCCGGCCAGGAGCTTCGCCCATGGGGTCGCGGCGCGCAGTGCCTTCGCCGCGCGGCCCTTCCGCCGTCGGGAGAGCGCGTGCGTCGCCGCGCCCGCACCCGTGGCGACGAGCACCGAGGCCAGCGTGGCGGCAAGAGCTGGCAGGTCCAGGGGAGGCGACGCCGTTCCGGCGGCTGCAGTTCGATTGACAGAGTCGCCATGCGCTGCCGGAACGGGGTCGGAAACGGGTGCGGCCGAGGCCGCTGGCGGGGCTCCCACAGCCCCCGCGTCCTCGGCCGCGATGGCGGCAGGAGTCGCGGGTACAGACGCGGAGCCGTCCGGGGGTACGCCGCCCGCGCCATCCACGCCGGCCCACGCATCGGCGACGGGCCACGCGTAGTAGCTGAGGTCGACGGGCGCGAGGACCCAGAGGACGAGGACGAGAGCGGTCGAAGGCAAGGCAAGGCGTTTCACGCGGCCTCCTACCCCCCGAGTCTACCGTGCTACAGCCCCGGGAGCCACCGCGCCGCCGTCGGTGACGAGTGCCATGTAGTCGGACCAGGACCATAGGGGACCAGGATCTGTATGTGTCGCACCCGGTACCTCGTAGTGGCCGATGATGTGATGACGGTTCATCGGGATGTCGAACTTTACACAGAGGATCCGTACGATCTCTGCCGATGCCGCGAGCATCTCGGTGGGGAAGATCGAGTCCAGTATCGCCCAGGGCTTCTTGCCGACGCGCCAGAGGCCATCCGTCCAGCCCTCGTGCTCGATGCCGAGCGAGCGGCTGTTGAAGCTGTTGGCGTGGTAGCACTTCAAGTGGTCTGGGACCATCTGGCAGACATCACCCATCCGCGAGATGAGATAGTGCGCCGCGGTCGGAACGGCCCGCACGTCGCGTCCCTTGCGGAACCAGTCGATGGTGCCGCTCTGCGTTCCCTCCATGACGTGCAGCACGATGCGGTCGATTCGGACACCCGGCTTCCGATTCATCATCGCGTCCGGATGGGCGAGGATCGTACGGGTGGAGCGGAAGGCGGACATCGCTACTCCAGGTCCCAGTCCGTCTCGCAGATGAGACGGTCACCTGTGACGGTGGGGTCGTGATGGATGACCACGGTGGCGTTGGCGGCTCCAGCCTGTGCCGTCGTGACGAAGAGGGATACCCGTAGGACGAGATCGTCACCTTCCACGAAACGTCCGCTGGAGCCTGGAATCTGGACGATGAGGTCGTTTTCGTTGAACCCGGCGAGGGCGTCGAGCGCGCGGAGCCTACCGTTGTAGGCCGTGCCCGTAGCGAGGGCGGCCACGACGCCATCGCGGCGACGCAGCATGTCGACCACGATGCGTCCGATGGAACCGGCGTTGCCGATGGCAGTGATCTGCCACGGCACCCGCACGCGGAACCGGCCGTGCAGCGCTCGGATGACTGGGAAGAACAGGAGGAACTCCATCCGCAGGACTTCGACGGCTGCCGTGACCAGAACCGCGGTCACCGTCGTCGAGACCGTAGCGGAGTTGAGACCGACGGAATCTGCCGGAACGAGGAGGGAGGGCGCTACAGCCGTGGGCGTGTCGATGTCGAGCGGGATCGACATCGGAGCCACCCCGAAGGGGAAGGTGCTGTCAGCCCGGTTAGCGGTGATGCCGAAGTAGGACGGCATGGTTCACGCGCCCGTGGCGACTTCGCCTGTCTCGCGGGCCTCGAATGCGGCGCATCCGGCTTCCGGGGGCGTCTTGTCCTGCAACGCGAAGGTGTCCGGCAGCTTGGCACCGAGGCACCGGAAGAGGCCGCACGTGTCCGGTTCCTTGAACCAGCGGCACTCACCGCAGGCGGCGCCTAGCTCGGCCGCCTCCTTGTAGGTGAAGGCGCGCCGCTCGACCCGGTGCGGCAACGGGGAATCCTGGTCGTCCCCAGCGATCTCGATGACGAGGCTGGGCCCCTCTTTGGCGTCCCGCACCGCCTTCTCCATGGCAGTGTAGTAGGCCCGACCGTCCGGTGTGTCGTGTCTCACTTCTCCTCCGGGTCAAGGGGCATGATCGTTCCATCCGATCCCTTCCGCACGCCGATAGCGGCGCTGGCGCCAGGTGGGATGGCAGCTCCCATCCTGCTCAGGGTCTTCCCGATGGGGTCGTCGTCGGACTTGTCCGCTCTCGGTGGCTCACCACTCACGTCGCGTAGGCGTTCGAGCGCTACACCTACGGCCTTGAGCTTGACGTCGGGCCTCGTCTTCTCGTCGGTCAGGATGCTGTAGAGAACCTCGGTGGCCTTCTCGGCTGCCCGCTCGATCCCAAGCTGGATGATGGTCCTGCGTCGCTGCTGCGCGGCGAGCAGAGCCGCCTTGAATCCCGCGTCGAAGGACACCCACTGCAAGACGGTCGATTCCTCGACGCCGACCGAAGCTGCGGCAGACTCCATCGTCTGGCCGTCGACGAGCAGCGAGAGCGCCTGCTGCTGAATCTCGTCCAGCTTCGCCGTGGAGGAGCCGTCCTGCAACCGCTTGAGCGGCAGCCGGATGACTTCGGCGAGCGCCGTGACGACGCGACTCGGACCGGGAGCACGCGGCATGCGGGTAGCGTAGCATGCTGGAGTCGAAGACAGGAGAGGAGCCATGAAGCAGGCACGTAGGGGCGCGGCCTACCCCCCGTCGCCGTTTCGTGCTACACCACGGGGGACGACAACGAGGGACCCGCGAAGGAGGCCGCGTGGACGGACGCGGAATCACCGAGGCAGAAGTAGAGTCCGTGCTGCCGGACGATGAGGAGAGCTTCCTCGTCCGCTACGTGAACTACGCGAAGACGCAGGTGGGGAGCCCCCTCGCCTACCACGTCGGGTCTGCACTCATGCTCCTGTCGATGACGGCGCCGCAGATGTGGTGCGCCTCACGCGGGTTCCTGGCGCCCACGCTCGCGAACATGTGGGTGATGATGGTGGGCAGGTCCGGCGAGGCGATGAAGACGCTGGCCATCTTCGAGATGAAGCGCGTCTTGGCCGACATCGCCGCGGAGACGGCCATCGGGTCCGATCCTGCGAGCGAGGAGGCGCTTGTCAAGACCCTAGTGCGGCGCCCACAGCAGACGCTCATCTACGACGACATGGGCAGCTTCCTCTCGAACGTGTCGAGCGTGGCGCACAACTACCGCGCCCGCATCGTGGACCAGGCAACGTCCCTCTACGACGGAAGCTCCTTCACCCGCGAGAAGTTCGGCAGGACGTTGCGCGTGGGCGAGCCTAGGCTTGGCATCGTGGGGGGCTGCACGCCGATCCATATCGAGTCGTTCACGACCGTCCTGCACTGGGAGGGCGGCTTCATGTCGCGCTTCCTCATCCTCTACGCGGAAGCCGAGCGGGACATCCGCTACCGGCTGGACGACTGGGAGAGCTACGACTGGATCGTGAGCAGGGCCAAGGCGTTGTGGGCGATGAAGGAAGCCTACGACCTGACGACCGGGGTCGGGAAGAAAGTGCCCTCGCGGGACTTCTGGTTCGGGAGAGATCCGAGCACGCCTCTCGGCCGATGCCTCGGTCTGGACCAGGACTCGAACGAGCTGTGGCAATCCTGGTGGGACAGGACGCGTACCAGGGTACGGGCGCTGCCAGACCGTCTGAGCGGCGTCGGTTCCCGAGCGCCGCTCATCGCGGCGAAGACGGCGACGCTCCTCGCGTGGGACCGCTTCGTTCGGGAACGGGAAGCCGGCGATGTCAGCGGGGACTGGACGATAAACCCGAGCGACATGCAAGCGGCGATCGGAATCGCGGAGCTGTCGTTCCGCTCCACGATCGACCTCACGCGCCGAGTCGTCACGAGCGACGATGCCAGGCAGAAGCGGGTGGTCCTCGACGCCGTGGGTGAGGACTGGACGAGTCAAGCTGTCGTCTTCCAGGACTGCGGACTCCTTCGGAAGCGAGCCAACGAGGCGTTGGAGACGCTCCGGGAGGAGGGCCTCATCGAGAGAAACAAGGTGTCCAACGTCATCTACTGGAAGCGACTCAGGCAGACCCAGGAGGAGATCGCCCAGGAGGATGCCGAGGACGTGGGAAGCGTGCTCAGCTTCAGGTCGAAGCGGAGCGCCCCGGACGATGGGAGCGGAGAGAATGCGGACAGTGACGACGAAGAACAGGGATGAAGGAGCCGCAGCAACTTGCCACTGTACTCCCCATGTGCTACAACCATTCCGGCGGCTGTTCTCCCTCGCCGCTTGTCGTCACTCCGGAAGCCCTCGGCCCGTCACCGAGGGCTTCTTCTTTGGTGGTGCGCCATTCGCGGATCTGGAGCAGTCCATCTGAGGATACTCTGATGCCCTTCTCCCCACTCCAGGGCCAGCCCCACTACATCCTCATCGCGGGGTGTCGTGGTGTCGCAGCGCGGGCAGTCGCTACTGCCCTCGATGGGCTCGAACTTCGCATCCCGGGCGCTCTCGTCTACGCCAAGGGTGCCTCGACCCGAGGCCGCATCTCCCGCCTCGCGAAGCTCACCGACAAGGCGAAGGAGACGCTCTGCACTGACGCATCGGGCGTCGCCTTCGAGATCCACGTCCCACTCAATGGTGCATGGCTCGCTGCGGACGCCTTGGACGAGGCGGGCATCCTCTACACCTCCGTCGCGACTTCTGAGTGCGCCTCCATCCGTCCCTGGAGCGATGCTGAGGCGCAGGCATGGGAAGCAAGAGGCCGCATCATCGTCGAATCGCTCACGGCAGCAGACCTGCTCAGGCCGCAAGTCCGAGACATGCTGGCGACGTACCAGTACGAGATGGTGGGCTTCGGGGGCGCGAGACCTTGGTTGTTCGAGCGCATCAGCCCCGGTGGAGGCAAGAGCGTCATCGCCCTCATCCTCGCGCTGATGGCGAGGGTGAGAGGTGACGGCGTGGGCCGCATCACGACGCTCGTGGTAGGCCCCGCGAAGTGCCGCAGCGTATGGTGGGGACAGGCGCAGCGGTTCACGACGCTCCAGCCGTGGCGCCTTCTTCCTGGAGGCGAGGGGGAGAGCCTCGAAGGCTTCGTTGCTCGCCTCGATAGGGAAGACGCCCTAGGCATCGCCATCGTGGGGGCGGAGAGCCTGCCCGACCATCTCGAAACGGTCACGAGCCTTCGCCCTTCCGTTCTCGTCTTCGACGAGCTGTGCAGCGACGCCATGGCCGGCAGGAGCGGCCGGTGGGAGCGGGTTGGAGAAGCGGACGGCAGCATCCACTACGAGCCGAAGCTCAACCGGGCCTACGCGATCATGACCGTATCCCGCATGCGCGGCATCGAGAGACGCATCGCGCTCGATGGCTCCCCCCTCTACGAGGGCAAGCCACGTCGACTCTTCAACCCCTTCGACTGCATCTGGCCCGCCGGTTTCGGCTTCGGACCTCACGCCTTCAAGCTCCGTCACTGTGGTGCAAGGCACAACGGCTTCGGCTTCACCGACGGGGGTGCCACCCACCTAGACGAGCTTGCGGCCAGGGCATCCTTCTTCGTCGTGGATGTCCCCTACGTGGTTTCTCACGGTGGTCTCCCGAAGACGAGGGTGGAGGTCGTGAGGATCGCAGCGGACGAGCTGGGCCCGCAGGCGAAGGGAGCGAGAGCTGAGCTAAGGGCGCTCGCAGCCGAGGCTGCCTCCGGCAAGGTGAAACGGGCGAAGCTCACCGAACTGCGGCTCGCGCACGCGGCCTGCCGCAAGCACAACCGCGCGCTCTCAGACGCCTGCGACACGCTCAGGGCCGGCGGCAAGGCGGTGCTCTTCACGGCTCGCCATCGGGACTGCGAGGATCTGGCGGCCAAGGCAAAGGTAGAAGTCGATAAGCTCACGAAGGGGGACGCCGGTCTCGCCTCGCCTCCCTGGTTCCTCTGGGCTCACGGGGAGTCCCACACCGAAGCCCAACGGGCCAGGATGTGCGCGAAGTTCCACGATGCCGATGGCCCTGGTCTCCTCGTGGGGACGGGTCAAGCGTTTGGGGCGAGCTTCGATGGGCTCCAGGTCGCCTCCTTCGCGGGCATCTGCATGCTCACGCCTAGGCTCGGGGAGCTGTCGCAGTGGAAGGGCCGCTTCGACCGCCGGGACGACCAAGGGCCAGCAGTCGCCACGCTCGTCCGCATCTACCTCGCGGAGAAGTCGGTCGACGATGAGATCGTGAGGAACCTGGGCGAGCAGTTCCCGATCATCCGGGCGCTCTTCGACCTGGGCGACCTGGGCGACCTCGAAGAGAAGCTCACGGGACTCGACGCAGCGAGCATCGAGGCAGCGGTAGACAGCATCATGGAGAAACTATGAAGGAAGACAGGATGCTGGTCTACGTGGAACGGTCCAGTCTAGTCACCGGTGACTCGGCCATCCGGGTTGCAATACCCGGACGAAGTGGTATCTACCTTGCCGCCCTCAGCCCCTATGTGGGATATCTCTACCTGATCGGGTCTGGTCCCGGTGGCAGCCTCATAGCGCATGCTTCCTTCCTAGTAAGTTTGTCTGTCGCGCCTACCCCAGCAATCGTAGTGCAACTGGCCGAGAACCAAGATGACATGGGCACGCTGGCGAACATCGACGAGAAGGACCGCGTCAGACTGGTCATCGCGCTACTCGAATTCGCGGTCTCAGATTGGCCGGAGTGGGCAGCCAAGTTCGGACATGTGGTACCGCCCGTGGAACGTCACATAGAAAGAGAGGTCGAAGAATGACCATCACCGATTCCGATGTGGCCACAGCGACAGACAATCGCTCGATCGACATCGATCTTAGCCAAGTTCGCATCGCGCATCTGGACCTCGGTCCCGGGCGAGTCACCATCGCCTGGTCCGAGGAGGACGGCATCATCCACTACGCGGTGAGCCTCTGCTCGCCATCGGACCAGTTCTGCCGCCGAGCCGGTAGGATTCGCGCGATAGGCCGACTCCACTCCACCCGGCAGAGCTTCGTCTTCGGCGTGAAGGGCTTGCCGGAGGAGAGGAGAGACCGGATACAAGCGGTGCTGGACGCGATCATGTGGGACGTGAAGATGCCGGCCCAGTGGGCCAAGAAAGGAGAACAAGATGTCCACGTGGAATGACGATCGGCGCATCGACGAGGCGGCGGAGATCGCTGGTCTCGACGACGAGAAGTGGAAGGGACTCGGCACGAAACGCGTTCGCGTCCTACGCGCCGTCGTCTACGAGGGGCCTGCGGACTGGATGCGGAAGCAGCTCGGCCAGTCCTGCTCGCCAGGCATGATGGTGCCATCTCGTGGAACCACCATCACCATCTCCGAGGGTCCCCTCAAGATCGTGGAAGAGGAAGCCCAGGGCGAAGCCTGCGAGAGGAAGCGGTGAGCAGTACCAACCGGGGAGCCGAGAGGGCAGTCTACGACGCCTACTACACCTCCGACGAGGATGCGGAGCGTCTGATCTCCGAGTTGCCCATCGACAGCGAGACCGTGCTCGAACCCTCCGTGGGCGGAGGCGCGTTCGCGCGGGCGCTTCGCAAGCTGGACTGCCACGTCGTAGGGGTCGACATAGACCCGGACGCGTCGGGGTTCTCCGATTGCGACATGCACATCTGCGCCGCCTTCTTGCTGTGTCCAGCGGCCAGGGAGCGCCCGTACTGGGTCGTGGGCAATCCACCCTACGACAAGGCCGAGGTGCACATCTGGCATGCCCTCGACGTGACAGGCCGCCACGTCGCCTTCCTGCTCCGGCTCGCCATGCTGGAGTCGCAGACACGCGAGGCGCTCTGGCGCGGGCATCCACCGCGACAGGTCTTCGTCCTGCGTCGCCGCCCCCGCTTCGGAGGGAAGCACGTCCACACCGGAACGGACTCCGCGGCCTACGGGTTCTTCTGGTGGGACAGCCAGTACGAGGGTCCTCCGCTTCTCGGCTGGATCTGAGGGAGAGAACGATGCTCCGCGACGTCCCCGACGAGACCCTCGTCACGCTCACCGTCCACCGTCGAGGCGACCCTGATGTCCCCGACTTCGACATCACCTGTTGCGTCGATAGGGAGAAGGCCCTTGACAACTTCGGATGGGTCATCGAGTCCGTAGACGAAGACTGCCACGACGTCCTGCTCACCGAAGCCGAATGCGAGAAGCTGAGGCAAATGGCTATCGCAGGCGAAGACGAGACCGGCCGATGATGCCCCAAGTCGCAGCGCCGCGGAGCGTGATACCCTCGTGGAACGCCATCGAGGACGTCCTCATCTCGCTCACTGCTGACCAAGTTGCACGCGCCGCGCTCCGAGCGCCTCCGGTCTCCGAGGGACCGATCCTCATCGACGCTGGCCGGTCCGAGGCCGGTTGGTCCCGCATCGGCAGCGCCTTCAAGTGCCGGCAGCTCTACGCCTGGATCAACGTCGGAGGCTACTCGCTCATCCCCGCCGATGCACTCACGATGGGCAGCATGGGGCACACGGCCGCCGCCCACTGGTTCGCCCTCGAAGGCTGCCGCCAAGGCGGCGTCGTCGTGGGGACGCAGCTTCTCGGCCCCGAAGACGCCTCACGCCTCCTCGACCCGGAGGATGCGGTCCGCGCGTGGGTCGCGAAGGAGAAGCGTGGCGGTCCCCTCATCGACGGCATCATCGGCGCCTTCCGCCGCTACGTGGCGAAGCACCCAGAACCCATTGGCCGCATCCTCGGCGTCGAGGTGCCGGTCGGGGCCGTGCTTGGCACCGTAGAGACGCCGAGGGGTCCGGAGTGGGGCCTGTGGCTCCAGGACGCTCCCGAGTGGCTTCTCGAAGGCCGTCGTCCTCCGAAGCTCGTCGAGACGACCACGCTCGACTGTCCTGGTCATCCCCGCCACGGCCAATCGATCCGGATCACCCGCAAGCTCGACCTCATCTGGCAGTCGTCGTGGGGCGACGTCTTCGTCTACGATCACAAGTTCGTGTCGCACGTCAACCGAGCGAGCGCGGAGCACGCCTACGAGAGCGACGGAGGGTTCCGCTCCCAGTCCATTCTCGCCTCGCAGCTTCTGCCGGCGAGAGCGGGTGCGACCGACCACGGTGGCCCACACTCAGGATTTGCGGGCGTCTTCGCCAACCTCATCGGGAAGTTCCCGCCATACAAGAACGAGCCAGTGCCCATCCGCCGTTCGGCGTTCCGGGAGGCGCGGTTCGCCCGCAACCTCTTCGACGTCGAGCACGAGGTTGCACGCCTGGAGATGGAAACGCAGGCGGGCGAGCGGGACGTCTCGGAGTGGCCCGCAGCCGACGAGGAGACGACCTGCATCGGGCGCTACGCAGGCGGGTGCAGCGCCCGTCGGATCTGCCTTGAGGGACCGGGCGCTCTCGATGCGGGACCCTCGGAGTTTGACGGCACATGACGGATGTGCTACACCATCGACCGACGGTGCCGTAGGAGCGGCGGAGGGAGAACATGACGGACAACGAAAGCGAAGCCCGCGGGGCAGGCGACCCCATCGTCATCTGGCTCTACGGAGGCCCGAAGCGCGGAAAGAGCAACGCGATCTCCCGGGTGCGACCCGGGATGCTCTGGTTCGGTGTGAAGAAGGCCATCGACCTCGTCTCGTGGGGTGTGGACGGCTACCACGCCGCGGTCTGGCCCGAGGCACCCGAGATCTTCGACGATCTCTTCCGCGCCATGGATGACGCGGGGAGCGCCATCAACGACTACTCGGGTTGGGGCGTCGACGACCTGACGCACATCTGCGAGCGGAGCCTCGCGGTATGGGACGCGAACTCTCCCCCTGGCCGGAGTGGGAAGAAGAACGTCTTCTGGCAGTACCAGGAGCTGAACAAGGCGACCGGCGAGCTGGTCTCCCGAGCGCGTCACGCAGGTGTCGGCCTCGTCGGCTTCAACTCCCACGAGCGTGAACCGTCCTTCGACGACGACGGTAGCTTCCACCAGGGCGGCCCCGAGATGGGGACACGAGCCCGCGCCAAGAAGATGCCGGGCTGGTGCGACGTCATGGCACGGGTCGGTCTCGACCTCGAATCGCCGGACCCGTGGCTCAAGACGAAGCTGTGGGTCAAGCCCTTCGACAAGGACTGGATCACCGGCGACCGGAACGACATCTGCTGGGACAACACACCACCGAGCTTGCGCGAGATCCTTCTTGCCTCTGGCTACGGCTTCGACCTGCCGAGGCTCCAGGGGCTCGAATGGCAGGACGAGGTGGTCGAAGAGGTCGCGACGAAGCTCGCTGCAATGGAATCCCCGGACCCACAGGTCGTGGCCAAGGCCATTGCAGCAGGACGGGACCGCTGGCTGCGCCAGGATTCGCGTCACGCGAAGTGGCTCCGCTGGGCCGTCCAGGAAGGCATCGCGCGCTATCGCCTCCGCAGGCGGATGGAGGCCGGTCTCTTCTGCGACGAGGTCATGTCGAACGGCTCCAGCGGCAAGAAATCTGTGCCGTCGCCTCCACCTCCGCCGCCGCCGCGCCCCAAGGCTGCGCCCGCGAAGGCCGCGACGGGATAGCGAGAACAGCTTTCGGTGGGGACAATCCCGTCACCACCGACAACCGCGGCCGAAGGTCGCGACCAAGAGGGAGATCCAATGCCATACGTTCCCGAGGAGAACGCCGCCAACGCGAAAACGCGTGGCGGTGCCTTCACCGAGACCGGCTACTACAAGGGCCGCGTCCACCTCGATCCCGGCGGTCCGGGGTCGAACCCGTGGACCACGCGGCACATCGTCGACCTGCCGACCAGCATCAAGCCCAGCGTGCTCTTGAACTGGGCCTACAACGACGATGGGGGCTTGAACCCGAAGATCCTCAAGCTCGAAGAGGGGGACAGGGAGAAGAAGACCCAGAACTACGCCGACTACCTGCTCGGGGTGGTGCTGGCCTGCGGCTACACGACGGAAGAGCTGGCCAAGGGCTACAACGAGACGTGGATCGACGACCGCGACATCTTCGTAGCGTTCGTCTCCGGCGACGACCTCGGCACCGAGTACGGCGACATCGTGGGCTACGTCTCTGGCGATCCCGAGAACGATGTCACCGCCGAGCAGCAGTTCGACCAGTTCCTGGCCGAGGGACGGAAGCCCTCGGCACCGAAGCGCCGTGAGGAAATGCAGAAGAAGAACGAAGGTGGTGGCTCCGGCCGTAGCACGCCGCCCTCGAAGCCCTCTGCCAAGCCCCCGGCGAGGTCCGGCGTCCAAGCGTCGGCGGGCCAGTCGAACGGTGGCCAGGGCAACGCGGCCATGCCGCCGCCGAGGCCCAAGGAAGGTGGTCCGCCGCGTCCGCCAGCCCCGCGTAGGCCCTGACGATGCAGCCCGCGAAGAGGCTCCCTTCGGCTCTATCGAGGGGGGCCTCTTCTCGTCCCTGCTACGACCCGAGGACCGACGGGGCACTCTGCGATACCTGCCCCCTCGGCCCAGACGGGGCGCTCCGCAAGGCGGGCTGGCCGTGGCGGCCCGTGGGGTCGAAGCTTCGCGAGCAGGCCGTGGCCACCGTCGTGGCGCTCTCCCCCGGCCATAGCGAAGAAGCAGCCGGCTACCCCCTCGCGGGCAAGTCAGGTGCCGAGCATAACGATGCCTTGGCAGCCTGCGATTGGAAGAGAACGGCTCTGTCGGAGGTGAACATCCGGTCTTGTCGCTACGGCGGACCGGACGACCCGGCGAGCGGCGAGAACGAGAGGATGGAGGGTGCGCTCAGGAAGCTCAGAGCCACGGCGATGAAGGAGACGCAGGCCACCAGCCTCTCTCGGACCGAGGCCCAGCGCGTGGTCGAAGCCCGCTATCCCCACCCCGCGCTTTGCTGCTACCCGCGGCTCAAGTACGACATCAGGGACTGCGACAACCTCATCGCCTACGGCAAGGAGGCGATGGAGGCGCTCACCGGTGAGACGAAGGCCATCACGGAGATCGCGGCAAGCCCACGAGAGACCGAGGTAATGGGTCGCGTCCGTCGCGTGATGCCCTCGGTCCATCCGTCGTTCGTGCTGCACGCGCCCGGCAACCGCGTAGTCTTCCGGGCGGCGCTCGCGAAGGCAAAGCGGTGGTTCTCGGTGGGGCTGCACTTCCCAAAGCCTGTGATGCGATGGTGGGCTCCAGAGGCAGCCTCCGTTGCTTCCCAGCAGGCTAAGGAAGGCGCGGAGCAGACCATCGTAGCTGGAGGTGATCCCTACGACCTGGAGCAGTGGCTTACATCGTCCTGTCCCGATGGGCGTCCCACCGATCACTTCGTCTACGACATCGAGACGGACGGGACCGAGACGCTCCGATGTCGCATCCGCTGCATCGGCATCGGGAAGGTGCCAGTCGGGTGGAAGCCAGAGGAAGGACTCGGGGAGGTCGCCCTCGTGAGCCTCCTCGACCGTGAGACGGGAGAGCCTCTGTGGGATGCGAGTGATGAGGAAGCTCTCGTAGATGCCATCGTGGAGTGGGCGGCGGGACCCGAGACGAAGACTGGGCACAACTCCGTGATCTTCGACGGATCTGTCATGGCCCGTCGCCTCGGCGCTGTCGTCGCCTCGAACCGAGACACGATGGTACTTGCAGCGCACTGGACGCCGGATGTGAAGCGCGCGCTTGGGATCGTAGGCTCGGTCCTCACCGACATCGAGGACTGGAAGAACGACCACGAGGGAAACAAGCTGGCGACCGGGGCCGCGACGAACGAGGAACTCGGTCTGTACTGCGGGCGAGGAGACGTCGCCGTCACGGCCGCGGTCGAGCCACAGCTCCTTGCGGTAGCCGAGATGAAAGGTGCCTCGGACCCTCTCCCGGAGGTCTACCGCCCTGAAGGATGGTCGGCATCACGACCCTGGACGCTTCTCGAAGTCGATCACTTCGCCGTCGAGATGTGCGCCAAGATGCACGAGGTCGGCGTGCTCGTCGACCAAGACCGTCTGCAAGCCCACGAGGTAGCGCTGCGGGCATCGGTCAAGAAGAGCCGCGAGGATGCCGTCCTGAGAGCCACCGAGGCAGCCGTCGCGATGACCGGATCCGATCGAGTCCTCCGTGAGATTGCGGGACTCAGGGACGACGAAGAGGCCCGTGCAGCCAAGGCGATGCGCGAAGCCCGCCGGTTCAATCCGAACTCGACGAAGCAGCTCGGCAAGCTCCTCTACGACGTCTGCGGGCTCGCAGCCCCGGACTTCACCGACGCGGGCGCCGAGTCCACCGACGAGGCGGCGTTGAAGTCGCTCCTGCTCGACGACGAGACGCCGGGTGTCGCACGGGAAGTCATCAAGGCGACGCTCCGTCTCCGGTCCGACGTCCTCTCCATCGGCCGATACATCCAGCCGTTGAAGACGTGGGCGAACGGCGGCGTCGTCTTCGATGAGACGGGCCCAGGCAGCCAAGCTCCCTACGACGAGGACGATCCCTACGCCTACAAACTCCATCCACAGTGGCGACTCGGCACCGGCGTAGGTCGCCTCTCCTGCGGAGGCAAGGTCCACGACCGGGACTTGGAGCGGCAATCGCTCCCGCTCCAGCAGGCACCCAGGTGGCTGCGGGATGTCTTCATGGCACCGCCTGGCTTCACGTTCGTCAGCAGCGACTTCAACCAAGCGCACCCCCGCATCCTCGCACATCTTTGGAGCATCCCAAGGCTCTGCGAGGCGTTCGAGAAGGGGTACGACCCCTACGGGATGCTGGCGGACCTGCTCTTCGGCTCGCGCTACCGCAACGCCGACGGCTGGGGGCCTGACGGCTTCAGCCTGAAGCGGAAGCCGAAGCTAGGTCGCGCCTACAAGTCGCGGATGCTTTGCAAGACGTTGCAGCTCGCCTCGGCCTACCACGCGGGGATCGCCACCATCTGCGATCAGATATGGTCCATCATGGATGACGAGACTGGCGAGCCGCTCTTCGGTGACTTCGCACGTGACGACATCGAGAAGCTCCACGCGAAGTTGATGAGGGCCGAGGAGGAGTGGGAAGAGGGATGGCAGCAGGAGGTCAGCCTCTTCGAGAAGCAGGGCTACTTGGAGTCGCTCCTCTTCCGCCGTCGCAGCGGGAGCCTGAAAGACGGCCACATCACGGACGTGTGCAACTTCACGACTCTTTCGACCGAGGCCGATCTGAAGCGCAGAGCGGATGTCACCTTCACGTCGCGGGTGCCATGGGAGTACGGCTACGACGCCATGGGACGCCTCACCCCCTACGGCATGTGCATCGACATGCACGACGGCACGATCGCACTCGTGCCAAGCGAGCGGGCGGAACGGGCGAAGCGGGACCTGCAAGAGGCTATGGAGCAGCCCGTGGACGGGTTCCGCATACCGTTCACGGCAGAGATGGGAGAGGGAACACGCTGGAGCGAAACCTGAAACTAGGAGAGATGAAAAGTGGAAAAGGAGTACATGGTCATCAAGGTGGAAGGCAGCCCCGGCATCGGCAAGACAGTGCTGCTGAATGCCATCGCCGAGGCCCTGCCGAGGTACGACTTCGAGCGGGTCTACAGCACGGACGGCAGGCTGGAGCACCAGCTTCACGTTCGCCGGAGGGAGGATGACGGCACATCTCCACCGATCGACTACCGGAACCTCTGCAACAGATACAGAGTCGGACTCGGCAAGCTCGAACTCGAAGGGGTGGAGAGCCCTGTGTGGGTCGTGCTTGACAGCGGTGAGAAGGTGGGTCTGAGCCAGGGTTCCGACGGGACCGCCGTGGTGTGGCTGCGAGACCAGGAGGCCGACGGAAGCCTCGGGCGCGAAGCCGAAGCCTACCTCGCGCTCAGAGAGTCCCACATCCGAGAGCTTCGGGCGGCTAGAGATCGCCTCTACGACATCTGCCCGCATCTCTTCAACGACGGCATGTCGTCCATCAAGACGCTGCTCCAAGCCGTCCTCACCCTCTGGGCCGACGAGAAGCTCAAGAAGACGGAGTACGCCGATGCACTACTCAAGTCGCCAGGGCAGGAGCTACCGGCTGGGCTTGCCGCCGCCGTGGAGAAGCTCGTCGATGCCATCACTGATCCCTGCCTCGTGTCCGGCCGTGAGCGCATCAAGGAGGTTCGCACGGACATGCAGAGCCGCTGGGAGAAGATGGATCATCTCATCATGGAGCTGCGGCGGCTCGCCACATCGGAGTGAAAGATGACTGCTTGGCGCTACTTCCTCGCCCATGCGAAGTCAGACCCGGACGCGGTCATCGACAGATGGGCCGCCGCCGTCCGACTCGCGCTGGAGACGACCCACGGCGAAGGCATGGTCGAAGTCGTACCGGGCCGCGACGACTTCCGGAACCGTGCCGGAGCCCTCGGAGGGTGGAAGGAATGGCTCCCCTCCGTCGCCACCGGCAAGGACTGGAAGGACAACCCCATCTTCGATGGCATCGTAGTACCGCTCGGTACGCAGGCGGCTCCCGTCGGCAAGGCGACAGCAGATATGGTGGAGCTTGCACTCGGAGGCTCGAAGTCCGTCTACGCCTACATCGTCTCCGACGAGACGTTCTGGCCCGTCACGGGCGCCACGAAGCTGGACGGCAACTCCTGGATCGCATGGGCGACGCTCACGCTCCAGAAGGCAGAGGTCACGGTCGAGAGGAAGCCGTCGGAGGCCGACTTCATCGAAGCCTGTCGCGACCTCATCGAGCGCGCCACCGACCTCGGCCGAGAAGTCGAAGCCGCCGAGAACTTCTGTGACTCGGTCGCCGAGAAGGCAGAGGGGATGATGCAGTGGTCGGAGGAGCACGACGGGTATGCCACCGACAAGATGAGGATTGCGATCGAGAACATGTTCGAGGGCATCGTCAAATGGGAAGATCGTAGACGATAACCGCAAGGAGGGAGAGATGGGACGGCCAAAGAATCCAGACCCCGAGCGCATCGTCCGGGTCAAGTCGAACATCAAGAGCATCGACGGAGCCGCGTGGGAGGTTCGCATTCCAGACGGGGCCAGCGTCATCGTCGTGGGACCGAACGCCTCGATGAAGTCTGCCTTCACCCAGGCGTCGAGCCTCGCAGTCGGCGGCTACGCCGACGACCTGGCCGGCAGGTACGGCGTCAGGGACGGTGGCCTCCTGCTCACGATGGTCCAGGGGGACCATCTCTTCGCCGAGGCCGAAACCTCGGGGGGCCACGTCTGGCGCTTCGACGTGCACCGGGAAGGTGGCACCGTGAAGAAGTCGGTCTGGACGGTGGACGGAGAGCCCGTGAAGGAGTCGCAGGCCCTTCCTGTCGGGGACGTCAAGGCCGTCCTCCAGATGGGAGAGGCCAAGGCGAGACCCGAGGTGCTCCGATGGATGAGCGAGGCGATGACGCTCACCGAAGTGGACGTACGATCGAAGCTCGGCGTGAGTCTCCAAGCGAGGTACGCCAGCATCGCGGAGAACCTCGCCAGGTCTGGCGAGTTCGCGTCTCCCGTGGACGAGCTTCTGGCCGTCGGCGCATGGGTGAAGAAGGCGATGAGCGACGCCAAGAAGGAGGTCACCACCACCGAGACCTTGTTGCATGGCATCCTGGGGGGCGTCGAGGCTCCCACGGAGATGGAGCTGTCGCGCGCCTCCCAGGCAGTACAGGACGCCACTTCGATGCTGGAGGCGACCGTCCGATGGGAGACAGCCTCGGACGCGGGACAGCGTCTCCGCGAGGCTCAGGAGGCGGCCAAGCAGTGGGAGGAGGAGGTCACACGGCTCAAGGAGCAGCTCCAGGACGACTCCGGCGCCCCCGGTCTCGATACCATTCCCACCCTGCTCCAGTGGATCGACTTCGGCGCAGGGATCGACCAGTGCCCCGTCTGCGGCGAGCACGGCGTAGCAGACCACCTGAGAACGTCGTCACGGCCGCATTTCGCGCGCAGGATGTCCGAGGGAGCGGACACGCTGGACGGGCTGGACGATGCCTCGAAGTGCCTGACCTCTTGGTCCCGCGAGGTCAGTCGGATCACGGAGCAGATCGAGGCCGCGAGCCTGAGCGGGCCGAAGCCGGATGTCACGACGGAAGATGCTCGCAAGCTGCTCTCCGAGGCCCAAGCGAGGCGCTATACGCTCGTGGCAGCATCCGCCGCAGCAGAGCAGACGAAGCGGGCCAAGGACAAGATCACAGCGAAATCGGCCGAGGCGCAGGACTTGGAGAGGTTGGTCGAGGCCGTAGCCGAGGCCACGAAGGCGCTCCTGACCCAGACCCGCCAGAGGTTCAGCGAGGCCGTGAGCGAGAAGCTCCCGAAGTCCTGGCGAAGCGAAGGCGTCACCTTCGACGTCGAGGTGGAGGACAACGGCCGAGAGGTCTGCCGGGTGGGGCTCCGGGGCGGTTCGCGAGGATCGGACCTCCGGCCGGCGATGTCCGGTGCCGAGGGGGAAGTGGTGGCGATGGGCATCTCCGCCGTCATCTCAACCGACGGTGCCAAGGGACGCGGTGGGCCCGAGGCGGCAGCAGCGAAGCTCCGGCTCCTCATCCCGCAGGACCGAGCGTGGGACCCTGCCACGCTCGCGGACGCGTGCCGCGCGCTCGGAGCCGGCCCGTGGCAGTCGATGATCACGTCCACGGTGCGCCCGCTTCGCAGGTGCCCAAGCGGATGGGTCATCCTCCAGAGCGAGACGATGACGGTGGATGAAACGTCGGGAGAGGAGACGCCGGAGAAGGTTGACGAGCCCTCACCGACGCCGCAGGCCACTCCGGAATCGAGCATCCCGGAGGATGTCCAGAAGATCGCAGATGACGTCCTGACACTTGCCAAGGCGGCGAACGAAGGTGATCCATTGGCCTGCACGCTCACCTCATCGAGGCACATCCTACGCAGGCTTCGCGAAATCCACCGCGACCATGGGCGCGTGAAGATGCAGCAGCTCTACGAGGCCATCACGGGCCTACCGCCGGACAAGAAAGCCTATGGTGACCAGCTCATCTCCGGCATCGAGAAGAAGGTACAGATGCTGAGGAGACTCTCACCGGACGCCTCGTAGGCCGCACCTACCACGCCTCACTCATGATCTTCGCGATCCTGAGCTGCTTCGTGGCGCCGGCCAGCTCCGTGACTCGCAAAGGGCGAGAGCTGCCGCGATGGGCGCGTGGCGGATCATGCGCGGTACTCCTCTTTGATCCGCCCGACGACGACGAGATCGCGCCGGTAGCGGAGCGGGCACGCGGCGACGCACGCCCGCGCATCCATGCCGAACGTAGGGGACGCCGAGGGTGCGGAGGAGTTCGAGGATGTCGAGGGAGGTGAGGTCGAGGCTCATCAGACAAGCACCAGATCGGCAGCGACAACGATCTGCCCGCTCGCCGCTGCGATTGCCGCCGCTGCAAGCGTTCCGCGCTTCGTCGCCGTGTCGACGTCGGCGATGCTCGGCACGGAAACGCTCGCAGGCGTGGTCCAGGATCCGTCGGCTGCAATCGCATCGAGACCGAAGATGACGCCGCCGCCTTCGCGCTGGGCGATGTACGTGACGCGCACGAGAATCTTCATGCTGCCTCCATCATCATCGTGCCTCACTCATGATCTTCGCGATCCTGATCTGCTTCGTGGCGCCGGCCAGCTCCGTGACTCGCAACACGTACCCGAGGATCGCCGTGACAGATGGGAGGTTGCTCGTCGCGAGGCCGGCGAAACTGCCGTTGATCCAGTAAGCCCAGGCCAAACCCAGATTGAGCGGTTCGATCTCGACGACATACCGGGTGTTCGCTGCCGGCACGATGCCACTGGCGACGTAGGTTCCGCCGCCTGCGCCGTCGTTCGAGCCGATCATGAAACTCGTGTCGCCCGCGGACGTGGAGTACCGCATCATCGCGGATGGAGCTGCCGGATCGTCTGAGCCAGTCGGATCGACGTTCGATGCGCCCACCCAAATGCGCATGCCTGTGATCTCGGAGGGCAGCATGAAGACGAACGTGTAGCGCGGCTCCTCGTTCACCTGACGATAGGCGCCAACGTCCATCCATCCGGCGGTCGTTCCGACGCCCGTCGTCGTGTAGCCGATGAAGCTGCCATCGCCATTCGCGGCACGGTAATTGGCGGCTGTGCCAGTGGTCCCCAGGTTGGCGAGGGAGCCAACGGCGATCATCGTCGTGCTGGCACCCTGCGCCTTCTGCCAGAACTGCCAGTGCAGCTCGCGCGCGGGTGGTGCCCGCACGCCTGTACGGGAAGATTCGAGCACCCAATCGAGGTTCGTCGTACCCATCGTGATGGTGCCCGTCGTCGGGCAGCGCCACAGGGTCCTTTGGAGCGCGGTGCCCTCGGAGACGTAGACCTCCATGCCAGTCACGATCCTGCGGTTCGTATCGGCGTGACGGTGGCGACGCAGGATCC
>ERZ1292629.1441-Hain-H43-01um-R1-1441-length-23040-cov-5_pt1 | contig 20612 bp, 14 predicted proteins | sample MGYA00564399_ERZ1292629 | MGnify/ENA primary metagenome ERZ1292629 (study PRJEB36523, sample SAMEA6512636) | groundwater metagenome | collected 2019-01-08 | study: AquaDiva: Metagenomics assemblies of 32 groundwater samples | reverse complement strand
TCCGGGTTGAGTACACGATCGTAACTGATCCTGGGTTCAACAGAAACCTCGTGTTACAAAACGTAACTTCTAAACTAAGAGATTTCTTTGCACAGAAAGTCTTTGACATTGATGAGCCAGTCATGATTTCGGACATCCGAAACTTGGTTTACAACAACCAAGGAGTCCTGTCCGTGCAGGATGTCAGGGTCAGGAACGTAACCGGAACAGTAGGAACTAGAACATACAGTGATGTACAGTTTGATGTTACATCGAACACGACAAGGGGAATCGTGGTTGGACCTCATGGTTCTATGTTCGAAATCAAGTACCGTGACTTCGATCTGGTTGGAACCTCTTTGTAGAGCAAGTCATATTTACTTGCATGAAAAGGCTGCAAAACCAGAATCGTCTACTTGAACAAATATTGTTTGAGGATGATGGCCCAAGCAGTGCCACTCCACAACTGCCTTTGCGTGCAAGGCATCAACAGCCTATTCCTCGTACAAGAACACCAGAAGACTGGCAGCCCACGCAGCCTCCTTTGCCAACATCAAATGACTTGTTTGATGCGTTTGTTGCCACACTGGAAACAAATGCAAACGTGATGGAACAAGCGGTGTTCAGGATGAGAGAAAAACCACCCAGAGAACAACTTGGGATTCACAAAAGACTGATAGAATCTATGGTGAACGTTTACATACAGTTGGCAACTGCTGGGTCTTCTCCCAGGTTAAAAACCATGGCATCCTCTGTGGCAACTCATCTCGGACAGGCATACAAGGCACTAGCAATAAAACAGTAAGACACGATAAATGTTCAGAATCCTAAAGTGTACCAAAGACACGTATCTGCAAAACAAGATAGTTGCAGGAGCCAGAACCGAGAATGCCAACGTAGGCAAAGCCGGTACACTTGACCTGTTCAAACTGTATGATGAAACATACTTGTCAGGCACAACAGCCCCAGTAGAGTTATCACGAACATTACTGAAGTTTGACCTAGATCCAATCAGAGCTCTGACTGGTTCTGTGTTGAGTTTGAACCACAGTTCCTTTAAGTGCTTCCTAAGCATGAAGGACATTTATGGAGGACAGTCTGTTCCGTCAAACTACACTTTGAGTTTGTATCCTCTGGCTAAGACATTTGACGAAGGTAGAGGTTCTGATGTTGTTGCTTATCGAGACCAAGACTCTAGCAACTGGATAACATCTTCGATTACATCTGGGGTTGTTACAACCTGGAGTGTGACAGGAGCATACTCGTCTGGAAGTCTGACTGATTCTGGGATAGACTACTATGTCTCTGGAGTGTTAAATCCTGCCGTTGGTACTTCCTCGCTAGGAGTATCTCAGAGTTTCACGACTGGAGACGAAGACCTGTTGATAGACGTGACAACGCTTGTGTCTGGCGTTGTTGCAGGGATTATTCCAGACAATGGTTTCAGGTTGTCATTCATCTCTTCTGAAGAAACAGATGGATACACTAGGTTTGTCAAGAGATTTTCGTCCAGACACGTCAGAGATCAGTTCAGACACCCGAGAATCAACGTTCACTATGATGATTCTATCTCTGACTTGACTCTTGCCGCGTATCTTGACAAGACCAACACAGTCTTTGTCTATAACAGAGTGTTTGGAACATACCAGAACTTTCTATCAGGCGGAACTAGTATTACCAGCAGCAATTCGTTGATGCTTACTCTTGTTGCCTCAAGAAGTATAAGCACGACCACAACAAGCTGGAGTACCTCACACAGCGCAAGCATCACGTATACAACAAGCTCGTGGAGCTATTTCTCCAGTTCGTTTACGGGTTCACAGTTGTCTCTAGGAGGAAACTCTCAAACTGGAATCTATAGCGCCTCGTTCTTCATCAGTTCTAGTGATTCTTACTTGGGAAGTTACCTTGGTCAAAGAACATCGTTGGATGTTCTCCCGCTCTGGCAATCATTGGACAAGACATTAACGTATACCAGCGCTTCAACGTTCACGATCAAGAAGATTCAAGGATCTGGTCGTAATGTGGTTGAACGCAACTTCGTAACCAATGTCACGAACCTGAAGCAGTATTACACAACAGATGAAGTCGCGAGGCTTCGCCTGTTCGTCCAGGACTACAACACAGAACTGAAAGCCTACAAGCTGCCAATCGAACTTGTGTCTGAGATTTATGACACAGTGCACTGGAGGTTGCTTCTAGCCTTCACCAGAGAAGTGATTGTGGACTTCGACACAACACACAACAGCACAAAGCTGTCAAGTGATGCAGGGGGAATGTATTTCGATCTCTACATGGCTGACTTGGTAGAAAACCAAGTCTATGAATTAGAGTTCTTGGTCCGAGAAAACAGTAGGGATTACTTGATAGTCAATCAGGGGTTTAGATTTAAGGTAATTCCCTGATGCCCCTCCCAAGGACACCCACATCTTTATTTACTCCTTCTGTTGTTAGATCCATAGCAACGGAACCGGGTGCCGCTGACTCTTTCGGGACTCACGACTTTAGCGTGTCAACCGGGACTGCTCTTGGTCACAGTTCCTCGTTTCGGTATGACTTGCCTGGAACTGGAATCAAGTCAACTCAACAGTTGAACGTAGACTGGAGTGACTTCAAGAACCACGTCTTTTTCAACTCAGCACAAGTCAAGACGAACGATGCTTTTACCAGGATTTTCGACAACTTTCCGTTCGATGGGACAAAGAAAGAACTGGAACTGTTCTTCGATGGAATGACGGGGTTCGAGAAGTATGTGTTCGACCAGTGGCCCAGGAACAAAGGCTATCTGTTCCTGTCTGGGACTGCTGGGAGCCAAGCAACCGGAGGTACTGTCGTAACCATTCAAGACCTTGCTGGAACAGAATATCCAACTCTTACTCGAAATCCGACTGGATATTCAGTCCTAAATCCCGGAGCAACCACTCCGCTGACGATAGAGTTTCACTTGTTTGTTCCGCCAGTTTCCAACTCTAACCAAGTCGTTTTACAGAAGATGTCTGGCAGCAATCAAGGGTTTAGTGTTCACCTGTATTCAACTGGTTCAACAACTACCTGCAACTTGAGGATGAGCGTTCTTTCTGGTTCTTATCACTTGCAGACTGGGGACGTACCTCTTACTAAAGATCAGTTCAATCACCTGGCTTTTGTCTGGGATAGAACTCCTGGAACAAGTAAGCTGTTCGCCTATGCAAACCAAGACCTAGTGGCATCATCCAGCATGACAGAGATAGGCAACCTGATCTTCGACGCGGCCAGGTTCTATGTCGGGTCAGGCTCAGCAATAACTGGTTTCACCCCAGCAAATACGTTGTCTGGTGCACTAGATGAACTGAGAGTCTGGCACAGTGTTCGTACAAAGAGCGAGAGGGAAGAATTTTCCACCAAAGGAGTCTATGCGGACACTAACTTGAAGTTGTATCTGAAGTTCAATGAGCCATCAGGTAGCAACACGGCTCTTGTGATTGACCACTCTGGCAACGGGTTGCATGGAAACCTGTCAACAGATGCAACAACGATAGGTGTCAGAGAGATAGCTTCTAGCAGTGTTGCAGGAACACCACCGTTAACTCATGAACGGTCAGAGTTGTGTCCCATCTTGTTCCCAGATCATCCAGACATAGGAACTCTTCAGGACAACTTGTTGCTAGCAGCGACAACATATGATGAGGCCAACCCCAACTGGATCGTAAACCTGATTCCACCACACTTCTTGATGGAAGGCAGAGTTCAGGACGCGCTGGACACAGAAGATGGCCCCATTCTTACCACGATCAGATATGACGCTGCGAGGCCCAAGAGTGCCAACCTGGGAGACACCCAAGTGTTGCTACTTCTTCTGTATACTTGGGCAAAGTTCTTCGATGAGCTTAAGTTGTATCTCGACTCATTTGCCCACATCATGCATGTGGACTACGACTCAGAAGACACTGTCCCTGACCAGTTCTTGCACATCTTGGCTGAACGGTTCGGAATACAGCTTCCGCCTTTGTTTGTTGGTACTTCTATTGAACAGTTTATCAATGCTGAAAACACCGGGACTGCGTTTGGGGTCGGAACAAACACTATGCAGTACATCCAGAATCAGGTTTGGAGACGAATTCTGATCAACATTCGTGATGTTCTGAGTTCAAAAGGAACGGTACACAGCGTCAAGTCGTTCATCAGGAGTGTTGGGATAGATCCAGACAACAACTTCAGAATCAGAGAGTTTGGTGGCCCAACCAAGAAATCTCTAGGAAACACCAGAGAACAGCGAAGTGAAATAGCGGCCATGCTGGACTTTGTCTCTGGTGGTTTGTTGCAAACTCCATTTTTGTCAGGAGCCAGAGTAGAGCCCGGAGATCCGGTTGTCATGGGAGGAGCCTCCGATGGGCTGTTTACGTCTGGTTCATGGGCAGTTGAAGGTATCTTTAAGTTTGAAACTCCACTGATTGTGTCACAAAGTTTGTTTAGGTTGATGACAACAAGTAGCTTGGCATCCGATCTCAAGTTGGTGGCAGCAAACGTTGTTGCGACATCCGGGTCAGGAGCGATCTTGTTTGTTAGACCAAACGCCAGTTCTTCTGCTCCGACTCTGTCCATGTCCTTGGGTGGATTCGACATCATGGATGGGCAACCATGGAGTGTTTGTTTTGGCAGGTTCAGGGGAGACAGAATAAATCAACTATCCTCTAGTTCTTATTTCTTCCGAGTTGCTAAGCAATCATTTGGCAAGATCACGGAAGAATACACTGTTTCCCAGTCGTTTAATGACAATGATCCAGTTGGAACCAACGGGAACGTGTGGAACTTCATCACGGGCTCTGTTAACCCCTCTGGTGCATTCCTCGTGGTTGGTTCACAATCGTTGGGAACAACGGCTATGTTACTAAATGACTCAACAACCCCTGCTGGAGCTAGAGTCACAGACTTTGATGGAAAGATAGCTCAGCTACGGTTCTGGTCCAAGGGACTGTCACTGAAAGAGTGGAAAGAACACGTAAGGAATTTCAAGTCACTGGGAGTTCAGACTCCTAGAACTAACTTCAACTTTGTCACAGCTACGTCTGGGTCATTCGAGAGACTAAGGCTTGATCTGTCCATGGATCAAGTGACAACCCAGTCAACCGGAACTGGCACACTTTCTCTGTATGATTTTTCACAGAACAACTTGCATGCATCGGGAACTGGGTTCCCCGCTACCTCGTCTATTATCGCTCCACAGATGTTCTACTACAGCTATCTCTCTCCAAGGTTCGATGAGTCTGCAACAGACAACAAGGTGAGGGTTAGAAGTTATCAAAACTTCAACAACGTGTTCAACGACGAAGACAACTATGCAGCCGTGGCTCCGGTTTATGACATAGAGCAAAGTGAAACACCACAAGACAACACAAGGTTCTCGATAGACTTCTCAGTTGTTGACACTCTCAACCAAGACATTGTCAACATGTTTTCGGTCTTGGACGAGTTTGACAACACGATAGGAAGTCCTGAACTGATGTTTTCTGGTGATTATCCCAACTTGGAGGTTTTACGGGATGTTTACTTCAACAGATTGACTGACAGAATACAACTCAAGACATTCTTTGAGTTCTACAAGTGGTTTGACACAAACGTCGGTGGATTCATTGCTCAGTTGATACCAAGGAAAACAACATACCTTGGAGTGAACTACTGTGTGGAGTCACACATGCTAGAAAGACCTAAGTTCGAATATCAGTTCGCTGATGTCTACATAGGAGACAGTGTTAGACATGCTCAACGTGACACGATTTTGTTGCAACTGTTCAGTGGGTTTATTGCCAAGATGTAAGGAATAGGATGGCTTACTGGGTTACAGGTTCGTTACTTGTTCCGTTTGATGACATCATAGCTCTGCCTACAAAGGCAGTGATGACTGTCAGCCCACACACAGACACTCGTGAGGTTGACAACTTCAGACAAGGCGTGGAGCTAAAGACAGTAAAGCATGTCTATGGGTCTACACAACCCAAGATGATGGGAGGAGAGCCAAGTCTGTTTGGAGTGGTTTCACACGAACAGAACGTGAACTCACCGGGTCAAGCAACAAGTTTCACTGACTTCTATGCTGACCATGAGTTTGTAGATTTGTCGTTGTTCAAGGTGGATGACTACATGGCCCTCGGAGCAGACTATGACTTGCCCCTGTGGCTCAACGGAGGCCCACAGTATCAAGAAGAAGCAATCTTAGAGCCATTGACCATCACGTTCAGGTTGAACTCCATTGAAGGTGTTGACCCAACCCGAACCGTTAAAGGGAGCATTGAAGAAACTGACCTGGAAGGAAATATCATAGAACAGTTCATCGACACAGAGTGGCCAACGGTCACTAGACCCTGGCTAGACTTTGGCGAAACACAGTTTGGTGACCTGATGACAGGCTCCGTAACTTTTCCAGGATACATTCCATCGGAGCAACAGTTGTTAGCTGCATTTAGTGACACAACAGAAGACGAAGTAGCTCTGACCTATGTTCTGGCAGATACAGCAACAAAATCAGCTTTGCTTGCAATGGCTTATGGCATGAGTGGTTCCATACTTCCTAGCATGAAGAAGTCAGCAACCGCTGGGTGGTCACACTACGGGCCAGAGTTAGCTAGGTACGGCACTGACAGCATTGCATTTTCTGGTTGGATGAGGGGGAGCTAACGAAGTGGCAAGGACAGAAAAAGGAACCAGAGCAAGGCATCTTCCTTCAAGAGTGCAGTTGCAAGTTCGTGGGAACAGTACCACAACTGTTGGTCAACCAACAACGGTCAACAGAGTTCATTCTTCTGGTCAGCAACCTCTGGCTTTCGATGACACATCCAGCGTAGATTTCTTGACCGGATCGTTCCTGAACTTGCCATCTGGTCTTCCGAGTGGCAGTCGTTACCTGTCTTCGGAACTAGCGACCACAATGTTGGTTTCTGGCGCTGTCCGTATTGGAGTAGCAGACGAATTCGTTCATCTAGCAGAGTTTTCTAGTTCATCTTTTCAGCCATTCGTGGATCACTCCAACCTAGCCAGTGATGCAAGGGCTCCATCAAGTGGAAGCGACAACTCTTTCTTTGCGGTTGGTAGCCCAATAGACAAAGTGGGCGAAGGATTTGACCAACCACTGTGGAGCAAGACAAAATTCGAGATAGACATAACACCGTCAGCCGATCACTCGTTTGGCATACAAAACGGCGTGGGAACTCCTAGCAACTACCTGATGACTTACTGGAACAAGGACACCAGAAAGTATGAAGGGATAGGTAGCGGAAAAGAGTTCTCACAGTACACGGACACAGGCTCAGTTGGCTTGTTGACGTTCTTGAGGGAAAAAGCTGTCGGATTCGGGGCTCACCTAGACAACAACACACTAGGATTCTTCAGTTCTTCGCACTTGATGGGAAGTCCAATCAGCACTTTTGGTTTTCCTAACACAACACAGTTTATAGCAACATCATCTAACCTGATTCAGTTGGATCGTTACATCTCAGAACCGTTCTTGCTCGAAAAAGTAGTGTTGTATTTTAGCGGTGCACTGAACCTTCATCAATACTGGTCTGCAACACAAAAGTGTATCACTACGTTTTTTGTTCTCAACCAAAGACAGGGGTATACCAAAGAGTTAGGGCAAACCATCAAACACAATTCAGGAGCCATTGCTGGCGGTTCTTTGTTGACTTCAAGTGTTGCTTTGACAACCACAAGAGACCTTGTAACGTGGCTACAGATCAGCAAGAGAGTCAATAACCAGGGCAGTTTCACAGAAGGACTATTAAGGGAATACAACTACACTGCCATAAGCGCCACCAGACAGTTCAATGAACAACTCGTTGTTTCTGGGACAGTCAAGTCAGCCTTTGCTTATACTGATGGACCAAGGGTCATACTGAATGAAACGTCAGACATTCTTTTAAGAACTGAGGAGTACATAGAATCTTTGGAGTTTTCTGGGAGAAACTTGATTCAGGACTATGGGAGAAACTGGGTGTCTTCCTGGGCAAGCCCAGAGATTCTAGGAACAACACAGTTCAGCAGCGTGTGGACAAGCCTTCAGACCGTCACAATAAACAAACAATACAGTAAGTATAACCCATATTTGTTGTTGCCCACAGATCAACTTGTGCTCGGTTGGCATCTACCCTACTCTTACTTTAGATTTCATAAAGATGCAACTGATGCACTAACATATGATGGTATCGGGCCACAACTGTCTGCAAGCGCAGGCGGTGTTCACAAAGTAGTGTTCTATGGTTCTTTGTTAAGAAACAACAAAGAGTACCATGACAGCTTCGAACAGGCCACTCCAGCGAGCGCTTTGAACGATGAGAGCGTAGGGTGATGACATGCAGTTTGAAGTAGAGCCAAAGGAGTCATATTATGGGACATACACTGATGACATCATCACTGGTTCGTTTGTTCAAGGAACTCGTGGATTAGTTGGCAGCGTCTTGAGTGGTAGCAATGAATATCAGGGGGAAACAACCTATGCGGCATACTATTACAAGTCACAAAGCCAAGACTATCGGTCATCTCAACTACGTGCTTCTAAACACACCAACTCTTCAAAACGAATCTACGATTCTATCATGCCTAGTTTTGTTGAGATATACAAAACAAACGGTGGAAAAGTTGTGGCTCCGAAATGGGATGAAGTGTTGTTCGTGACTTTGGGCGATAGCACTGTAGAATCCCCAATTGTTAAACTGATAATAGCCAAGAGCGGAAGCAACATAACTGGATCGGACGGTGTTCGGGTCAGCGACAACAGATGGATGTTTGATCATCCATTCATGAACAGATACAGTTCAATCGCTAGGTTCCTAGACATCAGTAAAGTAACAGTTGATGCCATCGTGGAGCAAGTAAGCGCCAGTGGCACTGGGTTGGCTTTTAACACCTCTCTGACATCTGCAACATCCTCTCACAACTACTCTATCTGTTTTTCTTCCAGTTCGAACAACGGTGTGTTCGAACTCGTAAATTATTTTGACATACGGACTGTACCGACGGTTTACGAGGTTGTTGATCTGGGTGACGCTCTCATAAGTGAGGCACTCACCGGGATGACTTCACGAGATTTGCTGGCTGCATTCTTTGGCTTCGGTGCGAAGCCATCAGTAACATCATTGAATGACATAGATTTCGCTGGCCAGTGTCATTACTCCAGGGCTTTCGGTGTTGGAATTGAAGGTTGGAAGTATGGGGTTTACAGTGGTATTCCCACCCCTCCACAAGCACTGTACAGAACAGGGAGGTATGGTCAACCAAGAGATATGTTGGAGCAAAGGCTGTATACCAAGACACTCGACCTTGGCACGAACACCACTGACAGTCCAATCTACATCCAGTTCGTGTCAGGAACACAGGCATATGCCACAGCCAGTGCAGCAGCCACACTGAACACATACGAGTCAGGAATCTACGACTTTGAGTACAAGTCTGGTTTGCCATTTATTGATAGTTAACGACGATGAGTGGGCTACTAGACAGCAAGCAACGTATCTTTGACTCACTCTTTACGGTGGAAGGAAGAAGACAAGCGGCCACCGGGAAGATGAAGGCTGAGTTCTACTCGTTCACAGACAACGGTACCTTCTATCACACATCTGACACATATGCTAGCAGTTCACAAGACTTCTTGGCGAGAATGGGACTGGAGGTTTGCAGCCTTCCTCAAGACAGAATAACCATAGAGTATGATGATAGTGGCAAGTTGGTTGTCAGAGAGGTAACACCGCTAAACAGTTTCCTTACAGTCATCAATGGCCAAGTGTTTTCTGGTTCGAGGTTCGAAACCAAGACGCTCGTTACTAGTTCAACAGAGTTTCAATCTACTGCCAACAGCCTGCTCAGCAGTTCAATTGATAACTTCAACAAACTGTACTTGCTGGCCAGCGAAGAACCGTTCAGTGACCGATACAACGACTTCCAGCTAGCTCCAACCAACTTCAGTTTCACGATCACCGATCAAAGGCCCATAGCATCCAACGATGCTCAACAAGCTAGTATTGATCACATCGAAAGTTTGTTTGCAGACAAACGACTGTCACACATTCCGAACTATCAGTTTCTACCACCTGTCAACAAAGACAGTTCAAAACCGTTTGGTACCTTCCCAAGACTTGGGCAACAACCTCTGCTTGAGTTTGAAGACCTTGAGAGGGAACTCACAATTGCCAGGAGGACTGGGTTTTCTCAAACGGTAAGGTTCACAGAAACTTCCAAGCAGAACAGGGTCGTTTGTCAGTTCTTTGAACTAGCAGATTCACAACTAACCAAGTTGGATGTTGTTGACTTCGGGTTGTTCCCAACAAACAACTCAACAGATAATGAAGAAGACCTGGAGCGAGGACACTCGTCAACTTCTGCTCATGTTTTCTTCGTTGGCAAGTTATATCTTGACAGTAACAACTCACACACGTTTGTGAACATGTTTACGTTGGTGTTTTCATGAAGGTAAAGATTCAACAGCAACAACAGTCTGGAATCTTGTCTTTGCCAGAGGACTTTGCAATCCTCGAAAAGATCGTGGACAACTCTAAGTGTGTTTACAGGGTATTCTATCAGGTGAACCCAACAGCAGCCTCGCAGAACAGAGCCTATCGTGTGGCAATAACTGCCTTGAAGACTCCGGCCATCGTTCCACCTGTCAAGACTTTCGTGGGACCACTGGTTGTTGAAAACCTGCTGTTGAGAAACTCTTTGCTGAAAGACGCAACCCGGTCTCAGGAGAAGAAACAGCCTGATCTTGTGTCTGACATCACAGCTTGGATCTCGAATGAATCAACACGGACTTTGACCTCTGGCATGCCAGCAAAAACTGTAAAAAAGAAAGTTGAAGCAGTCGATGTCAAGAGTCTTGAAGAACGAAACATAGAGGCACCACTGCTTGCATCCATGCCGTTGGTGCCAACTGTTGCTATCAGCAAGCCAAGTTACAAGAGATCTTCTATGGATTTGTTGATGAATCTTGGTATAGACCCATCAGTGGCAGCTACACGGAGTCATATAGCTATTACTCCTGTTGCTTTGTTTGGTGGGACAAGAAAATCACTAGCCCCTGTTGTTAGTTTGGCAGACAACTTTACAGCGGTTGTGAGTTCCTTGGCCCAAGTTGTTGTTCCGGTTGTGACAACAACGACTGTGTCACATGTTTCCGCAGAAGAAGTCCTGAGACTGCCTCTGGACTTGGATGATTTCACCCTGGAGTTCAAGTTGCTAGATAACAACAACTCCACCGTGGAGAAACTTACAAGACTTGTGGAACACGGCAAGAACGTTTCTATCCTGCTAACTCCAAAACTACCCCCGGTCGTGAACACGCCAGTTTCAAACAAGCCCGGTAGAACAGTCTTGGACATCATGCAAACAGACCCAATAGCGACGGGTGTAAGAATCTACAGAAAATCTGTTTCGTATAACAACCAGACTGTTACACCATATGTGTTTGCTGGGTTGATCCCGTTGACTATCGAAGACGGTAACAAACGGTTTGAGGATTTGTTCCCCAACTACTCTCCAGTTATTTACAGGGTTGTTCCGGTTGGTAGAACAGGGGAACTAGCCAGTGAGTTTGCCGGTGTTGTCGGGAAGAGCGATCCCAGATATGGGTTGCCAACCAAGATCAAGAACAACTCGGTTTCCATCAGCACAACCATGGAGACTGGCGGGGGGATCAGAGTTGAGTTAGGAACCATGCCAGCAGGGTCAGTTGCAGTAGAGCTATGGAGAACTGACATGAGCATGGCTTCCCCAAGTACCGTTCTTGCTGGCAGGGCCACTCTAACGGCAACAGACAAAGACAGCACTGTCTTTGTAGACACCAATGTTCACCAGGGGAGAATGTACAGGTACTTCTGTAAGTTCTGGAACAAGGAGGGATCTTCAGTTGTAGGGTCCAGTGCTGCACTTGTGGAGTACCAACCCGAGACCAGCAACATCGCAGATACACAGATCGCTGGTTTGACTGTCACTGACTTGGACGATGGGACAACGGAAGCAAAGTTCAACATGCTCACCAGCTTGGTTACAACCAACGAAGACAAGATCAAGCAGGCACTTGAGCAACAAGGGTTGTCTCGTTTCTACAACGACAACATCACAAAGGACAACCTGCAAAACTTGGTTGCCTACAAGATAACCAGAGCGAATCTAACCACAGGTGAACTGGAAGAGTTTGGGGTGACAACCGAAACCAAGTTCTCTGACAGGACAATGGGCGAAGTGAAAGGAGCTAGTCCACTAAGAGCCGGAGAAGATTACAGATACACAGTTTCTACACATTTCCGCCCAGCAGAGACTATGCTTGATGAGTACACAAAACAAGTGACTTACGCAGACCAACCACTAAAAAACTACACATACAAACCAAGTCGCTGGCTACACCCAGTGACCCTAGACAACGGTAATCTTGTCACAACCAAGACGTTACAAGCAAACTATTCCAAAGATGAGTTTACTTTTGGCAAGGTAGGCAAGATTTCAACAGTAGATGTTTTGTTGAGCAAGACTCTTCCAGCCGTGTTTCAAGCAACGGCGGTGAAAGTCAACTCCAGGTTTGTGAAGTTACAGTGGAAACTGAGAGGTAACACGGCTGCAATAGATCATTTCACCGTTGTTCTTGAAGTGCTTGGGCAAAGAATGGTTGTAGGCAAGTGTCATGGACTTTCAGACACCGGGCAGTTCCAGTTCATCGACTCACTTGACAACGGAGAACGAGGATTGCTGACTTACTACATCATCCCCATATATCATGATTTCACGATGGGGACTGAAGTGAAAACCAATGAAGTAAGGGTTTGATACAGAACATGGCGATGCAAGGTTACGGTCCAAAGACTAGAAACGAACAGGTAGCTTCCACTGGGAAGTTGACAACGCAAGCAGTTGTCGCTCCCGAGGACAAACTGACTGAAAATTCGTCTAGGCCCAAGACCGAGGGAGAAAGCGGCAAACTAGTCACACTTCCCAAAACAAAAGCCGCTGTCACGATAACAACCAAACAACAAACAGTTGTCGCTAAACCACAAGAATACGGGTCAGACGTGCTCGTGTTGTCGGAGATCAACACGACCGCAAGACAAACGGGGCTCTCATCTCAACGACCAGAGATTGTTGCGTTGTCGGATTTTCGACCAATTTTCTATCAAGATGACTCGTTCGCATTCACTCCGGCAGGCAAGTTGCTGGACGTAAACTATCAATCCAGGTTCTTACGTGATGACACGTTGCAGTCACTAATTTCGGACATGAGAACATCAGGTTTGGGCAACGACCTGGAGGCTGTGGGTAGAGATCACAGTTCCAGGCTTGTAGGTGTTCAGGCAACTTTACTAGCTCATCGTAACAATCTGATGTTGGTAGAAAGAATAAGAAAGTCACTGGACATCAAGGCAATCCCAGATGGGTCTTTTGACAGTTCCAAGTTCCTGACTCTGAGAGATTTCTTCCAAAGATTCATGCAGTTGAGTCACGACGTGTTTGATGGATTTTCAAACACGAAAATCCTGGCTCAGCTGTTGTTTGACTTTAGATCGGCACTAGAGAACCACTCTCTGTCGTTGTTAGACTTTGCTGACACCGATCGGAGTCAAACAGAAACCAGTCCAGTAAAAATAGATAAAACGTACACAGCTACAAGCGTCCTAGAATCATTACGATCACCAACGTCTCCAAGGAATGCAGCAACAGTTGACGAACACGGAAGGTTCTTGGATTCCTTGCCACAGGGGCCACACGACCGGATAAAGTTGTTGGTCTATCTGCTCTCGAAGGAACTGAGGATGTCCAGGGGATTGTCCAAGAATGTTGTCAGGAGAAAGATAGAGGGGTTTTTCCATGGTTCACCTGATGGCAATCCATTCGACAACCTGGTTGGAACGGTCGGATCAACCGTGTTCGAGCCACCACAAGGAACGAACTCCCTCGCATCACTGTTGGTCTTAGCTCCTAACGTACTTCCGTTTGAACTCAAATATGTCGTTGGACAAGGATTCACGCCTGGATCTCAACAATTTGCATCAACAGAGAACTTTGATCCTAGACAGTTTCTTGACTTTGTAGGAAGGTTTAGTGGAACTGTGGCTGAAGTAAAGGCCATCATAGATGAGTTGTTTGAGTTTGACAGATCTAAGTTGGCCCCAGAGGAGTTGCTCTCGATCCTGTTGGCTTCTCTGCTGACGAGTTCATCGGAGCCTGCCAACAGGAATCAGTTGACCGCCATAGCCTTGATGAAGTTGGCTAGCACAGACAGGGCTCTGAGTCTGATGTTGTTTCAATTCTTGTTGCTGACAGGTCTGGCATCCAGCACCGAAGGTCAACTCTTCCAGAGGGTGGTCAAGGATGTCAAAGACATCTCTGGCTTTTCATTCATCAAGATAACAGGAGAAGTTAATTTGACAGGAGGACTGGCTGCTCTGTCAACAGTTATCGAACAACTGGCAAACAAGATCGAACAACATGTCTTTGTTAAGACGGTTGGTTCCGGTAAGCCAGCAACGAACAGTTTGTTGTCGGGATTCACTGAGTCTAACACCGGGAAGTCACAGGCTTCCATAGATTCATCCAAGTCTTTGTCTGCCGAACAAACAGGGAAACCAACAGACCTACAGCGTGAATCTGACCCCACACAACTATCAGTTGTATTGCCCAAAGGGTCTATCAAGGCCCTTCTAACAAGACTGAGTTTGGATACAACGTCAACAGTCTTGAAAGAGTTTCTTAACGTCGCAAACAAGCTGGATCAAGAAGCTAGTGCTTCATATGTCTTGTCAGATGATTCTGGTAGGACCAGATTTAGTTTCATAAGCACAACCTCTTTGCTTCTGGTGCTGTTTGAAACGTTCATAGAACTTACATCCAGGTTTCTTGCTGGGGGATTCGTCGGTAAAGACAGCAGTTCTTTGACTGTGGGAATTGACTTAGCTGTTCGCGAGGCGTTGCGAGAAACAATCAAAACAGTGTTGCCATCATCATCTCCGGCATCAAAGAACTCGACAACCAAAGAAGTTCTAGTAACCGGCAACAAGCAGACAAAACAGAAAGAGAAGAACGCTGTCAAAGATGTGTACGCGGAAACAGCCCTGCGTGGGATTCTAAACAAGATCAAGACAGAGGATTCTATCATACAGAATGTCACTCATATCCTCGATGTTATCTCTCAACAACTAGTTCGTGCATTGCCCAACAGTGACACATCTTTCAGAGATGGAATAGAGCTAGAACAACTGAAGGTTGCAGAGTGGCTGCTGAACAAGTACCAGGGAGCAAGGCCCAACACTGTGTCAACAAATGACAGAAACAGTCTGCTGGCATTGGTTAGTGAACTGCCTTACATCAAACCTCTTGCCAGTTCAAGGATAAAACTATTAACAGTTGGAATTCCAACTGGGTTTGTGAACAACATAACAAACAGAGTTGTTCTAGGAGAAGAGGCATCATCGTCAGATTTTAGGAAGGGATCGGTTTCTGGTTTGCTTTCGGTCAACGTATACAAGAGAACAGCAGAACACGATGACGTTGTGTTCAAGCCACAAAAGTTTCTGTTTGACACAGACCTGTTTTCAGTGCCAATGGGCACTGACCAGACAGTGGAATTTTCTTGGTCGTTTGACAAGATACTGAAAGAGTTTGCACGTCTTCGCGCAACAAGTCATCAACGAACAGTGACTTTGGAAGAACTTTCGAAACTAGAGAAGTACACAACCATCCCTAGACGAGAGTTGAGAAACTTGTTCAAGAACCACGTAGTTGATGGCTTGTTAAACATATATCACACGCTCACGACTGGATTAAACTTAACAGAAGAGACTTTCCATGAACAAGAAGACAGTGTGAGAGTCTCTCGTCCTACTGAGTCTTTGATCAGAAAATACTACTCAGACGTGCGGAGAACACCTCTGCCTGCGGCTGATTCTGTGATGACTCTGTTGAATGACACGAGTGTCTTATCTAGCCAAACAAGAGATGAGTTAAGGCTCTTGGTGTTGGGAAACATTGCCTTTAACAGTGTTGCTGTGGAATCAAGAATCTTGTCTCCCAAGGCGTTCGACAGAGTGTTCACAGTGCCAATAGACATAGATGCCTTTGAAATTGACAAGGAACTAACACGGAAAACGGAGAGTGGTAAACGAGCTTATTCCAACGTCAAGTTTCAAGCAGCCATCAAGAGAACAGGAGAAGCAGAATTTCCTGACCGGGTAGACAATCCCCTGGCTGTGATCATGGATGACTTCTTTGTGGTTGTTGAAGTGGACAAGTGATGAAAGTTTCATATCCATCCACAAAAACAGTGTTGGTAGACGTTCCCGAAGCCCTGGAACTCAAAGCAGAGTTCAGGTATAACTTCTTTGTGCCTGATGAACGAATCAACGGTGCTGGTCTTGGTTCTAAAATAGTCAAGCCATCTGAGTTCTTCGGCTCTTCTTACCTTGAGTCTAAAGTTCCTCGCTACGTCAAGTTGACCTGGAAGCCAGTGAATCTTGGTGATCGTAAAGACTTGATAAAGATTTCCATCAAAGAAAACCTGGACAAAGTAAAGAGTGAACAAACTTTCTCCTCGGATGACTTCAGCAACGTAACCTTCCAGGACTCTGGAGTGGAAAACAAGTTGACTTCGTATGTGAAGAAAGCCATTGAAAGAGCGGGAACCAACTCTGCTCTGTCATCATCATCTCCGTTGGACGCTGCCAAAGAGATCAACAGACAGACTAGTGAACAAGTAACCAACGACCTTCTTGCTTCTTCGTTGTCTAGCCCCACAAGACTGGGAACAACGTTTGGGAACAACGGCAGCAACAGAACAACTCTGGAAGAACTTGGATCTGTGAGTTTCAATGCTCGCATCAACAACAAAGTGTTAGATGAAGTTTTGAAAACCGTGCAACGGGATGTTACATCCCTGTTTTCGGATGAGGTAGAAGACCTCCTGAAGACTGCCAAGACTACTCAGGGACAGGCCAGAACCACTCGAAAGTCTTCTGTGTTTTCTGGTGATGACTACGACCTTGAAATCTCTGATTACGTTACCATAAAGACAGTGGACACGGAGAGTTACGATACCATTGTTCAGTCCATTGGATACATCATCGAGAGAGATTCACCTGAAACTCTCTTCTTTGTTGAAGACCCAGCAGTGTCTACTTTTGTTGACACCAAGGTGAAGTACGGATCTACTCACCACTACTCCATAAAAACAGTAGCCTATGTAGAAACTCTGGCCACTAACTCCAGTGATGGAAAAATGGTTGCTATTGGATTCCTGGTGTCCTCACAACCAAGTCCTTCACAAGTTGTGACATGCGAAGAAAGAGTACCGCCTCCCTGTCCTTCCGACTTCAACATAGCTTGGGACTACAAACAACAGTGCACAAGACTGAGCTGGTCATTCCCGCCAAACACACAGCGTGACATCAAGAAGTTTCAGGTCTTTCGGAGAGCAACCATCCGAGAGTCATTTCAACTCGTCAAAATGTTCGACTTCGACGATTCCGAGGTCAAGGGTATTGACTACAACGAAACTCCAGATCCAACGGCTGTGGAAAACAAGACTGAAACATTCTGGCTCGACAAAGAGTTTACCAAGAGTTCCAGATTCATCTATGCTGTCTGTAGCATAGATGCACACGGGTTTTCTTCTGGATACTCTATGCAACTAGAGGTTTCATTTGATCGGTTCTCGAACAAGGTTGTCAAGAAACTAATCTCTGTGTCTGGTGCTCCGAAGTCGTATCCCAACTCGTTTTTGAACGTTGACACCTTTGTTGACACCATCAAAGACGAAGGACACAACAAGTTAGAGGTAGTGTTCAACCCAGAGTTTCTGAGAGTCTACGACAAACAACGAACTGACCTTGGTCTTCTTAAAACTGGGTTAAACGATACATACCGTTTGCAGCTTATCAACATTGATCTACAGAAACAACAGGTTGTAGACATGAACCTAGACAACAGAACAACAACGGGCATTCTCAATTCCAGAGGGAATGTGTAATTAGAAACATGATCGAGATAGCCAACGCAGTTAACAAGTCCGTAACTACGCGAAAGGATTAAGGAATTGGGATTCATCCAGCAAGATACTAGTAACCCCATCGTTGACGCAGTGCTAACGGATACTGGGAGAAAGTTCCTAGCTGCCAACAACGGCAGCTTCTCGGTCATCAAGTGGGCTCCAGCAGATGATGAGGTGGACTACACGCTGATTCAGAAGTTTGGAAGAACACTGGGAAAAGCCAAGATAGAGAAGAACACCCCCATCTTCGAGGCACTGACAAATCCACAGTTTGCCCAGAAGTACCGTCTGATCTCTATCTCCAACCCCAACCTTGTCAGACTTCCCAGTCTTCAGCTCACAGGTGAAGGTGTTACAGTTGGTAGTACCAACTTGGTTGCCATCGGTAACACAACTGTGAAACGAAGGACAATAACGGTCTATCAGAACATCCTGAACGAGTCATCCATTGACGTGGAACTAAGGGACCATGCTTTCGTGGTTGATGTTTCAAACATGTTCTTACAGGTTCTCGGGTTTGCACCAGACAACATAGACAGCAACCAGAGAGCAACATACATCATTCCACGAGATCCGAGTGAGACATCGGTTGGTGGTTCCAAGGTGACACTAACAGTTGGCACAAAAGCGATAACCGAGTCACAGTTCACGATCTACGGAGCCAGGAACAACAAGAACTTGATCTCTACTTTCATGAAAGTCTCTGGGATCAACTCTGGAGCTGTGCTGGAGATGGAATTCCAGATTACAAAGACAAGCTAGGAAGCAAAAGAAAACAACAATTCTGTGAAAAAAGAGCCAGACAAAACGCAGTTATCAAAAGAGTATCTGGACGATCATTTGTCCATGACTACGTTGGCAAGTAGACATCTTGGTGAATGGCTAAGAGGCAGCATCGTTACAGCTATTGTGAGTGAATCATGTTCAACTCCTACTTATCGCAAAGTACATACACAGAAAGCAGAGGGATAGTTCTACGGCCGTTTTTCGTGAGTTTGAAAGTTCGGAGGTCAAAACTGAGACAGATGTCTTGGATCAGTTGATGGACATTCTTCAGAATGACATCAGCGGTTCCACGACTCGTCGTAAGTATCAAGTGTTTGTTACCGGAGGTGTAGGTCCAGGTGTGACCTCGTCTTTGTTCCAGACTGTGTTTGATCAGGACTACACACTACAGACCGCTAACCCAATGTTTGATGTAACATTCGGGCTGTCAGTTAGTAGTTCATTGATAACCGCGTCATACACAGATGCAACCACTGGAAAGTCTTACTATCCATCACAGTCAGTGATGATGAGAGAGAAGACTGACATCTACAAGTTGTTTGCACAAACACTACTTGGAGACGCAGCCAGTGAGTTTCAGCTTACTTCTGGTTCTACAACGATCACCGTAAGAGAACCACTGTTCATCTGTTTCAAGCGTTTGATCATGAGAGACAGGATCAAACGCGAAACGTTTGGAATCAGGTTGATGCAGACAGCATCTCTTGTCAGTGGGGCCGGAACTGGTGCCAAGATATTCACAGATGTTGGAGCATCAGCGAACAAGGAACTGTCGTATGGTGGCCAGGTGTCAACGGTTGTTGATAGCGGAAACACAACTTATCCAGTTGGACTGCTGTATACAGATCGTGGTGTCCTAGTTCTTGACACTCAACGAGCGTTCTATTCTGGATCAATGACCGGAACCATAGATGCAGTAAACGCGGCCGGTACGGTAGCGTTTTCTGGTCTCTTGAATCAGTTCTTGGTTAGTGCGTCCATAGATGACATCCTGGATCACATGTGCTCGGTTAGATTCTCCAACAGTGCCAACACAGCAATAGTGTTCCAGAATGAAACCATCATCAACAGCACGTTGTTCTTTTGTAAGTTTGATGCAGACGAGTTCAACTACTCAAGCAACCCGACGTACATTGATGCCAACAACAGAATTGTGGTAATAGACCCTGGTCAAGAAGAGTCCCAACGAGCATTTTCATTCATAACCTCTGTTGGTGGTTACGATGTTCACGACAACCTACTCTGGGTTGCGAAGTTGTCTAGGCCAATCCTCAAGGATAGCCAGCGTTCTTTCGTGATCAGGACCAGAATCGACTACTAGAATTTCCCATAAGTTTCGCGGACTTAGAGGTTGTGACCAAGAAGAAGAGATGAAAGAACACAACCACCAATAGGTTCCGAAGACAAATCTACTAGACAAATTTCGTCAAAGGATGTATCTTGAATTTCGAAAGGATACATCATTATCATGAAGACCACCTGGAAAACGGAACGTGTTTGCATCCAGTGCCAAGCTCCGTTTGTTCCCACATACAAACCACAACGTTTTTGTTCACGAAAATGTGTGATGGCCAGTAGAATATCAAGTATGTCAAAACAGATTGCCATGGAGTGCGAGTGGTGTCACAGACCGTTTAGCAAGCGACCATCCCAAGTTACGAAACACAACTTCTGTTCCAAAAAGTGTTCTAATGCAGCTATTCGTGGACAAGAAGAAAAGATCGAAACTGTTGTCAAACAATGTCTGAACTGCAAGAAAGATTTTGAGATTCCTTGGCACCAAAGAAACCGAGCAACGTTCTGCTCCAAGAAATGTGCCAGCAGTGGAGAATTTAACGGTATGTATGGCAAACCAGGG
>ERZ1292629.1702-Hain-H43-01um-R1-1702-length-20628-cov-5_pt1 | contig 20628 bp, 15 predicted proteins | sample MGYA00564399_ERZ1292629 | MGnify/ENA primary metagenome ERZ1292629 (study PRJEB36523, sample SAMEA6512636) | groundwater metagenome | collected 2019-01-08 | study: AquaDiva: Metagenomics assemblies of 32 groundwater samples | reverse complement strand
GCGGTTTTTTAACACCTCTATCGGGGTTAGCGCCATCATGGGCATGTATGCCCTGTTGCAGGTAACCCACAGTTTTGGATTTGCGGCAACCTCGCAGAGCGGCGCGCGCGCCGACACCACCTTTGGCAACGCCACGTACTTGGCGGTGTACATGCTCTTTAACATCTTCCTTACGCTCTTTATGCTTGCTCGCCGCTCTCAAGCGGGGAGGCTCTCGGCCCTGTGGCAAAGCTGGTACGGCGTCGCGCTGGTACTGCAGTTTGTAGGACTCTACTTTACCGAGACGCGCGGCGCCCAGCTGGGCGTCATCGGCGGGCTCATCGTCGGCGCGGCGTGGGTCGCTGTTTTTGCCTCGAGCCCCCACTTAAAAAAGTTGCGGCGCGGAGCTTTGATATCATTGGCCGTCCTCGTCGTTCTTGTGGCGAGTTTCATCGGCCTCCGCGGGACCTCGTTTGTCAAAAACGCTCCGGCGCTGAGTCGCCTGGCCTCTATCTCGCTTAACGACGCTACGGTGCAGTCGCGCCTCTTGTATATCTGGCCCACCGCCCTGCGCGGCATCGCCGACAAGCCGGTCATCGGCTGGGGCGAGGAAAATTTTAACTTTGTCTTCAACAAGTACTACCGGCCCGAGATGTACAACCAAGAGCAGTGGTTTGACCGCGCGCACAACCAGTTCCTCGACTTTGGCATCGCGGGCGGGGTGCCGGCACTGCTTTTGTACGCGGCGCTCTTTGCGCTTGGCGTGTGGGCCATATGGCGCTCGCGGCTTAGCGTGCTGGAGCAGGCATCGCTTATCGCGCTCCTCTCGGCATATGCCTTTAACAATCTGTTCGTGTTCGACAACCTGGTGAGCTTCTTTTATTTCTTTGCTCTGCTGGCATTCCTCCACAGTATCTCGCGCAAAGAACTGCCGGGGTGGATGTTCCTCTCGCGGCCCATGAGCGAGCGGGGGCTTGCCGTCGCGGCGCCCTTGGTTGTGCTGTGTGTTGCCGGCGCAGGGTGGTACTTCAACGCGCCGGCATTGGCGCGCGGGACTAGCTTGGTGCAGGCGGTCAGCTCGCAGAGCTCGGCGCAAGTCAACCTCGCGTTCTTTGAACGGTCCGTCGGCGGGAGCGCGTTCCCCGGCAACCCCATCGGCGTGCAAGAGTCGGTCGAACAGTTGTCGCAATTTACCGCCAGCACTGTCGCGCCTTCGTCGGTCGACCCGGCCGTCAAACAGCAATATATGACGCTCGCGCAGGACAGCCTCCAAAAGTTGATGGCCGAGCGCCGGCACGATGCGCGGCTTGAGCTCTTTATGGGTACGCTCCTCTCGGGGTTTGGCTCCCACAGCGAGGCGCTCGTCTACCTCGAGCAGGCCAGGGCCGACAGCCCCAAAAAACAGCAGATACTCATGCAGTTGGGGCTGGTGCAGTTGCAGGCGGGGGCTCCTATCGATGCGATAGCGACCCTGCGCACGGCGTTTGAGGCGGCGCCGGAGTATGACACCGCGCGCGTGCTGTACGCCAGTGCGTACTACTATGTCGGCGACCTTACGCACGGCGACCAGCTTATTATCGACAAGTGGGGCACGGTTATCGTCGACAGCGACCAACTCTTGCAGGCGTACACCAACACCAAGCAGTGGGTCCGCGCCGAGGGCATCTGGAAGTTGCGCATAAGCAAAGACCAAAACAACGTGCAACTGCACCTCGGGCTCGCCTCGACCTACTTTGCCGCCGGCGACAAGGCAAACACTATTCTCGAACTCCAAACGGTGGCCAAGCTCCAGCCCTCTTCGGCCGCGCAGATGCAGACTCTGATAACGCAGATAAAAAACGGCACTCTTAAACCGTAGTATACTGGGGGCATGTGAGCAGGGTAGCGAACTCTGTATCATTGTCCGCAAAAACTCCGCCGCAAGGCGGAGTTTTTGTATGCGTTAAGCCCAAGTATTTTTATTTAGTAAGTTCACTATGATATATCATAGTAAGAATATAGAGAGTTTTTTTTATTTCTTTGTTCCAAACAGGAGGAAGTGGCCCGGGTACTTCTTTTTTAAGCGGTACAGGGCACTGGTGGCGTAAAGGCGTTTTGCCTCCTGCTTTGCTTTTCGCTTTTCAAATTCCTGCTCCATGCCCTGGACAGCCTGCTCGTACCCCGGCAGTTGGTCCTCGAGCCAGCGCTGGACCCGGTGGATAGTGTCGTGGCCGACCTTTAGGTCGGCGGCAATGTCGTCGTAGGTGCTGTCCCCGATAAGCTGCCGCGCGATGATAATGCGGCGCCCGAGCATAATGCGCTCGCTTTCGGTCAACAGGTCGCGCAAAAACAGCTTCATAGCCTCGCGGCCGCGCACCGTGCCGGCCGCCGTATAAAGGGCATCCAAAGTTTCTATGCGTTGCCGGTCGCTGAGTTCTTTAGCCTTTACCTTCATCCTGCGTACTATGATATATCATAGTAAACAACTCAGACAGAGGAAATCAGGCGGAGGGTGGGGATAAAGGATTATAGGTGGTTTCTTTTTCTATTTAGGGTAGTATTTATCCACACACCCCATACCAAAAAACCTTGCGAACAAAGTCCCGCCCTGGGGCTCCGGTTACTCGCAAGGTTTCCGTCTCTAGGGTGGGATTTTGTTATCCGGTTCGTAAAAACCTTGCGCGTGTGAACATAATTAAGGCGTTCGAGAAGTCCTTGGGCGAGTATGAGCGTATCCAAAAAAGCAAGCACTGGAAGAAGTTTGACCGCCGCCGGCATTTATACACCCTTGCTAATCTGGAGAACTTTAGGAACAACCAGCTTTCTGAAGGGCTGGACCCGACGTTCCCGCTAGAGGTGCAGCGGGAGATATACCTCCAACTCATCGCCGAGGTGGGCGAAAAATATGTGCGCGGCAATCTTTCTAGCTTAAACGTCGGCAATGGGAGGCACGGCTTTGTGCAAGACGGGCTTTTTGTTGACGGAGGACAAAATTACGAGATTAGATGGCTTTATGACCTTGAGGCGGCCGTCTTTGTAGAAAAGAAGATTCATTTGGTGTGTGAAATTGGCGGCGGTTACGGTTCATTTGCGCAAAAGATACGCGCCCGGTTCGGGGGCAAGTTTATCCTTATTGATTTGCCAGAGGCAAACGCATTGTCGGCCTACTATCTCTCGAAACACTTCCCGAACGCAAAGTTTCTTTTGGCCGACGAAATTTCTGGCCGGGTGGTTACAAAAACACACGTCGAGCAGTGTGACTTTATTATCATTCCGCCGTGGTACACACTGGCCGGGGATGTGTCTGTCGACTTGTTCATCAACACGCGTTCCTTTATGGAGATGAACATAGACGTTATTGGTCGGTACTTCGCACTGATACAAAGCCGCATCGCCCCGGGCGGCTTTTTCTTCAACCTCAACCGCTACCAAAAGCACTCTGTGGGCTACCCCATAAAATTTTCAGAGTACCCCTATGATGAAAAATGGAACGTGGTTCTCTCAAAGCCCGCGTGGCGACAACCCGACCACCGTTTTCTGCTGACGCAGCGGACTGAAACAAAGGGCGACATTGGTGAAGAAATAAAGCGAATTAAGGCTGAGGGTGAGAAGTTTATTCCAAAAGCTGGCCTGTGGCAGGGCCTCAAAAACCTAGTAAACCGTTTACGATACCAATACTTTTACTATGATATATCATAGTAAAAAATGTTAGTTCGAGGGTGGGGACAAAAAACTCCGACGAAATTTGCCTGCGCTAGACAGGCTGGAACTCTTTAGGGAGTGTCTAGTTTGCCGCCTCTAGGAACCACTCCTCGTTTAATCCTTGGAAGGGGACCTGTTCGTCCCATGGGATATCGCTACGCGTACTCGTAGCGAAGTCGTCAAAAAATGCCATGAACCTATACCCACTAGAATCCTCTAAGACTAAATAACCAAAGTCATCACTGTCGAAACAATAACTACAACGATAGCTATATACCGCCCTAACTATTGAATAATATCGGTCCTGTAAATAACCGGTTTTTTCCTCGGCGGGGCTCACGATGTGATTTCCTGGGGACTTATAGGTTGATAGATTTATGTAACCATCGACATCAATATCAGACATTTGCCTATACTTTACTTCGTAGGGGCTAAACTCGACGTAAGTACTTGTCGCCATAACTATCTTCTTATTTTTAAGAATTGCCGGAAGGGGACGCAGCTCTTCGCAGTTGCTCGAATTGTTCGGAGGGCAGTACTCTTTCAAGTTTAGCGAGACTATTGATTCGGCAAACTTTTTATTGTGACTGCTGAGGTATAAAACACCTTGCCAAAGCAAATATGGGGCCAATACTATTCCTATCACCACCAGAACACTTATTGCAGAATGTCTTTTTGGCCCTGTTCCAGAGGCAGTCTCTTTTGGGGTGGTCCGTAATAGGGTATGTACCAAAAAACCGAAACCGACCAAAGTAGAAAAGCTTGTCAGAGGAAGCAATATTACGTTGACTATAAGGGCGACGGCGGTATGACTTCTCCCTAAAGCAACGAGAAAGAACTCCATGAGCGCTCCCAACAAGGCGGAGAGAAACAAGACAGAGAATATAAAAGTGGTAATAGAGGCTATCCATTGGAAGAATTTGTGAGAAACAAAAGTGAGGCTGATTTTCTTGCTGATGTAGTATGCGGCCAAAGGAATCCCTATAACAGACAGCATTCCTCCAAAAACGGTAATTATTTGTAGAAATATCATGTTGACAACTTATAAAGTACCACGTAAAAATGTGCTAGCATTTTTCTTATGAACACTTCAGGGGTTTTGGGGCGTGTATGGCGGTGGATTAAGTGGCCTATTATCGTATTGGCGGTTGGGTATGTCGCTCTGGTTGGATGGAATATTACGTACCGCCTTGGCCAAGCAAGTACGGCCGAAGCAGTTGCTCAGATACACGCGCAAAAGCTGACGCTGGCCGATGTTGAAGGCAAAAACCTACCGCCCGTGCCCGACCAGGCCGAAAACGATGCCACGGTGGCGGGCATAGACAAAAATAATAACGGCATCCGCGACGACGTTGAGCTGGCGATTTTTAAAAAATACCCCAACTCCGCAAAAATCAGAGCCGCCGAATTGCAATACGCGATGACTGAGCAGATGTTTTTGACGAGAGTATTTGATACAGGTACGTGGAAAGCGGTTGCGGAGGAAAATGGACGTGCTCATACTTGTATTATAGATTCGGGTGCAAATAGAAAAGAAGTAGAAACTCTGACTTTTAACACTGATTTGCGAACTATTGCTAAAAATAACGCCTTCGAGTTTACTACAACTGTTGGTTCTGCTGGGGGTATACCATGCGACGTGTCTTTGTAATTTTATTTATATTCTTTTTACCCCTACTCGCACAAGCGGCATGTTCTGCTAATGGATATACAGTTGTCTTTACGAATGGAATTTTTAATACCAAAGCCAAGGCTTACGAAGATAAACAAGCTCTACAAGATAAATTAGGTAATAATTTTAACGGTCAGCCAGTAAATTATATTGTTGGCTACAACGAAAGACATATTGCCGGGGCGGGGGATTTGGTTGAGGCGGTTTTGCCTCAGCTCGACCAATATGACCTCGGTACCATTTTGCGCCAAATGCACGAGCAGGTGCAGACGCGCAAACTTATTGTCGTCGGGCATTCGCAAGGTGCCATGTACGCCAATCGCATCTACGATTATCTTTGGCAACATGCCGAGCCCAAAGAGGCGATGGCAATATACGGAGTAGCAACGCCCGAGACCATCCTGCAGGACAAGGGCAAATACATTAATTACGAAGGAGACAATGTTATTTATAACCATTCAAATCAGATCGGCGGGGTCGTGCCGCCGCCGTTTAACGTATCTATACAAGATTGGTGGGACGACCCTAACGCCAAGGGTGATAATGTTGGCCATGGTTTTATCACCGCCTACCTCGATAATTTTGCCGACAGAATTACCTCGGAGATAAAAAGTGAGATGTTTGTCCTGCGCCCGGCCTACTCATCCGAGGCCGGCGGCACCGATTGCTTTATCCCCCCTGATGACACTTTTGGGCATAAGGCGGCGGCGGTCGGGCTGGTGGTAACCGATTTTTATGCCGACTCGGTCGTAGGTATAGCCAAAGAGGGGTACGGCCAGGCCAAAGTTGCTTTGCGTGCGGGAGGCACGGCTCTTGCCGCGGTGGGTAATTTTTTTGGCACAATTGCAAGCGTCTTTTCGCCCAAATCAAACACCTCAGACGCCGACTCTGAGCGCGCGCTTAACGACACCGGGATCGCCCTGCTCAATGCCTTAAATCTGACCAGTCTTGATATGCAAACAGCCGACCAACTACAGCGCGACACGCAGAAAAAGAAAAATAATAACCGTATGGGCGGGGCGGCGGTGCTGGCTTTGGTGCCGGAGGAGCCTCAACCTCAAGGCGAGGTGCTCGGCTCTACCACCGAGGCGGTGGACACACCCACCGCAACCACCACGCCTTTTCCTACCGCTCCCGCGCCCATGCCCGCCGAAAATGTGCATTACAACGCGCCGAGCTTTGGCGGTGCGGCGGCGGTAGCGCAGGAAGAAGAGGCTCCGCCCGCCCCGCCGGAGGAGCCCGCACCAACCGCCGCCGAGTTGTTTGCCGCCTCGCCGCCTGTCATCTCCTACAGCAACTGGAGGGGGGAGGCGGGCGTAGGCGTAGGCACAAGCGCTTGCCAGATGGTCACACGCATAGTCGACATTGCCTGGTCGGCCGTCCCCAACGCCGCGTACTACGAGCTGTGGGTGACGGGGATGGTCCCGGCTTACGTGGCCGACTTTCTCTACGCGACGACCACCGCAACTACCTTCCCCGACTTTTCGTTTGTAAATGCGACGCCGTCAGGCATCACCCCTGCCACCATCTGGGTGGTCGCGCGCGACGCGGCCGGCAACTCGGCCACCACGAGCTCGCTTATCAGCAGTGCGCTTGCCGACCAGCAGGGTCCGGCCGTCGTGTCGTTTTCGCCGGCAATCCAAGCAACCGGCGTTGCGGTCGGCTCGCCGGTCGTGCTTACCTACGACGAGCCGCTTGACCCAACCACCGTCAGCGACCAAGCCTTTTTTCTGTATCAACTCATCGTGATGTTTCCTCCGAGCCGAGTTGCGGTACCTGTCACCGTCTCGCTCAGCCAAGACGGCACGGCGGTGACGATTACCCCGGAGCAGACGCTCGAGTACGCAACCGGCTACAGCCTCGCCTCCTCGTGCGCGATGAGCGACCTGGTCGGCAACCATCCGCCCTTCGGTATCTCTATTTTCTCCAACCTGGTCGACCCGTACTTCACCACTGTGGACGCCCCAAGCTCGCCTCCGCCACCGCAGGAGATGTAGCGGCCCTGCTATACTAAATAAGTGCGCTTTGGGCGGGGAGCGGGGCACTCACATTAGGACAATGTATTGGAGCTCGCTTTCCGCTTCCCGTTCAGAGCACATGGGTTCCTCAAAAACGAAGTTTCCAGGAACGCAGAAAATTCTTTGCTAAGAATTTTCCTATGTCCGGCGCCGTCGCGCCTCCCAACATTCCCGAAAACTTGTTTTTGATCCACTATGACCATCGAAAAAAACATCCCGCTCGCGCCCTTGACTACGTTTCGCCTTGGCGGCGCGGCGCGCTATTTTGTTCGGGTAAAAAATATAGACGAACTGCGCGAAGCATTCGAAATCTCGAAATCTCGAAATCTCGAAATTTTACTACTGGGCGGCGGGAGCAATCTTTTGATAGACGACGCTGGTTTTGGGGGTTTGGTTATCAAAATCGAAATAACGGGAGTCGAGCAGGACGGCGCGCGGTTGATTGCGGGCGCGGGCGAGAGCTGGGACGCACTGGTTAAACGGGCCGTCGAAGAAAATTTGTGGGGGCTCGAAAATTTGTCGGGCATCCCCGGCACCGTGGGGGCGGCGCCCGTGCAAAACATCGGCGCGTACGGGGCTGAACTCAAAGACACGCTCGAGTGGCTTGAGGCGCTCGATACTACAAACGGGGAAGTCTCGCGGTTTATAAACAACGAATGCGGTTTTGGGTATCGCACAAGTCTCTTCAAAAAGAATCCGGGCCGGCATGTAATACTCCGCGCCGCTTTTAATTTAAAAAAAGACGGCAAACCAAACGACTCATACAAAGACCTGGTTGATATATCAAGGTTGAACCTCGGTGAAATACGGGCAAAAGTGCTTGCTATACGGGCGCAAAAGTTCCCCGACCTTGCCCAAGAGGGCACGGCGGGGTCGTTTTTTCTCAATCCTGTTGTAACCCCGCAAGTTGCGGCGGCCCTGGCACAGCGCTACCCGGACCTGCCGCAGTTTGAGGTGGAGGGCGGCATTAAGTTGTCGCTGGCGTGGCTTTTGGATAACGCGCTTAACCTCAAGGGCGCGAGCATCGGCGGCGCGCGGCTTTTTGAACGCCAGCCGTTGGTTATTGCGGCTAGCCCCGAGGCGCGCGCGGGCGATGTGTACGCGTTGGCGCAAAAAATAAAAAAAGAAGTGCGCGAAAAGTTAGGAATAGAAATAGAAGAAGAGGTCAGGATTTTGTGCTAAGTCGGTTATCCACACATGACGGCGAATTTTCATTGTATATACGCAAATAAAGTTCGATACTTATAGATAGAGCATCGAAGTGCTCTCTAGAGGTACTCCTAGGATATTTCTTTAGAGCGGTCGAGCGATGCGTAGCCCAATGCGGCGTAAGCCGCCACTATTATGGCAAAGAAAAAGAAGGCAAAGAAAAAGAAGGCAAAGAAGTCGCGCCGCTAAAGCGCGAATGCCTGGCCCCTTTGCCAAGCATCCTCTCGAAAGAAAAGCCGCCGAGTAATCGGCGGTTTTTCTTTGTTCGTGGTATAGTATTTCCCTCACACTATGTCATTTCTTCAGGGGCTGTGGGGAGACCCGGCCCAAAAAATAGTCGCATCTAGCCGTGGGTTGGTCGAGGCGGTCAACGCCTTTGAGCCGCAGTATGCGGCCCTTTCGGACCAAGAGCTCTACGACCGTACGCACAAGTTCCGCAACCGTATTTCGGCCGGCGAGACGCTCGAGGAGCTTTTGCCCGAGGCCTTTGCCGCGGTGCGCGAGGCGAGCAAGCGCACCACAAGACTGCGGCACTTTGACGTACAGCTGGTCGGCGGCGTAGTGCTCAACAATCGCGGCATCGCCGAGATGAAAACCGGCGAAGGCAAGACGCTGGTCGCGACCCTGCCGGCGTATCTCAACGGGCTCATGGCCAAGGGCGTGCACATTGTGACCGTCAACGACTACCTGGCGCGGCGCGACGCCGCGTGGATGGGGCAGGTATACGCGGCGCTCGGCATGGCGGTGGGTATCATCGGGAGCGACGGCTCGTGGCGCTATGATGCGGCGCACACGAGTTTGGCCGAGGACGCCGAGCGCGACCAGGAGGGGAGCTACAAGGTGCAGTACGAATTTTTGCGCCCGTGCACCCGCCGCGAGGCGTACGAGGCCGACATCACCTACGGGACAAACTCGGAGTTCGGCTTTGACTACCTGCGCGACCACATCGCCTACGACCCGCGCGAGCTGCGCCAGCGGGGGCACTACTTTGCGCTGGTGGACGAGATAGACTCGATACTTATCGACGAGGCCCGCACGCCGCTTATCATCTCGGCCCCCACCCAGGAGTCCGAAGACCTGTACCGCACCTTTGCCCGCATCGCGGGGCAGCTTGATAAAGAGCGCGACTACACCGTGGATGAGAAGCAAAAGGCCATCCAATTGACCGACGAGGGCATCACCCGGGCCGAAAAACTGCTCGGTATAGAGAACATATATAGCGAGGGCGGCAGCAAGTATGAGCACCACCTCGAGACGGCCACGCGCGCCAAAGCGCTCTTTCACTTAGACAAGGAGTACGTGGTGCGGGGCGGCGAGGTGGTGATAGTGGATGAGTTTACCGGCCGGCTCCAGCCCGGACGCCGTTGGAGCGAGGGATTGCACCAGGCCATCGAGGCCAAAGAGGGCGTCTCGGTGCAAAAGGAGAGCCGGACCTTTGCCTCTATCACCTACCAAAATTACTTCCGCCTGTACGACAAGCTTGCGGGCATGACCGGCACCGCCAAGACCTCCAGCGAGGAGTTTTATAAAGTCTACGGGCTCGAGGTCATTGAGGTGCCGACCAACAAGCCGGTCATGCGCAAAGACAATAACGACCTCATATTCCAGAGCGAGACGGGCAAGTTTGCGGCGGTCGCCCGCGGGATTAAAGAGTTGCATCAAAAGGGCCAGCCGGTCTTGGTGGGCACCGTGTCGATAGAGAAGAACGAACTTTTAAGCAACTTCTTGAAACGCGAGGGCGTGCCGCACGAGATGCTCAACGCTAAAAACCACGAGCGCGAGGGCGAGATAATCGCGAACGCCGGCAAAAAAGGCAAGGTGACCGTAGCGACCAACATGGCGGGCCGCGGCGTTGACATCAAGCTCGGCGGCGCGCTCGCCACGCCCGCCGAGGCCGAGGAGGTCAAAAGCCTTGGCGGGCTCTTTGTGCTTGGCACCGAGCGGCACGAGGCGCGCCGCATCGACAACCAGCTCCGCGGGCGCTCGGGCCGCCAGGGCGACCCGGGGGAGACGCAGTTTTTTGTATCGCTCGAGGACAGCCTGATGCGCATCTTTGCCCCCGACTCTATCAAAAGTATGATGGGGCGCTTTGGGATACCCGAGGACGAACCTATCCAAAACCGCATGGTCAACCGCGCGCTCGAGAGCGCGCAGACAAAAATAGAGGGTTTTAACTTCGACGCGCGCAAGCACGTGCTCGAGTTTGACAACGTGCTCGACAAACAGCGCCGCGCCATCTACGAGCGCCGCACTAAAATTTTGACCGGCCGGACCGGGCGGATAGCCGAGGTGTTGGCCGAGCTGGCGGGCGAAAGTGCCGAAGCTAAAACGCTTTTGGATAAAAAATCGGAGGAGCTGGGCGAGGAGGTGTTTCTTAATGCGGCGCGCGGTGTGTGCCTGCAGACGCTCGATATGTTGTGGGTCGACCACCTTGAGTCGATGGAGTACCTGCGCGGCTCGGTCAACCTGCGAGCTTACGGCCAGCGCGACCCGCTAACCGAGTACCGTCGCGAGGGCACGCGCCTGTTTAAAGACCTCGAAGAGATGTATCGCGGCCGTGTGTTCGAACTGTTGGAAAAGCTGGCCCCCCAGCCGGCGCAGGCGGGCCAGCCGGGAGTCATGCCCGCACCAACGCAGGTTTTTACCGTGCGCGCGCCGGGCGCCGAAACTATAGGTCGCAACGACCCGTGCCCCTGCGGTAGCGGCAAAAAATGGAAGGCCTGCGGCCTCAAAAACACCGAGGAGCACCAGCGCCTGCTGGCGGCGAAGAAATAATATGAAAACCGCCGTCATAACCGGCGTTAGCCGCGGGATAGGAAAAGCGACCGCACAAAAGTTTTTGAGCGAGGGGTGGTTTGTGGTTGGGACAAGCCGCAGCGGCACGGCGGACTTTCCGCACGACAATTTTGCCTGTATTGCACTCGATCTCAGCGACCCCGCAAGCATCGCCGCCGCCGGTAAAGCAGTTGCCAATCTCGGTAAAAAAGTTGACGCGCTGATTAACAACGCCGGGGTCAGTGTTGATGTTATGGACGGTGCGCTCGATGTCGGCGCGCTCCGCAAGACGCTCGAAGTAAACCTTGTCGGTCTTGCGGATTTTACAAACCGCATCTTGCCGCTCCTCAACAAGCCGGCGCATGTCATCAGCATTTCCTCCGTACTCTCCTCGCTCGACGAGCCGCTTCTTGAGGTGGACTGGTACGTGCCATCCTACAAAATCTCCAAAGCCGCGCTCAATATGTATACGCAGTGCATGGCGTGGCAATTGCGCGAGCAGGGGGTTACCGTCTCGGCCCTCGATCCGGGCTGGGTAAAGACCGACATGGGCGGCCCGGACGCGGTGCGCAAGCCGGAGGATGCGGCGCGCGATATATACAACCTTGCGACGGCAACCGTGGAGTCGGGGCAGTTTTGGCGCGAGGGCAAAAAGCGGAGCTGGTAATAAATGGACATTCTCACTAAAGTAAAATCGCTTGGTCTGCCCGACAAACAGTTTGTGGTTATGGGTAGCGCTATTTTGGAGTTGAAGGGAATACGAAAAGCCGGTGACATTGATATTATTGTTACGCGACAACTTTTTGAGCAACTCAGAGGAGATCCAGCCTGGCAGTACAAAACTAAACTGGGTGAGTTGGGCGGAGAAGAGGTCTCCTTTCTTAAAAAGGGAGAGGTGGAAGTATACCTGGATATCTATGGCGGGGGAGAGATAGACTTTTTTCTCAGTAACCCAACCCGGACAGAGGAAATAGGAGGTATCTACTTTGCGAGCCTAACTAATCTTCTAGAAATAAAGTCCGGCAGTTGGGACAGACCGAAAGACCGCGAGGATGCGCGGCTGATTAAAGAGTATTTGACTAAAAATCTCTGAGGACGTACAGTGGTGGACTTTCCCTTCCACCTCTAAGTTAAGGAGAAGGTTATGCTCAGACCGGTTCATGTCGATGGGTCCCACACTCGGGGGACGGTGCTTACCTTTGGTGCCGTGCTCGTCGGGGGCTGTTTCAAGGCCGAAGACGGTGGACTCTACCAAAAGTGGTGGGGAACCGACGAAGTCGGTTATCTGCTCACTGAAACAGGACCTGGCGTCTACAAGATTGAGTTTGAAAAAGGCGCTAAGTGGCTGGCCCTTAAACTCAAATGCACCATGTTGGGTGAGGTACAAGTGTTCGAAGAAGAGTAATATCTTCGACCCGTCTGTTCCTAGGCGGGTTTTTTCTTTGGTGTGTATAACTCACTTGTAGTATAAAAGACTACGATATATCGTAGTCTTATGCCGCACGTATCACGACACACACCGGTACGAAAAATTTCCGATAAAATCTTTAACCGATTGGTCGAGAACGTTACCACGAAGGGTTCGACTAAAGAGCGCCGCGCATTTTTTATCGATCTCCTGAGCCCTACTGAGCGGATTATGCTTTCAAAACGATATGCCCTTATTTACATGCTCGCCAAGGGCTACTCATTCGACACAATCCAAGAAACTCTACGAGTAAGCCCCTCAACCATTGGGCGCCTATGGTTAGCAATCCAAAAAGGAAAGTTTTCGAGTATAGTCAGCCGCACGAAAAGTTCCCGACAAGGGAATACGGATTTGATTCAGTGGCTCGCCGACTTGGTACCGCCTATGAGTAGTTCTAAAAAACAATATATTGAGCGTATGCGCCGCTTGCGTATTTGATAAAAGACTACGATATATCGTAGTCTTTTGATTTGAGAGTTTGGTCGGCTATACTGACGCAATGGAAGGTCAGCAAATACCACGACCGTCAGCCGGCGGGATAGTGGTAAACCCCGGGGGCAAATTGCTTATCGTGCAACAGCACAATAATTCGTGGTCGTTCCCCAAGGGCGGGGTCAATGAGGGAGAGGGCGAGTATGACGCCGCCTTGCGCGAGATACGCGAGGAGACCGGCTTGACTGAGCTTGAGTTGGTGGGGTCGCTCGGCTCGTACGAGCGCTACTCGATAGGTCAGGACGGCATCGGCGAGACCAAGGAATGGGGGAGCCGCAGGCGCACGTTCTTTTTGTTTACAACGGCGGAGGAGCTGCCGGGAGCATTTAACGACCCCGACGGCGAAATTACGGCGGTGCAGTTTGTAACCCTTGATGAGGCTCTAACTTTGCTCACCCACCCAAAAGACAAAGAGTTTTTAGCAAGTGTTCGTAGTAAAATAGAGCAGTGATATCTTTGCCGCTCATGGTCGGCGCGTTTGTCGCGGGGGTGCTGATGTTTCTGGCGCCGTGCACGCTCCCTATTGTGCCGGGGTACTTGGCGTTTATTGCCGGCAACCGGCAAAGGGTGCTCCGCAACGCGGTGGCGTTTGTGCTCGGGTTCTCTGTCATTTTTATATTGCTCGGCGCCTCGGCGGGGCTCTTTGGTATTGTCATCGGCTCGTGGCGCTTTGTCTTAGGCCGCATCGGCGGGGCGCTTATCATACTCTTTGGGCTCACCATGCTCGGCGTTTTTCGCATTCCGCTCCTCTCCGGCGAGCGGCACGTCAAACTCCCAAGTTTTATCACGGTCGGGCATCCCGCAAGCTCTTTGCTTATCGGCGCGCTCTTTGCGCTCGGCTGGAGCCCGTGCATCGGGCCGATTTTAGGGAGCATCCTGCTTATCGCCTCGACCTCGTCGACGGCTCTCTCGGGGGCGCTCCTCTTAGCGCTTTTTAGCGCGGGGCTTGCCGTACCTTTTTTAATCACCGCCGCCCTGCTGTCGCACGTGCACGGCTTTTTTGAGCGGGCGGGCAGGGTGTCGCAGGCGCTGAGCGCGGTAGGCGGCGTGTTTTTGATACTGCTTGGCACGCTGATGCTGTTTGACGCGGCGGGGCTTTTGGTTGCCTGGGGCTTTACGCTCTCGGGCGGCCTCTACGACCGATTGCTTAACTTTATGTAATTAAGTAGAGTAACTATATGCTTTGGCTATCAATTGTAGCGGTGATAGTGGTCGGGTTTTTGGTACTGAAGTTTTTGGTCAAACCTTTATTTAAGATACTGGCGTTGTTGGTACTGGCGTACTTTGTATGGCATTTGTTGACGAGCTCGATATAGACGCCTCGGCCGGCAAGGGCGGGGACGGCGTCGTGCGCTGGCTCCACCTTAAGGGCAAAGAGTACTCGGGGCCGGCCGGCGGCAACGGCGGCAACGGCGGCGATATCCTTATCCGCGGCGTGCGCGACATCGCATTGCTGGGGCGCTATCGCGGCGAAAAAAGTTTTAAAGCGGGCGACGGCCAGGACGGCCAGAGCTACAGCATGGAGGGCAAGCAGGGTAAGGACCTGGTCATTGACCTGCCGGTCGGCTCTCTTGTGCACAACGAGCACACCGGCGAGGAATTTGAGCTACTTGCCGAAGACGAGACCAAGCTGATACTCAAGGGCGGCCGCGGCGGCGCCGGCAACGAGGCTTTTAAGTCGTCGGTCAACACCTCGCCGACCGAGTGCACGCCGGGCGCCAAGGGCGAGGGCGCCCACTTGCACATCGAACTGCGGCTCATTGCCGACGCGGGCTTTGTCGGCCTGCCGAATGCGGGCAAAACCTCGCTGCTTAACGCGCTCACCAACGCGTCGGCCAAGGTGGGCTCGTACGCCTTTACCACGCTCGACCCGAACCTCGGCGTTATACCGGGCGGTTATATTTTGGCCGATATCCCCGGGCTTATCGAGGGGGCAAGCGGCGGCAAGGGGCTGGGCTCCAAGTTCCTCCGTCATGTGGCGCGCACGCGCGAGCTGATACACTGCGTATCTTTAGAGTCCGACGCCCCGCTTGATGACTACCGGGTAGTGCGCGGAGAGCTGGAGCAATTTTCGGCCGAGCTGGCAAACAAGCCCGAGCTGGTGGTACTGACAAAATCGGATACCCGAGAACCCCTGTATATAGAAGGTATCCGGCAAGAATTCAAAAAGGTGGGCGGGGAGCCCCAAGTCGTCTCGGTGCTTGATGACGAGTCTCTCAAGGCTTTGCGCGACCGTATCTCTGCGGTATTGTAAGATACATGCCAGAGTATCAATTGACTGTCGGACTCGAGATACATGCCGAGCTAAAGACGCAAACCAAGATGTTTTGCGCCTGTCGCAACAACGCGGACGAGCGCGCGCCCAACGTCAATATTTGCCCCGTGTGCATGGCGCACCCCGGCACCCTGCCGGTCATTAATAAGGAGGCCGTCCACAAAGTTCTTTTGGTCGGCAAGGCGGCAGGAGGAGCGCTTGCGGATTATACGGAGTTTGACCGCAAAAATTATTTTTACCCCGACATCCCCAAGGGCTACCAGATAAGCCAATACCAACATCCGCTCGTAAGCGGGGGAGCGCTCGCGGGCGTCGCGCTGACCCGCGTGCACCTTGAGGAAGATACCGCGCGCTCACAACACTCGGGCGAAAAGTCTTTGGTCGACTACAACCGTGCCGGTGTGCCGCTGATGGAGCTGGTGACCGAGCCGGTCATCATCTCGGCCGGGCAAGCCGGCACGTTTGCCAAAGAGCTCCAGCTTTTGTTGCGCTGTCTCGGGGCAGGGGAGGCCAATATGGAAAAGGGTGAGATGCGGGTAGAAGCGAACATCTCTGTGGCCCGCGTTAGCGGAGACACAGAGATAAATATAAAAGACGGTAAATTTGTCTTAGGTACTAAAGTAGAGGTCAAAAATCTTAACTCGTTTCGCTCGGTTGAGCGCGCTATCGCCTATGAACAGGCGCGACAAGTCGAGCTTTTAGAAAAAGGAGGCACGGTGGTGCAAGAGACCCGCGGTTGGGAAGAGATAAAAGGTGTTACCTTTTCGCAGCGCAAGAAAGAAAGCAGTCACGACTACCGCTACTTCCCCGACCCCGACCTCCCGAGCCTCCGGCTCGGCGAAATATCGACATTTCGAAATATCGAACTGCCCGAGTTGCCGTGGCAAAAGCGCGGGCGTTTGGCCGGGCTTGGATTCTTGCAAACACAGGATATCGAGCAGTTGGTCGGTGATGACGAGCTCTGCGGGTTTTTTGACCGCGCGGCGCTGCAACTCAAGAAGCCCGGGTTACTAAAGGTTGCGGCCAATCTTATATTGAATTATGTAGCGGGTATACGGAAAGATAAGCCGGCATGGCTTCCTGACTTGGATATTTTTGTCCAAGTTGTTGAGAAAAACCTGCCTGCGCCGCAGGCAAAGAGCTCTATCCTAAGCGGCGAGTTAGCCGCAGTCGCGGACAACGCGACGCTTGTCGAGGTGGCCCGTGGCGTCGTTGACGCCAACCCAACAGTCGTCGCAGAGTACAAAGCCGGCAAAGAACAGGCCATGCAGTTTTTGGTAGGGCAGGGCATGAAGGCAAGCCGCGGTTCGGCCAATCCACAGCTACTTTGCGAAGCTATACAAAAAATTCTCGGATAGGTATATACTGTGGGGCATGGATGAGCTCCAAATATCGGGCAAGCGATTTATCTCGTCTCGCCGCATCGCCAAGGATAACGGCTACCACACCGACTACATCGGCCAGCTGATACGCGGCGGAAAAATAAAAGGACAAAAAGTCGGCCGCACGTGGTATGTGGACGCGGAGAGTTTTGATGTGTATTTGGGGGGAGAGGCGGCTTCTGCAAAACTTCCCGCAGAAAAGGTCCTCGGGTCGGCTTCGCCTCAACCAGACCATTTTCCGCAGGAAGTTTTGCCTGTGCCCGCCCCCGCTCCGGTTGTTGCAGAAAAAATAATAGAAGAAAAGAAAATCGAGATAAAAAAAGTTGCACAGCCGGCAGTGGTGTCCGCACGCTATGTACCGGTGGCATCAGGAGGGTTGAGGTATGTACCCGACACCGAGCCTCTGCTCCCCGAGATTCCCTCTGTCTCTGTGGAATCTCGGACAGTAGTGACTACATCGGCGTTGCCTACGGAAGAAAAATTTCTTCCGCATGTTGAGATGACGGCAACCCGCCGCCCCTCTGCGGCGCGCATGATCGGCGGGCTTGCGGTAGCGGGAGTCGTAATTTTTATTTTTAGTGCAGTCGTGTCAAGTACCGTTTTTGAAAAGATCAACATTGAGGCGGGTAATCCGGCGAGCGTAAGATACGGTATCGAGTGGTAGTCGGAATCATTTAAAGAAAAAGTCAATTTCTTCTATTTTTGTAATAAAAAGAGGTACTCCCCGGAATAAACCGGGGAGTTTATTTTTTTAGATAAAAACTATTTTTTTGTCATTTCTTGTAAAGCCGAAATAGCTTTATATAGCAAGTGTTTATACAAAAATCTCGGATAACCGTTTTTTGTTTAAAATAATGTTGATTTCTATCGTTTGTTTAGACGAGTATTTTTTAGAAACACCTCTGGTTATACGAAATAACTTTACATAGTAAAGATTAATCGGGCATATATCGGGTGAATTTTGTATAAACCGATATCGAGCCGATATCGTCATGATTTATAAGGCTTTCTCGGTTAGACGATGCTCATACTAAAAATTTAATAAATAAAAACCAAACTTTCCGGTGTTTTTGGCGTACTTTTTTGCCTGCATATCCTAAAAACCATTTTAAACACAACGTATTTCGATAAAAAATATTTTAACATATCCACAGTTCGAAAATATATTTTTGACATATATGGAGTGCCTTGCTTGTACAATTAAGCCAACGGGGTACTGGACTCACTTTGAAAAGAAAAGGTTTTTCGGGCACATGAAATTTACCCAAAAGATAAAAACGGCAGACGGCAAAACGATTCTTTCGGCGCGCAAGGTTGCCGCGCGTTTGCATTGCGCTCCGGACTATGTGAGCAAGCTTTGCCGTGAAGGAAAGCTCAAGGGCGAGCTTATTGACCAGGCGTGGTTTGTCGAACCCAAGTCGATTGCCGCCTTTGAGGCCGCCCGCGAGAGTTCTCGCTTGGCCCGCTCCGAAGAACTTTCGCACCAGCGGCGCGAGGAGCTGAGCGATAACGGCTTTGTGCCTAAAACGGCTTCGCTCGCGCGCAAGGTTCCACTTTCCTCTACGGCCGCGCTTGCCTCTATGGCGCCGATGGCGTTTGGGGTGTCGACCATGTCGTTTGCAAAAACGGCGCTCGCGTGCGCGGCGGTCGGCGCGGCCCTGCTCGGGTCGGTAGCGCTCACGCACGCCTTGCCCGCCGCGCAGCCAGAGCAGGCGGCCGCGGTGGCGCAACTCAACTCGCCCTTTTTTGGAGCGCAGATGCCGAAGGTCTCGGGAGACGGGTCGTTCTTTTCGTGGGTGGCGTCGCTCTTTGCTCCGCGCCCCTCGTCGACAATCGCGCAAAAGACGGCACCCGTTTCTTCCCTGCCGCCGCCGCAAACATTCCCCGCCACGACGGCGTCATCAACCCCCGCGGTAGCCGCTTCGTCTTCGCCGCGCGTGGTAAACAACTACCCCGTCACCGAGCGCGTCGTCGAGCGGGTCATCGCGAGCCAGGGCGTCTCTGAAAATCTGCTGGCACAAAAACTTGAAGAACTTTCAAACGCGCTCACCTCCAAGATTTACCAAATCTCTTCGCAAACCAGCGGCAACGCGACCGTGCAATACGCGCCCAGCCAGCGCATCGACCAATTGCGAAACGTCACGATAACCAACGCGACGCTGGTCGGCGGCACCATCGACGGATACCTACCGCTCGGCGGCGGCACGCTTAGCGGCGCGCTCAACAACACCACTACCGCGACCTCGACTTTTGCCGGCGGCCTCGCGCTCACCGGCGGCTGCCTCAGCGTCAACGGCGCCTGCATCGGCAACGGGACCTTTAGCGGCTCGATAAACCTCGTCTCGCAGGTCACCGGCGTCCTCGCGACCTCGAGCGGCGGCACGGGCACCTCCACGGCGCCGAGCTACGGGCAGATGCTGGTCGGCAACAGCGCGGGCGGCTACGACCTGCTGGCGACCTCGAGCCTCGGCATTACCGCCGGCGGGACCGGGTTCTCTACCACGTCGGCCATCTACTTCGTCAACGCCTCCACCACCATCCCGAAAACCTACACCAGCAACACCTTTACCGGCGAAAACACGTTTACCAGTTCGACCACGTTGCAAAACTTTACCGCCCTGCAGTCGACCTCCACGAACGCGACTTCGACGAGTTTCTTTGCGACGACCCTTTCGGCCACCGGCCTCGTGGTCAGCAGCGGCGTGCAACTTTCGGCGCTCGGGAATTGTACGCTCAAGACCGACTCCTCGGGCGTCGTAACCTGCGGCACCGACCTGCAAGGCTCCGGCTCGGCCAACGACTGGACGTTTTTTAACGGCTCGGGCGAGCGCCTGGCGACAACCTCGAACCAGCTCCTGCTCGGCGCCTCCGCCACCACCTCGCTCGCCGCGCTCGAGGTAATCCGCCAAGGAACTTCTCCGGCGGCCTACTTTAGCGGCAATGTCGGCATCGGCACCACCTCGCCGTACGCCGCGCTCTCGGTGGTCGGCGAGATTGTCGGCGCGTACCTTACCGGCACCACCACCGCGACCTCTACCCTTGGCGGCGGGCTCCAGGCGCGGGCGCTCAACATCACGTCGTCAACCGCCTCATCGACCTTTGCCAACGGCATCAACCTCGCGGCGGGCTGTTTTAGCATCAACGGGGTGTGCGTCAGCGGGAGCGGCGGCTCGGGCACGCCGGGCGGCTCCAATACGCAAGTGCAATTCAACAGCGCCGGCTCTTTTGGCGGCTCCGCGTCCTTTACGTTCAACAACACGACCGGGCAAGCGACCGTCACCGGCCTTATCGCCACCAACGCGACCACCACCAACGCCACGACCACCAGCTTTGCCGTGACCGGCCTTGCCACGACGACCATCTCGGGCGGCCTCAACGTCGCCGTCTCGGCCGGGTGTCTTGCCATCAACGGCTCTTGCCTTTCGGCCGGGAGTCTCACCAACTACTGGACCTCGTCCGGCTCGACGCTCTACAACAACACCGGCACGATTGTCGGCATCAACAACGCTACGCCGTCCTACACGCTCGACGTCGGCGGCTTTATCAACACCGACCAGTACTCGGGCTTTAAGCAGGCGGGCGCCACCATTCTCTCCGCATCCTCGACCAACTTTGCGACGCTGGTCGGCAGCGGCGCGGGCAGCAATACGCTCGTCACGTACCTGGGACAATTCGGC
>ERZ1292629.1701-Hain-H43-01um-R1-1701-length-20636-cov-6_pt1 | contig 20636 bp, 19 predicted proteins | sample MGYA00564399_ERZ1292629 | MGnify/ENA primary metagenome ERZ1292629 (study PRJEB36523, sample SAMEA6512636) | groundwater metagenome | collected 2019-01-08 | study: AquaDiva: Metagenomics assemblies of 32 groundwater samples | reverse complement strand
TGATTGCCCTCTCGCCGCGCATGACCGGCGTACTCACGATTCTGGTGAGCATCGTGATGATCATTCTGGGGTTCAACATCTTGAAGCTGTTCCCGTGGACGAAACGCTTCTATCCGCGCATGCCGAAATTCATTGCGCACCGCATTCATTCAATGAGCGGGAGCAACAGCCGCTGGGCGCCGTTTACGCTTGGCGCGCTGACGTTCTTTTTGCCGTGCGGATTCACGCAGGCGCTTCAGTTGTATGTGTTGAGCCAGGGCGACCCGGTGCAGGGCGCGCTCACGATGGGCGTTTTTGCGCTGGGGACGCTACCGGCGCTGTTATCGCTCTCGGCCATTTCCAGTTTCGCGAAAGGGAAGTTCCAGCGATACTTTCTGAAGTTCGCGGGCGCGCTGGTGGTGATGTTGGGCGTGTTCAACGTGAATAACGGGTTGAACCTGACGGGGAATCCATTGAGCGGTTTGTTTGCGCCGAGTCAGGCATCCATTGTGGAAGCGGCAGGCGACCCGAATGTGCGTTATGAGGACGGCAAGCAGATTGTGGATATGCGAGTAAGCGGTTTGCAGTATAGTCCTTCCCGATTTCGCGTCGTGCAGGGCATTCCGGGTGAACGGCGCATTGACGGGCGGCAGGCGCAGGGGTGCGCGCGGGTGATTTCGGCGCCGCGGCTTGGGCTGACGACGTATTTGGCGCGCGACAAGATTACGCCGGTTGTCTTTACGCCGCAGGAGACGGGCACGATGTCGTTCAGCTGTACGATGGGAATGACTACGCGCGGCGCGGCGTTCGTGGTGGTGCCGAATCCGCAGGGGACGACGGTGGCGGCGGCGCTTGCGCAAGCGAAGTCCGCGGGCTGCGACCCGAAAATTACGAATTGCGCTTCGTCGCAGAAGTTGTTTATGGAGGTGTCGCGAACGCGCGGATTCTATCCGAATACGTTTACGGTGCAGCGCGGTTTACCGGTTGAGCTTGAGGTTGATGTGCAGATACCGCTCGGCGGATGCATGGGGACGCTCGTGGTGCCGGATTATAACGTCGCGCAGCGTCTTGTATTCGGTAAAAATACGTTTACGTTCACACCCACCAAAGCAGGCACAATTCCGTTTACCTGCGCGATGGGCAGCAAAATCGGCGAGATTGTCGTAAATTGATTTGAGTATGAAGACCATAACCTTTCCGCTTGAGGGGATGCATTGCGCGTCGTGCGTGGTGAGGAATGAGGAGGCGTTGAAAAAAGTGTCGGGAGTACAGGATGCGTCCGTGAATTTTGCATTGAAACAGGCGACGGTAACGTACGACGAACAGGTAGCGGCGCCGGAGGCGTTTGCAAAGGCGGTGGAGAGCATTGGGTATAAAGCAGTGTTGCCAGCCGTATCAGCGCCGTCGCACGGAGGACATCACGACGAGGCGGAAAAAGAGAAAGCTCGCGAGCACATGCATCACGATGAGGTGGGAACGGCGCGGAAGAAAGCGATTTGGGCGCTGGCGCTTGCCGCGCCTGCCGCGGCCGTCGGCATGTTCGGCGTTGAGTTTGGGCGGGTGATGTATGGATATGCACTCTCCATGTGGTTCGTTGCGGCGTTGAGCACGGCGGTTATTCTTGGTATCGGCTGGCAATTCCATCGCGGCATGGTGAAGGATGCGCGGCATCTGGCGCCCGGTATGGACACGCTGATTTCCCTTGGCACGCTTGCGGCGCTGTTGTACAGCGTGTGGGCCTTGGCGCGCGGCGCGGAAGATGTGTACTTTGAAATCGGTGCCGTCATCACCGCGCTCATTTTACTCGGCAAGTTTTTTGAGGCGCGAAGTACGGGTCAGGCAAGCGCGGCGGTGCGAAAATTGTTGGAATTGGGCGCAAAGACCGCGCGCGTGATTCGCGGCGGGAAAGAAGTGGAGATGCCTGTTGAGCGCGTTGCGGTTGGCGATACTCTGCTCGTGAAGCCGGGAGAAAAAATTCCGGTTGACGGTGAGATTATCACCGGCGGGACGAACGTTGATGAGTCCATGCTGACGGGCGAGAGTATGCCGGTGTCTAAAGGCGAGGATGATTTGGTGTACGGCGCGACGGTGAATATTGACGGGGCGATTACGCTGGTTGCCAAAAAAGTCGGCGCAGATACGGTGCTCGCGCAGATTGCGCGCATGGTGGCCGATGCGCAAACCAAAAAGGCGCCGATTCAGAAATTGGCGGACCGCATTTCAGGCGTGTTTGTGCCGATTGTGCTGGTGATTGCGGCGGTGACGTTTGTGGTGTGGTATCTCGCAACGGGAGACGTAACCGCGAGTTTTATTCCGGCGATTGCGGTGCTCGTGATTGCGTGTCCGTGCGCGCTCGGTCTTGCCACGCCAACCGCTATTATGGTGGGGACGGGTCTTGGCGCGCAGAACGGCATTCTCATAAAAAATGGCGAATCGTTTGAGCGGGCGAAGCGCATTGACGCGGTGCTGTTTGATAAAACCGGCACGCTCACGGAAGGCAAGCCGCGCGTGACGGATGTGGTGCCGATGGGTGGGCGTTCGGCCGATGAGGTGTTGGGCGTTGCGGCTAGTCTTGAAAAATTATCCGAGCATCCGCTTGCGCAAGCCGTGGTTCGCGCGGCTGAAGAGAAGGGGCTGGCGCTGTCCGAAGTGAAAAGTTTTAAGAGTGTGACGGGACAAGGCGTAGAAGGTGTGGTTGGCGGGGCGGCGGCGCGAGTTGGACGTCTCGCGTTTGCGGTCGGTCAAGAAACCAAAACCGTTGATTCGTCGCTTCAGAAATTGGAGCAGCAGGCGAAAACGGTAATCGCGGCGGCGCGCGGAAATGAATTGCTTGGTTTGATAGCCATCGCGGACACGTTGAAAGCGGATGCCAAGGATGCGGTTGCGGCGCTCAAAAAACAAGGCATTGAGACCGTGATGATTACGGGCGACAACGAGCGCACCGGACACGCGATAGGGAAACAGGTCGGCATAGATACGGTTTTTGCGCAGGTGATGCCGGAGGATAAGGTGGAAAAGGTGAAAGAAATGCAAAAAAAAGGAAAGAGGGTGGCGTTCGTGGGCGACGGCATCAACGACGCGCCGGCGCTCGCGCAGGCAGATTTGGGGATTGCGATTGGCACCGGCACCGACATCGCCATTGAAGCGGGTCATCTCGTGCTGGTGAAGGGTCGTCCCGCCAAAGTCGTGGAAGCGCTCGCGCTTTCACGGCTCACCTTTCGCACCATCAAGCAGAATTTGTTTTGGGCGTTTTTCTACAATGCGGCGGCGATTCCGCTTGCCGCACTTGGCTGGTTAAACCCCATTATCGCGGCGGCGGCGATGGCGTTTTCAAGCGTGAGCGTGGTGGGGAACAGTTTGCGAATTAAACGATGGAAATCCATGTGAATCGGCGTGAGATACAAAACCGGCGACGAGCCGGTTTTGTCATTCAGCGAGGGTCTCCATTATTAGTAATAGTATCCGCCTTTGAGAGCGAATTTCTTTTTTTCAAACGTGACCACCATGTACCAGCCCCACGAGACGATGCGATTATCTTTGCCAATGAAATCAAACCAAATGCGCGGGAACACTTCGCGTGAGAGCCAGCGTTCCGGCTGTTTGGTGTTGTCCGGGTCAACGAGGATGATGTTTTTGTCCGTCATGTTCACCGTCACGCCGTAGTGGTCGCCGTCCTCGTCAAACCATCCCACGATGACCGGTAATTTTTCTTGTTTGATAAAATACTCCAGCTCCTCCATGGTTCCGTTGTCTTTGGTAAACACAAATCCGCCGACTTGTTTGGCGGCCTGGATGAGGCCTTCGTGTTCGGTGCCGTCGTCGCGGGTGGTATACCCAAGCGCCGCGAGCTGGTCCTCGTTGAACGTCTTGCCGAAGTATGAGAGGAGAATTTTGAGCGCCGCCGGGCCGCAGTATCCCGATTGCGTTTGTTTCGTATGAGCAACGGCGAGATTGTCCTGTTCCGGTTGCGCTTTGTGTTGTTTTTGGTCTTCCATATTAGCCATTGGTAAATCGCGCAACGCCTTGTTTTCGGCGGTGATGCCGTTCTTCCGCGATAGCGTAGTCGTGCGCGCTTGCGTAATCCATGCCGCGCGCCATCAGCGCGCGTTCGTGGAGCTCGTGAATCACGGTAAAACGATTATCCTTCGGATAGTTCCGCGCGTCAATCCAAATTTCGTTTTTTGGTATATAGGAGTAAACCATGTCATGCCCGCCGAGGAAAAAATAGGGGTCAAGATGCGCGCGCACCACGGCGCCGTCAACCGAAACAATCGTGAGCGAACCGCGGCGTTCGCGTTTTTTGACGAACGGCGGCGGGTTGCCGCGGGCGAGCGCCTCTTTTTGGAGCCGTGCGCGTATGAATGCGAAACTGCGGCGCTCATAGCGTTTTTCTGTTTCTGCCATGTGGAGGATAAGGTCTTTTTCCGGTTTGAGATAATCCTCTATCCAGAGTTCACCCGTGGGTACCGCGGCGTCATACACGTGTGTTGCGAATCCCGCGAAGTCAGTATTCGTGGTATTGCGAATTTTTGCGCCATTAACGTAGCGTATCTTCATAACTACCATTGTACTAGCCTTTAGGCCGCTATACAATATGGGCATGAATACACGCGGTCGCGCGGTGTGCGTGCCGGCAAAACCGAAGTGCCCCGAGTGTCCGCTTCGCGACATTTGTCCGAGCGCCAATGGGTTTACCAAGAAGTTTTGGGGTCGTTGACAGGGCCGCGAAATGTGCGTATACTAACTGGTAGATTATGACCAACTACAAATGCGTTAAATGTAACTGCTTGAAGTATCGCAAAGGCGAGGTGTGGCTGGCTGGCAGTTTTTGGAAGCGCATTTTGAATATAGAAAATCGTCACTTTACCACGCTTACCTGCGCTTCATGCGGGTATACGGAGCTTCACGAAAAACAGGCGGTTACGGCCAGTGAAAAGCGGAAAGAGAAGGTGGAGGAAGTTCTGGAGGTTTTGGTTGATTAGGGTTGACAAAAGACGCGGGTATCGTATAGTGGTAATACCACAGCTTTCCAAGCTGTTGATAGGGGTTCGATTCCCCTTACCCGCTCTAACGCTTTTTATTCTTTTTTCATAGTATGTTCATCTATCTTGCCATTTTCATCGTCGTGTTCGTTATTATTCCAGGTCTTAGAATTGTGCAGCAGTATCAAAAAGGAGTGGTGTTTCGGTTTGGGAAAATTATCGGCGTGCGGGAACCGGGATTGAATTTGGTGATTCCTTATATAGACATCGTGAAAAAAGTGGACATGCGTACCGTTACACTGCCGGTTCCGCCCCAAAAAATCATTACGAAAGACAATGTGTCCGTGGACATTTCGGCGGTTGCGTATTACAAAATTACGGACGCGGTTAAAAGCATCGTGACCATTGAGGACGTGCGGAGCGCAATCAATCAAATTGCGCAGACGTCCGTGCGAAATATCGTCGGCAAGTTTCAGTTGGATGAGATTTTGAGCGAGCGCGAGACGCTGAACGTTGAAATCACCAAAGTGCTGGATGCGCACACGGAAGAGTGGGGCGTGGTGGTGCCGGTGGTTGAAATCAAGGATATTGAATTGCCGGAAGGCATGCAGCGCGCCATGGCAAAACAGGCGGAGGCGGAACGCGAGAAGCGCGCCAAGATTATCGCGGCGGAAGGCGAGTTTTTGGCGTCGCAGAAATTGGCGGAGACCGCGGATGTTATGCAAGAGCATCCGATTGCGCTCCAGTTGCGGAATCTCCAGACCATGGCGGAAATCAGCATTGAGAAAAATTCCACCATCATTTTCCCTGCGCAATTCATGAGCACGTTTGCGGATATGCAGAAGTTTTTGGCGCAGGAAGGCATCAAGCCGAAGGTACACGGATAATGCGGGTGCGGCCCACTTTACACGAACGTGTCAGTAGGGTATTATGGGCGCGTGTTAAAACGCGCTTTTGCGGGTGTCGTACAATGGTCAGTATGCGTCCTTGCCAAGGACGAGACGGGAGTTCGATTCTCCTCACCCGCTCAACAGAAACATGCTATACTAGACGCACTATGCATCTTCGATACCCCGCGCTATTCCTCGGTGCCGTCGCGCTTCTTTTCGTTGTTGGATCGGTGCGCGCTGTAGAGTATGTGGGTGGCGAGCTTATCAAAATTCAGAGTTCAGACGCGGTGTATTATGTGGGCACGGATTTGAAGCGGTACGTGTTTTCAAATGAGCGCATTTATAAAACGTGGTATCAGAATTTTGACAAGGTGCAGGCGGTGACCAGCGAGGAATTGAACAGCGTGCCGCTCGCCGGCGTGGTGACGTATCGTCCGGGCACGCGAATGGTCAAGATTCCGGACGACCCTAAGGTTTATGCCATCGGCAAAAATGGACTGGCGCGTCACATCACCACCGAGGACGTCGCGACGGTGCTCTATGGAACTGATTGGAACAAAAAAGTGGATGACCTGCCGGCATCGCTATTCCTCGGCGTCTATACGATTGGCGACCCCATTACGCTTACAACTCAATTTGACCCGGCGTCCGCGCGCGATGCGGAAACATCAATTAGCGGCGATAGAGGTTTGCCGGTGCTCGTGACGTCGTCTCCAGATGCGCCGCCGGCGCCCACCAGTACGCCGCCAGCCGTTCCCGCCGCGCCGACGTCAACGCCGGCGGTGCTCGGCGCCGTTGAAGATATGGAAATCGCGCGTTCGGATTCTAATATCATGTATGTGGCGTCTCTGGACGGTGGCGTGGGAGTATGGAAAACCAAAGACGGCGGCAAGACATGGTCGCGTATCCGTACCGGCGGCGCGGTAGAAACCATCGCGGTTCACGGCACCAATCCTGATGTGGTGTTGCTGTCCGACGGCGGCAAGATTTATCGGACGACGAACGGCGGCGCCGTGTGGTCATCAATAACGGTATCAAGCACCGTCGGCCCGGTACAAGGCCTCGCGTTCGCCACAGGCAACCCCGAAATTGTCTATGGATTGAGCAGCCGGTGGTTGATCAAAAGTACGAACGGCGGCGCGACATGGAGCAACATATCATCCGCGGAAAACCTGACATTCGCGTTTACCGATGCCTTGCTCGTGCATCCGTTGGATAATGATACGGTGTTCGCCGGTTCAACCCAGGGTGTACAACGTTCAACGGACGGCGGAGTCTCGTGGACACAGCTCAAACCGCCGACAGGCACGGAAGCCGTCCGTGTGCGCAGTATTGACAGCCATCCGCGCGACCCGCTCGTGTATTACATCACGACCGACCAGGGATTGTGGTACACGGCGGACAACGGTTCCAGCTGGAATCCGACGCGCGTGCCGGATGTGGCGAATGATGAGTTGTATGACCTTGACCTCGCAGACAGCGACACCAACATCGTGTATGTCGCGACGAAGAAAGGCGTGTTCCGCAGCACCGACCGCGCCAGGTCATGGGAGGCAGTAAACGGCAATCTGCCGCTGGCCGATGTGAAAGCCCTTGCGGTTGATGCTAAAAATGAGAATCGCGTGATTGTGGGCACGCGCGACCAGGGGGTAACCGTTGTGGATGGTGAGGGGGTGTATCTCACGAGCGAAGGCGGGTTAAAATGGGAAAAACAACAGGCCACGGTACCTAACTAAGGAGGGTATGGAAAACAGAGAAATTATTTTTGCGATGGTGCTCGCGATTGTGTACGGCAGCATTTTGGGATTCCAGCGGCAAAAACAGGGAAAGGCGGCGGGCATGCGGACGTATGCGCTGGTGACGCTCGGTTCGTGTCTGTTCACTATTTTATCGCAATTTGGTTTTGGATTTGGGAAAGAGACCGACCCCTCGCGCGTGGCGGCGCAGATTGTGGTGGGCATCGGATTTCTGGGCGCCGGACTCATTTTGCATCAAAAAAATCGCGTCATCGGGTTGACCACCGCTGCAGGACTTTGGGCGGCCGCGGCGCTTGGCATGGTCATCGGTGTGGGATGGTATGCGATTGCCACAGTGGCCGCGCTCTTCATGCTCACCATTTTTCTCATTGATGACGAGCGGTTTATCGGGCGTCGTTAGACAATCGGCGTGAGCGGTTTTTTTCCGGTTAGTACGGCAACTATATTCCGTGCGGCGGTCGCGGCCATTTCGTCGCGCGCCTCGCGCGTGGCGGAAGCAATATGCGGCGTTAAAATAACATTCGGAAGTTTGCGGAGCGCGCGGTGGTCGGTCACATCGCAGTCAATCAACGGTTCGCATTCGTACACATCAAGCGCCGCGCCGGCGATTTTTTTGTTATAGAGCGCTTTGAGCAGCGCCTGTTCTGAAATTATCGGGCCGCGCGCGGTGTTGATGAGCAACGCGGTTTTTTTCATGAGGTTCAGTTGCGGCGCGCTGATGAGATGATGCGTGGACGGCAAGAGCGGCACATGGAGCGAGATGACGTCGGCTTGCTTGCAGAGCGTTGCGAGCGAAACTTTTTTTGCGTTGACCGTTTTTTCTATTTCCGGATAACGTATCACATCAGTATAGAGGATGTTCATGCCGAGCCCGTCATGCGCAAAGCGAGCAACCATGGAACCGATGCGCCCGCTGCCCACCAGTCCGAGCGTTTTGCCGGAAAGTTGCGTGCCGAGCATAAGGAGCGGCGCCCATGATTTGAATTTTCCGCTGCGGGTAAAGCCGTCCGCTTCCACAATGCGTTTCGCGAGCGCGAGCATGAGCGCAACGGTGTGTTCGGCAACGGACACGTTCAGCACGCCCGGCGTATTGGTGATAATAACGCTGCGTTTTTTTGCTTCCGCAATGTCAATGTTGTTGTATCCCACGGCGTTGTTTGCCACGATTTTGAGCTGCGGTCCGGCGGTATCAAACGCTTCTTTATCTATGGTTTCCGTGAGCATGGGCAGGATGGCGTGGACGCCGCGAATGCCTTTCAAAAATACGCGGCGCGGGATGGGCGGCGCGGCGTTATAGGGGTCTTTCTTTTCGTGGTACATCTCCACGCGAAAATTTTTGTGTTTTTTCAAAATTTGGAGTCCGATATCGGGGATGCGGCGGGTGATGAAGATGCGAAACATAGTGTTAATTATCGCGGAAACGCGCGAAAAGATTTTTAATCGTTCCGGTGTGCTGTTTGGCGAGCAGCGCCACGAGCAAGCTGGCGAGCGTGCCAGCGGCCGCGGCGAGAAAACTCGCGAGCGTGTTGGATGAAGAAGCGGTTCGCCGCGCGGCGTCTTGCGATACCTCCGGCACGTTCGCGGCTGGAATAATAGTAATATCTTCCGGCCCGCGCGGCAAGAGGCGAAGGCCGCTTGCCGTTTTGCGCACGATGCCGGTTATCTCCACATGCTCGTCCGGCATAAGCGCTGTGCGCGAGATGGCAACGCCTTCTTTGATATACACGAGCAATTCATCGGTGCCGTCATCAAGGTATGCTTTGTTTTGAAGGCGTTGCGTAATGGTCCCCGCAATTTTGACGAGCGCGCCTTCGTGTTCGTCCGTAAGTTGATTGACCGGTATTGAACGAGGGAGCGTGAGCGCGCCCGGTTCAATCACGCGAATGTCGCCGGCTTCTTGCGTTTTAATGCGCAATTCGTCGCGCGCCTGCGAGAGCGTACCGGTTACTTCAACGCGGTCGCCGATGCGGAGCGATGGAAATGTTTTGTTGTATGAGTATACTTGCATGCCGGCGGTTGTTGACGGCGTGACGATATAGAAGATTTGCAATCCCAGAATGCCGGGGAGTACCGCCACCACGCCGGTTGTTTGCACACGGTCGCCGATATCCAAATCCCGCACGGATTCCAATGGAACGGTTTTGAGCGGTTTTACGGTGCGGCGCGCTGCGGTTCGCCCGCCGGCGGATGGTGTGCGTGCGGCAGGCGCGCGTTCTCGTAACGGTGTGATGATGTTTTGGTCGCCCGGCGTCGGCGTGCTCGTCCAATGCCACGCGCCGTTTTTATCCACGGCGTAACTCGCGCCTTCCGTTACATCATCGTACGGTATGCTCGCAAGCAGTTGGTCAAACGGGTCAAAAAGCCGCGTTTCGTCGCTCGTATTATTGAGTGCGATTTTTGTCTCTTGCCGTCCGAACACGCGATAGGCGCCCGGTTCAAACGCCGCATCTTCATTCACGGTGAACCCGCGGCTGCCACTTTCTTCGTCATCCAGTTTGATGCCGTCAAGCGCAATCGGTTCAACGCCTGTGTTGTGGAGCTCAATCCATTCGGCCTCGTCCGACCCTTCCGGGTTCGGCATGAATTCCGTGATGCGGAGCGCGGAAAAATCTACGGGCGCTGGGCCGCCGACACCGTCTTCTACGCCGCCAGCCAGTGGAGCGGAAAGCACTCGAACGACATGCGCGGTTTTTGATGTCAGTTCGTGGTCAGAAACCGAAAGCACGGCGGTATATGCGCCTGCTGTTTCATACGAATGGCGCGGGTGCTGCGCCGCGGATTCCTCGCCGTCGCCAAAATCCCAGTGGAACGTGAGCGGGTCATTTTCTGCGTCGCTTGAATCCGAAGCGTCAAACAAGATGTCAGTATTCACAAGCGCCTCGTCCTCCGCATCAATCACGGCAATGGGCGGATTGTTCACGGCGGTAAAATTGTTGGGCGCGCCCGGTGTCGGTTTGTTGGTCCAGCGCCAGGTGTGCCGGTCAGTGCGGGCGTAACTTGCGCCTTCGGCCGCACTACCCGTAAATGAAACAGTTTCAAGCGCGCGGTCATCTTGGTCAAGGAGCGTCACGGTTTCGCCGCCGCTGTTGTTTTGCGCGATGTTTGTGCTCGTGCGTGAGAGGACAAGGTGGCTAAGCGACGGGATGACGAGCGTGGATGACGCAAATGTTTTTCCGCTGGCGTCGCGGAGCGCGAAATCTTTGAACGAGACGGCCCCGGCGGTTGGATTGTAGAGTTCAATGAATTCGCCTTCCGCGTCCGGGCCGACGGGATTCGGCAGGAGTTCGGTAATCATGAGCGTGCTTGAGGTGGCGGATTGCGGCACGCGCGGCGCCGTCCGCGTTGTTTCGTTCGTGATGACATTCGGCCCTCCTTTTGTGGGCGTTTCCGTCAACGCGAAATCCAGCGCATCGTTGTTGCTGTCGCGTCCGTCTTGCGTGCGCGCAACCGAGAGCGGGTCTTTTGCGGCCGGAGCGTTGTCGTTCGTAGATTCATCTGCCCAGTCGCCGTAAGCAATACGGTCAATGATTTTGCCGGTGCCATCGGCGAGCACGATGAGGTCGCCCGTGTTGTTCAACTGCCCCTTTGGTTTTTCAATCACCGTAAATTGATTCGGCGCGAGCGTGCCGGAGAGCGTGGTGGCGGTTTCATTGCCGTCTTCCAGCGTCCATTTGTTGAATGTTATGAGCTCCGTTGAATTGTTGTAGAGTTCCACCCATTCCTCTCCTTCAGCAGGGTCGGAGACGAATTCGTTGATGACCACGACGCCGCTTGCGTACTGTTTGACGGTCTCCGTGGGCGCCAGTGATTTGTTTGATGGTATTTCAGGGGTTGTGGTGGCGGTTTCGTCGGCTGGCGGAGCGGGTGGCGGGGGCGTGGGTTCTTCTTCGGGCGGTGTTGAGGTGACATTTTCAGCTCCGATGCTATTGCCCTCCTCGCGTTCCACCCAGTTGCTTTCCGTGTAGTCGCGAAGCATGACATCACGGCGTTCCAGCGAGGCATCGGGCGCGGGTATATACGTGAAACGTTCAACGATAGTGTTTGCGCCGTCATTCAAACCGATTTCTTCGCCGTTTTCTTTCAAGGTGTCCCACGCGCTATCAAAGACGGTGATGCCGGAAAGAGACGCATACTGCGCGCGCGTGGTGGCCGCCACCTCGGCGATGATGGCGTACTCTTGCGGCGCCAATAAAAAATCATCGCCCTGAAAGAGCGTGAGGGTGTGTCGCGCGAGACGCGCGGCGTCAGTGTCCCAAAAAGTCCATCCCGTGAGGTCAATCGGCGCGGCGCCGAAGTTATAGATTTCCACCCATTCAGAGTTATCTCTTTCATACGCGCCGATTTCCGTGATGGCGATGGTGGCCACCGCGGTTTCCGCCGCGAGCACGGCAGGGACGAGCGGCGTTATGATGGAAAGGAGTGAAACTAAAAATCCCCCCACGAAGTATTTCATATAGATACAGTATACCAGATTGACGTGCCGCTCTTTTTGTGATATGCTATGCTGTCCACATGGGCAGGTGGCGGAACTAGGTAGACGCGGCAGCCTTAGGAGCTGTTGGGGTAATACCCGTGAGAGTTCGATTCTCTCCCTGCCCACTGTAGTTTGGAATTTATTGCGGGATGTTTATATTGTGTAGTTTTTGCATAGATTATCATATTTTTGCATAGATTTGGTTGCCTATTGCATAGATTTCTTGGTTATGCTATTATAGATAGCATGAATGAAAAGCTATTAAATATTGGTCAAGCGTCAGAAATATTGGGCGTATCAAGGGACACCCTTCGCCGTTGGGATGAAAGCGGTAAATTGGTTGCAATCCGAAAAGAGGGGGGAACGCACCGGTATTATCGTGAAAGCGATCTTGAAGTCTTTAAGAGCGATCTTTTTCGGTTTGCCACCGAATGGGTTGTCAATAAAACCGAATTCCCCGGAATATTTTATTGTCAAACGAGCTCAATCTTTCAGGCGAGGTTGGTGAAAATGCAGCGGGAGCTTATGGAAAAGCCCGGTTATGAAAAATTGTATTCGCTCATAGTTCTTGTTGCCGGAGAAATCGGAGACAATTCATTTGCTCATAACCTGGGAAATTGGCCGGACGTATCAGGAATTTTTTTTGGATATGACCTCCAAAAACATGTTATCGTTCTCGCTGATCGAGGATTGGGAGTTTTAGAGACGCTTCGGCGCGTACTTCCGGAATTGTCTAATCATGTTGCCGCCGTAGAGGTAGCGTTCACCCAATTTGTTTCCGGCCGGTCGCCCGAGAAGCGGGGCAATGGCTTAAAGTTGGTTCGAGAGGTAGTCATCACTCAACCGATAAAGTTGTTATTTATGAGCGGCGATGCGGAAGTGCGCATGCAAGATCCGGATAAAAAATTTCGAGTCGTCAGAGGAACAAATATTATTCGCGGCTGTTTAGTAAAAATTGAATTTTAGACAAGAAATTAAATCATATAACTATGAAATTAAGACTTGAAAAATTCGGCACGACTTTAATAACGCGTGAGCTGGGAAGCGAGGCTTTTAAGGCCTTTCAATCTACTTTCCGCGAATTGCGCCACGATGAAGAGCTGGAAATAGATTTTTCCGGAGTGTTGACGCTGTCGCCATCATGGGCGGATGAATTTTTGAGTCCCCTTTTAGTTCAAATAGGCGAACGAATGGTTTTGCTGCCGAGCGACAACCTTTCCGTGCAGGCAACGCTTAAGATTCTGCAAGAAGCGAATAAACGTTCGTTCAGAATTAAGACCTGACTTGTATAAGATGCTATAATAAATGCATTATGAAAGACATTAAACCGATTTTGCGCACGCTCGGACTTTTAGAAAGCGAAATTCATACATACCTTCGCGTGCTGGAGTATGGACCGAGCACGGTGCTCGAACTCACAAAACTCACCGGCCTTTCGCGTCAGGCGACCTATGTCGCGATTCAATCTCTGCAATCGCGCGGGCTTATGTCGAGCGCGCTTCACGATAAAAAACGGCGTTATGCCGCAGAGCATCCGGAAAAATTGCTTGTGTATGCGGAACGCCGTCAGGCCGAGCTTCGCGAATATGCAGATGATTTGAAACGCGCATTGCCAGAACTTGAATTGCAAGTGGGCGGAGACAAACCAATGGTAAAAGTGTTTGAAGGAAAAGAGGGTATCAACGCGATTATGGCGGATATCCAAACGACGCGGCATAAAGTGGCGGAGGAAATAACGGATGTTGACGCCATGTTTGCGGTGATAGATAAAACCGCGCTCCGTCCCATGCGTACACAGCTTAAAAAATTTGATACGAAAGTGCGAGGATTGTATGCCGGCGTGACGCATCCGTCAGAAGTAAAAACAGAACGGTACACGTTGCCGAAGGAATTGTCGGGTTTCAAAGCGAACGTCGGCATTTACGGCAATAAAATCGCGCTCGTGACGTTTGAAGGAAAAATGCATTCTATCGTGATTGAAAGCGCGGCGCTTACCAAAACGTTGCATATCTTATTTGAGCTTGCGTTTGAAACCGCCGCAAAAAAATTCAAGTAAAAAAATAACCGCAGCGAGCTCGCGGGAGCCCGTGCGGTGTTTGTCATCCTCCCTCCATGAGGACCTCCTTTTCGTGGTGGCGCAAGGATACTTGAGATGCCGATGCGGCACCCCACTCCGTTCCTTGTTGCACCTCCTTGCGGTTGCGCCCTGCGCCACCCGAGGTCCGGTTTGCTACCACCTGCACTCCCGCGAGTACGAGTGGGGTTAGGGGACGAGGGTGCCCTCGTCAGCGCGTGCGTGGGGAGGGATTCTCCTCCCTAGCCCGATCCGCCCATCCCGACCTCCTTATCTAGCCGCCTTGCGACGGCGGTTCATGAAAGTTACTATAGCACAAGAAAAGTAATTTGTCAAGTGGCAGGGGGACGTTTTTAGACCAAGGACAGGTGCGCCGCGAAGAGGCGGTTATTTTGATTTAATAAAGAAACATAAAAAATGGCCTAATTGAGCCACGAATGATTATTTTGTACATAAGGCACTTGACAGATTTTAACGGATGTGATATAGTGGTATTCGTTCGTACAGAACAGCCATCCGGAAAGGGGTTGTAAGGCTTTGGACCGAGGTTCTCCCGACAGGCAATGCTTTGTCGGGTAGATGAAAACCCCATGTATCCTCGGTCGCGCGGACGCACAATTGCGGCTTCCTCTCTTTAAATATATATACAGGGAGAGCACCAGCCGCACCGTGCAAAAAACCGCACCAGCTTTCAACTTCCTTCCGGGTGGCTATCATAGAAAGGGTTCCGTCATGGCCAAGCGCGTGTTCGTCGGCCGTGTCGTCTACGTGGTCAGCGGAGTGGTCTACTTCACCCGCAAGACCGCGCTCGATGCACAGGCCGGTGCTCGGTAAAATCGCCGAGAAATCGGAGAAAAAATAAAAAGTGGAAGAGGGAGGGATCATCCACTCTTCCTCATAGCGCATGTTGCAGTACTGTGCGTTGTGAGGAGGAACCAGCCAGTAAGCACACGGGAGGCACGTGGCGACCCTAACCAACCGCGGGAAAGCTCCGGCTAACGGTTGGCGTGGCGAAAGCTGCGCGGGCACGTCCCGGCCGCATTGCCCGCACATGAGTGGTGCGGTCGGATTGGGCCTCCTACCGGTTCCGGTTCCGATGGAACAAAACCGGCCGCGTTGAGCGGGGCTCAACTTCGTTCCTGGCGCAGAGTGTGTAGACACCTGCGCCTCCTTTTTCAGGCGATCACGCGATGGTCGGATGAAAAAGGAGGAGTCCATGAACACACGGGAAACCCGCGCAACGGCGCGGGCGGCTGCCATGAAGGAAATCATGGCATGGCATCAAGAGTTCATGCGCCACAGAGGGGGGCGCGATGGTCGTCCGGACGTGCAGGAGGATGGCGTTGAGTTCTACCAGGTGGGCCGCAACGCCTCTCACAATTTCTTCGTCGGCGTGGATATGGAGGGACGAAAGTTCGTCCGTACCGTCGGCGGAGGGGGATGTGATGAGGACGCGGATGGGCGGCTGGTCTGGTATGAGGATAAGGAGAGCGTGTACGAGGTAGTGGGCTTTGATGGCCACTACCTCGGCCACTACTAGAAAGGAGGACCACCCTATACCCCTCAGGGAGAAGCGAGGGGTTTCTATTTCAGACGATCACGCGGTGGTCGGATGAAATGGAGAAAGATTAAAGGGGGAAGCCATGAACCAATCAGAGGCGACGATTGCCGCACTCGCGCGCGGCAACAAGGGTGATCGGGCGCGGGCGATGTTCCTGCGGTATCTCCTGGAGCATCCGGGCCTCATTGTGTCCGACTGTGTTCATCTGCATAAGGAGGTGCAGATGATGGTGGGTTCTGATGGCGGGTGCATGTGGTACTGTGCGGGTTGTAGCGGTTTTTCCTCTCCGAACAGGCCGTGCGTATGCGTCGAGCAGGACGGAGCGGCCGAGGCCGGAGATGGATAAGTTGTAAACATCAAGAAACGGTGGAGGTGAACCATGAAAATCTACTGGCTCTCGCGGCACGACCTCTCCCCCGCGCAAACGCGGGCCGTCCGTGACCTCCACGGCGAGGACGCGGTGGTGGTGAAGGACGCGGTGGTGTTCGCGGACGCGGATGCGCTCGCGGAGTACATCCGCGGTCACGAGGACGGGTTCGTCTACGCCGTGGCGGGCGCGCCGCACTACATCGCGGCTGCGCTCGGCTACTGCCGGTTCGGGGTGTTCGAGAACCACCCGGCGCGGCGGCAGGACGGGAGCTTCGGCCTCGCCGCCGTGTACCACGTGGGGGACGGCGCGCAGACGAAGGTCTGGGTGAACACGGACCCGATGAGCGACACCGGCGAGGCGCTCATCCCCGTGGTTCGGTAGTGCATTGTCCGTCGCGGTAGCATGCGACGGACATCTTTTTCAGACGATCACGCGGTGGTCGGATGAAATGGATACCAGCACACAAAATGGAGGGTGACATGGATGCATATCGGGTTTTCACGGTTGCAAGTGGTCAGGTTGCGGCAGGCGCTGTGGTAGAGACCCTGCACCTCAAGGGCGCGGGAATTGATATCCCCGCCATTATGGTCGGCGAAGATGGTCGCGGGCGTGAGCGCGGCGTGGTGCCGGTCGGCAACCCGCCGATGGTGTCATGCCTCGAGCGCAACAAGGACGTATTGACGTCCGCCGACAAGTGCGAGAAGTGCGGCGTCGCGCTCGGCGAGAAGAAGGAGGGCGGCTACACCCGCAACCACCCCGACACGGGAATGGTGCAGGGTCGGCTGATGTTCGCCGAGGTCGGACAGACCAAGGCGGGCAAGCCGAAGTTCTTCTCGATGCAGGCGGCGACGACGGAGGATGCGGTTCTCGTCGTCTGCCGAACCAAGATCGGGTTCCGCGGCGGCAACAGCCACACCGGCGACCGCGCTGGGTGGAAGTGCTCGAAATACGGATGCGACGCTTCTGGCGAAGGCGCGACCAACGCGCCCGAGACCTGCCCCAAGTGTGGGGCGACTGGAAGCTGGGACGGCCCCAAGTTCAACTTCGCGAAGTTCCCCGGCGAGGTTGTCGCCCGCGGGTACATCGCGCAAGGAGATGCGGGCCGCATGGGCGGCGGCGAGCAGTTCATCGCGCTTATGCCGAAGGGCGTCGTCTTCCGCACGGAGTACTCGGGTCGGCTGTACGGAGCGCCGAGCTCCCACTACTACAAGTGGGACGGCACGAAGCTCCTCGCCGCCACTTGGGACGAACGCGCGAACGCCGACCTGTTCTAGTGTTGGTCAGGAAGTCTCGAGCCCCGCGTGCAGTTGCATGCGGGGCGTTTTATTTTTACGAGAGAGTTTTTGGTGGTATCATAATATGCATATGATAGAAGGCAAGGAAAGTTATGACGAAGCCGACGCTCCGATAGCAAAAAAAAGAATAACATCGGAAGGCAAGGAATGGGTTGCGCGGCGTAAAAAGGAACAAGAAAAGTTTGCCGACTGGTCAAACGTTTTTGGGTCTCGTGAACTGGAGCGCTGGCAGTTTGTGAATCGCAGGGGCAAAAAATATGAGAATTGGGTTGAGCATATTGGCGAAGGGAAAGTGCTGGAAGAAGAAAGAAAACGATGCGGAAAGAAAGTATCGTCGGATGTAAAAAATATTAATGCCGCGCTTTCAAGAGTGGCGGAAAAAAATCCGGAAGCGCTTCAGCAGGTGTTTGAGCGTTATTTTAAGGATGCCGTGGATATTGATAAAGTTGCAGCCGATCTGCTTTTTGACTATGACCGTGACGACGACGCGAAACGTTTAATCAATAGGAAAGTCAAGGCGCTTCTTCAAAAAGAAGGGCCGTCTGCCGACCGCAATGCGTTGCGTAAACGAGTTCGGCACACATTTATAGCAGAAGAGATGGCGGAAGTTGTAGCGAGGCAATACGCGGACGAGTTTCCACGATTGGATACGTCGGAAATGCTGATGCCAGTCATTGAATATCATGCCGCATGGGTTGCGCGTGAAGAGAAAGAAATGGTGCGTGAAATGCAAGAGTTTCAAAAACGATTTCGCGCGTTGGCGCAGGGCGCCATAAAAACAGGTGCGGTATCGGCGTTGCGTCCTCTCACCATGCCGTATATTGATGAGCGGTTGCAAACGTTGCAGTTTGAGGCTGTAGACGGGTTGTGGGCGGCATTGGGAGAGAAGTGGGGCGATTTTCTTGCCGAAGAACATACGGTTCGTTTGTCGGCGGATATGCCGCGCGAGATGCGATGGGGAACATTTGTTCATGAAGTGTTTCATGCGCTTTCAGGCCAAGAGGAGTGGGGTCTTTTTGACGAGTCCCCGGAATTTAATCGTTTTGAATTTACAAAAATTGGCGCGAAGTTTCTCAATCCACTTAGCGAGCTATTGAGAGAGGAGCCTAAACAAAGCAACAAACGAAGGCCGGTACTTTGGTGGTTAAACGAGGCGCTGACGGAAACGGCAACACGCGATTTTCTGAAAGAGGGTCGTCTTCGGGACGTATATCCGAAAGAACGCGCGCTTCTTGATTTGTTAAAAAGCGCTGGTGTATCGGACGAGCTGTTGTACCGTGCGTATTTTGAAAATTATGCGGTGAAACCGGCTGGAGAGCACCGGTCGCCTGCCGTAAAAGCGCTGTTTGATAAAACCAATGAACTATTTGGCGACGGGTTTTTAGTAAGGCTTGATTGGTATGTTAGGTTTCAGAATCAGCAGGCTCCCGTTAAGAAGGTAACGAGCAGTTATGGCGTTGAATGCGCGGTTAAAGAGTGGAAAAAGCGCGGCGTGGAGTTTCCTCGCTACATTCACGAGTGGGCGAAGGAGCATGGCGCTCGTTAGCTATCACGCGTTTGCGCAAGTTTTGCAATGGTCGCGGAAAGAGAACGCGCGCCGACGAAGAGTTCCAAAATTTGTTCGCGCGTGAAATTTTTTTGGTCGCGCAAATCTTCGGCCAAAGCAATGACGCGACCAAACTCTTTGCCTGGTTCAAAACCGAGCCCGATTAAATCGCGGCCTTGCAGTATTGGTTTTGGCGTTTCTTTATAGACGTCTAATTCTTGCGCGCGTTTTCGCACCCATGCGCCGGCGGTAAACGGGTCAGGCAACAAAAATTGTTCAAGATGCGCAGAGTCAACAAACGGTCCGCGACCGCGATGGTCCGCTTCCGCAACGTACGTGAGCTCCGCAATCGTGGCCGGATTGATGCGCTTGGCAAGCCGCCGGAATGCGCCATCGGATATGCCCTCTTTTTGTCGGTGTTTGAGATATATAATGCCGGGCCACAGATGGTCTCGCACGAGCGCGATACACTTGGCGACGGTGTCATTATCTACACCGATTTTTTCAAGAAGTTTTTTCGTTGGTTCGGCGCCGGCTGCTTCGTGAGCGGTTGAACGAATGCGGCCATCTTCATACACGGTAGTTTCCGGTTTGCCGAGGTCATGGCAAAGCGACGCCCACATGACCGTTCGCGCTTCCTCGCCCGCAAGGCCGTAATACCGAATAACCGCCGCGGCGCTGTCTAGAACGAGGAGCGTGTGCGTCCACACATCACCTTCCGGATGCCAATCAAACTCTTGTTTCGTGCCGCGGAGCGATTGCAGTTCGGGATAGTAGCGTTCAACGATTCCCATTTCATGAAGCGCGTGCAAACCGAGAGACGGTTGTTCAGATTTCAATAATAATTTTTCCCACTCTTCACGGATGCGTTCTTTGGGAAGTGTTTCAAGTTCAGGCGCCATGGATTGCATGATGGCGAGCGTTTCGGTGTCAGGCCGCAGGCCGAAGCGCGCGATAAATTGCGCGCCGCGAAACACGCGGAGCGGGTCGTCGCGGAATCGCTCTGTGTCAGTAACGCGGAGTCGCCGTTCCCGCAAATCCAGCACCCCGCCGAACGGGTCAAAAATTTCACCGGTGAGCGGGTCTTTTGAAAGCGCGTTGAACGTAAAGTCGCGGCGTTTGGCCGCCTCGCGGATGGACATAGTTGGGTCAACCTTCACTTCAAAACCGCGATGGCCTGTTCCTATTTTTGAATCACTGCGCGGGAGCGAGATGTCAATATCAAGACCGCCCGGTTTGGTCAATTTCAAGATGCCGAACGCTTGGCCAATTGCATCCACGCGTCCGAGCGGCGCGATAATTTTTTCCACGGCTTCGGGAGAGAGGCCGTATATTTCAACATCAAAATCTTTTGACGGCACGCCGAGCACCTCATCGCGCACCGAACCGCCGACCAAGAGCGCGCGGCCGCCGGCCTCTTGGACGCTGCGCGCAATCGCGCAGACGGTTTCAAACGCCACGCGCGCCTCCGTCCCTTGTTCCGCTTCAACGCGCGCGCCAAAAGCCGCCTCGTCATGACCACGATAGCGCGTCAGTTCTTTGTCCTCCCCGATTTTTTCCGGAAGCGCATGTTCGTGAATGTGGCGCGCGGTCCGCCGGAATGTTTTTTCGTGTTCCCCTTGGAAGGTCTCCTTCATAGTGGAGGTATCATAGCACTATGTTTTCTTGATTTCTACATGTTCGCGGATTGTTTTTTTGAGCGTATGCG
>ERZ1292629.1700-Hain-H43-01um-R1-1700-length-20647-cov-21_pt1 | contig 20647 bp, 20 predicted proteins | sample MGYA00564399_ERZ1292629 | MGnify/ENA primary metagenome ERZ1292629 (study PRJEB36523, sample SAMEA6512636) | groundwater metagenome | collected 2019-01-08 | study: AquaDiva: Metagenomics assemblies of 32 groundwater samples | reverse complement strand
GCCAGCGGTATTGGAATAAGCATGATTATTCCCCTCTTCTCCTTTGTCGTTTCTAAAAATAATCCGGATAGCACCAATAACCTATCCCAATTCGTGGAAAAAGTTTTTAATTTTTTGCATTTGAGCTATGATCTGCCCTTTATTTTAATGGTCATGGTTCTTTTGTTCGTAGCTAAGGCCATAATTTCACTTACCAACCTCTACCTGAATACAACAATATCAGAGAACTACCTGAAAGACATGCGGTCTTTATCAATGAAAAAGACCTTAATGACAGACTGGCCTTTTCTTATGAATCAAAAAGTCGGTTATTTAGACGGTGTAATCTTAGACGATACATCAAACGGAGGAACGATTCTTAGAAATATAAGCGAGGCCATTCTTGGCTTTACCAGTTTGGCTACTTATTCTATTGTTGCCATTACCATATCTCCCACGATAACTGTTGCCTCTTTAAGTGTCGGGGTATTGATATTTTTACTTCTTAAACCATTTTTTTATAAATTAAGAAAATTGTCCAGATTCTTTAACCAAATCAATAAAGAAACACGCCACCATATTAATGAAAGTTTGATAGGAATTAAAACAATAAAAGCATTCGCAGTTGAATCTTCGGTCGTCAATAAGGCCTATTCTCATTTTGAGGAAATAAAAAAAGCGCAGATAAAATCATCCTTCCTGGGCAATATTCAGAGTATACTGTTTGAGCCCGTCTCACTTATTTTTATCTCCCTTCTTTTTATTTTTTCATACCAAAACCCCGGCTTTAGTATGGTTTCTTTTGCGGTTATTATTTATCTCATCAAGAATATGTTTTCTTTCATACAGTCAATTCAGTCCAAATTCAATAACATAAATACCGCCCTTCCGTCTCTAGAGATTATGCTTAACTATCAAGATGCGGCTGAACAGCACAAAGAAAAAACCTCCGGCAATAAGCCGTTTAAGTTTAACGAATCCTTAAAAATTCAAGAGCTAACATTTGCGTACCCGGAGACCGATTACGATATACTATCCGGGGTAAGTTTTTCCGTACAAAAAGGAGAGATGGTGGGCATAATCGGCCCCTCTGGAGCAGGCAAAACAACATTAGTAGATGTCTTATTACGCCTACTTAGGCCCCAAAAGGGCATCATCCTGGCTGATGATGTTGATATTGATTCTATATCCTTAGATAGTTGGCATAAAAATGTCGGATATGTATCGCAGGATGCGTTCCTGTTAAATGACAACTTGGAAGCAAATGTAAGATTTTACAGTGATTCAATTTCTCAAAATGACATTATTGAAGCTTCTAAAATGGCCAACATTTATGATTTCATTCAAGAGTTGCCTGATAAATTCAATACTCTTGTAGGCGAGCGAGGAGTAAAGTTATCAGGCGGTCAAAAACAGCGTATCGCCCTTGCCAGAGCTATAGCGCGAAAGCCGTCAATTTTGATTCTCGATGAAGCCACGAGTGCTTTAGACAATGAATCCGAGGCCTTAATCCAAAAAGCAATAGACAGCTTAAGAGGTAAAATTACCATCCTAATAATCGCCCATCGCCTGTCAACAGTAATGAATTCCGATAAAATAATCGCATTAGACGGCGGGAAGGTTGTCGAGACGGGAGCGCCTCAAGAGTTAATGAAAAGCGAGGATTCGTATTTATATAAATCTCATCACGTCGCACAAAGTAAAGATGACTAATTATATTTTCCTGATAAATTTAGCCGTTATTCTCGGCGTTTGCTTGAGCTTTTGGCTTATCTTTTTAAAATTAATCCGCAATATCAAGACCACCGTGGGCGGAGGCGCCGGAGATAACAGTTATCTGTTGCGAGCTACCGCTCAATCACATAAGTGGCGGTGGCCGTCTGATATGCATACTACAACATATACGGGTACCAGCACATCCCAAAGAGATATTACGGTATTATTATTGGCGCTATTTCAAAAAATATTTCGCGGCAGAGAAGGAGAATATTCGGTTATCGCGCTGTGGGGATTCGCAAACGCAGCATCGGCTTTTCTTATTTATCTCATTGGTTCTAATTATTGGGAGCCGAATGTAGCCCTATTTATCGCGATATTATACATCTCCTCTTTCTGGATGTGGCAAATGTCTCTTTTTGTCGCCCATTTAAATGTCGGCACTATGTTTTTTTTATTAGCAGTTTATTTTCTAACGCAAACCGTTGGAGCCGCTCCTTTTGTTATAAATGTTTTACTTTTTAGTACCGGCATTTCTTTCTGCTGTATGCTGTTTGCCTCTTCTTCTTCGCCCAGATATATTTTGCCTTTTTTTGCGGCGCTTTTTTTCGCCAAACACCAGGCATCCGGTTTTACCAGTTTATACCAGACCGCGACAAGCAGCGATTCTCTCTTTATAAGCCTGACTATTACTTTATTTTTTGCCGTTTTTTTAATTTTCATAAAAATTTTTTACAAAAAACTTCTAACCGCCATTTACAATCGCAGGGCTTGGTTCCTGAACGGGCTTATATCCGCTAAAAAATACCCTTTGGAGCATTATCTGGAAAAGGCAGAGAGATTATTGCCCGATGTATTAAAATGGACAATTAAACCTTATATATTTTTATTTATAGTTGTGAATCTCGTGGGATTTAACTACTTCATTCCCGTTCTTTTAGGTTTTGGACTGATTGTCCTTGTCCTTACATTACCGGACATAAAGAGAAGCCTAACTTTTTATTTTAATTACATTTACATTTCATATATAAAGCCGGGGGTAAATTCTACGTTTATGAGATATATTAGGTTCGGATATTTCTCCAAAAAGGGACTGGGTATGCCCCCCCATCCCCGGGGCGGCGGAATTTTATGGGTGCCTAAAATATTTTTCAGAATGGCTCCATTCCACACTCTAATATACATCTCTATATTGACAGCTCTTATTATCTTAAATATAAATTCCATTTCTCCGGTTATAAGCCATACTTCCCTCTTTTTGCTTATTTTAACTTCCCTCTTGCCTATAATCTGGGCAGAATATACAAAAGCATACCAGATTGCGAGAAGTTATTCTTCGGGATTAATCGGTTTTCTTGTACTCACAGGTTTCGGAGCTTATGTTTTTCAGAATTATTCATTTTTCTGGCCTGTCGCCGTTACATTATTGGCCATAACACTTCTATGGAATGCCTGGAAATTTTTCAGTGATATATATCCGGCCAGAATGAGTTTTAACAAAATAACAGAATCTTTCGAAAAATTTAAGATTAAAGAGATATATACGTATGATACTTTTTATAACGAGTCATTTTTTGATAACGTTAAAAGCACTCCCCGACTCCAAAACCTAAAAATAAATTTCATAAAATCGCTTAAAGACGTTGCAAATGGATGGATATTTATTCCACCTACAACCCACAAGGCTGGATATATAGATGGGGAAAAATCCATAGAACAAGGCGACTTCATGGAAGATCCGGCATTAAACCAACTCTTAGAAAATAGGGCAATAGAAAAAATTGCCACTGCAAAATTTAAAACCGTCTATGGAAGCGACAATATTTGGATGCAGGAACATGATGTAATGACCTACCTGGACCTCATGCTTCATGACATTAAAGACAAAGATCATTTTCGCGGCTATGCATGGCTATTAAATGCCAACGAGCTACGACAATTTATGTCCTCTACTTTGTTTAGGTGAATTTGTAAGCCTTAATTAAATCGTATATGATACGTTCATTGGTTTTTTAAAAATCAAGAAAAGAACAGACGTGAAAATAGCATTCTTGTATCCCCGTTGGACCGGAGAATACGGATTATTCAGACATTTCGCAAGAAGAAATTCCACATGGCCGCCATTGAGTTTGGCACTCCTGGGCGCTATGGCCGAACAGCAAGGCCACAAAGTGGTCATCGTTGACGGTCAAGCTGATGATTTAAGCGAAGATCAGATGGTAGAACGAGCTCTAAGCATCAATCCTGACGTTTTTGGCCTGACATGCTATAGTCCCTTTTTTCATCTCAACGTTAGTCTGGCAAAACGTCTAAAAAAAGCTACCGACAATATTCCTATAATTGTTGGCGGGCCGCATATTACCATCACTAAGGAGAATGCTCTCCTTCCCCAGTTTGATTATTTATTCATTGGAGAAGCTGAAAAATCTTTGCCTAATTTTTTAAACGCTTTTCAAAAAGGCGCCGATCTTTCTCAAGTTGAAGGCATTATATACAAAAAAAGCGACAAAATTATTATAGGCCGCCCTCAATGGGTAGAGACCACCATTAAACTTACCGGCAAAACAGTGAATGAAGAATCAGCGCTCGACCAATTCCCGTTTCCATCAAGGCATTTATTGCCTATGAAAAAATATAAATTGGGAACCATGGATGGCAGAATGCACTTTACGCCAATCCAGACAATGAGAGGTTGTCCTTGGAAGTGTATCTTTTGCGCCTCGGAGGCCTTAAATACTACTCGGGTGGTCACCCGCTCACCCAGGTCAGTTGTTAATGAAATTAAACAAGTTATAACTGATTTTCCATATATTTCCCATTTCTACTTCCTTGATGATGTGTTGACATTGTTTAAGCCGCATATAATTGAGATCTGCGATTTATTAATCGCAGAGAATGTCAAAATTACATTTGAAGGCAGTACCAGAGCAAATCTGGTTGACGATGAGCTTGTGGAACATATGGTTAAGGCCGGACTGGTCCGGCTTTCATTCGGACTGGAAACAGTGGATACCGAGATGAGAAAAACCATGAAAAAGAAAGTGCCGCTTGAGGCCTATTCTGAAGCCAACAAGATTTGCGAAAAACATGGCGTAGAAGCCATAAATTCCGCAATGATCGGCCTTCCCGGTGAAACTCGCGAATCGGTTAATGCAACCCTGGATTGGTTGAGCAAAGCCCGAGAAATAAAACAAGTTAACTTTGCCATAGCTATTCCATATCCAGGGACAGAATTCAACGATATGGCAATGGCCGGAACCCATGGGGTTGAACTTACATCTAAAGATTTTTCTGAATACCGGCGCTATGGTTCCGCTGTCACAAAAGTAGGTGATTTGTCTCCGCAAGATTTAATTGATCTTCAAAACGAAGGGTTCGTAAGAATTTATTCCGCGCCTTGGCGATGGATTCCAATGTTCAAGAAACATGGCTTTATCGGTTATGCACTTATGCTTGTAAGAGTTTTTAAACTCTGGTCGCAAAAATTACTCAAAAGAAAATCTGAACCTTATGGCAGTCATCCGAAAGCGCTTTAAAAAGCGCTTTTTATTTTTCGTTCTATGGACAAAATAGTATTTATCGGTTATTATCATGCAAGAAATTTAAAAATCAAAAGGATTAAAAGATGTCCATTCATAATATCTTTGATAATTTTTTTAAAGGAAAAAACGTCCTAGTAGCCGGAGGCACTGGTCTGGTCGGAAGACCGCTAGTTCAAATGCTTGTTGATAGAGGCGCTAAAGTTAGGATTGCTTCTCTTGATAATGGAGACAGGGCGCATCCCCGAGTAGAATACCAAAGTTGCGACCTGACTTATTTTGAAAATTGTTTGCGGGTTTGTGACGGCATGGATATTGTCTTTAATCTTCTGTGTACAAAAGGGTCGCCCAAAACTGCTGTGACTAAACCAGCCAGCTATTTTGTCCCCATGGTAATGTATAATACCAACCTCATGGAAGCGGCCCGCCGCTGTGGCGTAAAATCCTTTTTGTTCACCAGTTCAAATTGCGTATATCCTCCGGCGGAAATATTTTATGAGAATGACTCTCTTGAAGGACCTTACTCGCCAAATGACCCTGGCGCCGCCCGGGCCAAAAGAGCTGGCGAGTTTCAAGCTAAGGCATACGCAATAGAGTATGGCTGGAATAATATCTCTATTGTAAGGCCGGCAAATGTATACGGTCCTTATGATAATTTCAATCCCTTCAACTCCATGGTCGTGCCTTCGCTGATTAAAAAAATAGCCGAGGCAGATAAAAAGATTGATGTGTGGGGCGATGGAAGCGCCATACGAGATATTATTTATACCGACGATGTTGCTAAGGGCATGATGTTGGCGGTTGAAAGACAACTTAGTCCAGATTACCCCATTAATTTAGGCAGCGGCGCGGGAATTACCATCAAACAGCTCGCGGAAACTATCGCGCGAATTTCCGGCAAGAAGATAGAGATAATCTGGGACACTTCAAAGCCAAGTGGCGATAAAAAACGACTTTTTGACACTACACGAGCTACTAAGATTGGATTTGCGCCTCAAGTCGGCATAGAAGAAGGACTAAGAATAACTTATAACTGGTATTTAGAAAATAAGAACTTGGCCGAGGGTAGATATGATATCTTCAATCCTCCGCTAAAATAGGCAAAACAAAACCGCTTAACGCGGTTTTTTATTGATTAAAATTACTTTTTAACGGCAATGATTCTATAGTAGCCCGGGAATCCATGCTCGAGCCAGATAAATGCGAGGCCACGCTCTTTATTACCCCTGCGAAGATAAACTCCGCGCTTGCCGCCCCGTTGCAAATCCGGCCAGACACTGCCTATTTGGACAATAGGAAACTCTATTTGTTTTTGAGGATATTCAGCGCCAACGGCTAATAATTCCGGCAGAACCCCAGGGCGTCGATCATATAAATCAAATTTGTATAGAACCTCTTCTGGTTCCGTGAACCTATTAAAACAGGCCAACTCGACATCAAGATTAACTAAACCACTGCCCCATCCACCAGCTGGCGGAGGAAAATTTATAATGTTGATGTTATTATTCTGCCAATCATATTTACCGGCCGCAATCATTTCCTCCAAGGACAGATCATAGTTAACGGGAACCCTTAAGATTTCCGGGGTAAATGTTGGATTAGAGCCCATCGTTTTAATCCTTGTAAGGTACTTTTTTTCTATTTTTAGCAGAATCAACTCGCCATGTCAAATCAAAAATTGACTAAACCAACTTAATTACATATAATCTCCGGCATCTAGCTCATTAAAATCAAAGGCTACAGGAGACAATAAATGAGTCCCCCCAACGAATACTTAGTCGAACAGGCAAGAATAATCCGTAATCTTATATTAGACATGATATTTAGAGCCAAATCGGCTCATGTTGGCTGCTCTCTTTCAATTGTAGATATTTTGGTTGCTCTATACTTTGGTGATGTTATGAGAATTGACCCCACAAAACCGGACCGGGAAGATAGGGATAGATTTATTCTAAGCAAAGGCCATGCCTGTACAGCCCTTTATGCGGCTTTAGGGGTGAAGGGGTTTTTCCCACTGCAACGACTCCGAGAGTATGGGACAGAGGGCTCAATCCTTGGCGACCATAACACATTAAATTCTCTACCAGGAATAGAAACCACTAACGGTTCTCTGGGACACGGTCTATCTATTGGTATTGGCATGGCATGGCATTTAAAAAACAAGAGCAATTCAAGAGTGTTTGTTCTTGTTGGAGACGGAGAATGCCAAGAAGGTTCGATCTGGGAAGGGCTTATGTTTGCCGGATTTCATAAAATAAATAATTTAGTCCTTATTATTGATAATAATAATCTGGAAACCTTGGGTAATACAAGCAAAATCTTGGGTCTTGAACCCCTTGATAAAAAAATGGAAGATTTTGGGTGGATAGTAAAAACAATAGATGGACATTCTTTTCATCAAATGACAGAATCATTCAACTTGCGGCCATTTGAAAAACCACTCGCGATAATCGCTGAAACGACAAAAGGCAAAGGGGTTTCTTTTATGGAAAACGGGTTTGAATGGCACGGCAAATGTCCAAATCGGGAAGAATATGAACAAGCTAAAAAAGAACTACGGCCGGTTATGGCTGTTGGCGAGGCCGGCTCATGAGATTTGAAACAATAAAGACAATTTATGAACACGCTCTTTCAAATCCCAAAATTTTTTTCCTTACGGGAGATCTTGGCCATGCTCATTTAGAGGACTTTCGAAAAAACTTGCCAAACCAGTACATAAATGTGGGCATTGCCGAGCAAAACATGATAGGAATTGCCGCCGGATTAGCATTATCAGGCAATAAAGTCTTTGTTTATTCAATTGCTCCATTCATTACCATGAGATGCTATGAACAAATAAAAGTTGATGTCTGTTATCAAAACATAGACGTAACGGTTATCGGTGTGGGCGCCGGCTATGCCTACTCAACATGCGGAGGCACTCACCACGCTATTGAAGATATCGCAGTCATGCGCGCGTTGCCAAATATGCGCGTATATTCCCCTTCAAATTCGCTTGAAGCACGGCTAATTACAGAATATCTTCTCGGCCAATCTCATCCGGCATATTTAAGAATCGGAAAAGGCGGAGAACCGCCAGCAGAGAAAGAATATCGTATTGAAATAGGCAGGGGGACGGTAATCAAGCCCGGAACCGATATCACGATATTTTCAACCGGAACTATTCTTTTGGAAGCGCTCGGGGCAAGCAATATTCTGGAAAAGCGCGGCATAAACGCAGAAGTTATAAATATTCACACCATAAAACCATTGGATGAGGAATTGGTCATAGACCGGGCAAAAAACAGGAATGCCATATTTGTTCTTGAAGAGCATAATATTATGGGGGGGTTAGGTGAAAATATCGCAAGAATAATTTGCGAACTTAGGCAGGAAAGAAAAATCATCTTCAAATGTTTCGGCGTCCCCGACCAGTATAGTCCCGTGGCGGGAAGTCAAAAATTCATGCAAAAACTCTTTGGATTAAACGCGGAAAGCGTCGCGGACAATATAATCAAATTACTTGCACCACGGGTTTGAACCCGTGGTTTTTTTTACAATTAATATTGAGGTGTGTCAATGATGACAAGAGTTATAATTTAATTTACTATCATAGAATGTTTAATGGAAAGACAATATTAATAACAGGCGGAACCGGCTCTTTTGGCAAGACGTTTGTAAAATACCTGCTCAAAAATTACAAGCCGAAGAAGCTGATAATTTTTAGCCGGGACGAATTCAAACAATTTAAGATGCGCGAGGAGATACCAGATCCGAAACAAAAGCTTAGATTCTTTTTAGGTGATGTGCGCGACCTAAATCGTTTACAAACAGCTTTCCGGGGAGTTGATGTGGTAATCCACGCCGCGGCGCTAAAACAAATCCCCATCATAGAATACAACCCGACAGAAGCCATAAAGACCAATATATTAGGGTCACAAAATGTCATAGAGGCCGCGGTTGATCAAAAGGTTAAAAAGGTTCTGTTGATATCAAGCGATAAAGCCGTCCAGCCGATAAATCTTTATGGGGCCACTAAACTTAGCGCGGAAAAATTATTCATAGCGGCGAATTCTTATTCTCCAAGTAAAACACTTTTTAGCGCGGTAAGGTACGGAAATGTGGTCGCTTCCCGGGGAAGTATTATTGAGACATTACTGGCAAGCCAAAACAAAATAACCAAAATTAAAATAACAGACCCCGAAATGACAAGATTTTGGCTCACCCTTAAGCAAAGTTGTCAGTTAGTTACATTTGCCGTAGAAAACATGGAAGGAGGAGAAATATTCATACCTAATATACCAAGCATGAAAATAGACCACTTATTTAAGGCAATAGCGCCGAATGCTAAAAAAGAGATTATCGGCTTGCGTCCCGGTGAGAAAATGCATGAAATATTGCTGACAGAGCATGAATCAAGGAACGCTCTCGCCATCGGATCTTATTTTGTAGTATTGCCTGAAATTAAATCAGGCGATGGCAATTATAATAAATATTATAAGAGTGGCAAGAAAGTTGCTAAAAATTTCCAATTCGCGAGTGATACCAATACGGCATGGCTGACAGATAAAGATATCAAAAAACACATACTTAACGCTAAACTTATATGATTCCCTGTGGCAGACAACAAATAGCCAAGGAAGACATCGAATCAGTAATAAAAGTTCTCGGATCAGATTTTCTGACACAAGGTCCAAAAATAAAAAAATTTGAAGAAAAATTGGCAAGATACTGCAACTCCAAATATGCCGTAGCTGTTTCAAATGGCACTGCCGCCCTCCATTTAGCATACTTAGCGGCTGGTTTGGGAACTGGCGATGAAGTTATTACCACCCCTAATACTTTTGCGGCAACCACTAATATGCTTCTGGCTGTTGGAGCAAAACCGGTTTTTTGCGACATACGGCTCGATACTTATAATATAGACGAGGGTCAAATTGAAAAACTTATTACCAAAAAAACTAAAGCCATAGTTCCGGTCCATTTTGCCGGCCATCCCTGCGACATGGATAAAATATTAAAAATCGCAAAAAAACATAATCTAATCGTGATTGAAGATGCTGCCCACGCTTTGGGGGCTGAATATAAAAATAGAAAAGTAGGCGGCTTGAGCAACATGACCATATTCAGCTTCCACCCGGTTAAATCAATCACAACCGGCGAAGGCGGAGCGATACTAACAAACAACAAGGAATTTTACCAGAAATTAATATCCTTGAGATCTCACGGAATTAAAAAAGATAAAAACGGTAAAAATATTATGACCGATTTAGGTTTTAATTATCGACTAAGCGACATACACGCCTCTCTGGGAATAAGCCAACTTAAAAAATTGGATTCTTTTATAAAATATAGACGGCAAGTAATTAATTGGTATGAAAAAGAGTTGAGTGATTTCGAGAAAATAATTCTACCAATGTATGAAGATAACTGTATTTCTTCGTGGCATTTGTATGTTATAAGAACCAAAAATCCAAAACTAAGAAACCGACTATCCAAACACCTCAAAAACCAAGGCATAGGAGTTAATTTTCATTATCCTGCCGTATACAGCCACCTTTATTACAGAAATAATGGGTTTAAAAATACACGTCTAAAGAATGAGGAGGCCTTCTATAATACCTGCATAACTTTGCCATTGCATACTCACCTAAAACAAAAAGATGTTAGATATGTTTCCGATAAAATAAAAACGTTTTATAAAATATGAGGAAAGCTACTACCCAAGAAAAATTTTGGTCATCCAAATTTGGACAAGAATATGTCTCCCGGAATACATTTGACCCCAAAGAACTTGATCAACTTTATATTTCTTACTTCGGGATATCGCGCTCAAGGCTTAATAAAGAATTTTTAGGAAATTTAAAAATAAACAATGTCTTGGAGGTGGGGTGCAACATGGGAAATCAACTGGCATTACTTCAAAAACAAGGATTTAAGAATTTATATGGCATAGAAATATACCCGGAAGCAGTTGAACAGGCAAAAGTACATACCAGAGGAATAAACATAATTCAGGGCAGCGGTTTTAATCTTCCTTTCAAAGATAGCTATTTTGATCTCGTTTTTACTTCTGGTGTTCTTATCCACACTAATCTAAAAGATGTTAAAAAGTTAATGAAGGAGATATGCCGAGTTTCAAATAAATATATATGGGGCTATGAATATTACCATCCTAAACACAAAATTATAAACTATCGAGGCAATAAAAATCGCGCGTGGAAAGGAGATTTTTGTAAATTATATATGGATTACTTCCCCCACCTGAAGTTAGTTAAGAAACATCGCTTAAAATATCTGAATAGCGATAACATTGACGAAATGTTTTTGCTGAAAAAAGGTAAATAATAAATATGAAGAACAAAAAAACAGGGATCATCATTCAGGCTCGCATGGGGTCATTACGCTTGTCAGGCAAGACATTAAAAAATCTAAACGGAAAACCGTCCCTTTGGCATGTTTATAATAGATGTAGGATGTCTAAATATGCCAACACGGTTGTCGTTGCAACAACCCAAGACAAAAGCGATAATCAAACAGAAAAGTTCTGCAAACAATACAAAATCCCCTATTTCCGAGGAAGCGTTGATAATGTTCTCTCCAGATATTATGAAATTGCAAAAAAATATAAAATAGACATTATCGCCAGAGTTACGGCAGACTGTCCCTTGATTGATCCCGCCACCATTGATCGCGTATTTAAAGCGCATAGCGATCAAAAATGTGACTACATAAGCAATGTTGTTCCGGGTGAACGAACATTTCCCCGAGGACTTGATGTGGAAGTATTTTCTTTTCCAGCCCTGGAAAAAACATTCAACGAAGCTACCGAGCAAATGGAAAAAGAGCATGTTACTCCGCGTATGTGGCAAAACAAAAATAGTGAATACAAAATAGGCAAGATAGTCACTGCCCCAAAAAGCTTGAATCGTTCTTACAGATTAACCGTAGATTACCCGGAAGATTTTGCTTTAATGGATATGATTTATGAGAAATTTAATAATTATGGAATAGTACCCGCAAGCAAGGCAATAAAGTTCCTAGACCGGCACCCGGAAATTGCTTCCGTTAATGCTGACTGCGAGCAAAAACACGCTGTTCACGCGCCAATAAATGCAGTACAAAAAAGACAAAAATAAAAAACATGATGCCATAGTAATTCTAGGCGGCTTGCTCAAAAAAAAATCTAATAACACGTGGAGAACGGTCAAATTTAATTACATCAGAGTTCTTGCTGGATACTATCTCTACCGAGACATAAAAAGGGATAAGGCCGTTAAGCTGATAGTTTCCGGCGGCCGAGGGATTTATGACAAAATACCCGGTGTTCCGCCGGTAGCCACAGTAATGAAAAAGGAGCTTATTCAACTGGGGTTGTCCGCGAAAGAAATAATTGAGGAGAATAAAACCGCTTCTACATACCGAGAGCTAATTTGGCTGACAAAATTATTGGAAAAAAAATTCGGTAAAATAATCGTAATATCCAACAGCTATCATCTCCCGCGGATAAAAGTCATGGTTAGCGTTATTCCCGAGTTAAAGAAATTAAAAAAGAATCTGACCCTTGCTTCGGCAGAGAAAATATCCATGAAATACAATAAAAACTTAAAGAACAAAATAGAAAAAATGGCCCGCAGTTCTAAAATGATAAAAACTGTTTTACTTGAAAAAGAAGGTATAAAAGCGTTAAAATCCGGTCAATATAAATTCAGATAAATGAATAATTTTATAATTAAAACTCCGAAGGGCAATAAAAAAATCGGCCTGGGCCAGCCGGTTTTTATCGTGGCCGAAATGTCAGGAAATCATAATCAAGATATTCGCCGGGCGTATAAAATCATTGATGCCGCAGCTCATGCTGAGGCCGATGCTATAAAACTACAGACCTATACCGCCGATACGATTACCATTAACTCTGACAAAAAATATTTTCAAGTAAGCGTAAACGACGCCTGGAAAGGACAAACATTATATAGCTTATACCAAAAGGCTTACACGCCATGGAAATGGCAGCCCAAGCTAAAAAAATATGCTGAATCAAAAGGACTGATATGTTTCTCAACGCCTTTTGATAATACCGCCGTTGATTTCTTGGAAAAAATGAATGTCGCTCTTTATAAGGTTGCGTCATTTGAGGTAGTTGATATTCCCCTTCTTGAACGAATCGGTAAAACTCACAAACCAGTTATTATGTCGCGTGGCATGGCTTCACTGAAAGAAATTAAACTGGCCATCTTGACTCTTAAGAAAGCGGGCTGCCCTTCGGTAGCACTCTTACACTGTGTAAGCTCATATCCCGCCAAATACAAAGAGATGAATCTGGCTACTATTCCTGACTTGGCTAAAAAGTTTAAATCTGTGGTCGGCATATCAGACCACAGTCCGGGAATAGTGGTACCGGTCGTATCAGTCGCGTTGGGAGCTTCAATAATAGAAAAACACATTACTCTTTCCCGGGCCGATGGCGGACCGGACGCGGCATTTTCGCTGGAGCCAAAAGAATTCAAAGCAATGGTTCAGTCGGTTAGAAATGCCGAAACAACCATCGGCAGACCTTCTTATGGGCCCGGCGCAAAAGAAGCGGAAAATGTTATTTTTAGGAAGTCGCTTTTCGTAGTTGAAAATATAAAAAAAGGAGAAAAATTCACTCATAAAAACGTGCGCTCTGTCCGTCCTGGACACGGACTGGAACCTAAATATTTTGAGCAAATCATCGGGGAAAAAGCTGCTCAATCAATTGAAAGAGGCGAGCCTCTAAATTGGAAAACGATCGGCAAATAAGTCCGGCGAATAAAACCTTGCGAAAGCAAGGTTTTTATTGTAATATATTAACTGGTCAATTAAGAAGGCAAAATAAGAAGTATGGAAACATTTCCTCTGGTAAAGAGGGTTCGGCCTGAAAATTCCTCAAGAATATGGGAAATAAGAAACACTCTTCAATCCAGACAAGCATCTAAAAACCAAGATGAAGTTCCGTGGGAAAAGCATGAGTCCTGGTTTCAGCGAAAATATATAAAGAATGAATCTAACGCCTGTTTTGTCTTAGATTATGACGGCGAGACAGCCGGTTACTGCCGATTTGATTTGGAAAATGGTTCATTCAGGGTTTCTATCGCGCTTGAACCAGCATATCATGGCAGAGGTTTTGGAAGTTTATTTCTGATAGAAGCATGCGCCCAATTCGGCAAAGATAAGAACCTTGTGGCCGAGGTGAAAAGAGAGAACGAATCATCTATCCGGATATTCAAAAAGGCCGGTTTCAATATCACAAACAAGGACGATAAATATTCTTATTTTGAACGTCGCGCGCAATAGATGTTTTGCGCGCGTTTTTAATAACAACCTATGATCGGAATAATCAATTATGGGGTGGGCAACTTACAATCAGTCAAAAATTCGTTGGATTATTTAGGCATACCCAATACAATAATTTCTAAACCAAAAGAGGTTAATAAGTGTGACAAGATAATTTTGCCAGGCGTTGGAGCGTTCGGACCAGCAATGGATAAATTAACCGAGCTGGGTTTTTCGAAAAAAATAAAAGAATTTGCTGGCTTAAAAAAACCTATCTTAGGAATCTGTTTAGGCATGCAGCTGCTTTTTCAAACAAGTGAGGAAGGCGGAATTCACCAGGGTTTAGGTTTGGTTAAAGGAAAAGTTTTGGCATTTAATAAAAAGGTGAGAGACCTGCCGATTCCTCATGTTGGTTGGAATAATGTTTATAAGGACAAGACCTCACTGCTTTTTAAAAATATTGACGATAATTCTTGTTTCTATTTCGTTCACAGTTTTTATTGCGAACCGGCTGATAAATCAACAGTAATTGCCAGTACCAATTATAGCATAAGGTTTGCTGCCGCTATCGGAAAAGACAAAATTTTTGGCTGTCAGTTTCATCCAGAAAAAAGCCAAACGGCCGGATTAAAATTATTAGAAAATTTTGATAAACTCACATGATAAAAACCCGACTTATCCCGGTATTATACATTAAGAATGGTCTCATCGTCAGAAGCGAAGGTTTTTCTTATCATCAGAATATCGGCAACATCATAAATGAGGCCAAGCGCTACAACGAATGGGGTGTTGATGAATTAATCTATATAGATATCAGCCGGGAAAAATATTATGACTCGCGCAGAGATGATCATAAAATCAAGTCATCATATTCTATTGAAAATATCATAAAAGAAATATCAAAAATTTGTTTTATGCCTCTTACTTTTGGCGGCGGCATCAGAAATATTGAAAATGTTGACTATCGGATACGAAATGGCGCGGATAAAATCACATTAAATACCGGCGCATTTGAAAATCCTAAACTTATTTCGCGGGCCGCAGAAAAATATGGCTCCCAAGCTGTAGTAATTTCAATAGATTATAAAATCATCGGCGGACAACCGATAGTATTTACTAATTTCGGCCAAAAAAATACTAAAAAGGATTTGATCGGCTGGGTTAAAGAATGTGAAAAACTCGGAGCCGGTGAAATTTTAATAAATTCTATAGACAGAGACGGGCAAGCTAAGGGTTATGACATTAAAACAATTAAAAAAGTTGTTAAGGCGACTAAACTGCCGGTAATTGCTTGCGGGGGTGCCGGCAATCTTTCTGATTTTGTAGATTTAGCCAAAAATGCTAAAATATCGGCAATTGCTGCCGGAAATATATTCCACTTTACTGAATTAAGTTATCCTAGAGCTAAATCATTGCTAAAAAAAGAGGGTCTTAATTTCAGATGAACAAAACACAATATTGCAAAAACTGCGTGTATCCGTCCAGTTCAGCCGCTCCATTAGCCTTTGACAAAAATGGGGATTGTTCGGGCTGTAAAACCAGCCATCAAAGCAGTAAAGTTGACTGGAAAAGCCGGGAGAAAAAATTTGAGAGATTGATCAAAGAATACCGGAGTAAAGATGGGACCAGTTATGATTGTATTATTCCGGTTTCAGGCGGTAAAGACAGTTATTTCCAAATCCATATAATCAAGAAGGTCTATGGTCTAAATCCCCTATTAGTCACCTATAACGGCAATAATTACACTCCAACTGGAATGAAAAATCTCATAAATATGCGGGAGGCATTTGGCGTTGACCATATATTTTTTACACCGAGTATTGAAGTTCTAAAAAAATTAAACAAGTTAGGAATGAAAATCATAGGCGACATGAATTGGCATGCCCATGCCGGTATCTTTACCTATCCGATTAGAGTGGCCGTTGAAACCAATACCCCATTAATGATCTGGGGGGAACATGGCTTTATGGACTTGGGTGGAATGCACTCTTACAACGATTTCGTTGAGTTTACTTATCGCTTCCGCCATGAACACGCGCTAAGAGGTTATGAATGGTATGACTTTTTAAAACTCTCTCCTAAATATGGAGAGAAACTAACCAAGCAAGAATTGATTCCTTGGATGTATCCTTCTGATCAAGAAATTAACAGGGTCGGAGTGAGAGGTATTTATATCTCAAACTATTTTAAATGGGATGCAAATATTCATGGTCCTCTTATGATCAAGAAATATGGGTTTAAAGAAGCGGAAGAACCATTTGAGAGAACTTATCGGCGAATGTCGAATTTAGACGACATGCATGAAAACGGCATCCACGACTATATGAAATTCGTAAAATTCGGCTATGGCCGGGCCACCGACCACACCTGCAAGGATATCCGTTCCGGCCTTATGACTCGCAAAGAAGCGATAAAAATAGTTAAGAAAATGGACCACATTAAATCAAAGGACCTGTACCGCTGGCTAAAATATGTCGGCTGGACCGAGAAAGAGTTTGACAAAGTAGCCGACAGCTTTCGTAATCCACGAGTGTGGTGGATAAAAAACGGCCAATGGTGGAAAGATAACGTCTGGGGCAAACCTTCTTCTTACGGCAAGGTAAATTTGACGCCCAAATAAGCAAAAAAATATCAATTGACATAGGGATTGTTTTTTGTAATAATATCTGGCAACAGTACCCTAAAAATAGCACGGAGACGATTCAATATGAGCATCGTTCCCCTTCCTGGCGTATTAAGAATAGAACCGGCATCGGCTTGTAATTTTAAGTGCAGACACTGCCCTACCGGTTTAGATTTAAATCCGAATATAGGAATAATGACAATGGAAACTTTTGAAAAAATATATGCCAGAATATCAAAGCACAGATTTAGAGTTATAGTTCCATATCACGGAGGTGAACCCCTGTTAAACAAAAATTTTTTTGTTATGGCAAAGCGTCTTAAATCTTTATGCGGATTCATGAAAACAACAACTAATGGGTCTGCTCTGACTGAAAATAACATAGATAAACTTTTAGACTGTGGAGTAGATCTGGTTATAATATCCCTTGACGGAAATTCCATCGCGGAGAATGATCAAATCAGGGTCAGAGCCGATGGTAAAAAAATTTTGAATAGCTTAAAAGTTCTTATTCAAAAAAAGATAGAAACAAGAAACCCTCTCCAAATTCGCGTATCTGGAATTATTATTCCCGACTCAATAGAAGAAATAAAAAACCCGCCCAAAACGCCGGCATATATTACTGAATTTTTAGGAGATCTCTGTGGGTTCATCGAAATTAAAATGCAGTATTCTCAAATCTGGCCGGGAATGATTCCTCTTATCCCGCTCAAGCAACCAAAGCCATCTAATAACTTCTGCGACAATGTTGAATCTACCATTACAATCAGATGGGACGGCACGGTTGTTCCCTGTTGTTACGATTTGACCACAATATCACCGATGGGAAATATATTGGATGAAGATTTGGAAAGTATTTGGAATAACGACAAATATAGAAAGCTAAGAGAAGGTATTAATTCGTTTAATCCTCCGATTCTGTGCCAAGGATGCGTAGAGCTTTACCCTCAAAATTACATGGTCAAGCAAGATATAAAAATTACATAGAAATTTACCGCACATATTAATTATGTGCTTTTTAATATGCTCAAGAGAACCATAAAAGGATTCCGAAATAGATTTAACAGATTCCGGCTTTATAGAAAAAATAAAGTTATTTTAGACGGAAACAAAGAACTAAAAAACATCAAAACGGGCAAACGGTGTTTTATCATCGGCAACGGCCCTTCTGTCAAATACCAAAACATATTGAAATTAAAAAATGAGGAAACTTTTGTGGTTAATAATTTTTGGAACTATTCTCACTATGCGGAATTAAATCCAAAACATTATGTTTTTCTTGATACTAATGCTTTTGCCAAATTCCCGGGTGAAACTAATTACTGGAAGGAGCAGTTCGCGAATCATGCCCCAATAATTGCTAAGTTCCCAACAAGCTTTTTCTTTCACAATGACGCACAGACAATGATTGATGCAGGCGGCCTATTCTCGCCAAATAAGGTTCACTATATCACCACTGACGGTTTTTTCAAAGAGAGTTTAAGTTTTAATATTGATATTAGTCAAATTATTCCAAACACAAAGAATGTGATTGTGGCTTCCATAATAATAGCTGTTTATATGGGATTTGAAGAAATTTATCTTTTAGGTTGTGAGCACAGCTTCTTAGCGACCCCTCACAAATATGATGTGACCGAACATTTCTATGAAACTAAAAGTTATGACGCAAGCAATCTTCAAGATATGAAATACTATGAACCCGACCCGACCACTTCATACGAAAGATTAGCCCATGACACCCAGACCCTTTTCCAAAATTACCGCTTATTAAAAACTAAACTTTCACGCGAAAAACCTAATGTAAAAATATATAACGCCACGCCAAACAGCTTTTTGGATGTTTTTCCGTATATTAAATTTGAGAACATCTCAATATGAACAGATTAAAAAGAGCGTTGAAAAAATACGGGTTAAGAGGCACTGTTTCCAGAATACCCAACTTCGCGCGCTCCCAAATTAAAAAGTTTATGCTTCATCCTACCGCGTTAACCCGTTTTGGAGTTTCTCGTTCCCATTGGCAAAAATTTCAGATTGAACATGAACTTGATTTTTGGGAGAATAACCGGAAATATGATTCTCCGGACGGTTTTGCGAGTTTTAAAGAAAAATATTTTAACAGGAATAAAAATAAATTTAATAATGTTCAATTGGATTTTCCAGACGGAACCGTCATAGATATCGGCTGCGGCCCGGACGCCGGCTTTCTGCCGTTCGCCAATGCCAAATTGAAAATCGGCCTCGATCCGCTGGCTAATGAATACTCCAAAAATTATAAGACCAAAAATGACATCTTAATGATTCCTTCCACAGCCGAGGAAATACCCTTGCTTTCAAACAGCGTTGACGCTTGTTATTGCGTTAACGCGTTAGACCACATGATTCGTCCACATAAGGTGTTGGGAGAAATTTATAGAATATTAAAGACCGGGGCTTATTTTGCTTTTTCGGTTGACATAGGCGGAACTAAAGGCCACCCGGTAAAAATTTATGAAAAAGATCTGGATAACTTTTTTGAAAAGCATCCGTTTAAAACAATTGAGAGGAAATGTTCTCCGGAAAACAGCGCCTGGGGCAAAGAAGCCGGCATCCCCTTATACGTTTTTCAGGGCTACAAAACATGAACTACACGGACAAAAAATTCTGGGATGAATATTTTGAGAAACATAAGACCGGCCCCGCAATCACAGTTAACTCTTTTTTTTCAGATATTTTTGATAAATATCTTGCTTCAAATCCCAATAAAACCGTTCTTGAAATAGGATGCGCTGACAGCTCTTTCTTATGTTACTTAGCAAAGAAATTCGGCTATCAAGCTCACGGCATAGATTATTCTGATGCTATTACCAAGACCGCGGAATTGTTTAAATTCAACAATCTCCCCGAACCAGTATTACACAAAGCAGATTTATTCTCTTGGCAATCTGACCGCAAATATGACTTAGTTTGTTCGTTTGGTTTCATTGAACATTTTGATGATATAAATAAAGTTGTCGCTCAACACGCCAACCTAATTGCCCCAAACGGAAAATTAATAATAACCCTCCCCCACTTCGCTCACGGCCAATATTTTTTACACTGGCTGATTGACCGTGATAATTTAAAAAGGCATAATACTAAAATAATGAATTTGAATTCAATAAAAAAGGCTATCCAAAATAACGGATTGAGAATTGAACATCTCTCTTATTACAAAACATTCGGCTTCTGGACTGAAAGAACTAACATGACACGATGGGATAAATGCATTAACTGGTCAATACTAAAATTCGGCAAAGTTATCACTAAAATATTCGGTTATGACAGGCCTAATTTCCTATTCTCGCCACATATAGTATATATAGCAACCAAAACATGAACATCCTCCAAATCAACACTCAAGATAAAAAGGGTGGGGCAGCGAAAGTCGCCCGCTCCCTCAAACAAGAATTAGAAAAAAGAGGCCATGAGACCTCAATGTTTGTTGGCAGAAAATATTCCGATGAAAAAAACATTAAAATTCTTAACGATGTCCGTTCAT
>ERZ1292629.1697-Hain-H43-01um-R1-1697-length-20661-cov-12_pt1 | contig 20661 bp, 18 predicted proteins | sample MGYA00564399_ERZ1292629 | MGnify/ENA primary metagenome ERZ1292629 (study PRJEB36523, sample SAMEA6512636) | groundwater metagenome | collected 2019-01-08 | study: AquaDiva: Metagenomics assemblies of 32 groundwater samples | reverse complement strand
TATCACCCAAAGGCACAGATAGGTTATAAAGATATGCCCATGCTGAATGCTTGTGGCTGGGGATTGGCAGTAGAGCGATATAATGGAGCTGGTCCAAATGCAGTTGCTTACAAATATGAGGTATTAATGAAAATACTTGGTAGAGAAATACGGTAGGATTTTATGAACACAAAATTAGAGAATGCAGAAACATTTAGTATTAACAATGCTTTAATATTAGCCAGGTGTTGTGAGTTGGCTTACAAGGATTATTCTGATATTAAGGCAATATTAGATACCGCTGGAATACAATTTGAGTATTTTGATAGAGCAAGCAGTCAGGCATTATTAATCAATGATGATAACGACCAACAAATATTGGTATTTAGGGGGACTGAGCCAGAACATCTTGAGGATTGGCTGGCAGATATTAATGTAATTCGGGAACGGACACCTTTTGGTTATGTGCATAGAGGCTTCTACAATGCCTATAAATCAATAGAAATGGACATATACAATGCAATAGACAGAGAAAAGCCATTATGGATAACAGGGCATTCTTTAGGCGGTGGATTAGCGACCATAGGAGTAGTAGAGTTAGCCGCAGATATGATTTGTGGCATTTATACCTTTGGTTCACCGCGGGTAGGCGATAAGGTATTTGTTGAAAACTATGATAAGATTACAGAGGGTATATCGTTTAGGGTAGTCCATAACAACGATATTATCACCAGATTACCTCAGCGGGTATTAGGATATAGTCATGTTGGTCAGATAGTTTATATAGACCATGATAGCAAAGTGCTTATTGGTGATGAGGCATATAAAGGATGGGAATTATTTAAGGATAGGATTAAGGGTCGGCTTGAGGGATTTGCCCATCTGTCATTATTTGATGGCATAGATGACCACATATTAAATGGATATATTAATGCAATAGAAAAGGAGGCTATTTAATGTTTTCATCTCCTTTTATATGGATTTGCCGTAAAACCCCCGAATTTATTCGTGGGGATGGATGGCGTTCGCACAGAATATCAAGCAGTTTGGATTAATTAAAGTAGGGCTGGGCAAGCCCGAACTTAAACGCTTGGGGAGAGCACCATACAACGGACTCGGTGAACCAAGAATCTCCCGATTTTAATCGGGGAGAGTGTCAATATCAGATGTCTTGCAAAAATTTTGCAAGACTATGATAATAATAAGTATCATTTTTAAATTACTTCCTTTTGCTGCCTCTGTTAACTAAAGGACAGGGGCAGGCTTGATACATATCTAAAACAGGGTTACAATTGGTTTCCAAACTAAAAAGGCTCACCTCCTTTCCCAATTGTAACTCTGAACTAAATTTAAGGAGGCAAAGAAATGAAAAGATTATTAATGATAATAGGGTTGTTGATGATAGTATTCAGTTGTAGTTGTTCTTTTGCAGATGAGGGGACAGAAACTTTACCATTTCAATTTAGGTTAGGCAAAGTATTTGTGCAAGGGCAAGATGAGATACAATCAAGTCTGCAAGTGAGATTTAATACCCATATATTTCACAAGAATTTAGGTATATCAGTTGGTACGGTATTAGGGAGTGAAGATACAATTTACTTAATGGATGTGAGTTATCAGTTGGTCCCTGATGTGTTTGATTTTGTGGCTGGGATAGCAGGAGTAGAAAAAAACACAGTAGATAAGGGAGTAGATTTAAGATTTAATTTTGGGGCTAATTTTAATGTAGAGGTATTTAAAGAAATTGGGCAAAAGATTTTAGGGACATTACCATTTTAAGGGAGGAAATTAAAATGGCGAAGATGACTCAAAAAGATTGGAATACAATTAGATATTTTAAGATGAATGAGAATTGGGGCGACCCTTTTCAAATGGAAAAAGAGTTAATGGTTAAACTCGAAAAATTAAGGGGATATATCAAAAAACCTATTGTAATCCATTGTGGTTATTCAGTAGATGGGCATTCATCTCAAAGCTATCATTATAAGGGAATGGCAGTTGATATGCACATTGTGGGGTTAAGCCTTCTTGACCAGTATTTAGTAGCAGAATTATTTGATTTTTGGGGAATTGGAGTATATCCATTTTGGAATAATCAAGGATTACATCTTGATATAAGAACGGATAAAATTACAAGATGGGTAAGAAATGATAAAAATGTATATACTTCTCTTAACTCAGCAGCATTTAAAATCTAAAGGTGATTAACTTGGCAGAAACAGTTTTAACATTAAACGAATTTAGCGTTAAAATCTATAAAGAAGATGAAGAGGGTAATAAGACTATCCCTGAGTTAGAAAGTCTTAAATTCTGCCAAAATCTGGCTTTAAATGAGCAAATAGAGATAATAGAGGAGTTAGATAATGATTCTACTATAACCGGTGATAATTCATATACCTTGTCTTTTGAAATATATGATTATTTAACTAAAGACCGGTATAATGCTATTAAGAATAAAGATAATACTTATTGGATAGAGATAATATCTGAAAACGATAATACAGGGGAGGTGGGAACACATACTTTAAAAAGATGTAAGCCGTCTGGGACATGGACAATGACCGGACAGGATAATTCTATTGTACGAGTGCAATGTGAATACATCACTCGATACAAAGGATGAGAGAAAGAAAACAATGAGTTGGTTAAAATCAATTCGTTAATTTAAAACCTAAATAGTAGGAGGAAGGATAAAATGAAAAAGGAAAATGATACATTACTATCTGATTTAACAAGGAAATTAGAAAAGTTGCCATTGGAAAAATTGGCATTATTAGAGGTTGCTCTTGAAGAAATAAACGAACCAAAAGTAAGAGAAATTAAAAGTTTTGATGAGTGGGCTTCTCCTGGGATAAAACAAACGGTAATAAAAGGAACTACAGGAGACCTTTTGACTTTTAAATGGCAACCATTAACCGTAGAAGATAAGATTGCGATTGACAAATTATGTGAGCCACCAATACCTACAAGTATAAATCCCACATGGAAATCTTTACCTACCGACCCAATTACAGGGAAAATCCGACCAGGGATGGAAATCCCAGATTATAATAATTCTGATTATATTCGATATGTAACTTTGGACCTTAGATTAGAAGAAAAGAAAATGTTACTCATCATTGCTTGTTGTCTTAGTAAAGTTATAGATATTCCAGGTGGAACATTAGAAGAAAAGGCTAATTCAATTAAAAAGAAATGTCTTAATGAAATTGACCTTTTATATAGGGATATTAATAAACAAACCAAATTAGATATAAACCAAGTAAATTTTATTTAGACCACTTCTTACCTGATTTTTTACGAGGGTGGGGAAGGAAGCGGTCTAAAGATGAACCACCCGATATGATGGTTAGTGTTGAATATAGTGAGTATGAAACCGCTCAAGATTGGCAAATTACACCTGATATATTCTATGCTAAACCTAAATATATTCAAGAGAAAATGATGGCATTTACAAGAGCAAAACGAACCATTGAATCTTTTGTGTCAGATTTTTACGAGGCAAAAAGAGAAAAAGAATCGCAGACACAAACCAAAACGCATTAATTGAGATTAAAGAGGTGTTAAATGCAACTGTTGAAACAATCTGAGATAAATCAGATAAAAAATGATTTTACCAAATTGCTTAATTCGCCAGAGGCAAGTAATATTCTTTTAATTTGGGATACTGGGCATACAGGAGTATGGAATGAAACTTATGAGAATTATGAGAATGATACTATTACTATTAGCACTTTATTAACACGAGCAATTTGTCCAACTATTCGCAAGACAGATTTAGAGAAATTATCAGAAGGGCAAATGAAAATAGAAATTAGGGCATTTGCCATTGACCCTAAAATTAACATAGAAAAAGAGAATATAAAAATTCAGTTTGGCACAATTTATAATCCTAATGGTGAGATATGGTATCCTATTGTCCCCCGTCCTTCTTTTGTTAATGATATGGAGACAAGAATTGGGGATGAATATATCTATCGAGTAATTGTGGCAAAAAAGGAGAAGTAAGATGAAAATTTTATTTATAGGCAAATTTGATTCGTATCCGTGGGGTGAGATACCAACGGAATTTTTTGTGGCAGATTCACTCCAGAAAAAAGGGTGTAAGGTAATTTGTTTAGATGTGGATAAATTAATTAATGGTAAACCAATAGAACAGAATATTAAAAATGATGTTGATATAGTTTTGTTTGCAAGCGGGATATTACAATTACCATTAGAACATTTTAAATCAATTTTAGGTAAGATTAAAGCCGTTAAAGTTCTTTATACTAATGATTGGATATTTCTAAATAAAGAAAGGGAACAGATTTACTTAGAGAGATTATCTTATTTTGATTTGTTAATAACCTCTGATTCTGTTGATTATAAAGAATATGGGATAAAGCAAGTTAGAATTCCAATGGCGTGTTTGCCTTCATATAAGTTTGAACCAGCACCTTCGGAAAAGTTAGTTTTCATAGGGGCTGTTCATTATTCAAAAGAACGAAGGGAATTTTTAGATAAGATAAGAGGTTGTTTCGGCAAATTAGATGTGTATGGGTATTGCGGAAATAAGAATCCTATCTATGGGCAAGAATTAGAGAAAACTATTCAGAGATATAAAATTGTATTAGGGCATAATCATATCAATAACAGTGAAAGTTACTGGTCAAGTAGAAATTATATTATCCCTGGTTATGGAGGTTTTTTAATTACTCCTTATGTTGAAGGGTTAGAAAAGGAATTTGAGGACAAAAAACATATAGTTTGGTATAACAGTTTTGAGGAATGTGTTGATTTGATTAGATACTATTTAGAGCATGATGAGGAAAGGGAAAAGATAAGAAAACAAGGCTATGAGTATGTGCAAAAAGTGCACATCTGGGATATAAGAATAAAAGAGTTTGTAAAATTCTTCAAGGAGGTAAATAAAAATGCTGGAGTTGTTAGAGGATAATATTAACACATCAGATTATTGGAACAACTGCTATGAAAGAAATAATAGTAAAGGTAATAATGCTGAAAGGAATGCTTTTTGGCTAAAATGGATACCTACACACTCAGAGATTACATTATTGGAGATTGGTTATGGTTCTGATGGTGGGATGATAACTACATTAAAGGATGTTAGACCGAATATTAAAATGACTGCTCTTGACTTTTCATCAGCATTGATAGAAAGAGATATGAAATTATATCCACATATTGATTTTCTCTGTGTAGATATAATGAGTTATATACCAGAGCATAAATTTGATATTGTTCTTTGTCAACATGTATTAGAGCATTTTGATAACCCTCAAGACTTCATTAGTAAGATTAGTAGGTCTATGGTAGCCGATAGTGGACTTTTTCTTTTATCCTTACCACATTGGGGTAGTTTTAGAAGCCCTCAGCATGTAAAGGCTTTTACTCCTGTGGATATTTTGAATTTGACAAGTGAGGATTTTTATTTACTTAATGTTAGTATTATTGATTGTGAAGGAGAAGGGCAGGAGATGAGATTTGTGCTGGGGAAAAAACATCATGCTTTTCGTTTCCGTGCGGGGACATATAATGGACAATAATTTAGGTATATTAAGTTATAAAAATAATTCTGGTATTGGTAATATAGCCCATAATTTTGAGCAATATTTAGGAGTAGAACACTTTTTTGTAGTTAAATTTCCTGATAAGCCGTTAAGAACAGATTGGTTGAATGGAACTGAATATATTGGGACACAACCATTATATCAGACTTCAAATGAAGAAATTAGGGATTGGTTTAGACAGAGCAAGATAGATAAATTATTGATAATAGAGACCCCATTTAATTGGAAGTTATTTGATATAGCTCAAGAATTTGGAATAGAAGTATTTGCTTTAGTTCACTGGGAGTGTTTTGATCCACGAAAACAGTGGCACAAGGCAAAAGGATTGATTTCTAATACGAAGTATGGGGTAGAGTTTATTAAGGGATTAGGTTTCGAGAACATTCAGTATATTCCTTATCCAGTTGATGTAGAGTGTTTAAAGTTTAGGCAAAAGTTTAGGGTTGAAAAGTTTTTATATGTTTATGGTTATGGTGGAGTATGGGATAGGAAAAATTTAGGTGCTGTTATAGAAATTCAGAAGCGATTGCATTTTCCTTTAGTAATTAAGACACAAGTTCCTTTAAATGTTGTAGAAGGTAATGGTATAGAAGTTAGACAAGGGGATATTGGTTTGTATCAAGATTTGTATATTGAAGGGGATATTTTACTATATCCTACGAAGTTTGAAGGGTTAGGTTTAGTGATATTAGAGGCAATGGCTTGTGGGTTGCCGGTTATTACAACTGACGCACCACCTATGAATGAATATATTAAAGAGCAGGGATTATTAGTATTTGTTAAAGAACAAATATCTTGTAGAATTTATACTGAATTTCAAGGGAATTTAATAGATAGTAATGATTTTGAGGATAAGATAAAAAAGATATGGGATAGTGATATTTCGGAATTATCATATTTAATGAGGCAGAGGATAGAAAAAGAGTTTAGTTGGGAAGCAATAGGGGCAAGATACAAAAAGATTTTTGGATTAGCGAGGGCTTAAAGATGATAAAAACCAACTTATCTAAAATCACTCAACGAATGGTTAATCTCAAAAACAATATTGAGCAAGGCAATCAAAGTTTCTTTAGGACAAACAAGAAAGACATAGAAATAACTGCTCAAATGATAGTTAAGCAAGTAGTTTATGATGTCTATAATCCCAAAATATATATCCGGACTTATAAATTAATAAAAAGTGTAACCGTGCAATTACTTGAAGAAGGTGGGATAAGTATATTCATTAATCCAGAGGGATTATCACCAATGCTGGGGAGTCGGTTTCATAGTAGTGGACATATTTATCCTATTTATGTAATGAAAGGTGAATGGATATGGGAGCCTGTTTCTGATATAGGAAAAGCACCAAGAGATTTTTTACGCACTCAGGCAGGGTGGACTATTACATTTAAGAAAGTAATACCCCCTAAATATTATCGAGAGGTAATGAATAAAGCAATCAAAGAAAGAGGAGTATCAGGCTAATGGCAACAAACTATGACCCAGTAGATTATCATAGAACCGTTGAGGGAATCATTAAAGAATTTATTGAGGCTCAAATAAGCAGTGAAGTTACTAAAGTTATTGTTTCAGAACAAGATATTAGTGATTTACTACCACTTGTAAAGCCTATAATTCGGATATTTGAAGTTGGTCCTGCAAGTGTTTTAGCGTCAGGGATGGGTAATGTTGTTAGTCAAACACCTAATGGGAAGGCTATTATTGGCAAGAGGAAGATATTAAATTATAATATTTTTATAGGTATTGATGGCAGGTTAGATGAGAAAAAGCCTAAAGAAAGTGCCGTTAAAAGGATTTCAGGATTATTAGAAATGGCATTTGATAAATATGGCGGGACGATACATCAAACAAAGGGATTTGGGTCGCCACGCTATCTTTCTCTTTCTCCTGGTGTATTATTGCCTACTGGTGAAAATTGGTATGATATGTTACATGTTTTAACTTTAGAGTGCATAACCTATTTTGAACAAGGTTGAGGATTAATACTATGGCAGATTTTACTGATAAAATTTCATTAGATATAAAACCTACAATAGATTTAGACCCTTTACAACAAGTAATAACTAAGTTGAATGATGTTCAAACAGCTATTAACAAAACTATTGCTTCTGGTAATAATCTTGTTAATACTTTTAAAGGGCTTACTATACCAGGGATAACTATCCCTACTGTTACTACCCCTACTACACCTACCGTAGGAATACCTTCTACAAATATTTCTCCTACAGATATAAATGCAACTACTAATGCTATTAGACAACAGACTCTTGCATTTCAACAACAATCAGAAGCAATGGGGAATAGTGCCAAACAAATAGTGCAACAAACATTTAGTTATAATAAAGAAGGGGATGCAATAAAAGACATTACAAGAACATTACAAGATGCAACGGGAACAGAAAAAGTATATCAAGAGATGAATTTAGCTAAAGGAGATACATATTTTAAGAATGTTAGAGCGATAAAAGGTTATAATGACCAAATAGCTATTACTGCTGGTGTATCTGAACGAGAGCTGGGAATATATGATAAATGGCAATCTAATATGATGTCTCGGAAGGCCACGCAGGAGGAGATGACTGGATTAATACAGCAACATGGAGCTATTGCCACGAGTGTATCTGAACGAGAATTAGCAATACAAAAGAATTGGCAACAAAAGCAAGGAGTAATGTTTAAAGACAATGCACAATTAATGAATTCCTTCTCAACGGCACAACAAAAAGCAGCAATATTAGCTCAGAGGATGGGGGGGACAGTTGAAGGATTAACTTTTAGTCAGGGCAAATGGAATGCTCAATTAAATATTGGGAGCACCATGTTAGGTAAATTTGATGTAGATACAGGTAGAGTAGTTGGTAAATTAAAACAGATGGAAACTGGATTTTTAGGGTCTGGCCAATCACTCCGAGATATTATAGAAAAATTTGGTGTTTGGACTATTGCATCAGGAATGGTTTTTGGAGTAATAGGCATATTAAAAGATTTAACAGAAACTATAAAAGAAGTAGATTATGCAATGGGAGGATTAACAAAGGTATATCGTGGGCAAATGCAAGACATACCTGCTTTAAAAAAAGATTTGGTTGAGTTATCCATTGCTTATGGTTCATCTACTACGGCAACAATAGACGCTGCTACGAGATGGGCAAAATTAGGTTATGAACATAATGATATAGTTAAATTAACAACTGTATCATTATTAGCTCAAAATGTGGCTGAATTAACCGCTGCACAATCAACAGATTATTTATCTGCGGCATTAATGAGTTTTAAAATGAATGCCTCCGGGACAATAACTATTTTAGACGAATGGAATAGATTATCTAATACGAATGTAGTTACTACTCGTGATTTAGCGGAGGCGGTTACTCGTGCTGGTGTTGTATATCGTATGGCAGGAGCGGACATAGAACAACTTAATGCTTATACAACAGCAATTACTGCTTCTACAAAGGAACACGGAGAAGTAACAGGGAGGGCTTTAAGAACAATTGGCACTTTTGCTTACCGGCAAGAAACCGTTAATAAAATATACGAATTGACAGGGGTTAGGATTAAAGAAGTAAATGCTCAAACTGGAAAATATACTGGTGGATTAATGCAAATTGATGAGATATTAGCGAGATTAGCCTCAAAATGGATAAGTCTGAGTGATGCCGAGAAAGAAGAATTATCGGTAGCAATGGCTGGGACGAATCAAAAGACACGATTTGTTGCTTTAATGGAGAATTTTAATCTTGCATTAGAATCGGAAATATCACAATATAAAGCAGCAGGCTCTGCCGCCCAGGAAAATGAAATTAGAATGAGTTCGTTAGCCAATCAAATGGAACAATTAAGGGCAACGATTGAGAAATTATATGTGCAAACAGGGGATGCAGGATTATTGGGATTGTTAAAAATTTTAGTTATAACTCTTAAAAATTTTGCTACTGGTATATCTTCAACAACAGGATTAATAGCTGCTCTGGCTATTGTTGCTTTACTTTTAAAAGATAGATTAATTGCTTTATCCGCTGCAACGATAACTTGGTCTGGTGCATTAACTTTACTTGAGAAACATCCTGTTATAATAGCAATTACTGCTTTAGGTATAGCCTTACAATTTATCGGAGAACATATTATAAAATTAAAAGAACAGACTGAAGAATATACGGATAGTCTTGGTAGAATGAGCACAGAGTTAGACCTAAAACAAAAGTCAATAAAAGCAGAATCTGAACAATTAGAAATATTAAGCGTTAAATATTCTAATATGAGTGAGAAGATAAAAGAGTCTATAACAGATGGGAAAATAAGCAATGAATCAAAAGGGAAAAATATTACAATAAGTAAAGAATTAGCAAAAGCAATAGGGTTAGAAACATATCAGTATGATGAATATGGTATGATATTGGGCTTAACGCAATCTAAACTTGAAGAACTTGCGAAAGTAAAACAAAGGGAATATGAGGATTCATTGAAAATAGCCAGAGCTAAGGCAGTGCAAGATGCTAAAGATTTGAATGATAAAATTAGATTACATACCATAGAAGTAGAGATGATAAAAGAGAGACATAAATTATATAGAGAACTTACTATGTTTATTTTCCCTGCGGATATGTTAAATGCAATATTAGGGACAAATCAAGATAGAGCAAAAGAGAAATTAGATGCGACACAAAAAGCTCTTACATCAATTCTGCAATCAATAAAAGATTATGATGTAGAACTTGGATTGACAACAAAAGATTTAGAGGGGCAAGGGGAATTGTTAGAAGACAATACCAAATTGCAGGAAATGCAAGAAGCTGAGGCATACCGTCATAAAACAGCATTAGCGGAAATTAATGCTGAATTAAGAATACGCAATAATCTTTTGCAAACAGGGGTGCAAATAGAGGATAGTGAAATTAAACGGTTAGTTGAATTTGCTGTAATAGAAGAACAAATCAAACTTAAAACAGAGCAAATGAATAAAGCTAAAGGGAATCAAACAAAATACAATCAATTAAGTGTAGATTTGTTAAGATTGACCCATGAACGGACTGAGCGATTAAAAAGGTTAGAAGTAGAGCGATTAGAGAATGTCCAAAAGCATTCTTCAGTTCTTACAGAAATGAATCGTAAGTTTGATGAGCAGATAAAAGCGATTAATGAATCAGCAAGATATTCTATGATGCAGGCAAAAGGATTTGATGAAACGGTTGTATCTCAACAACGATTAGTTGACTTAACGAAAGAACAAATTGAGACACAAAAAATGCTTAATATAGCACAGGAAAAAACAGCAAGTATTGCTAAAGAAATAAATAAGGTAGGTATTAGTAAAACCGACCAGGTTAAAAAACAAGGGGAAATTGTCAAGAGTCAAAAGGAAGAAGAAAGACTAAATGCAATACTTATTAAAAGCAAAATAGATATTAAACAATTAACAACTGATATTGCTAATAAAAATCAAGAAATAGTAACTACCCAGCGTAAGCAAACAGATGAGTTGAGTCGTTCTAATATGGAACGAATAAAATTAGGGCAAATAGAGAATCAAGGGTTAATTGAATCGGCACGAATTACTGAAGAAATAAGACTTTATGAAGGGCAGAGGGAACAAGGGATAAATGATATTATTTCAAGTCTTGGTTCAATTAATGCAGGCCATAAAGAATGGTCGTCAGGATTAGAATTTGTTAATGGACAAATAGAGATAACTAAAGAACAGATGGCTACTCTTACTGATAAAGAAAAAGAACAACTCCAATCAGCAAAGGATATAAATATTGTATTAAAGGAACAAAACAGTAAGGTGCAAGAATTATCAGCATCTCACATAATAGCTTTTAATAAAGAAAAAGTGGCAGGGGATAACGCTCTTCGATTAGCAGATGAAAAGTGGCATGTCCAACTATTGACACTTCAAGGGGCGTCTGATGAAGAAATTGTCAATAAGAAAATATCTTTAATTCAAGAGGATATTAACAAAGGAATAATCGAAGCAAACGAAGGGTTGGCACAACAACTTGAATTAAGGCAGGATTTCTTGTATAGTCAAGAGCAGTCGTTGAAAGATATAGAACGAGAGCACCAGTTAAATATGATTGATTTAACTTCTTTGAATGAAACAGAGGCAATCAAGAAAAAAATATTTGCTCTTGAACAGGGGATAATAACAAGTAAAAATAAACAGATAGAAATTACAGGGTTGAATAATCAATTATTAGTTATCCAATTAAAAAGGGTGCAGGATATAGGTAATGCCTTTACATCTACAATTTCAAGTGGGATTGAGCAGATATTCCAGAATATGACAAACTGGGGTAAAGAAATTCAAGATGCTAAAGATAAAATTACCGATTATCGTAACGAGATACAGCAATTACAAACTGAAGATGCACAAGGCAATGCTCAACGGATTGCGTGGATACAAGATGAAATTAAACAATTAGAGCAAGAATCGAAGGTTGGTTATAAATTACTTCAAGAAATGGCTAATTTAGCTGTAAGTGTTGGGGCTGTAATCCGTAAAGAAGTTATTGAATCGTGGGTTAAGTCTGAGTCTATACAAAAGATGGTAAGGGCATTAGCGGGAGTTACAGCAGATGTAACAAAACCTACCGAAAAAACAACAGAAGAAATAGGACAAGAGGTAAAAGATGAATTTGAAAAAACTGTTGCCTCACAACAAATAGGGTTTAATATAGGTAATTCAGCAAGTCTTGAAATGTTAAGACAGGCTACTAATATTGGAAGTATTATCGGACAATCTGCAAGTGGTTCTATGATTTCTCCATCAAGATTAGGTGAGTTGCCAATATTAGAGGGTGAATTACCAGAAACACCAATTTCTACACCACTATCAGAAATGCCGAATTTTGAGTGGCAATCTGATTGGGAAGAACAATCATTAGGTATATTCGATAATATGGCAGATAAAACGAATAAACAGATGGCATTATTACAACAAGGTATAACCGGTGCATTAATGGGTATGCAAGGGACTACAGTAAAAGAACAGGGCTTGAGTGCAATAGGAGGGGGGATAGGTGGAATATTGGGTGGTATGATAGGGGGGCCGTGGGGTGGAATATTATCTATGGTAGGCGGAACATTAGGGGCTTTCTTTGGTAAAGAGAAAGAAGAGCCACAGAAAGTAGAAGTAATTAACCTACCTACTCCAGATTATCAGGCTATTTATGGTAGGGAAGAAAGAACTACCGTCAATCATTATTCTACTGTTGAATTAAAATTATGGGATGTATCGGATTTAACACCTGCAAGAATTAACAAATTGAACGAAATGATTAAGAAAGAAAATGCCGAAGTAAATAAACGGTATCCTGGGTAAAAAAGGAGAATTTGTATGAAGAAGAAATGGAAGTTAGGGACTAAAGACAGTTTCAAGAAAGACATTAATGGTAAAATAACATCAGAAATTAATATTACTGATTATGCTTTATTATCAGAAGGGACTATTCCTGATTCTTCTATGTCTATGTTAGAATATTGGGATACTATTACATCACCTACTACGAATACAATTAATGCTATATTTATGTTATCTGATACTAAAGGGTGGGCGGTAGGTGATAATGGTACTATTCTTAAATATGATAATGGGCAATGGATATTAGAAAATTCTCCTACCTCTAACAAATTACGCAGTATTTACATGTTATCAGAAACTTCAGGTTGGGCAGTTGGAGATTATGGGGATGATGGACAAAATATTTGGAGATATGATAATGGGATATGGCAAGCATTCCCCTCACCAGATGTTATAAATAAATATGGTATATTTATGGTCTCAGAAACTGACGGTTGGATAGTAGGAACTGGAGGGCATATTTATAAATATAATGGTGGGTCTTGGAATATATTTACATCTCCTATAACAGCATATCTTAATTCTGTATTTATGGTTTCTGGTGGGACTGATGGTTGGATAGTAGGGGCTGGGACAATCCTCAGATGGGATAATATACAATCACAATGGATACCACAAAATGTTCCTTATGCGGCAAAGGGGAAAGCATTATATTCAGTTTATATGGTATCGGCAAATTATGGTTGGATAGTAGGTCAAGCGAAGGATGCGTATGATGGAGGTATTTTTAAGTGGGATGGGACTACTTGGTTTGAATCTAATAATCCATTGCAATTGATAGCGTATTATTATTCCGTATATGCGAAATCTGAAAATGAGGCATGGGCAGTTGATAGAAATGGGGCGATTGTTAAATGGGATGGAGTTCAATGGAGAGTTAGTCCTTCAAGTTATCAAATAGGGCTTACAGATTCGTTAAAAGCAATTTCTATGTCATCTTCTTCAAAAGGATTTATAGTTGGCTCAGGAGGAAAAATTGCAAAGCCAGTAAAAGGTAATTGGATAAACAATCATAAAGATTTATTACACGAGGAATATTTTGATGTTAATTCAGATTGGCAACAGGGGACAAGTTCTGATTTATGGAACGCATATCAAGATTTAATCATTTCAAGAAGTAAATGGTATGGATATTCTTCTGCTTATGTTATAAATGGGATAGCAATGTATTCTGCAACATTGGGATTTTTAGTAGGTAACCAGGGACTGATATTAAAATGGGATGGAACAAATTTAATACCACAGTCAGCCATTACTACTGAAAATTTATTTGATGTTTGTTTCTTTTCAGAATCACTTGCTTTTGCAGTTGGGACAACAGGGAAAATATTAAAATGGAGCAACAATGCTTGGTCAATCGTTATTCCAATTACTACAAATACTCTTAATTGTATTTGTGCAACATCTCCTACGGATGGATGGATTGGTGGACAAAGTACTTTGATTAAGGGGAGTAATATGGGGACGCCTGCCGAAACTTGGGCAATTCAAACCTTTCCATTATCAGGAGGAAGCACAATTACTTCAATAACTTCTCTTTCTACTATTGAGGTATGGGCAACTGGTGGATGGGGAATGATTATAAAATGGAATGGTAGCCAATGGGTAATGATAAAACCCGCATTTTTCTTTGGGACTTTTTTAGGATTTGCAATTCGAGTTAAAAATACGGCAAATGGAATAAGGGGATGGCTAACAGGGTTATCGTATGGTAGTCCTGGAGTTATTGTTCAATTTGACGGTATTGATTGGTTTCCAGTTTATTCTCCTTCTAATCATTTAAATGCCATTTGTATAGATACTTCTACTGATATGGCTGATAAAATAGTGGGGAATAATGGAACAATATTAAAATATAATAAACAACAAGCAGCATGGGAAATTGATACTACTTCACCTACCACTCAATCGTTATGGGATATAACTTATATTGATACCATAGATGAATATTGGGCGGTAGGGCAATTGGTTATTCTACGAACAGGTTATGTGCCAACAGGAAATTGGCAATATACACTTGATTGTTCTGATAATTTAATTGCCTATGATAAAATCAATTATACCGTTACTTTAAATGGGCAATCTGTTACTTGCAATGTTCAATCTTCCCCAGACCAAAATATATGGTCAGCAGTAGAAACTATTGTGTCTGATAATATACCACAAACAACACCATTGCAAAGATATTTGAGGGTAATTTTAACCCTTTCTACATCTGATTATTTAATATCACCGGTAGTAAATGATTTAAGAATTAAATGGAAACATCCTGAGGATGTTACTCTTAATTTAGGACAGAGCAGACAAACAGATTTAATTAAATTATACTCTGAAAATTTAAAATCTTTTAAATTGTTGTCAAGCATAGATGGTAATATATGGACAGAAGTTAGAGCAGTTACCAATAATATTTATAGTTACAAATCGTTTGATTTTACTGCATTTAATTGTAATTACTTAAAGTTAATTATTACGGCTTTGCAAAATGACATTGATTATGCTCAAGTATCAGGATTAGAAATTTATGATACTGAATCTAATCCTAATGTTCAACCATTAGAACACAATCCTCAATCACAAGAAGAAACTATTCCATCTGGAGAAATTGTAACAACTATATCAGGGTTGCCACGAAAGATAATGTCCACTATCCCATCTAAAGTTATTAGTATTAGTGGTGCTAAAATAGGAGAAACAACAAAGGAATTTTTAGAAAAGTTACAAAAGGTAAATAGTAACTTGATATTGGTTATTTCAACTTTATATGGTGAGGAGAAAATATATGAAGTTATCCCTGGAAGTTTAAAAGTTACCAGACGGAAAACAATACCTTTTGAAGAAGAACCCAGTTATTCCTACCAATATGAATTCCAATTAGTTAAACAATGGAGTTAAAAAGATGATAACAGAGACAGACCGAACATTAAAACCAATTGCTGAATACAATATGACTGAAGGGAATATAACCTTTGGGGTAAGGATTAAATTAAGACAGCGAATATCTCAATGGGATGTATCGTTAACTGCTTTATCTCAACAGGAGGCATATCTGGCCCCCTATGCCTATGATGGTAATAAGTTCACTTCTTCCTGGCGGTCGTTAAATATATCCAATGCACAAGGCAATTTTATCACTCCTGAGTGGTTGCAGATTGATACCCATACTTCACCTATCATTAATCAGATAAAGGTCTATAAACATAATCTAAAGACCTTTAAAGTCCAAACAAGCAATAATGGTATTGATTGGCAAGATTTTCAAAGTAAAGCCGATAATACCCGCACAGAAAATCTCTTTACCTTTACGGACACTTCTTTTAGATATTACCGTTTTTTGATAAATTCCATTCAATCTGCTTCGACAAGTGCAATGATTACAGAAATTATTTTATATCGTATTATAGAAATCAGTAAGGACAATCTTGAGGAAGATGACTCTACGGCATTAAATATTCGCAGAGAAAAAGAGAGTGATTCAGGGCTTATTTCTCTATCAGAATTTGATTTGACTTTGGACAATTCACAAGGTAATTATTCGTGGATAAACCAGGCAATCAGAGGGGCAAATACTGAGATTACGATTGAAGTTAGTTACCGTAAGTGGGATGGAATAGGCGACCCTACATTAGACTTATCTTGGGCTAAAGAATATTATCCTTTAATACAAGGATATTTAAACAATTTTACTTTAAATGCCAATAATCAAACGGTTAATATTCGTGGTAGGGATGTAGCGGATAAATTTAATGTTATCAACTGGACATCTCCTATGTATGATAATTTAACGGCATTAGAGTTAATTAAGATTTTAGCCAATAATCCTACTCAATTACCATCAGGATTTGATTATGATGATGCTCGACCTGACATTGAGATAAAACCAGAAGCAAAACAATTGGTTAGTTCTATGTTTTTGGATAATGTAGGGACAGGGAAGGCAGGAGTTGTATGGGAAGGATTTACATTCGATTATTCACCTTATTATTATACTGCACCCCTAAATGAATTTAATGTTGACCCCGAAGATAATCGAATATGGTTTATAAGTCAACCTACCGTTTTTAAAATAACACAACAAGGTCAATTTGAAACAATTAAAACAATTACACTCTTTCATCTAAACGGATATATGATAGCACCTAATGGAGTAATATATGATTATAATAATAGAAATTTATGGTATTTGACTAATGCAGATGCTCACAGTGATACAAACAATTATATAATAACTGTAAAATTAAATATAGATACATGGACATATACCACTTATCCGAGACATAAATATATTAATTATGCGGGTTCAGGAATATATGATGGGACTTATATTTGGGAAAGTTATTCAAGAAGAGATACCCCTGTGCCGGATATACTCCGAATCAATAAAGTATCTCCTGATAATTATTCTATTGTTGGGAATGTAGATATTGACAATACATCTTATCAATATTTTCATGAAGGGGGCTTTATTATAGGGACAGTGGGAAAAGATAAAGAGTGGTTAGTTCTTTCTGGAACAGACTCTGCCAATAAGGATAAATTATTATTTTATAATAAAAATACCCAAGTAATTAAACAATTAATATTTACACAAAATATGAGTAATTCTTCAACAAGTATTATAGGAGGTTTAATATTTCGAGATGCTATATGGATAATTGGTTATAATCGCACTACTGACTTTATGTATTTGAATAAATGTGCTCAACTTCAATTTAATCTTTCTCAATCTAATATTCAATCCATAGACAATCCACCTAATAATATTACGGCAAATTTCGAGAGACCAATAATCCTGGTGGATAATATTGAGAAAGATAATACTGGCACTGTTACTAATGGTGTTTTAACTACTGATGATTTACAATTGAATTACGAAACAGGGGAGTTACACTTTTTCCTACCACCTGATAATGAGACGAAGATTACCGCTAAATATGATTATCTGTTTAGTATCCCTTTTGCTTTTTTTGAGGATAAGGTTATATTTGAGGCAATGCAAGAGGTAGCTGAAACAAAAGAATATGTTATATCAGTATCCGAGGGGACTTTTAACATGACTGATGAGGATGATAATGAGGCTAAATTATTATTCAGAGATAACCTAAATGAAAGAGATATAGTTTTAAAGAATTATCTGGATAGTAATAAATATCAAATTAAAGACGCCAATGATATTCCTATTACATATTTGATTGAGGGATTAGAGACGGTAACATCATATAATCCTGATAAAGATACCTGTGTGCCTAATACTTATACTAAAGGGATAGATTATGAGATAGATTATGTTACAGGGCAGATATGGTGGCTTACAGGATCAGCAATTCAGGATAATGAGGTTATAACCATTATCTTTTATTGTGAGCCTACCTATGAGTTTTCTTATGATTCTAATATGACTTCATTGAATATGTCCTGGGGCAGAGATAAGATAATCAATAAAGTAACGGTAGAAGGAGAGCGTAGATTTCCTTCTGATTCGCCTTTAATCACAACAGCTATTTATGCCGTTACCACAGACGATAAACTAATAGATACTAAATTTGAGAATGTAAAGCAATTACAGACAATTTCTACTAAAGACGCTCAAGTATGGAAAGGTTATTTAGAGGCATGGACGGCAAATGCTATTGATAGAGACCTTGAGGTAGAATTTGACAATAAATTTATAGGCATAAAATCTACCTTTGATGGCACAGGGGGATTCCCTGATAAGAGAATTAGGGTTAGGGTTACCCCTGTCGATATTCAATCAGAAACAGGTAATCAGGTAGGTATTGGGATGCAGGTTAATTGGGAAGGGCAAGAGAATAAAGAGGTAATAGAATCTTTTGGGACTACTCAAACTAAATTAGATGTTCTTTCTTTGAAAGTTGACCACAGAGGCTTACAGATAGAAGTAGATAATCAAAGCACTCAAATTTATTTCTTAAAGATAGAAATACAAGCCTATCCTGTTTGTTTAGTAGAAAAACCTATTGCTACCCATATTGATTATATTTCTACCGATAAATATGGGATACGGACTAAAGATGTGCAAAACAGTTTTTTAACTGATGCCACAGCCTCAAAGTGGTTAGCCAGACATATTATCAAGCTCAACAGTGTAGAGTTACCCCAAACCTCTATCACAGTATTAGGCAGTGCATTCTTACAATTAGGGGATATAGTCAAGGTGCGGGAGATTAATTCAGGGACTGATGGCTATTTTGAGGTTATAAGCCTTAATCATACCTTTGGTAAGGATAACTTTTTGACTGATTGTGATTTAAGATTGATTAAGTGGATTGCTTTTGTTTAATAATTTTGTCTTTAGTCCAATCATGATCTATCGTTTCGGAGAAATATAACAATACCCTTTCTCGGATACGCTTCTTGCAGTTTTTACAATAGCCTCTTCTTTCTAAAGTTTCTTCTGCTGTTACTTTATAATCTCCATCCCATTCCATATCAGGATTACCACAGGTATGATAATTAGAATTTGGACCTTCATAAATCATCTTTTGGTCATCTCCTTTCAACAATAATCTCTATGTGCCATAGAAAAATTTTAAACCTTATCATTATAACCATTAATTCCTTTTTCATCTTGCCAGATTTTAAATTCACTTTTTGGAAGAGGCTTAATCAATTTCCCGACTAACCGCAAACACATTAATCGAAATTCCTTTAAAACTGCTCTGTTAAATTCACTATCAAATTTATCCATTACTTTTTCTCCTTTTTCAATCTATCAATTTAAGCTCTTGGCAATTTTTAACAATTTCTTCTATTTTCCCGTGTATTCCCCAAACGATAATAATTTTGTTCATCCTATCTCTAACAAACAAATTATCACCGTCCTCCTCTACCCGATAGCCGTTTCCCTCTAATGTAGTTTTCAATTTTTGTATAGTCATTTTATCTCACCACCTTTTCTTTCTAATGGATGAGCCTGCATATACGCATTTGTTATCCTTGCAGAAGTCAGGTGCGTATATATTTGAGTAGTGTTAATATTAGCATGACCTAACAATTCTTGCACTACTCTTATATCTGCTCCATTATCTAACAGATGAGTTGCAAAAGTATGTCTCATTGTATGGGGACTAATCTTTTTTGTCAATCCTACCTTTTTGGCATACTCTTTGATTAACTGCCATATCCTTACTACTGATAAATCTATTAATTTAACAGTAAAATTAATCTTTTTGTTACCTATGTAGGTTTTTATTAAATCTATTGTCCGTGTAGGTATGGGGATAAATCGTTCTTTGTTACCTTTACCTAATACTTTAACCTGTTGATTAGTAAAATCTATATCGGATAGTTTTATATTGACTAATTCCGATACTCTTAATCCTTCTGAGTAGAGCAATTCTAAAATTAGTCTATCTCTTGCTTTATCAGGGGCATTGATAAGTGTTATTGTTTCACTTTCAGTGAGGAAAGTAGGCAACATCTTACGCTTGCTAAAAGTTGTATTTATCATTCTTGTCGGATTTTTCTTTATATCATGCACTCTTTCCAGATACTGATAATAACTTTTGAGGGTAGCCAGTTTTTGTGCCTTTGTTTGTGAAGCATTATTTTCCTGTAAGCCTAAAAACTCAAGAATAATTGCGGGAGTAACTTGAGTATCTGTTACCTTTTTTTTATCAAGAAATTCCTTGAATTTAACAATGTTATGCTTATAGGCTATGATAGTGTTATTACTTCTTTCTAACACCTCCAGATATTGGATATATTCTTTAATTTTCATTT
>ERZ1292629.1695-Hain-H43-01um-R1-1695-length-20667-cov-34_pt1 | contig 20667 bp, 19 predicted proteins | sample MGYA00564399_ERZ1292629 | MGnify/ENA primary metagenome ERZ1292629 (study PRJEB36523, sample SAMEA6512636) | groundwater metagenome | collected 2019-01-08 | study: AquaDiva: Metagenomics assemblies of 32 groundwater samples | reverse complement strand
GTGTTTCTGCATATTTTTATCCTATGCAGAGTTGCACTTCAAAGTCGAATTTTCGTAAAAATTAACTATAATTTCACAATTTCATAAGGAAGGAATTCAGTCATGAAGACGCTATCTCTTGTGGTAGTAGGCATGCTTGTTTTGTCCGTCTCTGTGTTATCTGCACGCGGGGTGGTGGATGAACAACAAAATGCGCGTGACATAAGATTTATGCTCGCCGGAACCATTCTGAAAAACGAAGCGGAGTCCACGCTCACAGCAAAAGCGGAGTATGCTTCGCAGTATTTCACATCGATGGTTCCAAGACGCGGTATCGCAATTGGGAAACCATCGTTTGTGGAACTCGAAAATCGTGTGAACGATTTTCTTGAGACGAAAGAAAGTTACAATGAACGCTTGGGTTTATACGGACTTTACACAACCACGGAAATTGACTCTGATTTGGTTCGTATTGTTCGCGTTTATTTTCGTAACGAAAAATTTTTTTACGGAGATGATTATAGAGAAACGATCCGAAAAAAAATTTCTGAAAAAACAGGCTCCAATGTTTTTATCAAAAATGGTTTTTCAAGGCACATTTTCCCAACCCTGGCTTATCTTGTTTTTTCTTTTCTCCTCTCCCTTTTATTTTTTCTGATTGGTGATAGTATAAAAAATGATTTAGGCAGAAAACTGATCAGCTTTGGTTTGCCTGCGTGCATAGTGAGTGCTTTCTTGATCTTTTATTTCTTTGCAGGATAATTTCCTATTCCTCCTGTTCCCACACCCCGATATTTATCGGGGTGTTTTTTTATTTGCACATTCACTGGTTTTTTTCTACTATTAAATGGAAATACTTATGCGCCAATCACAGTTATTTTTGCGGACCGCGCGGGAAGCGCCAAAAGATGAAGAAGCGGTGAACGCTCAACTTCTTTCGCGCGCTAATTTTATCTATAAACTTATGGCGGGGGTGTACGCACTTTTGCCATTAGGGTATCGTGTAAGAGAAAAAGTGATGGGGATCATCCGGGAAGAGATGAATGCGCTCGGGTCCCACGAAATGTTGATGCCCGCGCTTCATCCGCGCGCGGTCTGGGACGTGACGGGACGTTGGGAGGGACTCTCAAAAATCATGTATCAGTTCAAGGATTCCTTCGGGAAGGAACTGGGACTCGGACCCACCCACGAAGAGGTCATTGCGCAGATTGCCACACGCGTTATCACTTCGTATAACGATCTGCCGCTTTCCATCTACCAGATACAGACGAAATTCCGAAACGAGCCACGCGCGAAGTCCGGCCTTCTACGCGGCAGAGAGTTTACCATGAAGGATTTGTACAGTTTTCACACGGATGAGGCATCACTTGACGAATTTTATGAACGCGCAAAAGCGGCTTATGCGCGCGTATTTGAGCGCTGCGGGCTGAAGGCGTATGTAACGCAGGCATCCGGCGGAGACTTTTCAAAGCAGTATTCGCACGAGTTTATGGTGGTGTCGGAGGCGGGAGAGGACGAAACGGTGCTTTGCGAGGCGTGCGGGTGGGCGCAAAACGCCGAAATTTCAGAGTTGAAGAAAGGCGACCCGTGCCCCGCATGTAAGTCCGCGCTCGACAAGAAATTTACGATCGAAGTAGGGAATATTTTTCGGCTGGGAACGCGGTTTTCGGAGCCGAATAAGCTGTTCTATAAAAACGCGGCAGGTGCATTGAAGCCCGTTGTGATGGGATCCTACGGCATCGGCATTGAACGCCTGATAGGAACGGCAGTGGAAGTTTATCATGACGAGAAGGGGATGCTCTGGCCCGAAAGTATTGCACCCGCGCGCGTGCACCTATTATGTGTGGGAGAGCAGACGGAGAAATTGAAAAAATTTGCGGATCGGGTTTATAATACGCTCACGAAAGAAACAATCGAAGTTCTCTATGACGACCGGGAAGGCGTCCGGGCGGGAGAGAAATTTGCGGACGCGGATTTAATCGGTATTCCATGGCGTATGGTAGTGAGCGAGAAAACGCTCGACGGAGAAAAAGTGGAGGTGAAGCGGAGAGGGGAAGGAACAGCGCGCCTTATTGATCTCCATGATTTTTTGAAAGCACACGCGTTAAAATAAAAAAACTATGATTTTCAGAAAAAATTTCGGCATTGACCTCGGAACGGACTCCACGCAAATTTATCTCAAAGGAACGGGAATTGTGGTCAGCGAACCCTCTATTGTAGCGTTCAATAATCGCACGAACCGCATTGTGGCGGTCGGGACGGAGGCAAAACGGATGCTGTCGCGCACCCCCGCGCATGTCACAGCGCTCCGCCCCATCGCGAACGGCGTGATTGCCGATTTCGATATGGTAAAGGAGATGCTCGGCAATTTTTTGAAAAGCGACAAAATGCCGTGGTCATGGACGACGCAGGCGGTGGTGAGTGTCCCCACTAGTTTGACGGAAGTGGAGAGGAAATCAGTAGAGGATTTGATGCACGAACTCGGGTCATCGCCCGTGTATATTGTAGAACAGCCCTTGGCGGCCGCATTCGGAAGTCATCTCGAGATTAAACAGCCGACCGCTTATTTAATCGTGGATATCGGAGCGGGCACCACGGACGCCGCGATTGTTTCCCTGGACGGCATCGTGATATCAAAACGCCTTAAGATCGCGGGAGATTATCTGAATCACGAAATTATCAAAGGAGTTCGGGAAGAGTTAAAAATTCACATCGGGGAACCGACGGCAGAGGAAATTAAAATAGCGGTGGGGTCGGCGATTGCGACCGGTGAGAAACTTGAGATCACGGTGCGCGGGCGCGATGTGGGGACGGGGCTGCCACGCGAAATCGCGATTAAGGATTCGCAGGTTAGATTTTGGATCGTCAAACCTCTGAAGGCGATGATCGAAGTGATCAAAGACTTGATTGAAAGCACTCCGCCGGAGCTTGTGGGGGATATCTATAAAAATGGCATTTATCTTTGCGGAGGCGGGAGTTTGTTGCGCGGCATTGATCAGCTGATGGAAAAAGAGATCGGCGTGCAGGTACGGATGGTAGAGGAGCCGCTCACGTGTGTGGCGCGCGGCACGGGGCTTATCTGTGAACACCTCGAGGACTACCGGCATCTTTTAAACAACTTCGCGAGTTTTAAACTCGGGTCGTAAAAAGACTATTTCCGATCAAATATGAAATCACTGCGCATGATTTCGGGCAGTGTCGCCCTAGCGTTGGCGATTCTGGGATTGTTGGTGTATCGCACCTCATTTGTGCGTGTCTTGGGTACGGTAGGGGATTTTTTTCGCCGCGCAACCGACTCGTCGTTTTCTTATGCGGAATTGAAGCGTTTGAAGATCGAAAACAAGAGTCTTTTGATGGAAGTTTTAAAATCGCGGAAAGCGTTGCCCTTTATTGCCGCTAGTCGGTTCCTTGAAGGAAGCGTCTATTCGCGTTATCCGTCGAATGAACGCAGTTTGGTGGTGATCGATCGGGGCGCGCAGGACGGTGTAGTGGTAGGCATGCCGGTGTTCGCGGATGTGGAAGGCAATTTACTTTTCGGAAAAATCTCTTCTGTTCGGGATTCCCAGAGTGAAGTCCGGACGCTCTCGGATGCGACGTGGAAATCGAGTGTGGAAATTGGCGACAAAAAAATCAAAGCGCTGTTTGTGGGCGGGAACTTTCCCCATCTCGAACTTGCCCCGAAGGAGGGCGAGTGGAAGGAAGGGGATGCGGTGAGGAATGTGAGCCCCGATTTCCCGCTCGGCGTTCTATTGGGAACGGTCGGAAAAGTCAAAGAAGAGGCGAATGCGATCTGGAAACAGGCGACGGTTGTTCTTTCGGTTGCACCATCCGATGTTACGCGCCTCTATATGCTTACCCGTTTCCCTTAACGTATGATGCACGAGACGCCCAAACTTTTGCTTTTCACTCTCCTGTTTCTTATATTCATTTTTTTCCAAACCGGAGGATTTTTTAGAGCGGGGGGCATTGAACCTAATTTTATTTTGGTTTTCGCAATTTTTGCGGCATTTCTGGCGTTCCCAATGAAATTTTTTATCGCGCTTTTAGCATTACAGGTTTTACTTGCGTGGGCAGGAATGCCATTCTGGTTTTTTAGTTTTTTGCCGCTCGTCGGTGTTTCTTTAGTCATGCGCATTTTGCGTTTTCGGCTCACGGGGAATTTATTCATTGATTTTATGCTTGCGGTCGCCTTCATAACTCTGTTGCGATATGTTGTATTCGCCTACCCGTTTCTTTCCTGGGGATCCTGGATGCTTGTCGGTGGAGAGGTGGCGTTGAATCTTCTTTTCGGCGGGCTTTTGTGGGTCGTACTGCGTCATTTTCTTATTCGTCATGCCCAAACCAAACCTTAATATCGAAGAGATACTCGGGGATTACACAAAAGAAGAAGATCTTTTGGAGGTTCCCCTTCGCGACCGCGTTTTTTCCGCATTTTTTGTCGTAGCAGGTGTGATAACGCTTGTGGTCGCGTTGCAGATCGGAAATTTAGGGATCGTACAGCACGGATGGTACGAAAAGCGCGCGCTCACGAATATGAGCGACGTGAAAATAACACCCAGTCCACGCGGCGTGATTGAAGATCGCTTCGGGAAACCGCTCGTTAAAAACGAGTCTTCGGTCAATATCTTTTTGGCGGCACGGCGCCTTCCGCACGACAGTGGCGAGCGTTCCCGTATCATTTCCGAAACAAGCAGATTGCTTGGATTGAATGAAACGGATGTGTTTTTGTCGCTTGAAACCACTGACTGGAATATCCGCGATCGGATATTGCTTGCAAGCGATGTCACGCAGGATGCGCTGGTCGCGCTTTCGGAAGCATCGTTTCCTGGCATTGAAATCGAGCCAGCATTTCGTCGCGCGCATGTTACTCCGCTTGCGTTTGCTCATGTGTTGGGGTATGCGGGGTTGGTGAGCGAGAAAGATCTTCGCGACGATTCTTCTCTGGTCCCCGACGACGTAATCGGACGCGACGGTCTTGAAGCATTTTATGATTCCCTTTTGCGCGGTAAAAACGGCCGGGATGTTGCGTATACCAGCGCGCGCGGGGAGGTTAAAGAAGAGCGCGTGACGGAATCTCCACAATCCGGCGCGACGCTTAAAACTTTCATCGATAAGGACTTCCAGGAATATTTTTACGAACGGCTTACGGAAGGGCTGAAAAGTCTCGGGCGCACCACGGGCACAGGGATTGCTTTGAATCCGCAAAACGGTGAGGTACTCGCGCTTTTTGGAATCCCAAGTTTTAAACCGGAAAAAATAAAAGACTATTTATCGATGCCCACCGAGCCGCTTTTTAACCGGGCGATCTCCGGCTTGTATAATCCCGGGTCTACCATAAAGCCGCTTGTTGGGATCGCGGCATTAACCGAGGGCGTGATCGGCGCCACCAAGCAGATTTATTCTGCGGGATATATTGATCTTCCAAACCCGTACCATCCGGAGACTCCCACCCGTTTTGTAGATTGGAAACCGCACGGATGGGTGGACATGCGTTCCGCAATTGCGCGATCTTCAAACGTCTATTTTTATGAAGTCGGGGGAGGATTTGAGGAGCAGAAAGGACTCGGTATATCGCGGCTCAATGCGTGGTGGAATAAATTCGGCATAGGAGAAAAAACCGGAATTGATTTGATCGGAGAAGAGAGTGGATTTTTGCCGACGCCGGAATGGAAAGAGAAAAAAACGGGAGAGCCGTGGCGGTTGGGGGATACCTATCATGTGAGTATCGGACAGGGCGATGTTACGATTACACCCATAGAACTTTTGAACTATATTGCGGCAGTGGCGAACGGCGGTATTTTGTATAAACCGCGCGTTATGGAATCCGTGAATGACATCGAAGGAAAAGAGTTAGAGCGCAGCAATCCTATTGTGTTGAAGGATTTAAGCGGGGAGATCAAGAATTTCATCGGCGAGATACAGCGGGGCATGCAGGATGGCGTTGAAAAACCGTATGGCACATCCTACCTCTTGCACGGCCTCCCATTCAGTGTCGCAGCGAAAACGGGCACCGCACAGGTGTATCTAAATGAGCGTACGAATGCGTTCTTTGTCGGATACGCGCCTGCCGTAAATCCCAAAATCGCGATTTTGGTTCTCATTGAAAATTCCCGCGAAGGGAGCCACAATACCATACCGGTGGCACGAGACGTTCTCCTATGGTATTATGAAAATCGATTAAAAGGAGCGCGATAAACAAAATAATTTAACTATGGACACCACCTACATTTCCCAAGAAGGATACGATGAGCTCATAAAGGAATTAAATAACCTAAGAGGTACGGGTCGAAAGGGTATCGCGGAACGCTTGAAACACGCCAAAGAGCTAGGCGATCTTTCGGAGAATTCCGAATATCAGGAGGCGCGCGAAGATCAGACGCGTCTTGAGCAGCGCATCAGTCAGATGGAGGAAGCGGTTCGACAGACTGTGCTGATCAAAAAAACAACGGGTTCCGCTACTGTACGGATCGGTTCGCAGATCAAGGTAAAAAAGAACGGGGACATAATTCATCTTTCGATCGTTGGTTCCCACGAAACCGATCCCATCAAGGGGCGCATTTCGAATGAGTCGCCGCTTGCGCGCTCTCTTTTGGGAAAAAAAGTAGGAGATGAAGTAGAAGTCAAAGCGCCGAAAGGATCTATCACCTACAAGATCATTGAGATTGAGTAACGCGCTTTCATGTTAGAAGATATCATTGCGGAGCGCAGACATAAATTAGAACGGTATCGGAAAACGGCGAATCCCTATCCGGCAACGGTTGCGCGGAGTTTTTCGCTTCAGGAAGTAAAAAAGAACTTCGCGCTGCTTTCCAAAAAGAAAAAGTCCATAACAGTGGTGGGGCGTATTCGTGCGTGGCGGGACCAGGGGAAAATCGTTTTTTCCGACATTGAAGATGGCACGGGAACGGTTCAGCTGGTCATCGACCGTGAACGCGTAAAAAATATGGAGTTCATCAAAGCGACGTTCGATAGCGGAGATTTTATTGAGGCAAAAGGGACTCCATATGTTACGAAGCGCGGCGAAAAAAGTCTTCTGGTTTCTTCCGTTCGTCTCATCGCAAAAAGTTTGCGGCCAGTACCGCAGAGTTGGTATGGATTGGAAGATGTAGAAACACGCCTGCGCCGTCGTTATCTGGATCTTTTAGTACATTCGGCAGCGCGCGAATTATTTGTAAAGAAAAATCTTTTTTGGAAAACTCTGCGAGGCATTCTGGAAGCAGAACAGTTTCTTGAAGTTGAGACACCGGTTCTGGAGGCAATTCCAGGGGGCGCAGAAGCGGAACCTTTTGTGACTCATCATAACGCGCTGGATACGGATTATTACCTGCGCATTTCACTCGAATTACCGCTCAAAAAACTGTTGGTTGGGGGATATGAGAAGGTTTTTGAGATCGGTCGCATTTTCAGAAACGAGGGTATCGACCGCGAACACTTGCAGGATTACACGCAGATGGAATGTTATTGGGCTTACGCCGATTATGAAGACATGATGCGATTGGTGGAAAAAATGTATAAAGCGGTCATTAAAAAAACATTTGGACGTCTCGAGACGACGTACATGGGAGACACGATCAAGTGGGGGAAAAAATGGCCGAAAGTGGATTATTACGCTGTTTTCAAGAAAGAAACGGGCATCGATTTGGAGAAAACCATTTTGGTTGCGGATCTCTACCAATCCGCAAAAAAGTTGGGATTAAAGCCGGAAGTGGGTCTGGGACGGGGAAAACTCATCGATTTTATTTACAAAAAATTTGTACGGCCGAAACTGATTACCCCGTGTTTTCTCATAAACCCTCCCGCGGATGTAGAACCGCTTGCAAAACGGATAGAGAAAAACCCCAATCGTGTGGAGCGCTTCCAAGTGCTTGCGGCGGGAACGGAGTTGGGGAAGGGTTTTTCTGAATTGAATGATCCATTGGATCAGCGGGCACGTTTTGAAGAACAAATGAAGTTGCGCGCGGCGGGAGACAAGGAAGCACAGATGCTCGATGAAGATTTTCTGGAAGCGCTGGAATACGGAATGCCGCCGGCGGCGGGGTTCGGTATGTCTGAGCGTCTTTTCGCGGTCTTGGCCGATAAGCCCGTGCGGGAAGCGGTATTTTTTCCGCTTATGAAAGACGAAAAATAATTTTATGCTTGATATTAACGCATTGCGCAAAAATCCGGAAGAAGCGAAAGTAGGACTTAAGAAAAAAAATGTCGATGTAAAACTTGTCGATAAGTTTTTGCGTCTGGATGAAGAATGGCGCGGGAAGACAACGGTAATCGATCAGCTAAAAGGCGAACAAAATACGCTTTCCAAAGAACTTTCCACGACCAAAAGTGAAGATGTGGTCAGTAAAGCGCAGCTTCTCAAAAAGCGCATCGCCGATATTTCCGTGGAGCGCGACGAACTCGAAAAAAAACGCGACGAAATACTTTCGCGTCTCCCGAATGTTCCGTTCGCGCATGTTCCGATTGCGCCGGATGCGTCAGGGAACAACGTGTTGCGGGAAGTAGGGGAAAAACCGGCATTTGATTTTGAGCCAAAAGATTATATGACGCTCGCGGAAACGCTTGGACTCATAGATGTAAAAAAAGCCGCGGAAATTTCCGGAAGCCGCTTCGGGTATCTTTTCCGGGAAGCCGCGCTCATGGAGTTCGGACTTCTGCGGCTCGCGTTTGATACCGTATTGGAACATGGTTTTATTCCGGCGATTCCGCCCGTCATGATTCGCCCCGGTGTGTATGAAGGGATGGGGCGTCTTGCCGCCGACCAAAAAGAGGAACGCTACTATTTCGAAAAAGATGATCTGTATCTTGTGGGAAGCGCGGAGCACACTCTGGGACCACTTCATATGAACGAGATTTTTGAAGAGAAAGACCTGCCGCGCCGCTATGTCGGGTTTTCCACCTGTTTTCGGCGCGAGGCAGGAACGTACGGAAAAGACACGAAAGGGATTTTACGCGTGCATCAGTTCGATAAGGTAGAGATGTTTTCATTCGCGCATCCGGAGCATTCCGAGAAAGAACACCAGTTTTTGCTTTCCATGCAGGAGAAATTAATGCAGAAGCTTGAACTGCCTTATCGCGTGGTAGAAATCTGCACGGGTGATATGGGCTGGACCGATGCACGACAGTTTGACGTGGAAACATGGATGCCGGGGCAAAAGGAATACCGCGAGACGCATTCCTGCTCCAACACCACCGATTTTCAGTCGCGGGGGATGAATATAAAATATCGCACCAAAGAGAAAAAGAAAGAGCTGATTCATATGCTGAATGCTACTGCGTTTGCGATCGGACGCACGCTAATTGCAATCATCGAGAACTATCAGACGAAAGAGGGGACCATATGTGTTCCGAAGGCTCTTCGGGACTATGTCGGAAAAAACGAGATAAAAAAATAATATAAAACCCCGTCTGCCAGCTAGCGGACGGGGTTTTTGGTGTATAATCAGATTAATCATGAGAGAAAAAGCAAAGCGTTTTTTTGGAAGCATCGTCTGGATTGTGGTTGTCGGGGCGTTGTGTTATGCGGGGTATGTGGCGTACAGCAGATGGCTTGATACCCCGTTTTTTAGGACAAAAGTCACAGAGGTGAAAGATGCCGTGATGCAAAAAGCGGGACAATTTTTAGGGCTCGTTACGGAAAAAGCCCAAAAAACCGTCACTGACGCGGTCAAAAAAAGCACCGGGGACGTGATTATTTCCGCGGGTGACACCATCCGCTCTTACGGAACCAACCTTACGGGCGGAACCCCGATTCGGAATCTTCCGGCGACATCCACCCCGTTTGCGATGGTTCCTCAATCATCGGCGGCTCCTCAATTGTCATTTGCCGCACTGATTGTGAAAGTAAAAACTTCGCTTTCATTCGAAATTCTTTCGAGTCCTTCCTACTCCATCGATTGGGGTGACGGAAAAAAAGAAAAAGGATCTTCGGTGGCCGCGAAGCCAGTCGTGGTAAGCCATTTTTGGGAAAAACCCGGTTCCTATACGATTACGACGGTTGTACAGCAAAAAGAAAAAATGATCGAAGACATGTTTATGGTAAAAGTCGAATAACGGCATGACGCATATTATCCCCGAGTCCACGTATCGCGCGACGCTTGCGGCGAAACACACGCATGCGCGGCGACGTACTTTTTGGATGGTGTGGGCATGTGCATCTGGTGTGGTTTTATTACTCGCAGGATTTTTCTGGGCGCTTTTTTACAGCTCATTTTTTAAAGTGACAGCGGTGGAGATTGTCGGCACGGGAAAACTCTCCCGTGAAGCGGTCTATCAAACGCTCGCATCGTCGCTCCAGACATCTGGATTTCTAGGTGCACTTGGACCCGACAATATCTTCTTTTGGGAACTGGGGCAAAAATATCCGGATACGAAAATAAGTATGCCGGTTCTTGCGAGCGCGGATATCAGCGTTGATCTATTTGCCCGACGCGTGAACATAACGGTGAACGAGCGCAAAGTATTCGGCGTGTGGTGCGTCAAAGAAGGAAAGGAATGTTTTAGTTTTGATGAAGGAGGAGTCGTTTTTGCGCCGGCTCCGAATACATTCGGGACTCTTCTTTTAAAGATCCAGAGTGAAGATGAACGCGCTCCCGTTCTGGGTGAGTCCGTGTTTCGAATTCCCGAATGGTTGTCACGGATTACCGAAACGCTTCAATCGCTGAATCATGCGGGTACCCCCGTTTCCGTTGTGCGGGTGAAAGAACTAAGTTTGCGTGAATGGGAGGCCGTTTTGCCTTCCGGCGCGGCACTCTATTTTAATTTTGACTTTGTGCCGATTGAGCTTACATCCGTGCTTAAGGATTTTATAGCTCGCATAAAAATTGAGGGGCTTACGTATATTGATTTTCGGGTCCCGGGGAGAATGTATTATAAATAAATGAAACTCCACGGCCGTAAGGCCGTGGAGTTTCATTTATAACTTATAGATAAAAATTGATGTTCCCGCGCGATAGTCCGGTGGCGGAACCTGGCCAATTCCTTTTGCGGACGGACGAAGCTCCGTAAGCCACGTGTATTCATCTTCCGGATTTCGAACCACGGTTCCATGAAGTGTCCCTAGGGCACTCTCAAGCGTTCCAACAGAAACCGCGAGCCACTCAATTCCTTTTTCTTTTGGATTCCCGAGCGCCGAGGACCAGCTTTCCGCGACATCACTTCCCAGATAATATGCAGGATTTCCTCCGCCGAAATAATCCACGGCGATTTTTGATATACGGTTAGCTTTTACGAATTCCTGAAGCCGTTTCATGTCCTGTCCCCAGTCGTAATTGGAGTCGGTTACGTATCGATAACCGTTCCATGTTCCTCCGCCGATTTCGTTAAAATAGGAGAGAAAGTAAGGATAAGCGAGGAATGCTTCCGCGGCATACCAAACCAAAAGCGCGGAAAGGAAGACCGTTTTTATTATTCTGCCCGTTTTTTGCACGGACGGCGCATTCCACCATTGCTTCAGTCCGGTTGTGAGAAGGATATAAATCAGGGGAATCGTGGGAAGAACGTGCCGGACGCCGATGTTTAAGGGGCTTCGCATGCTATAGACCCAATAAATAATAATAAAGACCCACATTCCGAATTCATGAAAATGCGTGCCAAGATAATCCAAAAATCGTTTCCCGAAAGGCAGTTTTTCTGTTGTGCCGTTTTTCCGGATCATTCCGATGCCGGCGAAGAGTGCGGAAAAAAGAAGCAAAAGCGAAGGAAGGGGTTCTTTGATCAAAAATACGACCGGAAAATAGTACCACCACCCAAAGTTCGAGACATCTCCAAAAAAGTATCCCGTGTTTCCGCCCGCGGATCGTTGGAGCACCATGAAAAACCCAAGCAGATAATCGCCGAAGGGGCGCAGAATGGAATTCTTTGCAAACGCGATCACGATGGTCGCGATAATTTTAGGATTGTACATTGCCAAGATATTTTCTGTGTCGGCAATTTGTTTCGCAGCCGGATAATTTGTTACAAGAATTGCGTAAGCAACATACACAAGCGCATACCCGATCGCGAAAATGAGAATAAGACCTGCAATAAGACGCCATGCCTTTTTTGAAATTCGTATCCCGTCGGTTATCGCCTCCGGGTTATATTTGCGGCGGCGCCACTTGGCAAAAAGAAACACCGCAAGGAGAATGAAGAAGAAGGGGACGAGCAGAACCAGCGAAAATTTTGAAAGCTGCGCGATGCCGAAACCGATTCCAGCGGCGGCAAGCTTTCCTTTGGAAGGAGCCAACATCCAGCGGAGAAATAAATAGGTTGAAAGAAGAAGCCCGAATGTGGCGGCGATATCAGTTGTCACAAAATGGCCATGTTCCAAAACGGTTGGAGAAAGCGCGAAAAGTCCCGCTGGTAGAAGCGCCCACCAGCGTCCTAGAAGTTCCGCTCCCCAGATGTAAATTAAAATGATAGTGAGGAGCGTCAAAAAGATCGCGCCCAGCCGGGCTTGTTGTAGGATGTCGTCGGCATTATTCCCCGAAAAATACAGAAACGCGTCCCCGGCGTTCCATTGTCCATTTACGTCACTGGTCCAGCTTTTGTCCGCGGTCGGGAAACGGGGGTTCAGGGGGATAAGGGAAATGCCCGCGAGCACTTTCAGTAGAGGCGGATGTTCGGGGTTCAGGCGGTAGTCCAAATAACGTGCGTAACCATATCCGGCGGGGATATGCGCCTTCTCGTCCATAATGGCGGATTCGCCTAGCGAAGAACCGCGCATTAAAATAGCGGAGATGATCACTAGAATACCAAGAAAAAGATATGCAATGCGTGGGCGAGCGGTCATACGAAAAATGCCGTGTATGGTAGTATTATAACAAGAGAATGAAAAAAGACCTAAAAAAAGGTTTCACAATGATAGAATTCGTGGTGTTTGTGGCAATTTTTGCCGTCACCGCCATCTTTATGGTGAGTATTTTGACGACTGTTACGCGCACGCAATTGCGGCAGTCATCGGTAAACGAAGTGAACGGACAGATTGCGTTTGTTTCGAATACGATCCAACGTTTGGTGCGGGAGTCGAGCCTGATTGCGAATAACGATGGGGTAGCCTCTACCACGCTTGTTCTGCGTCGCTCTTCTTCCGCGCTTGACACCACAAAAATCTTCGTGGATTCCGGAATGACCGCGATTTACCTCCAGGAAATCGATCAAAACGGTGTGACGAGCACCACGGTGCCGCTTACAAGCGACAAAGTGAAAGTCACGAACTTTTCCGCGACAAAATATCAAACGCCGGGCGGAGCGGCAATCGCACAGGTGGATTTTACGCTGGATTACAACACCGTAAACCCGGCGGCACGCATTTCACGGAGTTGGAGAGGAGCAATCACACGCGTTTCCGCTGCTACATTTGATTCCGGGCTCATTCCTACGTCCGATGGAACACTGAATTTGGGTTCCGCCGTCACAAAATGGAACAACGGATATTTTTCGAACGATGTTTCTATCAAAAATGGTAATCTGATTGTAGGAACACCTTTAGTAATTCCACTCCCCACGACCGTGCGCGTTTTTTCAGCAGGTGATGTAGGATTTGCTACTTCTACGAGGGGTATTATTTTATGGACCCCCGATGGAACTAAGTGTTTCCGTATTGGAGTTTCCAATACAGGAGCTCTTACCACTACCACTCTTATTGGACCAGCGTGTCCTCAATAGCGTTTCTACACCGAGGCTATTAGCACTTGACTCATGCGAGTGCTAATACTATATTGGAACTAACCCATGAAAGAGCGGACGGAATACATTTTAGAGACCGCAGTAGAGGACTTTATCCATACTGGGTTTCCTGTCACTTCGGAGATTCTTTACGAGAATCATGTATTTGGCATTAAACCCGCGATGATCCGCTTAGAATTAAGTGCGCTCTCGGATGATGGGTTTCTTTTCCAGCGCCATCCATCCGGCGGAAGATTTCCAACCAACAAAGCGTACCAATTTTTTGTGGAGCGTCTTTTGGGGAGAGAATAGGAAGACACGAAAAATGTCGCCGACCTTATGGATGGTTTTCTATGTGGAGAGAGAAGATCGCTGGTGGAAGAACTCGCGGACTATTTAGGATTATTGAGTGTGGGATATGTTCCGCGCGACAATCAGGTATACGAAAGCGGACTCCGTGTATTGCTGAAAAATATTGAGGCGGATAAAAAAGAGGAGTGGATGGAAGTTGTGAATGATTTCGAAGCACTTCCTGAACGCTTTGAACGGCAAAAAGCATGGTGGGAGAAAGAAACAAGCTGGCCGCGCGTGTATATCGGGGGGAGTCCCATTACCAAAAGCAAACATCTTTCCGTAATCGCGAGTTCCTTAGGGGAAGGGAAAGAACGATTTTTGCTTTTAGCGATCGGTCCCAAGCGTATGGATTACAAAAAATCGTTAAAGCTGATGAAGTCGCTCGCAAAACGCATCGCATCTTAATTTTATGGAAGACGATCAAAAGAAAGAAACAACGGTAAAAAAGAACAAAAGTGAGATACAAAACGAAACGTCGACTGCAGAAGCCGAAAAACTGAAGCAAGAACGCGACGAATATTTAGACGGATGGAAACGGGCAAAGGCGGATCTGATTAATTACAAAAAAGAGGAGACACAGCGCCTTGAGCAGTTCGCAAAATTCTCGAATGAAGCGTTGGTTGCGGAAATGCTGAACGTGCTCGACAGTTTTGATCTCGGGCTTGCTACACTTCCCGAAAGCGATCCCGGACGCAGAGGAATAGAGATGATCAAAGCGCAATGTTTGGAAATTTTAAAACGGTATGGGCTTGAAGTCGTTCAAACGGCCGTAGGGAAGATGTTTGACCCCGCACAAGAGGAAGCAGTAGGAGAAGTGGAGTCTGCCGCGCCTCCGGGTACGGTGGCGGAGGTGGTGGGGAGAGGATACGCCCTCCATGGCAGAATAGTGCGCCCGGCACGGGTAAAAATATCGAAACAACAGTCGAAATAAAAAAATCAACAAACAAATCATATGCCAAAAATTTTAGGAATCGATTTAGGAACAACCAATTCCGCCATGGCGGTCATGGAAGGTGGCGAGCCGCGCGTGCTTGAAAACCAAGAAGGAAATCGTACCACGCCATCGGTCGTCGCGATAAGTAAATCCAATGAACGTCTTGCGGGGCTCCTGGCAAAACGACAGTCGGTGGTGAATCCCAAGAACACCATTTTTTCGATGAAGCGTTTGATCGGGAGAAAGTTTTCCGATCCGGAAGTCGCGCGCGACAAATCGTGGTTGCCGTACGAAATGAAAGAAAGCGCAAGCGGAGGAGTGGAAATCAAGATGGGAGATCGGTGGTATACGCCGGAGGAAATTTCCGCCATGGTTCTTCAGAAACTGAAAGCGGACGCGGAAGCGAAACTGGGAGAAAAAATAGAAGAGGCGGTCATTACCGTGCCCGCTTATTTCGACGACAGCCAGCGCCAGGCGACGAAAAACGCCGGTGAGATTGCCGGATTCAAAGTCAAAAGAATTCTGAACGAACCTACGGCGGCGGCGCTTGCCTACGGCTTGAATCGCCAGAAAAGCGAACGCATCGTCGTTTATGATTTCGGTGGTGGGACATTCGATATCTCGCTTTTGGAGGTGGGTGACAACACCGTGGAGGTGAAAGCAACCGGCGGCGACACTCATCTGGGAGGCGATGATTTTGACAAGCGCATCACGGAGTATCTGGCAGGGGAGTACAAAAAACAGGAAGGGGTGGATATTTCTAAAGATGCCCTGGCCCTCCAGCGCCTCAAAGAAGCGGTGGAACGTGCAAAACACGAGCTTTCGACGGCTGTGGAAACAGAGATCAATCTTCCATATATCACGTCGGACAACGCGGGACCGAAGCATTTTTTGATGAAATTAAGCCGCGCAAAACTGGAAGAGCTCGTGCAGGATCTGATTGATCGCTCGATTAAGCTCATTCAAGAGACGGTCACCGCGCCGGTGCCGAAGGGGGGAGGAATAAAATTGTCCGAAATTGACGAAGTCGTTTTGGTGGGCGGTCAGACTCGTATGCCTGCGATTCAAGAAGCCGTTAAAAAATTGTTTGGGAAAGAACCGCATAAAGGGATCAATCCCGACGAAGTGGTGGCGGTGGGCGCGGCGGTGCAGGCGGGAGTGCTCCAGGGCGACGTAAAAGATATTCTGCTTCTAGATGTTACGCCGCTTACATTGAGCATCGAGACGCTTGGAAGCGTAGCAACGCCCATGATCCAAAAAAATACGACGGTTCCGACCTCCAAAACGCAGGTATTTTCGACGGCCGCAGATAATCAGACATCGGTGGAAATTCATATCGGACAGGGGGAGCGTCCCATGATGGCGGACAATAAAACGCTCGCGCGATTTATTCTGGACGGCATACCGCCTTCGCCGCGCGGCATACCGCAGGTGGAAGTCGTTTTTGATATCGACGCGAACGGAATTTTGACGGTTTCCGCAAAAGATAAAGCAACCGGAAAAGCGCAGTCCGTTAAAATTGAGGCGAGTACGGCGCTTAGCAAAGACGAAATCGAACGGTTGAAGAGGGAAGCGGCGGAACACGCTTCGGAAGATGAAAAGAAACGTGTGCTCATTGAAGCTCGGAATCAGGCGGAAGCGCTTGTATACGCTGCGGAAAAGGCCGTGAAGGATGCGGGAGATAAGCTTCCGGAAGATATAAAAAAGTCCGTGGAAGAAAAAATCGCAGGTGTCAAAGAAGTGAAAGAGAAAGATGACAGCGAAATTATCAAAGCGCGAGTTAGCGAACTTTCCGCAGAGCTTCAAAAAATAGGCGAAACATTGTATAAACAAGGTAATGGACCTGAACGCGCAGATCGGCCCGAGTCCGACCGTCATCAGTGAATCAAGGGAAGCCGAGGCGGACAATAGCCTCTGGAAGCTTCTTATTCTCTTGATATTGGGAGGGCTCATAAATGTTTTAACCACCTATGCGTTTTTGGGATTTTTGGTGCAATCCGATTACGCGTATTTGTGGTATACATTGATTTTGGGGGGATTGTTTCTCGCGCTCGTTATTCTTCATGCGTTTTTTATCAAAAATCGCATGAAGCTTGGGTGGATCTTATTATTGGAATGTGCCGCGCCGGTGGGGTTGCTTGCGGGGGACATACTTAAGAATCCCTCGCTTGTGTTCATCATAGGAACGACGGTTGCGGCGGGGCTCGTGATTGCGGGCGGCATGCGTGGGGCACAGGCGCTTGAGGACACTCTAAAGATTCGTTTCTTCAAGATTGCAAAAGTGGTTACTCCGAAAGTGGCCACAGGGATCGCGCTATTTTTGAGCGCGGTATTTTACATGAACTATTTTGAATTAGGACGTTTAAATGAAGCGACGGCGCAGAAAATACTGAATGAAACACTGAGTGCGTCCACTCCTATTCTGCATATTTGGTTTCCGGATACTTCTTTTGATCAGCCCGTAAAAAATTTTTTGGAATCTTCCGCTGCGTCGCAGCTCGATAAACTTGAGGATACAGCGAATGCGGGGGAATTGACTGCCTCTCTAAAAACAAAAATAATGACGCAGGTTACGGGCCAGCTTCGTACTGCGCTGGAACGTTACACTGGACCACTTACGATGGACGCTCCGCTCAAAAGCGAATTGTACGCGGTTCTAAAACGGCAGGTACAGAAATTTTCAGTCGGGACACAGCTTGCGGTTGGAGCAGGGGTCGCCTTTTTATTCTTCCTAACATTAAAGAGCATGTTTGCGATCGCGTACTGGTTGATATGGTTTGTAGCATTTCTGTTGTTTAAGTTTTTTCTTACGATCAATTTTGCACATATCTCGCTGCAGACGCGTAGCCGCGAATTTATTATTTTAAGTTAACCCATGAAGGATTTTTACGAAATTTTAGGAGTACCGCGAGAGGCTTCGGAAGAAGAAATAAAAAAAGCGTACCGAAAGCTAGCACACCAGCATCATCCAGATAAGCAAGGCGGCAACGAAGCGAAGTTCAAGGAAATCAATGCCGCGTACCAAGTGCTCGGGAATAAAGAAAAGCGCGTTCAGTACGATCGGTTTGGGCACACGTTTGAGGGTGCGGGACCGGCAGGGGCACAGGGGTGGAATCCGTTCGGCGGGCAGGCGGGTGGAGGATTCGAGTGGAATGTGAATATGGGCGGAGCTGACATGGGAGATTTTTCCGATGTATTTGAATCGATTTTTGAACAGTTCGGTGGACGTCCGCGGCGGCAGACGTATACAGGCGGAAACGACATTGAAGTCACGAAAGAACTTTCGCTCGAAGAAGCGTTTCGCGGAGTTCGCGAATCTTTTGATTTAAAAACATATGTGGAATGCAAAACATGTGGCGGAGTTGGGCACGAGAAAAACTCTGCGATGAAGACATGTTCTAAGTGTCAGGGCCGCGGAGAAATCAAAGAGCAGAAAAGAACTTTTTTCGGAAATTTTGCGCAAGTTCGGACCTGTCCGGATTGTCGCGGGCGGGGACAGATCCCGGAAAAAGTTTGTAAGGAGTGTAAGGGATCGGGGCGCAGTATGGGAGTGCGGCACATTCCACTGGACATCGCCGCGGGCATAGAAGACGGACAGATTATCAAGATCAAAGGAATGGGGGAAGCCGGTGAACACGGTTCAGGCGCCGGAGATCTGTATGCGGTGGTGCGCGTGCGGCCTCATGCTGTTTTTGAGCGCAAGCGGACGGATTTATACGTGACGAAAGATCTTACTATGATTGAGGTCATGCTTGAGCGGAAAATCAAAATGAAAGGAATTGGAGGCGAAGAGATCATTTTTGCCGTTCCTCCGGGATTTCCGTTGCGAGATAAACTTAAAATTGCAGGCCACGGCATGCCGCGGTTCGGCGGGTCCGGACGGGGCGATTTGTTTGTTTCCTTCCACATAAAATCTCCGCGTTCACTTTCCCAAAAAGCAAAAAAATCTCTTGAAGAGTTAGAAAAAGAAGCGTGATACTTTCCGGCAGGCGATGATTAACGCTGGAATTTATAACTTACCTCCTTCGTATGGGGGATATTTTTGATCCGCAGAAGAATTTTTTCGATCCTTTCCTTTGGGAGCACGTCGCAGTGTATTGTAATCGTCCCGATCAGGGAGTGTTTATCCAAATGCGTGTTCAGATGCGTAATCGCGACTTTCAGTCCGGGGAAGATCCCGGTGATGTCTTTTAAAAATCCCCGTGCGTCGCGGTACACAATTTTGAACTCCATATGCGGTTCCTCTTCCGCTTCTTCGCGATGTTTCTTGAGGAAAAACGACCGGATATATTTTTTTGCAAATGAGGTTTTTACGAACTGGAGCCACGATTCCGAAGGGAGTTTCCCGCGCTGTGTTAAGATCTCGACTACATCTCCCGAATGAAGCGGATGGCTTAAGGGTACGATCTTCCCGTTAATTTTTGCGCCCACGCAAGCGTTCCCTAGCTGGCTGTGGATGCGGTAAGCAAAATCCACCGGAGTTGCGCCGACGGGGAGGTCAATCACGTCGTTCTGCGGTGTCAGCGCAAAAATACGTTCCTTAAAGAAGTCTATTTTTAAGGATTCCAAAAATTCCTTCCCGTCCGTGAACGTTTTTTGCCAGTTGCGGAGCTGTTCCACCCAGATGAGTTCACGCCGCGACGTGACGCCTTTCCAGTTCAGTGCGTGGTATTTTGAACTTTTGATTTGCTGATAGGCCCAGTGGGCGGCGATTCCAAGTTCCGCTTCTTCGTGCATTTCTTCAGTGCGGATTTGGAATTCCGTGATTTTGTTATCCACGCAAAAAACCGTAGTGTGCAAGCTACGATAGCCATTCGGTTTCGGACGTGCGATATAATCGTCGAATTGTTTGGGAACCGGTTGCCATAGTTTGTGAATGATTCCAAGCGCTGTGTAGCATTCTTCCACGGTATGCACGATGATGCGTAGTGCCACCAGATCGTGAATTTTATCGAGATTCATGTCGTAACGGAGTAGTTTCTTATACAGACTTGCGTAGTGTTTTGCCCGAGCGTCTACGCGGACGGGGCGCACGCCGTTTTCATTCAGCAGTTTTTCAATCACCGGCCGCAGTTTTTCCGCATACGCTACGCGGTCGGCAAAAGAATCTTTCACCGCTTTCATGAGCCATGCGAATTCTTCCGGGTGTACATAGGGGAACGCGAGATCTTCCAACTCTCCGGAGAGGCGCTGCATGCCGAGCCGATAAGCAAGCGGGGAGTAGATTTCACTTGTTTCCCAGGACATTCGAATTTGGCGCGGTTCTGGCAAATGTCGGATGGTTTGCATGTTATGCAAACGATCGGCCAGTTTGATAATCAGAACGCGCAAGTCTTTGCTGAAGGAAAGAATCAGCTTGCGGAGATTTTCAATGTCCCGCTCTTCTTTGGGGTATTGAAGCGAATCCAGTTTGGTAAGTCCGCCCACTAAAAATGCGATCTCGGCACCGAACCGTTTTTCAATTTCTTTGTTAGTGTAATGGGTATCTTCTACGACATCGTGCAGAAGCGCGGCGGCGATCGACGCTTCATCCAGGTGCCAGCCCCGCACGGTTTTTGCGACCGCGATGGAGTGGGTAATATACGGGTCTCCGCTTTCTCGTGTCGCATCCCGATGCGCCTCTTCCGCGAGTGCATATGCTTTCCGCACAACGCTTGTCTCTGAGTAGCTTGAGATCCAATCCGGCATAATGCTGTCATTGTACAGGATTTTTGATGTTTTAGGCACGGACATTTGGCACCCTTCACTCAGAACATCCT
>ERZ1292629.1693-Hain-H43-01um-R1-1693-length-20688-cov-10_pt1 | contig 20688 bp, 27 predicted proteins | sample MGYA00564399_ERZ1292629 | MGnify/ENA primary metagenome ERZ1292629 (study PRJEB36523, sample SAMEA6512636) | groundwater metagenome | collected 2019-01-08 | study: AquaDiva: Metagenomics assemblies of 32 groundwater samples | reverse complement strand
ATTGGAAAAGTTAGATATCCTAATGCCTAAGAAGCTGGGAATTTAGGAATTTATGTTCTGTTCCATGAATAGATAGCGGGTCATGTGTAGGTTGTTTTGTTAAATTGTCATAGAAGATATGCTTAACTGGGGTATATCCACATCCAGTTACAACTATTCTTTTTCCATCTAATTCGTGTGTCTGTGTAATTTGTTCTAATCTTCCAGTCATGAAAAATGGGCAATAGATGAGAATAACTATTTTATACCGACAATTATCGGTATTTGAGGAAAAATGCTATAATCTTATTTTCAGCTTTACTTAAATGCTCTTGGAATGTAGAGTAGGATTTCTTAGATTCCTTAGCTAATAAAGGAATAGTCAACTTTCGAGGGTACTCATAATATCCCTGCTTAAATGCAGTCTTTACGGAGTTAAGTTGACTTTCAGTCATTCGTGGAACTAATTCTAAATTAGATATACTTTTCAACTTTTCTTCTTTAATAGAAAATAGTTCTCCATGATGAAGCTTAATCGCAGAATCAATAAGTTTGTTTAATTCATTTCTATCCAAACATGCTACCTCCCAATGCTCCCATCCATCAGAAGTTAGTTTAATAGGTTTAACTTTAATATATTCTGGATTGTAAAATCTCTTTATTTCTGATTTAGCTTCGAAAGAAATTGGATGTTGTACATGAACAAGAACAAAATCGTGCTGTCGTTCTATATTTTTCACTCGTTTATCCTTTTCTAAATCAACTAAGAATCTTTTATTTAGTTCATCAGTTCCAGATAAAATCATTCCTACAATAACATTAATTTTTTTATTTTTCTCAAATATGGTATATGGGACTGCAAATATCTCTAATTTATACTTCTCACAAAGAGGAGAGTAGATATCTTGGTTATCTTTCAGTTTAAATTTTGCAATCCACATAACCGATTATAATCGATTATTCTATTTAATGGTTTCGCTTCTTGCTCGTTTAAACCCTCAAACATGAAAGATATTTAAACGACTTCTGACTGATATAAGCATGAACAGGGAGGAGATTATATCTTTAGCAAATTTACTTTCTAGTCTGAAAGAAGATGCTGGAAAGCTGGATAGTGCTTTTAGAGAAAATGATGCTGAAAAAGTTAGCATGATAAAAAGAGAAATGTTGAATTTGACTAGCGAGATAGATAAGATACTATGATTCCAGAGATAATAAAAAATCTTGAATTTGAAATGAAAATCCTTAGAGAGATTTCGTTATACAACTCTAAACTAAACTCCCTGAACCCTAAGGAAAAGGATATGATGAATAAGACCCTTGATTCTCTTAGAGAGAGCATGAAATTAGTTAATTCTAGCGTTAAGAACATGATTAAGGAAATTAGTTTAGCTTCGCCTTTGCGACAGGATATTATAAAGAAAGAAAAGTTTGAAGAAGTTTCTATGAATTTAGAAGGAACTAGAGTAAATCTAACTCTTGAAAAAGGAAACAAAAATAAATTTTTAAATGAACTTAGAATAAGTCAAGAAGTTATGCATGGAATTAGAAAAGAGGATTTGATGGATACTCCTTCGCAAGATTTTAGAGCGGCAAGATCATATTTGAAATTAGCTAATGGACTATTCTTACCTACTGCTAAAAAATTTTCTAAGAAAGAATCATTCCAAAAACTTTCTACAAATCTAAAGAAAGCAAATATGAACTTTTTATTGGAAGGATATATCTCTCTAATGTTTTTAGTTGCTAGTGGAGTTTTATTCCTCTCGCTGTGTTTATTTGTCTCTTTGATGTTTTTAGATTTTAATATCTCTGCCCCGTATATCTCTACTTTTGAAGGAAATGTATTTTCTCGGGCATTACAAACTTTTTGGATAGTCCTAGTATTTCCAGTCCTTGCTTTTTTTATTATGTATTGGTATCCTTCTAGTGAAAAAGATAGTCTTCAGAGTAAGATAGATCAAGAATTACCTTTTGCAGTGGTTAATATGAGTGCCATATCGGGAAGCGGAGTTGAACCAACGGTTATATTCAAAATAATTGCTATGGGTAATGAATATCCTGCGTTAAGAAAGGAATTTATTAAATTAATGAATCAGATAAACTTACAAGGATACGATTTAGTTACTGCTTTGAATAATTCTGCTAAAAATTCTCCTAGTAAAAAATTAGCAGAGTTATTTTCAGGGATTGCAGTTACTATAGGTACTGGAGGAGAACTAGGTAATTTCTTTGAAAAAAGAGCGCAGTCATTGGTAACAGAGTATAGGCTGTCTAGAGAGAAGTTTACTAAACTTGCAGAAACTTCTATGGACTTGTATATTACTATCGTAATTGCTGCCCCAATGATACTTTTACTTATATTTGTTTTGCTGGGAATAACCGATTTTGGACCTTCTCTGTCTCCTCAGCTTATGACATTCATATTAATACTTGTTATTGCAGTAATGAATGTTATATTCCTTGCAGTGATGAGACTTAAACAACCAACATACTAAAATGAAAATAAGAAAAATAAATTGGGTAGGATTTGTATTCGGATTGCTACTTATAGTTTCAGCATTTGCATTCTTTTACACAGATGAAGAAAAAAATGCATTTATATTTATGATTGGATTAGGAGCAATAATAATAATTCTCCCATTTGTATTGGAAGTTATATTTCAAGGCAAGAAGGAAGAGGAAATTAGTGAAATGTTTTTAGAATTTTCAAGAAATCTTGCTGAAAGTGTTGCAACGGGAACTCCAATTAGTAGAAGTATAGTTAATATGGGTAAGAAAAATTACGGAGCATTAAGTTCTAATATTTCAAAATTGGCTAATCAAATTGAAATAGGCATTCCATTGGATAGAGCATTGAAAACTTTTGCATATGAAGTAAATAATCCGGTTATAAGTAGAGCAGTCAACTTGATAAGTGAATCTGAAAAATCTGGAGGCGATATAGAAAAAATATTGGATTCTGCTGCAATTGCAATTGCTGAAATAGAAAAATTAAAAGAAGAAAGAAAAGCTGCAATTGCTAGTTTAGTTGTTCAAGGATATATAGTATTTTTTATATTTATTGGAATAATGTTAGTTATGGAATTTAAGATATTACCTTTGGCCATATCTGCGGGAAGTTTTAGTGGAATAAGTACGGGGAATATTCAGGTTTTGGATCAAACTGGAAATGAATTGAATAGGGATGTTTTGGCTAACTTATTTTTGTATCTTCTTATTGCTCAGGGATTATTCACCGGATTGGCTATAGGACAATTGGCAGAGGGCTCGATAAAAAGAGGAATTAAACACTCATTTATACTTGCTGCCTCCGCATTTTTAATAGGAATTGGAGTAAGATTGGTTTTTGGTGGAGTTATTTAGTTATAAGATAAAATATCTCCGAATCAAATTCTTTTACTTCAAAAGAAAATCCTAATCTTGTGCACATTCTTTCAAACCATTCTCTCTGGGGATGATTCATTCGCTTACCTGAAAGTTTTCTACTTGAAAAACTGACGATGATAGTCTTTGAGGGAATTAACTTTAATATTCTTTCAGATAATCCCTTACTTTTCTTTTCTAGGAAGTCAAGAAGCTTAAACATTAGAGTTACGTCGGTTTTGGGTAAATGAGGAAGTTCTGAGGTGATATCTAAGGGGAAAACTGAGCCTTCTATTTTTTTATCTTCAAAATAGGATTCTACAACTTCTATGTCTGAAAGATTTATGTCTGAAGCATAATAGATTATGCCTGGTTTAGCAAATGCCAAGGGATTTAATCCGCATCCCAAATCTAGAATTGACTTAGGATTGAGAGAATAGACTAACTCTATAACTTGAGGGTAAAATAAGAGTCTTTCTTTTGTGGATGAATGGGTGTTCAATAGTTTTTCCCAATTCTTCTTTGCTAGAAGGGATTTTCTTTCTTTGGGATATTGAAATCTTCCCACATAGTCTCTAAGTTCTTCTCTTGCTTTTTTTACAAAGAGCTTTTTATCTTTTGAAGAAAGATTTGAGAGATTTTGTTTAGAGAGAATTTTTGTTAAAACTTTAATAACTAAATCTTTTGAAACCTGACTTAATTCTTTTTTTTCTATTGTTTTGCAATATAATTCTTCTAATAGTAAATCCATAAGGAACTTATATAAATGGAGTTTTATATATGTATTTATGAAAAAGCTAGGGGTAAAAGGAACGAGTCATGTTGAGATGGTGCTTGCAATGCTTATGTTTATAGGAGTAGTGCTGTTTGTTATATTTTTTTTAGTTAAAAATGATACTAAGGTTAAAGTGGAAGATGGTGACTTTGAAAAAATACAAAATTATTTGTTGAGTGAGATATCTGAATTTTATGTTTATAATGCTAGTGGAGATTATGTATCTGTCAATGTTTCTGGACTTACTGGGAACTTTTCTGCAATTGGAGAGGATGGGAATAAATTGAAGTCAGATCTAAGTGGAGTGATGTTTAAAGTTAATAGAACGGGGAATAATGAGATATTAATTGTATACGGGGATGGAATTTGGAACAATGGTAGTTCGGTTTCTGGAACGACTGGAACTTTTATGCAGGGAACGACAAGGAATAAGAAAATACCTTCTCAATTTAAGATTGAAAGAATAAAAAGTGCGTATGACGAATCTAGAAAAGAGATGAATTTGGGTAATTTGAATTTTAGAGTTCAGATTAAAAATGAAAGTGGTGTAATACTTTTTGGAGGAGAGGAAATTCCTTCCGATTTAGAAGTATTTAAGAAAAGTAAGAAAATTGAGTTTGTTTATCTAAATGGCGAAGAGGAATTTGTTAATGAGGAAATATACATATGGTAAATAGAAGAGGATGGTTAAGATTAGTTGAGGCAGTTGTTTCTATTGTAATAGTGTTGACTACGGTGATTGTTGTTATTGTAAATAGTAATATCGGAAAAGAACAATCGGGCTTGTGTTCTACAATTAATCCTTACTTGGAGGAAATAGCTCAGAATCAGACGCAAAGAGAAATGATACTCACGCAAAATGAGTCGAATGTGAATGGAAATCTCACTTTATACCTTAAAGATAAAATAAGCGACCCTGCTTTAGATTATAAAATTAAAGTTTGTAGTCTGGAGGGAGAGTGCCTTTTGAATGAGGGAGGATTGGATAATATTGAGATTTGCGCTGGGGAGAGAGTTATTAGTAATTTTAAGGGACAAACTAGTGATTTGGCTCCGAGAAAAATAAAGCTATTTTTGTTTAGAAGATAGTAAATGATAGAGATAAAAAATAGTTTTATAAAGTTCAGTTTTCTAGGAATGATATGAATAAAGAGATGAAATATTTAGTGTTTATTTTTGCTATTTTTTTTAGTGCTTCAATTGTAATGGCAGCTTGCAGTTCTCCTAGTCAAACTATTGTTACAATGTATAAAAGTAATAATAGTCATCTTGCTATTTTCAATTCTACATTTAATGATAGCAATGCTCAGCAGTTTATTTGTTTTGATCAGATATTTGAATATTCTAATACTGAAAGTAATCCTTGGACTTCTAATGAAATATTGACATTGAGTGGCATTAGAAATGCACATGCCGAAGTTGTTGGCGAATCTAATTATAATGTTCCATTGAATTATAAGGGATTAAGTTGCGATATAGAAACATTGAGTGGTTGTGGGGGTCAATATGAAAGACCAGTTCTTTCTCTGAGTGGAGATACTAATGCACATGGAGCTATTGCAGGATTTGGTTCTTACTCTTCAAACGTTCTCTGTTGTTCTCCCGAATTTACAATTACGGAAGCAAAGTGGAAGAGTGTTGGTGGAAATGAATTAAGCCAGGCATGTGTTGGAAATACTGTTAGGTTACATGTTAAGGGAGAGGGAATTGCAAATAAGGCAAATGTTACAATTAGTCATGAAAATACTGTGAATGGATTGAACAAGAAATCTCTTCCGGTTATCGAGATGGATTTGACTAACGGAGAAGGAAATTTAAACTTTTATTTGAATAATAGTTATAATGAGGGAGATAATAGAAATTTCACATTTAAAGTAGAAGTAATGGATAATGATTTAACTTCTAATGAGTTGCTTGTATTGGGAAGTGCGTGTTCTAGCGATGAGACTTTGAATATAAACATAACCGGAATGGACGATAGAATGGCTTACTTTACTGGAATTCAAAATACTATAAATTATAGCGTAGATCCTACTCAAGATTATGGAATTATTTTCAATTGGAGTATTCCCCAAGATAATTTTAACACTAATGCTGGAAGTTTTAATCGTACATTTAATACTGCTGGACAGAAAACAATAATTCTTGATGCAGTAAATGCCTATGGAGCTAGAGCGCATGAGGAAATAACTATTCTCGCTCTCGGAGGAACGGGAGATGTTCAGGTTATGAGTTATATTGATGAGCCAACAAGAAGAGCGTTGCTAGATGCCCATGGAACGATTACTGTAGTTAATTTTAGTGGAGAAGGAAGTTATGTTCTTGAATCTAAGATGGATTTGAATACTTGCGGGGGAAGTGTAGACTGTATTGCTGGGAACTGTCCAGCTAAAATGAATAATAGTTGCAGTGCATCAGATATTCCAATAACTTTGGGGGGAACTGGAACTTATGAAAATATGAATTATGCCTGGAATAGAAATGAAAACGGAAATGGATTTGTTCTTGGGGGATTAGGGGCAAAAAATGGATTTATGATTTATACTAATAGTATGTATTCTAAAGCAGAACATGATAAACTATTGAAATTGGGTTTAGTATATCAAAGTGCTAGTTCTAATGAATCCAGAGAATTTACCGTTGGAAGATGTATAATGGATAATTGGGGATATATCAAGACAATTAGTAATGGAATTGCAATAAAAGTTAATACTGCTGATTTGTTGAATGTGCCTTCGAGGTTTAAGATAGGAACGTATAATCCTGATGTTTGCAAAGGTGAAGATAAAATAAATGGAACAAGTGATGATTGTTGTCCTAATGGATATTATTGTTCTACGAGTGAAGGGTGTAAATTAATGCCTGCAACTCAGCCTAGAATAACTAGATGTTCTGATTTGATGAGTATAAATGCATGTAATAATTGGTCTTATATGAACTTGTTGGGAACGAGAGTAAGTTCTATAGGTAGTTGTGGAGTTCAATCTCAGGGATGCGAATGGAATGGGACATGTAAGGATGTGATTATTAGTTATAATATAACTACGGCTATAGAAAATGCTAGAAAAATGATTAGTTATACTAACGCAAGCTCATGCGATGCTGCATCAGGATATTGGCAGATGGATAAGGTAACTACTTGCAGTGGAACTTGCCCTCTTGGGGGAGAATGCGGTACTAACGAAACTATTTACGTTAAATGCGGAGTTCCTATGTTTGATGTGCCTTTCTTTGGAGTTTATGAGTTGTTGATTAGCGTATTGGGAATATTTGGTGTTTACTTTATAGCGAGACGAAAATAGGATATATTTTTAAAAGTGTTTTTCCTCTGAAAAAGATGATAAAGAAGGGGATAGTTTTGGTTTTAGTTATAATTTTAATTCAATTTGCAGGAGCAAGTTTAAAATTACATAATGAAAGTATAACTGGTAATTATAATCCTGGACAGAATATCTCTGGGGAGATATCTGTAAATATTAGTGGTGAATCTCTGAATGGAGATTTGACTAGTAATCTGGGGGGGAGAATTAAGCTATTCAAATTGATGCAGGATGCTGGATTAGAATCTGGAGAGGATTATTCTTGTTCTATATACGATTGCGGGAGAAAGTATACTACAACGGGGAGTAATTTGGCTGATCAATTTGTATTGAGTGATAAAAGGGTTATTGGATTTTTAGTGCAAGGAAAAGCAATAAGTATTGAAAATATAGAATTAGGAATTGTAAGTGATGCTGCTCCTTCTTGCAGTGAACAATTGAATTTAGACTTTTTAGATAAAGGAGATAGAATGATATACAATAATAGATATTATTTGGATACTTGTGGAACTAAAGATTATTCTTGTTTCGATGGAGTTGCTAGTGGAGCTGAAGACCCTGTGATAATTCAACCAGGAGATGAATTGTGCGAAAGAGTTACAATGGGAAATTCTCCTGCCTATGTGCTTGGAGCGAGTGTTATGAATAGCACAAAAGGAAAGGGAACTCTCACTATGAGGTTGTATAATAGTGAGATGCAGCATTTAGATGAATGTATTATTCCTACTATTAGTAAGAATGTAGAAGAAACTGGATGTATCGTAGACTATGTGTTTAGGGAGCCTAAAGAGTATTATGCTTGCATTGCTTCTACTGGAGGAGAATATAAGATAAGAGTAGATAGGTCTGGAGAAATTTGTGGAAGTAATAATTTGCAGGAAGGAATTGGGAGTTATGATTATGAGATATTTGCTCAGAAGATGAAATATGATGTGTTTAATGCTACGCTTAAGAAAGAATTTGAGCTAAATTATGAAGATGATTTTAAACAGTATGTGAATGATTTCTTACTTGGAAAATATGGGGCAGGAACAAAGGAGTATACTATTAATTGTACTACGGGTTGTATAATTCCAATTGGAATGAATCCTGGAAATTTAAGTCAGCAGATAAATTTGACAAGTAGAAGAATTTTATATAAGGATGAAGGAAATACTAGAGAATCAAATAAATTGTATGTTCTTAATAGTGAAGAGTCTTTGTTATCTGGAAATAGGGTAAGATTAGATTTATCATATGCACCATTTGGATTACCAAATAGTGGAAAAAATATTAAGTTGATTATTAGTTATAATGGTGTTCCACTATTGAATAAATATCTAAATATTAGCGATGTTTTTGAGTTTAATGTTAATCCTAAATTTGCCTATCCTGGAATTGAAGCAAGGTTTGTTGCGAGTGGAACAATAAACGCAACAAAAATTATCTGGACAATAGAGGGAGTGCAAAGCGAAACTACCCTTCCAGAAAAAAGGCATACTTTTTCAAATACTGGAGAATATTCTATGAATGTGCAGTATTTTATTAGTGATGGACGTTCGATTAATAGAAACTTTACAATCAATGTAGAAAATGTTAGTGATGCATTTAAGATGGTAGTTAATCAGTCTGAAGGTAGATTGAATAATATAAATTATAGACTTAGCTTACTTCCTGAAAACATAAGAAATTATTTGAGTAATAAATTGAATATTAGTAGTAAGGGAGAAATAGTAAATTTGATAAAAGTTAAAGTTAATCAAAATCTAACTAATGATGAATTTATAAGAAATATTAATTTGCTGAATGAATTAAATTTGCCTCTGAATATAACTTATAGCACCGAAGCGAATACTCCGTTGATTATTGGAACGCAGAATTTAGATATTAACTTGATATCTCAGATTTCTAATATTGAATTAACTGCGGAAGAGATAGAGAACAATACTAACTCGATAGTTTATTTTGGAAATAAATATTTTGGGCAGAATAAAGTTTTGTCTAGGACTATTAGAATAGAGCTTCAGGGAGGACAAACAGAAAATGTATTAACTTACTTTAGTATTGATTTGAATAGACAGGAAGGCATAGGAAATAAGACTTATTTGTTAATTAATTACCCTATCGAACAAATAAACTTTTTAGAAGAGTATTCTCCCCAGAAAATTGAATTGGGTGAAGAGAATAGTGCTACTGCAATTGATATTAGCAAAATTAGTAAAGTGGATTTCTTTTTAGAATCAGATTATACTTTTGAACAATTGGGAGTTTATGTTGCTGAAAAGATAGTTGGAAAAGCCACCTATGTTGCTCCTAAATTGCCTCTGAAAAAACTGATATTTTATATTGCTATGTTTATATTTGGATTCTTGGTATTGTATATTATTATCCAAGAATGGTATAAGAAAAGATATCAAAATTATTTATTTAGAAATAATGATGATTTGTATAATCTTTTTTCTTTTATAAATAATTCCAGAATTGGGGGAGTTTATGATGGAAATACTAGAGATAGATTAAGAGGATTTGGATGGAGCGGAGAACAACTTAATTATGCATTTAAAAAGATAGACGGAAAGAAAACTGGAATGTGGGAAATACCAATATTCAAATTCTTTGAACAAAGAAAAATAAGGAGGGAAATTGCAAAAAGACAGGGTTTTGGACAAAACACAAGATTTATTAAAAGACCTGGGATGTAAGAATAGAAAATGGTGTTAAGAATATTAAAAAACTTTTCAAAAAGGATTCTGAATAGTATCTTTGGTAGAAAGGAAAGTGTAAAGATTGGATTTTATGGGCCTCCAAATGCCGGTAAAACTAGCTTAGCCAATAGAATATGCCAAGATTGGACTGGAGAAGAGATAGGAAATGTAAGTAATGTTCCTCATGAAACCAGGCATGTTCAATTTAAAGAGAAAGTAGAAATCAAGCATAAGGGAAAGACTATGACTTTCAAAATTATAGACACTCCAGGGATTGCTACTAAAATAGATTATGAAGAGTTTATTAAATTTGGAGTTAAAAAGGGAGAAGCAAAAAAAAGAGCTAAGGAAGCGACTCAAGGCATTATAGAATCTATTCAATGGTTAGATGATATGGAAGCGGTGGTAATTGTGTTAGATGCTACAGAAAGCCCGTATTCTCAAGTTAATATCACTATTATAGGAAACTTAGTTGCGAGAAAAATTCCCGTATTGATAGTAGCAAATAAAATAGATTTAAAAAAAGCAGATATCAAGAAGATAGAGAGTACATTCCCTGATTACGAGGTTGTGGGAATTTCAGCAAAGGATGGAACTAATATGGAAGAGTTTTATGAAGCTCTTTTCAGATTAGCCAAGAAAGCATAAATATGGGAAAAAATTACAAGGGGTTGAGTTTGCAAGTAATACCTTATTCGGAGATAGAAAGATTAACTATATCTGAAAGAGTGAAGAAAGTTTTAACTTTAATACTTGCTAATAAAATAATTATTATTCAAGGAAGATTGAGAGCTGAAGAAGAAGCGAGACTAATTGAAGATACAATGGCGATGGTGGATCATATTAAAAACTTTAAAGGAATTGAATTGGCCGTGATAGAGCCAGATATGAGGGATAAGGGGTTCATGTTTAAGATGAAACATAGTATTGCTAGGTCATTGGTTGGAGAAAGTAGTGCATTGACTATAATTGGTCCTTGTTCGATAGTTAAGGAAATTAAGAAAGATCCAAAGAAGATGGAAGTTTTGTTGAGTTAATGTTGTTTCCATTTCGCATCAACTTCTTGTGAAATTTGCCTTATTCTTTCTTCAGTTAATACAATTTTTGGAAGTTTTCTAAAATGATTATTAATTTTATTAGCATTATCTCTAGTTAGATAATGAATAAATTCGTCATTTACTTTAGGTTCCCAATTGAGAGAAGTAGCAGACATTTTTGCAAATACTGTTGAAATATCTCCGCCAGAAAGATAAACTATAGAATCTGTTCCTTCAAGATGGGTAATTCTTCCTTGAACTCTTGATTCAACTTTTTCCATACGGGAATAGCTAAGCTGGTTATAATTCAACAGTATAAACTTATACCCTTCCATTAAATCTTTAGCAGAGGAGAAACTAGATTTTAACATAAAGATTCTATCTTCTAAGTTATCAGGTCCTATTAATTTAACCTGGACTGTATCTGTTGGACTGACTGATAAGATTACTCCTTCGTGAATAATTGGATAATTCTCTGATGGATTTACCATAAAATTATTATTTCTATACTCTTTTTAATGATTCCTATACTTTCCACCAAACAAATGTTTATTAATCTGACAAGGTTATAGAGGATATGGCTTATAGATGTGTTCACTGCTCTGCAATATATGAAGATGCTTCAAAAGAGCTAATCACTGGGTGCTCTAGTTGTAGAAGTAAGTTCTTTTTTTATATAAAAGCGGAGAAACTTAAGGAGATATTAGCAAATAATCCTCAAAGTCCTCCTGAAATTGAATTAAGTGAGCCAGAGAAGAAACAAATTGAGGAAGATGTAAGAGAGATTACCGGAATAGAAGATGATGAGACTCCAGTATTTCTTGACTTTGAGAGTGTGAGGGTTTTGAAGCCAGGAAAGTATGCAATTGACTTGCCTAAATTATTTGAGATGAATAAACCAAGGGTGTATAAGCTTGAAGATGGAAAGTATATTATTGATTTGAATGTTATGTTTGATAAAAAGGGTGAATAAATAGGTTTTAAAATAACTTATTCCTATTGATTGCATGAATATAAAAGAGATTTCGGGAAAACTGGATTTAGAATTATCTGAGGTTGAATTAAAGGGACTTGAGGGGCAGACTAAAATAATTATTAAAGAAATTGAGATAGAATTGAAAAAGCTTAGAGCAAAGGCAGAGGTTTTTGTTGGGGGAAGTTTTGCTAAACAAACTTTGATGAAAAGAGAAAAATATGATATTGATATTTTTGTTAGATTTGAGAAAAATCAAGAAGAAATTAGTAAAATATTAGAGAGTGCTTTGGTAAAAGTTTCGAATATCCTGAGATTGGAATTGAAAAGAGTTCATGGGAGCAGAGATTATTATGCTTTGAAAAGTAATAATGTTTTATTTGAGATAGTTCCAGTAACTAAGATAAACAAGCCTGAAGAAGCAGGAAATTCGACTGATTTGAGTTATTTTCATGTAAAGTATGTAAATGGAAAAGTAAAGAAAAATCCTAAATTGAGAAGAGATATTATTATTGCGAAAGCATTTTGTAGGGCTCAGGGAGTTTATGGGGCTGAGTCTTGGGTGCATGGATTTTCAGGATATTCTTTGGAATGTTTAGTTATTGCCTATGGGGGATTTGAAAGAATGTTAAAGGCATTATCAAAATCAGAAGGACAGGTAATTCTTGACCCTGAAAAGAAGTATAAAAAGAAAAATGAAATTTCTATCGAATTGAATGAGAGCAAGAGAAAGGGACCAATTATTTTAGTAGATCCTACATTTAAACAGAGAAATGTTTGTTCAGCACTTTCGCAGGAAACATTTGATAAATTTAAACTATGTGCGAGATTATTCTTGAAGAAGTCAGGAATTTCATTTTTTGAATATAAAAAAATTGATGAAGAGAAATTAAGAAATAGAGCTAAAAAGATTAAGGGTGAATTTATTAAACTATTAGTAAGAAGCGATAAACAAGAGGGAGATATTGCTGGAGCGAAGTTGGAAAAGTTCTATAGGTTTTTACTGGAAGAGGTTGGAAAGTTCTATGAACTTAAGGATAAAGTCTTTGAATTTGATGAAGGGCACGAATCGGAAGTCTACTTAATCGTTAAACCGAATAAGAATGCTGTTCAGGTTGGGCCTCCTTTGAAAATGATTGAAGAGGGAAAAATATTCAAGAAAGCACATAAAAATGCATTTGTTAAAGCTGGAAGGTTATATTCTCCAATTAAAGTTGAGCCAATTCACACTTTTCTTGAAAAATGGAAAACAAAACGAGAGGGACAGATAAAGGATATGGATGTTTGTGAACTTCAGGTTATTTAGAATTTGTTAATTATCTATTCATTAATACTTCTACAAAAAGTCCTTCTTGATTTATAAAGTATCTTGGATTTTTCCATCCTGTCCCTGCATATCTTTCAGAAAACTCTTGTCTAACTTTAAGACTTAAAAGAGCAAGAGCAGTTTCCTGAAGAGGAATAGGAGCAAATTCTGAATATGAAATTAATTGTTTTACTGCCCCTTGGCCAGTATAATTCTGCAATAGTCTTCCATCTACAATGGATTCTAATTTTTCAACTACGTTTAGCTGAGCAGGAGTTAATTTTTGTGCTTGTTTTGGTGAAATTGCCATTTTATTGTTTTCCCTCTAAATTTGTCTAGTTTGAGGGGTTTAAAAGATTTGTTAGGGTAGAAGGAGTATATCCTAATTGGGGCAGATTGTTGGTTAGCTCTTGGTAAGATAAATCTGTTCTAAACATTTTATTGAACTCTTTGATTGCTAAGTCTTGATTTAATTTTCTTTCCATTGGTGGAACTTGTTCTGCTGGAAGGTAATTTATTGTACCTGCAGTAAATCCTAATTGGGATGCACTTAAATATGTCATAAAACTAATTAAACCTGCAGCCATAAAATAAGTAACGCTAATGAACCCAGGAAACTCCATGAACTCTTTTTTAATGCTATTAATTTTTACTCTAGATTGATTAATGGATAAATCTATTTTCATTTTATTGTTTTCCCTCTAAATTTGTCTAGTTTGAGGGGTTTAAAAGATTTGTTAGTGTGGAAGGAGTATGTCCTAATTGGGGCAGATTGTTGGTTATTGCTTGATAGGATGAATGTGTTCTCAATTGTTTTCTAAATTCTATTTCATTTGCTAGATTCTTAGCAGCAGAATCGAGAATATACTCAGGATTAACCGCTAATAAAGCTAATAAGGGTAAAGCAGGTAAAATAGTAATAGGGAAATACTTGTGTATTGTTTTTATTAAAGAATTACTCATGTGGTTACCTTAAACTGTAATCTCGTTTTGAGAATATATCTTGATATTTATTTTTTTGTGTAGGCTTAAAAGTCATAGCACTAACTGCGTCAGTAAAATTAATAGAAGGATCATTTGATAATCTTCTACAAAAATCTAAAGCATCCGCAGCTTGAAGGAAATTAATGGGAAGGTTAGTTCTGTAACTTGCTTTTAAAATCCTGTGAATTAATTCAGGTCTATCATATCCTATACCTCTAGTAACTGTATTTTCTATGTGGATTTGAATCGGGGTTCTTTCGTCGTTCATTGTTTTCTCTCTAGTGGTTGATTGGCGCCTATTTTATTAAATGCTTTTTTAACAATCATGGTCCCAAGTATTGAAAATCCCAGTAAAGCAATACTTAAGTCTACTCCTATTCTTGCATTTGCGTGATATAACCCTTGATGAGCATTATAATGAGATTCATATTTATTTGGAACCTCAAGTCTTTTCGATTCAGCAAACTGTGCTATCCTTGCTTCTGTTAACATAGATTCAGATAATATACTAGAAAGCCCGGTTAATTCTGATGCAATTGGTAATCCTAACGTAACCGCACCAATTGCCAAATAGGTTTTTAGGTTTTTCATTGTTATACTCCTTAATTCTTCAAACTTCTTTCGACAATGTTATGAAGAGATTGGGTAAAGAATTCTGAATTTAACCAGATTCCCATTTCTTCATCAGCGTGTTCAGGAGTTATCATCAATAGCGCTTGTTTTCTATCAGACATAAAGAATCTTGCAGGTGCATCAGATTGTTTTGCTTTGATGTTAAATTTAGCAGATAATTTCTTGATTCTTTCTTCGTCGCCTGAAAGTGAAACTCTAATCTTTACATTGTTTTTTGCTAGAGCTTCTAAAGCTGGAGCAAGAATTCTGCTTTTGTCTTCAAAATCTGCAACTGAAGTGCAAATAAGAATTTCTTTAGTGGTGTTTTCGACTAAGTCTCTAAGTTTAGCAATAACATTTGATCTTCCCTTGAGTGAACCAGTGATATCTTGAGATTTTATTGGTGCAATTCCAGTTGTGTGTAATTGTTCAAGTTCGGTGTATTCATTGGTAGTCTTAAGAGTAGATAATGATTTAACTTTTTCATTTGCATCATGAAGAGTTTCATTTTTCATCTTTTCAATAACTTCAATAGGTTTTACAGAGATGTATTTAACTGGCTTTCCGATTCTAACAATTGCGAATCCTCTCTTTTCTAGACTTTCTAGAACGTCATAGGTTCTTGATCTTGGAACGCTTGATAGTTCAGCAATTTCTCCTGCAGAAGCAATTCCCTTAGAAAGTAAGGCTAACCAAACTTTGGTTTCATAAATATTCAAATTAAAGTAGTCTTTAATTCTCTTAACTAACTCTGGTTTAATTATCATGCTTTAGTGACAAATATAGGGTATTTAAATCTTTCTATCTGTTACGCTTTAATAGTTACGACAATAGGAAGATTTAAAATTGAATTAAAAAGATTATAATAATGAATGCACCTAAAATAAGAAATTGGCAAGAAAAAATAAGAATGCTAAAATCAGGACCAAATTTTGGAATTCATGGAACAAGTTATGAAAGTGCGCGAAGTATTCTTGCAAGTAATGAAAATTGGATTATGGCACATTATCTTCTCGTTGGTGCAGAAGAAAAAAAATATCCCGATAAGGAATTTTATGATCGACTTATTCCTAGTTTAGATGTTGCTTTAAAATTCACTCACCTGTCTCATCCTGCAATAATATTAGGGATAGAAAGAGGCGAATATCGACTTAAAGGAGATTCTAATCCTGGTGGGTCTATGTGGGGAGCAGGGCATAGCTTTCCAATAGGACATGACTTCTACAAATGGGCAAGAATTGAAGTATGTCTTGTTGAGATAACTCCGGAAGAAGTTTTGAGAATAACTAACGGAAAAAGTAGAATTCCTGAAAATGATTTAATTGGTCGAGCATTTTATACTAAAGGTAAAATTATGTGCAAAATGGTTGATAAAATTTCTGAAGCAGTTCTAAGAAGCTAAATTAAATTAAGTACGCAACTAATAATCCGAGAAAACTACCTGCCGTTATAAAAGGCATTGCGGGATAGAACTTGCCTTTTTCTGAATACATGAAGAGTAGAAGTAAGGATAATGTTGCACCTAGAGTTACTAGAAGAGCTTGAGGAAGTCCCCAGAAGTTTAGAACAACTCCTGAAAGAATAATTGGAAAGACTACGTCTCCTCCACCTAACATGGCTACTGCAACTTTATTTTTATTCTTGCCTTTTCCAGTTTGAAGTTCTTTAGGTAATTGGTAAGGAATAAGAAAACCCGAAAATATTTTGAGTTCATTGATTTGATACTTTGCCATTTTTTGCATAAACTTTGCGTGCCATACTGCATAGATGTCATATATTGAAATTATTACGAATAGAATTATTGTTGTTTTTATTGATAGTATAGGAACAAATAATGCAGAAATTCCTGGATAAATTAAAAGTTCTGAAAAGTTATGCGCAAGAATGTCTCTTTTGAATATCTTAAAATATGCAAAGATTAGAGCAAGGATTATTGCGAGATAAGCTGAGTATTTGGAAAACATGAGAAATGCGTTAAAGGTTATGGATAATGCAATTACAACGACAACGAAAAACCAAGATTTCAATACCCATTCAACTCGGTATTTCATTAGAAGTAAAAATAAGATTATTGCAATGAAGAGTCCTGAAATAAATGAAATTAGACTTTGGCTGGAAGAGTATGCTGGAGGTTCTAACCCATAGGGAAGATTTCTGACCGTTTCATTTACTGAAATATTGTCATCGATTTTTATTTCTTGAGTAACTGGATGATAGGTAGAAATTACTGCGAGTCCGACGATTTGAGCAACAATAAACATAGAAATTAAAAGAAATGTAATTTTCCAAGTGTGCTTCATATGAAGGGTAGAAGAGGGTTGTTTTTAAATTGTATGAAAACTAAAAGTTTTCTCTCTATGAAGATTTAAAAAGGGATTATTAATGAAAATTAAATGATGAGTATTTATGAAATGGCTGTTAATTGCCGAGCTGGTTTAATTGCAGATTTTGGTAGAGTTAAAGAATTAATCGGACAACAAAATTACTCTGAAGCTCATGCTTATTGGAATTGTTCAATGGGAATGAGAAATTTTAACGTTTTTAAAGATAATATCCGAGATATGGAGTTGGGGGGTAATTTTGTTGGTAGTGTAGTGCTGTTAAAACAAAGTTTGGAAGTAAATGATGAATATAAGATAAAACTTAATGCAAGTATGCTTGAAACTTTTATTGCCCAAATAAAATTGAGAAAACAAACTGATGCAAGTTTTAGATAAATTAAATTGTGGGAAATTATTTTTTCCTAGCGATTTTTCCAAATATCCAACTTATTAATACTCCGATTAAAATAGGAAATAGAAAAATCATTAAAAACCATTGAAATATGATTCCATAAGCATCCAAACTAGAAGTTATAAATGCGAAGACTAAGAGTAAAATATCTACTAATCCTCCGACAATTCCTCCCTTAAGCCAATAGGGTAAATCTTTCCATGCCATGATTATTTAGTAGCAGAGAAGTATATAAATTTACTTCAATCTAATTGTTTCCAAGTTTCTGGGAACAATGGTTTCAACACGATTTTGTTTGTAAAGTGATGAAGCTAAATCTAATGAACGAGTAACTTCTCCGTGATTGATAATAACTTTCTTTGGACGAGGAATCATTCTACTAATGTATTGAAGAAGCTCGTTTCTTCCTGAGTGGGCTGAGAATCCAGAAATAGTTTCTACTTGCATCTTTACCGCGACTTTTTCTCCATCAATATGAAAATCTTTTCCGCCTTCTTGAACTTGACGACCTAGAGAACCAACTGCTTGATAACAACCAAATACTAATAGGTTATTCTCATTTCCGGCATAATTTTTGAAGTATTCTACTGATGCTCCTCCGACTAACATGCCGGAAGTTGCAATAACAATACACGGTCCTCCTTCAATAATCTGTTTTCTCTCTGCTGGACCTCCTACTCTTTTTAGAATATCTGATGTAAATGGATTGTTATCTTGGAAAATTTCATTCCTTACTGAAGCTGAAAGAAAATCGGGATAGGCGGTGTGAATTGCAGTAATATCCCAAATCATTCCGTCAAGATAAACTGGAATGTTTGGTAGTTCTCCAGTTCTTACTGCTTCTTCTACTCTAAGAACTGTTTCTTGAGCGTGTCCTAATCCTAATTCAGGGAGAAGAACTTTTCCACCTTTCTCAATTGTTTTTTTAACTAATTCTATAAATCTTGCTTCTGATTCTTGTCTTGGAGGAATGATATTTTCTTTTCCACCATAGGTAGATTCGATTGTAACAGTTTCAACTCTAGGAAAATGATTTACTGCTGGGTCTAGTAAACGAGTTTTTCTATAATTTGAGTCTCCTGAATAGACAAAATTATGTAATCCATTTCCGATATTTATGTGAACTTGAGCTGAACCTAAAACGTGTCCTGCATTATATAAAGTAATTCTGATATCTGGAGCGATGTCTGTAACTTCTCCGTAATCTAAACAAATAGAATGTCTGACCATTTCTTTGACATCGTCTGCTCGGTAAAGAGGATTTTCTGCTTGTTTATATGCAACCCCTACTAAGTCTAATGCGAGAAGCGATGCAATGTCTCTTGTTGGGGCAGTCATGTAAACTGGGCCTTTGTATCCCATTTTGTATAAATAAGGAATTAACCCGCTGTGATCCAAGTGTGCGTGAGAAAGAATAATTGCATCAATTGAATTTAAATCTCCAATTTCGCAGACATCCATGTGAGGAAATCTTTCTTGTCCTTCTGAAAAAGCAGGATTTATTCCGCAATCTAATAAAATCTTAGATTTAGGAGTATGTAAAAGTAAACAAGAACGTCCTACTTGTCTTCCTCCTCCGAGATAGGTAACTCTAATCCAGATATCCATTTTTTCTGGATTCCAATCTTGAAATATTTTCTTTCCTAGGTCGTTTAAGAATTTTCTTCGGTAGGTATTATTTGCATATAGGACTGAACGAATCTTTTCTGTAATTTTACTAGCTATTGCTGGACTTCTTTGAACAGTAGGAGTCCAAAAGGTTGATTTTCTTATGTCTGACAAAACTGAACCTTGTTTTCCTATTACTATTCCCGGCTTTTTAGCTTCTATGATTACAGAACTTCTTTGAACATCAAAAATCACAGAGGTTATTTCTGCTTCTTCCGGGACAAGTGCTTTGATTGTTTTCTCAGTTTCATCTTCGGCAGCAAGAATACTTTTCTCTGCTCTAAGCTCAATTCTCTTCTTTACTTTTTCAACTACTTTTTTTACTTCAGATTCTCCATTTTTGAAAAAATCTTTATTATCTGTGTAAAGAACTATGTTTGCTCCTTCAAATGCCACGTCACTGACTAGTTTTGGTAATTCGTCTTTTATACTCTTTAGTATGTCTGCCATGTTATTTTGAGAATATGAATATTATTTATATGTTGGAACTATCTCTTCAGAAACGACTTGCTTAATTCCTTCTTTAGTTACTGTAAATACGTCTATTCCGTTTCCAGAGCCTACATCTCTTTGAGTTGAAGATTTGATACATTCTTTTGCAAGTTCTATTCCTTCTTTAACAGTTAAGTCCTTTCTATATTGTCTTTCCAATAATCCTAATATATAAGGCATACCTGATGAAAAGTTTGCGTCATAGTCCTCTACTTTGTAAACTCCTCCTGCAGGTTCAATAGTATACAATTCAGTCGAACCATCTTCATCAAATCCTGCAACTAGCATTCCTACTACATTCATAATCATGCTAGGAGTTCTAATATTTCTATATATCATTAATCCGAATAGGGAAGCTGACTCTCTTACTGACGGGCGTGATTTAGTTTTAAGTTCTTTTAGTTTTAGTTCTGATGCGAATACTCTCTGATTTAAATCAATATCTGAAGAAACGCCTGTTCCTGCTACAACAATATAATCATTTATTTTAACAACTTTTTGAGAATTCTTACTCATGATAATTGAACCTGCCGTTGCTCGTCTGTCTGCGCCCATTACAATTCCGTCTTTGCAGACTATTCCAACTATGCTCGTGTTAGATTTTAATATGTTTTTTGATAAATCGCTGTCCATTTTGTTTCTAAAAGTCTAGAACCTCTATTTTACTTTTGAGAAATTGGAGGTATTTAAGTTTTGTGGTTGATAGGGCTACATCCCAAATAGATTTTTGAATAGAAATCTAGATCATTAAATGCAAAT
>ERZ1292629.1692-Hain-H43-01um-R1-1692-length-20690-cov-5_pt1 | contig 20690 bp, 38 predicted proteins | sample MGYA00564399_ERZ1292629 | MGnify/ENA primary metagenome ERZ1292629 (study PRJEB36523, sample SAMEA6512636) | groundwater metagenome | collected 2019-01-08 | study: AquaDiva: Metagenomics assemblies of 32 groundwater samples | reverse complement strand
TAAGAGTATCGTTTGTCGTTGGCCAACCTCTAATAAATCCATAAACTATCAAAGCAAGACCTGCAAAAGCAGTTCCTGCTGCGATATTTGTCATACTCAACAAAAACATGCTGATAATAACTATAATTATTCCTACTATAAAAGATACAAAGAAAACAACTTTTCCATATTTTCTATCTGCGTCGTTAAATCTTTTGTTGCATTCATCGTATACTTTTTGAGACTCGGAATTAATTTGTGCTACTTGTAAAGTGTTACATTGAGCTATGGTCATATTCTCGGTGCATCCAAAATAAGGTTTCATTTCAGGGTATGTGCAGTTATATTGCTCCCAAGTTGGAGCTGGATAAAATGTTTGTGTTCCTAAAAGGACGACAATAAAAAGAAGAACTGCAATTCCTATTCCAAAAACAGTATTCATCACCTTTGTCATGATTAATGTTAATAAAGGAGGTATATAAGGATTGTTAAACTAATGCCTATAGTGTATTTTTAATTCGTATTTATCTCTAGGTTTATATATAAAAAATTGATTAACTTCTTTGTGTGAGGTGCTCTCTTCTATGGATACTCTAATATTACATTGCTCATCAAAATTTCCTGTTGAAAAAGGGACTGTACGAGATGTATATGTTTCAGTAAATACTCCATTTAAAATTTGTAATAAATTATCTTCTACTAATCTTGCTATCTGCTCTTCTGCATGCACTTTTCCGTTCTTTCTTTTTGTCGTTAAATTCCAAGAGCTATCACATTTATAACCTATTAAGCTTCCTTTTGAGTCGCAAACTGCTAGTAGAACATCCGACATAGTTTAGGTATAGTTATAAGGTTTAAAAGAATTTATATTCTTTAATGATTATTTAGGAGGAATCAAATTATCCCAATCGTCTATGAAATCTTGAATCTTTATATCTCCTTCAATTTTATGATGTTCCATAAATGCCCTTGCAAGAAGAAACAAAATCATTCCTATAGATTTTGCGGATTTATTATTTCCAGGTATGGATTGAGTTATACCTTGTGTGAAGTTATTGGTGTCACATATTGAAAGCACCGGAACTCTAACTCTCATTGCATCCATTAATGCGTTTTTATCAAGCCAAGGATCACAAATAAATACTAAATCTGTTTCCATAAAATTATCTAAATTAGTATTTGTCAAAATTCCTGCAGGATATTTTTTTGTAAAAACTTTTATTCCTGTAAGTTCTGAAAATTTATTAGCTGCTTTCCAACCGGCTTCTCTTTTGCATACAAGAAGAATTCGAGATGGATTAAATTTGTTTAAATATGATATTCCTTCTCTGATTTTATCGTCCAATAAAGCAGTGTTGAATACTGCAAGGCCATCTGCTCTTCTTCTGTAAACGTACCTTCTCATATCAGGAGTAATAACTCTTGTTCCTAAATGAATTGACGCTTTTAGATAATCGTCCATGGGGACTAAAGTATTTTCCTTTTCTGTTTCTTCTTCTTTAACTTTTTTCTTAAGATCTACTTTTTTTTCTTCTTCGACTGAGCTTTCAAGCTTCTTTGCTTTTTCCATAAGCTTTGCCAGCTTTGCTTTTTTATCTTCAGGAGTTAATTCAACTTCTTCAGATTTTTTGGGAGATTTCTTAACTTTTTCAACTTTGGCTTCGACTACTTCTTTTGTTTCAACATTGTCGGTTTTCTTTGCTTTTGCCATTGTAATTTTTTTATAAATAGCGCAGGAGTTGTTCTAGATTTGTTTCAGCTAGTACCTGCTAATGTATCTATCCTTATTTTGAAGGGTTTTTAAATGATGCGGTTTAAAATTAATAGGCATCCGAAATTCTAAATCTTGCATCTGTTAGTGAGCCATAAGATCTATTAGAAGATGTCTCAAACCATCGAATATATCTTGCTGTAACTATTTGGGGAAGATCTATTGTCAAAGAGACATTTTTGATTGTAACATTTGATAAGATTGTACTCCATCGAATTGCATCGTTAGATGCTTGAATATTTCCTGAAATTGGTGTATCTTGGACAAAAGCGTAAAGATCTATGTTAGTTACACAAACAGGATTTCCAAAATCAAAATAAATCCATTTTGGATAACGATGTGCTGGATCTCCGAACCAATGAGTTGTCAAATCTCCATCAATTGCATTTAAAGCAGAATAATAACTAAATTCATTTTGTGCTACAGCATTCAAGGGAGAAGTAATTCTATAAGAATGACAGCGTAAAGAAATATTCTCATTCAATACTCCTTCTTCTTCGGAAGGAGTTATACATGCTCCTTCAAAACATCCTGCCTCACATTCATATTTTTTAACATTAAGGTTATTAAACTCGCAGTAATATTCATTTATTAATGAACCTTCACAATTATCTCCATAGAGATCTGTAATTCCATTTTTGTAATTTACTGAAACAATTCCTCTTTTAAAATAATCTAAATCCTTTCCAGAATCATTACAAGATAAAATCTCAGATTGGTATGATGTTGTTCCTGGAGAAATGGTATAATATATTGTTAATATTTGTTCTCTAAAAGATAAGTTAAAGGTATAAAGTAGTCCTAAACAAATTACTAGTACTCCTATGCCTCCTAATATTTGAAAAGTTATATTTAAGTTCCTCTTATTCATAAAAGAAATAGTAAGTTAAGATATTTAAAATCAACTATTTATTGCTCTTCTGTTGTAGTAGACTCAAGTTCAGCATCTTCTGTTGGTTCTGCAAGACCCATTTCTTCTGCGTCTTCAACTATTTCCTTTTCAACTTCATGTTCTTTTGCTGCTAATTCTTCATCTGAGACTTTCTCTTCTTTTATAGCAATTAATTTATCTTTGTGTCTTCTAGGAAAAGGTCTGTGAATGGAAATTGGTAATGCTCCAGAGTCCAATTCTCTTTCTGCAATTCTCAAAGGATCATATTTCATTTCTTTGAGATCTGATTCTGAAATCTTAAGAAGTAATGGTGCATCCATTGCTATTTGTAATGCTCTCGCTCCAATTATTCTAGCAATTTCATACTTAGTAAATAGTGACTGTGTTTTCTGATTCATAATAATTTCAAATTAAATTAGCTTTTTAAGCTTTGCATTTAGTTCTAAATACTTCTTTTCAATTAAATTCATCATTGATTCTATTTCTGACTGCGTAAATGTGATCTTTCCAGATTTTTGACAAGAATGAATCATCATTTTTCCATTCCAATCTGAAATTCCCCAAGTTACCTTAACGTCTGTGGCTTCTTCTTCTTCTCTTGTTGGATCAAGATAAATAGAATTTCCAAGCTTGTAGAAAGAAATTGAGAGAGGGATATTTGCATTTAAAGGTAATGACTTATTTGTTCTTTTCTTATAATCTGGAGTATTCTTTTCAGTTATCCCCGGTAATTTTGCTTTTCTTAAAGCTGCAATTGCTCCAATAGTTGCGGCGTCTATTAAATTACCATCATCATTTATAGGATAAATATCAATTATGACTGTCCAAACTTTTTCTCCAGGAGTCACTACTAATTTATCAAGCTGAATAACTCCTGATTCTCTTATCGCTCTGTCAACAAGTCTAGGAAGTTCAATTCCCTCAAACTTTGGAGGACCGTGTTCGAATCTTGGAGAAGCAAGTGGAAGAAGTTCTGCAGAAACCATTATATTTCCTTTATCTGGTGAGTCTGGATAAGGTGCATCAAGATTCATCTTAACTCCTACAATTACCTCAGTCTTGCCAATTTTAACTCTGGCACTTCCTTCTGCACAATTTGAAACATCGAATCCAAGTTCTATATTTCTATACTCATCTAATTTTCTTAAATCGAATCTTTGACCAGTGCTAAATAATTTCTTAAATGTCTCCAAAGTGACGTTTGCTATATCCATCGAACTCATTTTTCAAATACCTCTTTTAATGCTTTCTTCTGAACTTCATAAATTTCTTCACAGGACTTATTTGCTAAGGCTAAAACTTCCTTAACTCTTGCTGGAGGAATCTTTCCGTCTAATTGCATAAGAGTGTACTCCTCTGTATTTGCAATTTTTGCAACTGGAAAATCAGTTGCTCCTTCTCCTTCTTCAAAATCTTCTTCATGTTTATCAAGATCAACAATAATCTCTTGATCTTGCTTTCCAATTGCTACTGAACAAATTAAATTCTTCATAGGTATTCCTGCATGAGCTAGAGCCATAGAAGCAGCATTTATTCCTGCTGTTCTTGTTCCTGCATCTGCTTGGATAATGTAAACCTGAACATCTATAACTGTATTTGGAAATTCTCTCAAATCCAAAACTGGCAAAAGAGCATACTCTGTCATCTTTGAAATTTCTTGAGATCTTCTTGATGGTCCTGGTTTCTTTCTGTCTGAAACAGAAAAGCTCATAAGATCATAATTAACTCTTAGTATTCCTGTTGATGGATCTTGCATATGCTGTGGATGAAGCAACCTTGGACCATAAACTGCAGCAATGGCTATAGTGTTACCAAAGGAGAACATTGCAGACCCATCCGCATTAGGAATTACTCCTACTTTTGCACTCATAGGTCTTAGCTCGTTTAATTTCCTTCCGTCTTGTCTTTTAAATTTTTCTGTCATTTTATACTAACATCTCCTCAACTTTTTCAGTTAATCCTTCCAAATGAATATTCTCTGCTATAAACTCACAAGCTTTTCTTGCCTTTATAGCTCCTTCTATATTTTCTGTGCTTATCCATATCCACCCATTTTGCCCCACGGTTAGATCTGTCTGAGTTTTTTCCTTTATTAATGAAATCATACTTCCTTCTCTTCCTATAATCCTTGGAACTCTATTTGGACTTACTCTGAAAACAAATCCTCCTTCAATTTTTCCCAGCCCTCTTGATTTTAAAGAAAGATCTATCCCTCTTTGATTAATACTCCAAATCTTCGCAACAAGAATGTCTCCTATTGCCAAAAACTGATCCATCTCGTGCTTGTTAATGAATCTTGGAGATTCATCAATTGGAAGAAAAGCAGATTGAGCAGAGTCTACATCAATGACCCATCCATTCATTGTGATATTTGTAACTCTTCCGATGACTACATTATTTCTTCTAGGAATAAATGCACCAGTTATAGGAATGACCTTAACAACTCTTCCCGCTTCTTCTGAAAGACCAAATCTATTAGAAACTATGTCATTACCCTCTCTTCTTGCGCCTTCACTTGGAAGAAAGTCTTCTCCAGAAACAATAATCTCTCCTGGAATGACTATTTTTCTTTTCTTTACAATTGGCTCTGCTTCTTCTCTAATATCTGATTCAGTATCTTCTGAAGCTTCGTGTGCTTCGGTATTTTCTTTTCTCATAATTTAAAATATCGTAGATAACATTGACTGTCTCTATCAATTGATAATCTGTGTTTTGAAGGGTTTTTAAATGTTTTTGCCAAAAACATTTAAAGAATTAAGAAAAGTTATAAGAATTATCTATGCTAAGATATCTCTTGAATTCTTGCTTTAAAACTAGCATTTAATTTAGAATCTGCTCTTTGGACTTCTGGTACAGCTAAGTATTCTTTAAATAATTTGTCTAAAGCGTTATATTGGCTCGATTGTGCTTGATAATTAAATTGAGCCATAATTATTTGACCTAATATTCCATCGGGATCTTTTCTTTCAAGATTATCTGCCCATGTTTTCAATTGCGCATCAGAACCAATATTACCTGGCCAAGTATGAACTTCTAATCTTCCTGCTGGATGATATTTTGCTAATGGAGATAATGTTCTTATCATTTTTTTTCTAAAACTTCTTCGCTCTGAACTGCACCGTGAGTAATATGATTTAATTTTTCGTAAAAATCAATCTGCATTCCTGCAGGAATATTAATTATTGCTTGAAGAGAACCGTTTGAAAGCCAATCTTCACTTTCTTTGTAATCTTTTAGTATTCCATAAACTGCTCCAGTATATTGCGCAGGAATAATAAGTTTAATTTTTTTGGTCTCTATTTTTATAGGAATTACTGTTTTTAATTTTTCGACTAATTCAGGCATTTGTTGATCCGCAGATCTGTTATCAAAATTATGATGAACTTCATGAATTGCTCTTAATAATCTTTCTTCGGTATATGGCATCCCTCTTTGATCTACTGCATTTCGTATAATTAGTTGAAGTACTTGCTTTACTTTTGCTTCTCTTTCTGCATCCCTAAAGTCCTGATTCTTTTGAACTTCTCCAGAAACAATAATTTTTTGAGCAATTTGGTATACATCTGTTGTTGCAAAAGATTCAATTAAATCTGCTTGAGATGCAACTTGTCCTTTTTTTAAATCAGTGTATATTTTTGGCATATCTAATGCAGACATTATGTCTCCTTTTCCTGCTTTTACTTTTAATGCTTCTTCTAGATCTACTTGAATTTCAAAATGTTTTCCTTTAATTTTTATTCTTGCTAATACCTTTGCCATTCTTGGGAAAAAGAAAAAGATTATATAAAGATTGTTATTGAGAGCTATATGAATGAAAGACCTAAGATAGGAGTAGGAGTTATAATTATTAAACATCAAAAAATTTTACTTATGAAAAGAAAAGGGGCTCATGGAGAAGGAGAATGGGCTTTGCCTGGAGGACATCTCGAATTTGGGGAATCTGTTGAACAATATGCTAAAAGAGAGATTATAGAAGAATTAGGTGTTGAAGTAGAAGAAATAAAAAAGAAAAGCGTTTATACTGAAGATATATTCCAAAATGAAAATAAACATTACATAACACTTTATTGTTTTGGCAAAATTATAGGAATTCCTAAAATTTGTGAACCTGATAAGTGTACTGAAATGAATTGGTTTGATTTTAATAATTTGCCTTCTCCTCTTTTTCTTCCTGTTAAAAATTTAGTTAAAGAAGGCTTTAAATTTGAGTAATAAATGTTATTAACATCCAGAAAGTTTAAATAGCTCGTGATTTACAAGAATTTAGAGGAATTTTCTAAAAGATGGATATACCAACAGAAATGCAACATCAGGCAATGGGATATGACCGAGCAGCGACAATGTTTTCGCCTGATGGACATTTACTTCAAGTTGAATATGCCGAAAAAACTGTAAGATTAGGTAGTTCAAGTATAGGGATGGTTTGTAAGGATGGAATTATAATAATTGCAGATAGAAGAATCAGAGATAAGCTTGTTGCGCCTGAATCTATGAATAAGATATTTGAAGTGGATGAACATATTATTGCAAGTGCTTCTGGGTTATTAAGTGATGCGAGAGTGTTAATTGAGAAAGCACAGGTTCTTGCACAGCAAAATAAAGTTACATATGATTCTGCGATTGAACCTATCTCAATAATAAAAATGATAGCAGATCAAAAACAGCTTTATACCCAGTATGGAGGAGCAAGACCATATGGTGTTGCTTTCTTGATTGGAGGAGTGCATAAAGGAAAGGGATATTTATATACTTCAGATATGACTGGACATTTCTTGTCTTACAGAGCAAATGCAATTGGAGAGAATGATGAAAAAATTAAAGAAAGCTTAAGAAAAGACTTTGAAGATACTATGACTATTGATGAAGCAATTAAGTTTTCTTTGAAGATATTTAAGGAGTTGTTGGATAAGAATTTTGACATCCAGAGATTTGATGTTGGCTATGTAACTCTGAAGGATGAAAAAATCCAGAGATTGCATGGTGATGAGTTGAAGAAGTACTTGAAATAATGGGAAGTAGCGAGTTTCTTTATGTATTATTAAGCACGATAGATAATTCATATAAAAAAGATTTTTCTTTGAGAACTAAATTGTTGTTGGGCTTTTGTAAATTAATATTTCCCAGATATATTAAGATTAGTGCAAATAGTAGATTAGAACTAAAAAAAGAAATCATAAAAAGTGTAAAGAAATCACATCCTAATATTATTATTGAACTTGGAGCAGGACATTCTGAGGATTATATTCCTTTGTTAAGGAAGAATTTAAAAAAATTGGTGCAAGTGGATAGAGAAAATATTTCTAAAGATGTAAAAGAGAAAAGTTATTTTTATTAAAGGAGATATTGGCCAAAAAGAAGTCTGGGATAAATTGCAAAAACTCGAAACAGATAAAGGAATTATTGTTGCTGAAGGACTTTTTTCATATCTAAATAATGAAAACTTTGAATTTGTTATTGACAATATATCTCGAATGACTCAGAAAGGATTTTCTTTGATAACTCATGAACCGTTGAAAACAATTAGTTTAAGCAGAAAATTTATCTCTCTGTTTATTGGTAAAACCTATAGAAGATTTAATTCTGTAAAACAGATTAAGGAGTATTATAATTCTAGGAGATTAAAAATAAAGATTATAACTAAGAATAAATTTCAAGTTATTTATAGAGTGTATAGATAATCTAGGGCAGATTAAACAACTTTCTAAATATCATACTTCCTACTACTGATGCTCCGATATACCACCAGTACCAACTACTGGCTATTGATGTTTCCATATATTGTCCTCTTAAGAATCCGAAGAAAAGAATTAAAGGAAGAAATGTTATTAACATTGGCTTGAATGAATGTTTCATCATTTCTCCAGTTTGACTTAGAATTTCTTTGTTCAACTCCATCATCTTCTGAGGATTATCTTTGTGCTGTTTCATCTGTGCCTGAAGTTCTTTTTGTCTAGCTTTCATTCCTCTTATTTTATCTTTATCCATAATAAAATAGTTTACAACCGAAATAAAGAAAGACACCACAAGCGAGAAAATAATAATACTTGCGTGGGGATAATCTACAATTATTTGCATAACCATATTTTATTTAACTAATGAGTATATTTAAATTCGATTAATTAAAGAAATATTATTTTTTATACTGTCTAGTGTAAATGATTAATTATAATAACATAAATTAGTATACCTCCTCTAAAATAATCCAGATGTTTACTTGCTGTTGAATTAAAAGTCTGCCATTAACACTGGAATAATCTCATCACAAATTTTCTTATGCTCTATATTCAATTCTTCCCAACTTACTTCCTCGATGTTCCCTAACCACTTTTTGTCTGTTTTTTTAGGTATCTTGCTATGAGCGAATATATTTCTAATCTCGAAAATTCTAAGAAATTTGTTATCGAAATTATCTACACTCATCTGTTCATCTTCAGGTAGCTCTTTCCTAAGTATTTTCAATATTTTCAATTTTTTATATGCATTCATATCCAAAGAAAAGAAATCACTAAAGTTGGAGATTTCGGTCATATTTGTAATCTTGTTACTTTCATCAAATTTAAGATATAAATCAAAATATTCTCTTATTATAGAATTTATTAAATAATCTAATTCTATCGTTCTATCTAAGACTTCTGATAAAATAGTTTTATCTGGTCTAGTATAATACTTTCCATATTCGTCTTTTAACATAAAAATCAATAATTTTAGAATATTTATGTTTTTAGTTTTGAAGATATTGTCAATTTGTTACTTATAATTAATATCAAGAAACACCAAATTTCATGGTTGGGGTTTAGCCACCTATGAAATTTCTCATTGCAGGGTTCATGTCTACTGCGTGCTGTTGAGCGATATTTTGGTAGAACTGATAAGCAGTCATGATTGCTAAAAGAATTGCTGTGCCTGAAGTTAATGCTCCTAAAGAGTCTGAAATTGCGGCAAGAGCTCCTATTGCAAGTCCGCCCATGATTGTCAAAGGCATTATGTATCTGCTAAGAATTGACTCTAAAATTCTTTCATCTTTTCTAAATCCTGGAATCTGCAATCCTGAAGAAAGTATTTTTTTTGCCTGACTTGATTCATCCATCCCAGAGGTCTTAACCCAAAATACTGCGAATACTGCTGAGAATATCATATAAAACAGAAGATGAGTGATTGATTGAATAATTTGACTTGTCTGAATACTTCCTCTAATTGCTGATTCAACAACATTTGAGTTACCTAACCAGAAAGCTAAACCTGAAACTGCTCTACCATTCTGAAAACTTCCAAGAAAAGTTGCATGACCCAACCAATTTTCAAGAAGTCCTCCAAATAATTGAAGATTCGCTACTAAAGCTGCGACAAGAATAACCGGAAGAACTGAAGCATAGAAAAATTGTAATGGCCACTTAACTGTATATCCTCTGAGTCTATCAAAACTTAAAGGAATTTCAACTTTTAAACTCTGAGCAAAAATAACCGCTAAAAATATTATTACTGTTACTATTATTGCGACTACTGCAAGTAAAAGCTCACTTGGAGCACCATTTATGATTGACTGAACTATCACTAAAATCTTACCAGCACATGGAGTATTTGTAAAATCTAGGAGACAGTTTTCTCCAGAAGCACCAAGAAATTGGAATAATCCTGTGAATAATCTCCATGCTACTCCTGCTAGAATAAATAATGAAACTCCTGAACCAAAGCCCCATTTGGTTGTAACTTCGTCCATATAAACTATAATTAAACCGCCTAAGATTAACTGAAATACTACTATCCCAGTCATTCCAGGCATTGCCTGAAGTCCGCCCATAATTACATAAACAATTGCTTCAAATACCACAAAGAAAAGAACTCCTAATTTTTGAAGTGCTTGAAATTGTTTTTTTCCTTCGTCAGTATTAGTATTGATTCCCAATATGCCTGAACCTACTAAAAGTTGAATTATTATAGAAGACATAACAATTGGACCAATACCTAAGCTGATTATACTTCCAAAATCCGTTCCAAGAATAAGTGCTAGGTATTCAAATCTTTGAAGTGCGTTAGCAGCAAGACCAAAAAGAGGAATGTTTGCTAAGATAAAAAATGCTGCTAAAACTAGAAGCGTCCATTTTAATTTTACATTAAAACTAAGCTTCTTTTCAACAGGTTTTACTACTTCTGGAAGAAAAGAAGAGATGTTATGCAAATCCATGTTTTGAGATATGAAAAGGCATTTAAAAAGCTTTATAGAATGATTTATTTCTTTTTAACAACTGTTTGTTTTGCATCAACTTTTGAAGATTTTTTTTGCTTTTTTAATTCCAAAGTGCTTCCTAGAGATTTTATTTTTTCAATTGCTACAGCTGAAGCAGCTGAAGCTTTTATATTAACCTTTATAGTTAATTCACCGTCTGCTAATATTTTATATCCTGTTAAGTCTACTTCTTTTTTACCTGCATAGTGCGATGAAATACTATCTAAATTAATCGAGTTTAGTTTCTTTGGTTTTCTTCCTCTTCTTAATGTTCTGCTCTTTCCAAAATAGTTATTTCCACCAGTTAGATTAATAACCCAAGATTTTCTTTGGTCTCCTCTTTTACCTGTTCCAGACATTCCTTTTCCGCCTCTATTTCCTGAACCTCTTGTTCTTTCTTTTGCTCCACGAAATGCTGTTTGATTACCAAATCTTCTTCCTGACTTTCTTCTTTTTTTGAATCTCATAACATCCTCACTAATAATTCATTAATCTTATTCCCATGATCTCCAAGAACTCCTTTCTTTATTGGAAAGTGTATTTTAGAGTCAATTCCTCCTCTTGGAGGATGTAATCTGAAAAATGGCTTTATTGGAACAGATTTTATTCCTTTTGTATTTATTAGCTCTGTGATTTTGACTGCATCAATCTTCTTTTTATCTGTAGAGATTGCTCTCTTTTGAATCAATTTAACAATATCTGCATTTTCTAAAGTGCCATATGCAATAAAGTCTCTTACCTGTCTTAAAAGATTAGCATTTTCTTTTGTATTTGAAAGTAAAACTGCAGAATATTTCCTTCTAAGTCTAAGTCTAAATAGTGTCTCCTGAACAGTATTTGAGACTTCTGGCATTCCCGAAATTCTTATTGCTATAATCATTGTTTCATTTTGTTAGTTTTAATTAATGCGTCAATTATTGCTGAAGCAACATTCATTGTAGTTCTTGTCTGTCCACTTGTTTTGGAATATACATCTTTAATTCCTGCAAGTCTTAGGATTTTCTTTCCTTGATCTCCTATAACTAATCCTGTTCCTCTTGGTGCAGGAATAAGCTTTACTCTCACTGAACCACACTTTCCTTCAACAACAAATGGAACTGTATGAGGATCATTTGTTGAAACTTCCATTGATTCAAATCCTCTAGTTATCTTGATAACATTTAACTTTGCCTTTCTTAAAGCCTTTGCTCTTCCAGGAAGAGTTTCTTTTGCTTTACCAAATCCAACTCCTACATGTCCTTTTCTATCACCTACAACTGCGAGGCATGAAAAAGTAACTACATTGCCTTCCATTGTTTTTTTCTGAGTTTGTCTCCACGCCCTTCTCTTACCTCCTCCGAATTTTCCTTTTGCCTGACCAACAGAAAGTAAATCGCTTTCCAGAGGTAATAAAATGTCTACTATTTCTGATTCAAGAATTTTCTTTCCAGAAGAAAGAAGTTTGTCTAAATCCTTTTCTTTTCCATCTCTTACTAATTTTCCTAATTCTGTTTTTGGAACCCAAGATTCTAATGCAACTCTTTGAGACTCTTTTTCTCTAGCCATTGCTCTACTTTCTCTGCTTAAAATAACTGTATCCTCTTTCTTAGATTCTTCTTCTAGCTTAACGACTTCTTCAGGTGTTGCTTCAATTAAATCTTTTGGTTTATTTTTTGTTTCTTTTTCTGCCATATTATTTCATCTTCTCCTTTAGTGATATAAGTTTTCCTACTTTTTCATTCTTAGATATCCTCTCTATTGAAGGCACTGCTTCTTCTGAGTGAGGAACGGATAACCCTTCATCCAATGCTCCCTTTAGAACAGCATATAATCTTGAATTGTTTATTGTTCTATACATTCCTATGTCTAATATTGCTTCAGTTATCTTTTTTTCCTTTGCCAGTTTTGCAATTAATATTCCTACTAAATAGCAAGCAGGCAAACTCTTCAAGCTTCCGGCCATTTCTTTAGGCCATCCCTTGGACAAAAGAATATTTGAGGAAATTCCACAAACTACCGTGTCCTGTGCTTGTTTGCTTATAATGACTTGTGCAATCATGTATCTGTTTGTCTTTCTAACAACTAGTCTTGCCTTTCCAGATTTCAATAAACTTACTCTTGTACGATAATCTGTTTTTGATTCCAATCTTCGACGTTTTAATACTCTTCCCATTTTATTCTAGATTCACTAACCTCTCCTTTAGGTGTGCCTTGCTCTTGAATGAGTGGGCTCTTATTTCTTGTCTTAATTTAAGATATTGCAACTTTGTAATTTTTTCATGAGAAAGAAGTTCTTTGATATATCTTCTTAATTTTCTTGTTATTGCCATGTATACTTCTTTGCTCTTATTTACCTTTTTCTTTATGCTTCCTGCTCTTCTTCTGTTCTCTTTGGGAACCACTTTCTTACTTCCAATAATCTCTCTTATAGAAATTGCTCCAGCAACATAAAGATCTCTAATATCCTGCTTCGTCAAGGCTTCTTTTATTTCATCTAGTCTTGCAGTATTAAAAATAATTCTTCCTTTTCCAACTCCTAAAGTTTCTGCTGCTAGTGCCTTTTTCTTACTTAAGTTCATTTCTTACCTCCGATGTTTGCTATCTTTATACCTTTCTGTTGCGCGACTTTAATCATTTCTATCTTAGATTTTGCTCCTACTCTTTTTGCGATTATTGCAATTGATTCTTTGTTTAACGCTGAAATTTCTTTAATGTTATGAACAAGCATAGGTTTTAATCCTTCTATCTCTCCTAATCCTTTTCTTGGAGAAGAGAATCCAATCATGACCTTCAAAGGATAACCAAATCTCTTTCTTCTAATCTTAGAGTGTCTTCCTCTTGGGCGTCTCCATTTCTGAAGTTTTCTTCTTCCTCTTCCCAAACGTGAATGTCTCATCCAGTCAGGTCTTAAAAATTTTGTAGTCATATTAATTCTCCTGCTCTTTCGACCAAAAAGATTCCATCTTGGAACACTCTTCTATCTCTCTTTCTAACTATCGTTGCTTTTTCTATATTTGCTGCTGTCTGTCCTGCTAATTCTTTGTCTCTAGAAGCAACTGTTATTTTCTGGCCTTTAACTTCAACTTTGACATTTGGAAGAATAACTGCTGATCTTGGAGTTTTTTCGCCCAAAAAGTTATTGATAATTAATTTATCTTTCTCAACTTTTAAAGTCATTGGAAAATGTACGTTGCAAGATTCTAAAGAATATACAAATTCTTTATCAACTCCTGAAAACATATTATTTATGTGAGCAACGTATGATTTTATAGTACTTATTTCTCTTTTTGAACTTTTTTTTGCAGAAAATACTATTTCATTAGACTCGATTTTCACTAAGACTCCTGGAATTTCCAAATGTCTTGAAAGAGAAACTCCTGATTTTGAAACTTTTAAATTACCATTAGAAATTTCACAAGAAACTCCTTCAGGAATTGAAATTGACTGTGAATATGGATGCCTCATTAGTAAAAGTAAGCCAAAAGGCATCCTCCGATTTTACTTTCTTCTGCAGTTTGATGAGTCATTAATCCCTTGTTTGTTGAAACAACTATTACTCCTATATTCTTGGCTGGAAGATATCTTTTTGCATATGAATCATATTCATCTGATTTGACTATAAATCTAGGTTTAATTGAGTTACAACCGTTTAATTTCCCGAATTCGATAGTTAGACTGTTTCCATTAGTTTCATATCTACTTACATATCCTTTTAATTTTGCTATAGCTAGAACAGATATAAGTAATTTTGAGTGCCTTGCTACAACTACTGAATTCTTACCTGCTTTTAGGGCGTTCATCATTTGATTCAATGCATCTGAAACTATATCTTGGCTCATGATGCGCTCCTTAGCAATGCCTGGTAATCATTAAATCTTGCATCGCCAAATTTTACTGGAGAGGATGCAAGAAGTCTTGGCTCTTCAGGATAATTCACACCACAATTGTATATTAATTCCGTAATTACGCATGCATCTCCTCTTTCTTTAACTTTGGTTCTTAATAAAATAGTTCTTGTTAGATGTTCTTGAGCCACAACTAAGCAATTAACTGGCTTATTAGAATCAAAAGATTCTGCTAAAACTCTTTCTCCTGGATCATATCTTTTTGCTGCGATTGGTTTTGCTTTTGTCATTTTAGTTGTATTTATGGAAACCGATTTCTTCGGCTATCTCTCGAAAGCACTGTCGGCATAAATTTAGATTATATTGACTTAGGTGGGCTCCAAATCTACCACACCTTTCACATTTCTTCGAAGCGATTCCTGAATTTCTTACTTTTGGTTTATTAAATTTGGTAAACTTCTTTAACACAACTGGTTTATTCTTTAATTGTATAGCTATCTTACTCCAATCACTTGCAGTCATAATATTTTCGTTTTAAAAACGTCCTCCAGATATTTGATAATTTCTTGTTTAGATATTAGTTGCTTCTTGGAAACTTTCCCAGATTTTATTTTTTTTCTTTGAACTCTAAGTCCTGAACGAGCAAAAACAACTGTAACAGTAAGTCCTCTAATTCCTAAGTCTCTATGATATTCAACTCCTGGAATTTCTATGTATTCTTTTATTCCGAATGAAAAATGATTATCGGAAATTTGCTTACTTTTAAGAGCGTTGTCTACTGCTCCCAAAAGTCTTCTTAGCATCTCTACTCCTGATGCTCCCCTCATAGTGACTCTTGCTCCTACTTCTTGTCCAGGACTAACATCAAAATCTGGAATCCTTTTGAAAGAAGCAATAATTTGTGCTTTTCTAGATGAAAGTATTTCTAGTAATTTCTTTGACTTTGCCAAATTCTCGTCTTTCCCGCTACAGCTAAGAATTACTTTTTCGATTTTTATAATTCTCATTGGATTTTCTTTCATTGTACAAATACGTTCTCGACTGGTAGAACTACTTCTCCTTTACTTATTTTTATTGTTACTGAATGTGAATCGTGCGAAACCACTGTGCCGGTTATTCCAGTATACTTTCCTGAAGAAATAAAAACTGGTACGCCTTTAGCTAGAGATTTATGAGATTTTATTTTGTTAGAAAAATCAAGGTATAACGAATCTCCTATATTCAAATTGTCTTTACCTAGTATATTTGATCCCTCATGAAGATTTAGTTGAAGTTTGCCATTTGAAACTAAACGTCTTGAAACTATTTTACATAACCTATCTTTTGAAGATGTTGCTTCGAATGAAAACTTTTTTGTTGGAAGAAGAGTTAGAATATAAGACTGGTCTGCATCAAAAATATTAAATAATTGTATAGACTGATGAATATCATGAACTAATTTTCCGTTTAGCTTTAGTTGTTTTTTGTGAATCATGGATTTAACTTCTGCTGAAGTTTTTGCGAGTTTCAGCATATCTCTTACTGCAATAACTACCGGAACAGAATTTTTAATATTGGCCGTAGCTCTTGCTATGTATTTTGTTCCTTTTTTTTGTAAAGGTAATTGTCTTGAAATTTCTTTTCTTGTTTGATGCATTTTATTTTGTCTGCTTTTTCTTTGCAGGCGGATTTACTTTTTCTACTTGTTTTTGTTCTGAAGCACTTGACTGAGGAGCAATTTTATTCTTTCTGTTAAGGATAGCTAACCTTTCTTTATCATTTAAATTTAAAGTTTTAATTACTAAAACTCTAGGATTAAAAGGAACTTGAACCTTTGAACCGTCTCTCTTTGATCTTTGCATGCCTTCTAAATAAATTTTATTCGTAGACGAGTTTACAGAAAGTACTTTGGCCTGCTTCTTAGAGAAGCTACCTCGCACGACAAGCACCTCATCCCCTTTCCGAAGGGGAAGACTTCTCTTGCCGAACTTTTGACGTAATTCTTTTGATAAATGTGCGCTTAAAAACTTATGCTTTAGATGTAATGGAGCATTGTACCTATATTTTCTTTGTTTTCTTGGTTGTACTGAAGAATTCCATGATAATGAAAAATCAGATTTCATAGTACAAATTGCGCAATCTTTGCAACCTGCGCCCACCTTTCATGTATTTCTCTTGCTACTGGTCCTTTTATCATAGTTCCTTTTGGATTTCCCTTTTCATCTTTTAGTAAAGCAACGGCATTATCTTCAAAACAAACTCTTTCTCCTGTATTTCTTCTGTATGCCATTTTTTGCCTTATGACTACTGCATCAAAAACTACTCCTTTCATTTCAGGTTTTCCTGCTCTTACTGAAACCTTAACCCAGTCACCTACTTTTGCAGTTTGCTGTCTTCCTTTTCTGGTCTTACCATGAACAACTCCTGTTATTCTTACAATTCTTGCTCCAGAGTTATCTGCAACTACACAATTGCTTCCGATGTTTAATCCTCTTGTAACTCTTGCTGATATTGCCTTCATGCTACTAGTGCCTCCCTTAATTCAGGATTATTTGGAAATGCGCTAAATATATTCTCTTTGAACGCGGATAAAGAGAATTTTAGGGATATTCTTTGTTGAGAATTAGCTGATCTCTGAGATCCTAATGATTCTAATTCTTGACTCCCTTGCTTAGCGAAGTATGTGTTTGATGTATTAATAAACTCTTGAACAAATTCTGTGCTAGAACCATACAACCATCTTGCTAATGTTGGGACATTAATCCAAGGAGCAGACTTCTGTAAATCGCTCATTGTTTTTTTATCAAGAACTTGCCTATTACTTTGCATAACCTCAATAGTTGCAAAATATTTATTATTTAAATCTTCAAAAGTAATCATTTCTTGACCTCCTGAACATCTGCTGAACGAACTTTTTCTATAACTATTGAATGAATTATTTTACTTAGAGGTCTACATTCCTGAATCTTGATATAATCTCCTAGTTGAATTTGCATTCCTGCAGGAATTCTTGCATGCATTCTAGATCTTTTCATGTAGAATCTCTGATACTTTGGAACTCTTACTGTTCTTTGAAATTCAATAACTACTCTTGTTGGGAATTTCTTTGTTACTGTTCCTTCAAATATTCTTCCTCTTGTTTGAGATGGAAGTTCAAACTGGGTCTTTGCTTCAACTATTTTATTTTGTTTTTTGTCTTTCATGTTGTTAATCTGAAATTGATGAATTTGGGAATCCGAGGGAAACCAAAACGTTCTTTACGTTTTTTTTGTGATTTCCTTGGAGCTCGATTACTCCATCCTTTATTGTACCTCCACAGGCAAGCTTCTCCTTTAGAGACTTTGCCACGGATTTAAGGTCAACTGTCTTATCAAAGCCAGAGACAAGAGTTATTATCTTTCCATAACGTCTTGCAACTGTAGAGACCGTTATTTGCTGATCTCCCTTAGCAATTTCCTCAAATACTCCTGAATTTGTAGGTAGGCCAAATCTTGGATCGTTTTCAATCATTAGTTCTTTTTCGTATCCTCCTGTGTAGTTTTATTAATAGTTAATAGGCGAGCAATAGTCCTTCTTAACTCTTTTGGTTTAGATTTGCTTTTCATTGAAGTTACCTGTGCTTTTATTAATTCAAGCTTGAGATCTTTTAGCTTTGATTCTCTTTCCTGAGAAGTCATTGCTCTTATATCTTTAATCCTTAAAATTGCCATTATTTCTTGCTCCCTGATTTTTTCTTATTTTTCTTTGTTGATTCTTCTAAATCAAATGCTACTTTTTCTTCAAATGCAATTTCTCCTGCTTTTAATTTTGCGATAAGTGTTTCATCTACTATAATTCTGTCATGAATGTGTGCCTCTGGAGGAAGAATGCTCACTTTGATACCTGAGACTCCTGAAACATTGACTGCTTGAGCCATCGCTCTATCTACTACCTTTGAAGGCTCTCCTGTTTTCTTTAGATACCCTTGAGAGAATCTCCACGACTTAGCTCTTTCACTAGGAAGTCTTCCAGACAAAACAATCTCCGCTCCAAGGGCTCCTGCTTTCATTATTTCTTGAAGCATTTTGTATGCTACTACCTTAAACTTTAGCGCTCCTTGTCTTTCCATTGCAAGAGCTATTTCATCAGCAACAAGTTGGGCATCCAATCTAGGATCAATTATTTCTGCGATTTCAATATGAGGATTGTCTAACTTAAATCTTTTTTTCAAAACTCTTGTAAGTTCATCAATCTTTTCTCCTTTTCTTCCGATAACCATTCCAGGTCTTGATGTTGCAACAATTATTTTTTCACCGATTGGAGTATATTCTACAGAAACGCCTGAAATCTTTCCTTTACCTAGCTCATGCTTTATGTATTCTTTGACACCCAATTCTTCTTTCTTAAATCCTACAAATTTTTTTTCTTCCATTATGCTGCTAATGCCTCCTGCATTTCGGGATGATGAGCTAATCTTAAAACTATAAAATTCTCTTCTGCTCTTGCGTAAAATGGACATTGTTCTGCAAGGGAAGGAGAAACTGCAGGGATACCCTGTAATAAATGTGTTCTTGCAAATCCATGAATTAACTCTTGAGTTCTAGAATTTACTTCTCTGTAGCAGTAGACTGCGCCAGGATTATTTGAAACCCTTGCTGAGCCAAAATGAGTGCAATATAAACAATTCTTTTTTTCCATTTATTTTTTAATCTCCTTATTTTTTGATTTTACTTTTTTGACTAGTGGTTTAGTATTTTCAAATTCCTTTGCTTTCAATACGATATGTGCTCTCTTAAATCTGGCTCCTCCCCTTTTATGAGGTCTTGATGCCCAAGTAGCTGAAGCATAATAAATTCTAGTCTTATCAAGATCAAGACCATTAACTATAGAATTACCCTTTAGATTCTTTAAAAATTGTATGAAAAACTTTGAGGCATTAATAGGATATCTTCCAGACATTACTCCTAATTGGTGTCTATGAGGAATCTCTCCCTTGAAAGGAATTACTCTCTTAAATTTAAGAACTTCTTCTAATTGTGAAATTGCTAAGTCTATTGATTTGTTTTTTATGAATGAACAAATATACATACTGTGCTTCTTTGAAACAGAAGCACCATTGGCTATTGCAATTGCTTCTTCTTTTTTAACAATTGGTTTCTTAACTTCTTTGTTCTTCTCTGACTGATTATTCTCAGTTTTTTGCTCTGCAGTACTTTGAGAATGAGCGTTAATATTATCTTTTTTATCCTTTTCTTGCTCGTTCATTATTTCTTCTCTCCTGCTGAACTCTTGGTTGCACCAATTCCAGCTTTACCATGAACTACTTTTCCTCTTGATAACGAAAACTCTCCTAGTCTAGAACCAATCATATTGTGAGAAATATGTATATCATTAAAATTCTTTCCGTTATGAATTCCTATAGTCATGCCGACTAATCTAGGGACGATAACTATATCTCTTAAATGAGTTCTTATTTTCTTTTTATTTGCAACAGCTGTTTCACATCTCTTTACAAATCTTTCAATTATCTGAAAGTTTCTAAGAACTGAACGTCTACTTCTTGAAGGAAGGTATTTTGCTACTTCTCTAACCTCAAGTTTTTTTAATTCTTCAACATTCTGCCCTCTGTAAAATACTTCTTTAGATTTTACAATTACTTCTTGTGATTGCTGTGCCATTATTTATTAGCCCTCCCTGTTCTTCTTGGTCTAATGTGACCCACTCTCGCTCCTGCTGGAGCATTTCTCTTTGCGATCTTTGACTTTATTCTCTTTCCTCTACCTGATCCGAATGGATGATCTATAGCGTTCATCTTGACTGCAGAGGTTCTTGGCCAAAGTTTGTTTCTTGACTTCATTTTGTAAAACATTGCTCCTGCTTTAATGAATGGCTTAAGCTTCTTTCCATCGCCTGCAATAACTCCTACTGTTGCTCTGCAATCTCCTGCAAGAATTATTTCTCTTCTGTTTGCCATTTGAACTAAAACTTTATTATGTTCAAGTTGTTTCATAACTGTAGCAAAAGCTCCTGCTGTTCTTATCA
>ERZ1292629.1691-Hain-H43-01um-R1-1691-length-20712-cov-7_pt1 | contig 20712 bp, 23 predicted proteins | sample MGYA00564399_ERZ1292629 | MGnify/ENA primary metagenome ERZ1292629 (study PRJEB36523, sample SAMEA6512636) | groundwater metagenome | collected 2019-01-08 | study: AquaDiva: Metagenomics assemblies of 32 groundwater samples | reverse complement strand
GATCGACCAGAACCTACAGATCGAGAAACCGAAATATACTGTCGAAGTTCGCACCTCGCCTCGTCAAGTAGCCAAACAGGCTGCGGTGGCTGAGGCTAATCGGGCTGCGACCCAGGCAGTGACAGTCAGCATTGCTTCTACTGAAACGACTGACCCCGGTATGGATGTCAAGCGTCAGTGGACTCAAAATGCCGCTAGTACCTGGAACATCGACTGGAAGCTCTTAGAAGCTGTCTGGCAGATCGAAACGGGCAAGACTTGGTATACAAGTCGTGGTTCGTCTGCCGGTGCTCAAGGACCGCTCCAGTTTATGCCGGGTACTTGGCGTGGTTACGCCCAAGACGGTAACGGTGACGGCGTTAAGAATATTAACGACGCCCGCGATAGTCTGTTTGCCGCCGCGAAACTATTAGCGGTTAACGGCGCCAATAAGGGAAATGTTGACGGAGCTTTGTTCCGCTACAACCACTCCCTGGCCTATGTCGCTAAGGTCAAACGGATTATGGCGTCAATTGGTGGCTAAAATCGTGATGTCACGACGTTCGCCCCTCGCTTAAAAGCTCGAGATAAAACGGCAAGAAGTCCCGCAGAAATGCGGGGCTTTTTGTTGGGATCAGATATCGAATTGCTTTTTACTACAATGTTTAACATATTTCACAAATACTAAGGCCACAAAAACCCTCATCCAACGTATTGACTTTTTTAGAAATAAATTCTACAATACACCTGACGCGTTGGCTGATCATATGCCATTAGCGATGCGAGGATTAAAAACATGTTTCTACGCGATCTTCCTCGGGGAACAACGATCTCCCCTACCTTCTTTTCAGAAACCTTTCTGAAAGACAGCTCTTTAGAGTTGCAAAATTCTAACTCGACAGAACAAAAAGTGTGGTGTCTTCTTGAGCAAGGCTTCTACTACGAACTATGCAAACGAGAGTTGGATCCGGACAAACGCATGGGCGCCGCCGAGCGAAGTTTTCGCAAAGCCTTATCCCTGGCCGAAACAACGGGCGATCTGGTATTGATCGGTACAGCGTGCCAGTATTTGGCCAGTACCCTGCTCGATTACTCAATTATGTTAAATGTTCGCCAAAGCACAACCTTCAACCAACGGAACCGAGAAAAGTTAAAGCGGCGGATAGAGAGCTCCGACAATGAGGCCATAGTTAACTTCGAAAGGGCACTCAAGGCATTCGGTTCCATTGACGACCTTGAGGGGGAGATGTCGATTTGCTGTAACTTGGCCGGTAACTATATCCGTTACAGATTGGCGGTGTTGGCCTTGTCGGATCAATATGACCTACAACTGACACTGTCGTTGGGTCTGATGGAAGCGGAGAAATCTATCCTCCAGCAACTGCGTGTAGGTATGGAAAAGCTCAAGCTTGACCAGCCTCCTCGGCCCATTCTTAACAGGGTAGGAAGGCAGGTCGAGGCCTTGGTAAAACTAAGCGAATTCGGTGAGGCCTACGATCGGCTACACCTCATTTGAATCCTTCTTTTTTCCTGAGCCCTGCCCCTGTTTCAAAGCAGTGGGGTGGGCTCAGGTTTTTTTATGCTTCACGAGATAAAGGACTCTATCTTTAGGTTTGACCATCGATCACCCGGGTGCTTCTTGCACCCTACTTCCCCGCTAGTTGAAACCAGATAACTTTAACTATCGTGTCCGGCCCGACCGATCGCTTATAGTAGTCAGAAAAAGTTTCATACATTTCTTCGTCGCTGGCGTATTTCTCATGTCCCTCAATCTCCTCTTGTTTAAGTTTTCCCATGGCTCGCTCAATAACTTTCGTCACGCTAGCACGTGCAAAAACCTCATTAGTCTCGGCACTTACAAAGTTTATTTCATCACCCTCTTGGATATTCTTATCGTCAAACAAACGCCACGTAGAATACTTCTCACCCGACAAAACCAACGGCACTAGATTTTCTGCAAACTTCAAAGTTTTCATTACCCTATATTAACCAAAAAGTGACGAGCCATGGTACCCCAGCGAGTTAGTTTTTACCTTGGTCGCGCCAGCGTAGCGTGCGGGGGTAGGGAGCGCGAGGGGCTAGGGGACCGCCTCGCAATTAGGCCCCCTGGTCCTCGCAGAAGCCAGGCGGCTGCAAGCCGCAAGATTCTTAGGCGCTTGGCGCCGTAATTGTCCCGTCTTGCGGCAGAACTTCAACCCAAATCTTCCCGCGGTTGAGGGGGATTTCAACTCCTTGAGAGTCGTAAAATCGGGTTCGTTCTAAACGGGAGGATTTCTTCCAGGTGCCATCAGTCTGGGTGCCATCCTGGAAAATACTGGCTACGCCCGAGCCGATCGTCGTCATTGACCATTCCGACTCTTTGCCGGTGCCGGCGTACGGCGCATTAGCAGAGTGACTGACAGTCATCGCAACGATCGTTTTAGCGGTAATCTGTTCACCGGAGACCCGGTCTTTATGGGCGGTACCATTCATAACTCGAGAGTAGGCATTCGTTACAGGATCGTGGGTCCAAACAGATTGGAATTGACTGGTAGAAAAGTTGAGGGTTATCTTAGAAATCGTGCCAAGGGTTGTAGCGGGATCCTTAAATTTCCAACTGGGAGTGGCGTAGGTAGCCGGCCACTTTTTATTACTGACTCCTAAATTGTAAATTTTGGAGACATCAACAAACAGCGTGTGCTCGCTAGCGATACCGTTTTGAGGAATTCGAACATAGGCATCGTTGGAGTGAGGATAATCTTTAATTCCGTAAGAACTAATCCGGGCTAGCGCCGTTGGCGAACCGCCGGCGTGGGCATAGAAGGCGTCGTATTCACTTAGCCAGTCAATAAAATAGGAGCGAGCGGAACGAACTGGCCCGGCTTTAGTTGGGTATGTTTGAGAAAAAATGCCCATAAATCGGGTTATACCGCCTTCGGTAACTGCTTCGTAAACAATATCAGCACCGGTCAGTCCGGCTTGCGGTCGGGCGTCAGGTGAATTCTCAATCATAACGGCGACTGGATGCCGATTGGCTATATCCGGCGCCACCAGCACCCCGTTGGTCAAGCTCGCAATTAGTGCTGTAGAGGTTTTTTTCTTGCTGACGACATCGGTAGTATTTTCACTAGGAGCCGGTTTGGTAATAAACCAGAAAACAGCGGCAATGCCGACAACGAAAATTATTGGCAAGACTACCAAAAAGAGCTTTCTGTGATTAATAAAAAACAGCTTAAATCGGCTTGTCTCCCCCTCCATTACTCCACGCTACCCAATATTTAGTCTCGTGCCAAGTCTCGGGCGATTTGCTCGGCGGTTTTTTTGTCTTCCTGGTCGAGCTGACCATCCAAAACCAATTGCAATAGATGCTCTTTGATTGGTTTAATCCATGGCCCGGCGCTGCGGTGGAAGATGGTCATCAGTTCCTCGCCGTCGAGTGGGCTATGGATTTTGGCGATTTCGGCTTGTGCCTCGAGTTCGACGATTCGCTCCTTCAATTCAGCTCGCATTTTCTGGTACTTAGCTAGTTTATTCTGATTATTACCGGTTGAATCGGCTTCGGCGAATGTAAAGAGATCCCCCAGCGCACTATCGGCATCTCGAACAAATCGGCGAACCGCTCCATCAGTCCAGACACCGTCGTTGTTGGGGATACGCTGGTGAAGATAGCAAAGGCTTGAAACATATTGGATAAACTCATTACCGTATTTTAGGCGTCGAAGAATACCTTTTGCCAAACTTGCGCCAACCACCTCGTGGCCTAAAAAGTGATACTCACCGCCGATCTTCTGACGAGTTAGGGGCTTGGCGATATCGTGAAGTAGCGCACACCAGCGTAACTCCAATTTGGCCGGTGTTTGATCGAGCACTTGCAAAATATGCCTATATATATCTTTATGTTCAGTCGGGTCGAACTCCAGATCGATACAAGGAATTAGTTCGGGCAAAATATAGTTGATTAGGCCGCTCTCGACGAGCAGGTCTATCCCCCGACTAGGTTTTGCTGAAAGTAAAATCTTGTCCATTTCTTGAGCGACCCGTTCGGCTGATAGAATAGCAAAACGCTCTCGTTCTAATTTAATGGCCTCAAAAGTTTTTGGTTCAATTTCGAAATCCAAGATGACGGCAAAACGAATCGCTCGCAACATTCGGAGCGGATCTTCTCTAAAACGACTTTCCGGATCGCCGACCGCTCGAATCACTTTTTGCTCTAGGTCGGCTTGGCCTTGATGGGGGTCGAGTAACCGTGGCTGGAGTAAATCAAAAGCGATGGCGTTAATTGTAAAGTCGCGGCGAGACAAATCTTCTTCAATTGATCGACCGAACTCCACCGTCGGCTGGCGACTATGCTCTTCATAACTTTCGCCGCGGAAGGTCGTGACTTCAACTTGATGTCCGTCCAATTCGGCGGTGACGGTGCCGAAGCGTTTGCCGATTAAGCCAATATTCTTGGTTTTTTGCCGCAAAATCTTTTCCACTTCCGACGGCTTGGCGTCGGTGGCTAGGTCCCATTCGATAATTTTTCGACCCACCAGTTCATCGCGGACCGCTCCCCCGACCATAAATAGTTGATACCCAGATTCAGAAAAAGCTTTGGCCAGTGATTCCAGCCAAGCTGGCACGGTGGCGAGCATTTTTTTGTTAACGAGTTAGGCCGATGCCAAAAAAGACCGAACCCAGAATCATAAACACCACCATTAGCCAAATTATCAGCTTAACCATGATGTTTTGATTGTAACCGATTCGGTCGATTCCTGGTAGCTGGTCAGTATCACCATTAGCGCCATATTGACCCCCAATACTAGCAGTACCCCGGACAGATTAAGCTGCCACAGGAATAAATAAATCATCCCCAAGGCAACTAGCTGGAGAATAACCATCCACCAACCACCCAGTAAACCATAATTATCAAGCAGACGAGCCGACCGACTAATTAGTAGCGCATCAATTCCGCCAGTCAAAAAAATACCAGTCAACCAAACAGTGTCAACAACGTTTAATTGTAGTAGACCAAAGAGTAAGGCCCAGCTAATAACGGCCAATATCAAAGTACCGGCGATACTTACGGCAAAATCAATCGCTCCGACTGTCGTTGGTAGCCCGGGAAATCTTTCCAGCAAACTGCTCGATAATGCAGTTAGTCGGTGACTAATTATTATCGACAGAATCACCATGCCGCTGGTGAGAATTATTAACCAATTACCAATCGGAAACCAACCCATTCCATTAGCTACCAGAGTAAATATCAAGAAGGTTAGGGTGGCGATAAAGAATCGGTCGCGACCGATCCGCAGCACGCCCATTGTCACCAAATTACCCATGCCGGTGAAGCTGGGGAAAACTTGCCGACGACTAAAAACTGTCAAAAATTGGCGGGGTCGAATTGGCTGGTAATCTTTAGTTAGTTCAAATAGTGCGGTGATGGTGCCTAGAAGTCCTATGCCGATCAACATGGTGAGTAATTGGGAATATATCCCTGGCCCATTGATATTAGTAATAACCACCAAGGCAGGATTATAGGTCGAAACCCACCCGACCGATATCGCTAACAGAAAAATCGCCGCCCAATACGGCAGCCTCCGCCAAAGGAATAGAATCCACAATCCAAAGACGCTAGTATATAAGCCGATATTTACCAGTAATAAGATGGTTGTACTTATCGAGAGAATCGTCCAATGACTCCAGATCCGCCCAATTAAATAAACAAAACAAACTAGGAGCAGTACCAGCAGATAATCTGGTCCGGTTGTTTTATTTAGTAGCTGATTCAGGCGAATTTGCCAGAAGCGAACGGTGCCTTTAAGCATATCCAAAGATAGTTTTCATTACGCCATCTAGTGAGTGGGCTCGGCTTTTTGTCTGGTTGATTAATCGTTGAAGAGTACCAGCCAGTAGTATCTGTCCTTGGTCGAGGATAATTATCTCATCGGCCAGGCGTTCGGCTAGTTCTAAATTGTCGGTTATTAGTACTACCGAACTTCCCTCATTGGTTTGGTCGGTAATAAGTCGCTCCACCTGTTTCTGACCGACAAAGTCTAGGTATTGAGCTGGCTCGTCGAGAATTAAGACTTTTGGGCTATGAATTAAGGCGATGGCCAGAGCAATCTTTTGTCGCGTCGCTGGGTCAGTCGACTCAATTACCGAGTAGAGCGCTTGACCAATTTCGAGCGTGTTAGCTAATACGGCAATCCGTTGAGTGCGGGCCACTGGCGATAAGTGGTACAGCGACCCAATTAAATCGAGGAGTTCAAATCCAGTCAAAAACTCTTCAAGCTGAACCGGGTTAGCCAGGTAGCCGGTCTGAATTTGAGTTTTTTGTCTGTGGGTGTGACGGCGATAGTTGTTGGTAATAATTTCACCAGAAATAGCAGGGCATTTTCCGGCTAGAATCTCACCCAAGAGATGTTTACCAGAGTCACTCTTGCCCAAAATTGCCAGGACCTGCCCATTTTTTACTTCAAGGCTGATGCCACTCAAAACCTCTTTGATTGAACGGGCGCAAAGATCCTGGATTCTGAACATTCAGCCCTACCTAATCAAGTACTGCTTTGAATCGGCGTCAAGGTCGGTAAATTTATCCAAGTGTTCAATCAGCTTTGCCGAAGTACTTCGACCAAAAGACATGCCCTCTACCCGACAACCCTTGTTTTCCTTCAAGTAAGTGACTAGTGGCGTAAAGTCGCCATCCCCGGTCACTAATACCACGACATCGAGCCGGTCAGCAATTTTAATAGCGTCAACGGCAATTCCAACATCCCAATCCCCTTTTTTGGCGCCGCCGGCAAAAATCTGAATGTCTTTGGATTCCAGCTCTATTCCAAAATTGGCTAGGGCATCAAAAAAGCCCTGCTCTTTTGGCGCATCCGATTTAATAACATAGGCAATTATCCGGATCGGCTGACGCTTGTCGATCGCCTTCTCAACTATCTTGCCAAAATTAACATAGCTTTCGTACATTGCTCGAGCCGAATAATACAAATTCTGCACGTCAACAAAAACCCCTACCCTTTGATTATCGTAATTAATCATTTTATCTCGTTTTAAAGCTCCCTCTATTTATATGGTGAAATGCCACCCAAACAATCATTTACTTCCACTTAATATACAGTATTAAGTGCTTAGTTGGTTCCAAGTAGTATCAATATGTCGAATGTTCCCGAAATCTTGGTCTCTTTTAGGGTTACTTGCCTCTCCGGCATAGTCGAGCCAATTTTTTCTGCCTCCGCTTTTAAGCCAGTCCGATACCAAACATACGTCTTATCGTAATTAAATTGGGAATTATCGAGGTTCTCGGCCGAATAGCCCAAGGTTTTCAGTTTTTCCTGTAACGTCTTAACTTTATCTGCCCCAGCACCAGAGTCGTAGATTTGAACGGTTGGCGTCGAACTCTGTGGGGTTAGTAAGCTCTTATTCTCACCGCCGAGTTTGCTATCGATCTCGCTGGTGATCGATGGTGCTGGAGTCGCTGTTTTAGCAACGGATACTGGTTTAAAGTACTGCCAGAGCGCCCAAGTTCCCAGCGCCACGAGAATAATTATCAGTATCCACAACCAGGCTAATTTAGTAGTTGAATTGATCGGCTGGATTGGCTTAGCCACCGTTTTTGTCGGGGGAACGGTTGAAGCAGTTACCGACGGTCTTCGACGGCGTGAAAAATCTAAGTCCCTAGCCATATTGACATCATATCACAGCGTCGTTTTTTAGCTGCCAATTACTGACCTCGTAAAAAAGTCGTCCACTCGTATCCTAGAGCGAGCCTAAAGTTCCGGGATTGGTTGGAGGCCGTTATCTGATTTAGCAGCCTCTGGCTTTTTCGAAGCCGGTGGTTTTTCGGCTTGATTGCTGGAGACCTGACCAAAACGTAGCACCACTCGTTTTCTTGTTCGGTCTAGTTCTAGCCGGACACTCTCCCCCCTTTTGACTCCAAGCTCTGTCAACCATTTTTTCGGCAGAAGCAACGCTAGCGAGTAGCGGCCAAAGAGAAATAATTTTCGAACACTCTTTCTGGCCATGAATAACATATACTACAAATCGCTCAAAACTCAAATTTTTACCCGAACTTACGAATCACCCCCCTGACCTTGCCCTGAATTGTCACCTTCTTAACTCGAATAGGCTGATATTTTTTGTTAGCTGGCTGAAGACGAATATGGTCTTTCTCGCGATAAAAGCGCTTTAAGGTCACATTGTCTTTATCAATTAGAGCTACAACGATATCGCCATTTTTTGGATAGTTGCATGGTTCTATCACCACATAGTCGCCATCCAGAATGCCGTCGTCGATCATCGAATCCCCTTTCACCTTTAGGGCGAAGACATTTTTACTCATCATATCGCGAGGAATTTCTAGGGATTCGCTAGTTTTAATTGCCTCAATTGGTTTACCAGCTTGGATAGCACCGAAAAGCGGAATATTGAAGCCCATAAAAGCACTGGATTCATCAACTTCGATCGGCTTAAGGGAGCGATAACCAGTTTCGCCAGTAGCTAAGTAACCCTTAAGTTTCAAATTATCAACATGCTCGGCGACGGTGGCAACCGATGAAAACCCAAAATGGTCAGCAATCTCCCGATAACTTGGCGCATAGCCGTTAACTTCTAGGTACTTATCGATAAAATCTAAAATTTGTTTCTGTTTAGGTGTTAACATTTTCTCCTTTCGTCAAAGATTCATTCTTTTCGGTACGCAGTTCCGCTTTCCAGCGAAGCGGACTGCTCGGGTCTCGCCGCCGTCACTTCTCGTTTCACTCGAAGACCAAGCTGACGGCTGGCTCCGACACGCCCGAAAAGCTCGAATCTTTGCCTCAAGGCAGCCTCTGCGGGGGGATTGGCGAGACTTAACTCGTCTCATCTACCGTAGCGAACAAATACCGAACGTGTCAAGAGCTTGCCCCAAATCTTATTAGCCGACCCCCCGTACTAATAAATATTTTGTTGAAGTTTTACGATCAATTACCGTGCTGCCAAGTTGTCGGGGTACGATTAAGTAAAACAAAAAGACGCGCCCAATAACTTGGGCGCGCGGGTGGTCGGTCAGGGCTTAAGTGGAGATGGTGTTGAGAGCCTGATAAATCTCGCCCGTCGGTGTGCGATTGAGAGAGACCCCTCGAAGATGCCATTTTCGTCTCTCGTCAAGCAGATCGGTGAATGTGGACCAATGAGCACTGCCTGTGTGCAGATCGCAATTATGATCAACGTGGATTATCTCATTAGGTTGAGTACTGACAGTGACGATAAACCAGTCGGTGGAGACATAGCGTTTACCGCTTCCGCTCGGTCTGTTATCGTTTCCCAATAGCGGTCCTTCACGTTGAGTTCTAACCAAGGGATGGAGATCGCATTCGCGGATATACAGTTTGTTATCCAGATGGGTACAGAGACTCTCTTCTGGAGTCTGTCTGCTGATGATTGGCCCACCAACAAAATGCATCAACCCTGCCAACTGGTTCTTGGCGTCGTCTCGCATTCGGGCGACTAAGACTTTCTTGGTCGGCAAACTGACAATCACGGCCACTACTAGTTGTTCGAATTTAGCTTCAAAAAGATATTTGTTCATAAAAGGTACAGCTCCACAATGTGGTAGAAACATTGTACCCTAAAACAGCCTAGAAATTAAGCCCTAGATGCGTTTGGTAAAGGGGTTAACGTGGGTAATCTCTGGCAGGAACTTCCGTTTATCACGGCCATCTGGCAAGTTAAAAATACGGGATTTGATTTTGTGCAAGACACCTCGGTGAACGGTCCACTCACCGTAACGATTATTGAGTCGGTCAACGGCGTTGATTAATTGCTCATTAGTTCGAGAGTTGGCAAAGAGCGGCGCTGTTGTGTCTTGGGCTTCAACTAAATCACTAACAGAAATAGCGATTAGACGGACGGCCCCGAAGCTCTCTAGGGAATTCAATTGCCGAACTCCAGCCTGGTAGATTTGATAGCCGTCAAGCAGGTACTCCTTTTGGCTGTGTCGGGCTCCCCAACCGGTGTTGTCGCCAAAACGAAGGTAGATCGAGATTGTTTTGCCGGTCAGATGATGATGACGCAACCGTCTTCCAACTCGCTCGCTCAACAGTAGTAAGACGCTCTTGACGTCGCTAAGGCTAGCGATGTCTCTGGGTAGAGTGTAGGAGTGCCCGATCGATTTCTCTTCGGGTAGATTGCGCCAAGAATGAAGAATGTCGTCGTCGATGCCGTTACCGATTCGATAGAGCCACTCGCCGGTATGACGACCAAAAACAGTTACCAGCATATCTTCGGGCATTCGGCCTAAATCGGCGATAGTGGTGATGCCCATCCTATTTAGACGAGGTCGGAGCGCCCAGCCGATACCGCATAGCTCTTCAATCGGCGTAATTGCGGCAATCTTGGGGAAATCTTCAGGGGTGATAACGGTTAGGCCGTTCGGTTTTTGCATCTCCCCGGCTAGCTTGGCCAACACTCGGCCGTAAGAAATGCCGATTGAACAGCTGACCCACTCGCCAATTTCAGTTCGTATCAATCGCTTGATTTGCAAAGCGGTAATAACAGCGTCTAGGTAGGCGCAATTTTCAGGATTGCTAAAATCCCAAATCCCAAACCCCAAATCCCAATGTTTAGAGATTTGATTTTTAAGATTTTCGATTTGTTTGGGATCTAGAGCTTGGAGCTTGGAGTTTGCTCGAGCTGGAAGCTCGAGAAATGCCTCGTCGATGGAAAAGATATCAACTTTCGGAGCGAATTTTTCTAGTAGGTCAAAAATACGCTTACTGGTGTAGCTATAGCGGTCGTAAGTGGCGGGGATAACGATTAATTGTGGGCAGAGCCGGAGCGCTTCCCAGACCCCCATACCCGATTTGACACCAAACTCTTTAGCCTCAATCGAGGCGGCGCAGACGACCGTCCGTTCGCCCGCCCGCCATGCAAGCCCCGGCGTTGCGGGCAGGCCATCGCCTTTGCCAGCGACACCGATCGGCTTGCCACGTAGATTGGGATGAGCTTGCTGTTCAAGCGTCGCAAAATACGAGTTCATGTCGACATGAAGGATCTTCTTCATGGAGAGCTATGAGCGAATGCGATTGTGTCGACATGAAGAGTCTTCTTTTGCATAACTCAAAGCTTAAAGCTCAAAGGGTAAAACTGTAGGTCAAAACCCAATAACTTTTTAGTTTTTAGTTGCAGTTTTGACTTTTGCGTTTTGGGTTTTAAGCTAAACATCAACCACATCCTTCAGCTGCCATTCGAGCGTGATCGGGTCGAAGGTAAGTTGATAAGTATTACCGACGGCACTAACGGCAAAATTATATATCTGATGCTGGGCGTCTTTTTCGATGTGGAATAAATTCATTGAATCTACCTTGTAGGTTCGTTCTCGCCAGTTAAAAAAGTGAATAACTATCTTGGCCGGACCGAAGCTAGCCAGCACCCTAATCCGTTCTCCGACTTCCTCCCTTACTATATTCCCCATATATCCACCCTACCGAACAAAGACCGAACATGTCAAGCAAACTATTTTACTGTTGGAGCTGGGCTAAGGTTGGACAAACAGACGACAATATGTTACTCTTTTAACAGCCGTGCGCTGTGGGTATACCGCTGGCTACTTCACGGAAGAACAAATATGGCAACAGGAACATCAACAATTCTGGAACATTCGCAGAGGGTGTGGCTGACTACAGGAGAAGTCAAGGTTTTGACTTTAATCGCTCAAGGACGCTCCTCTCAAGAAGCAGCCGATCGAATGGTCGTCTCCAAGAGGACGATCGACTTCCACCTCGCTAACATCTACCGTAAGTTGGATGTGAGCAATCGAGTTCAGGCGCTTCGGGCCGCCGCTCGGTTGAAAATACTCCCCTTCGAGCCGTACTTCGGCCACACTCAAGACGAGTTGTAAAAAACCGTCTCTAGCCCCGCCCTACGAGGAGCCAATCGGCTCCTCTTTTTTATCCTAAACACTTAACGGAAGTGGAAAACCGAACAAAAGGCGAAGTATTAAAAACCCCAGCCAGTCAGAAGACCAGTTGGGGTATTTGGTGAGAAAATCAAGAGAGGGCGTCGGCCTTTTCGATGAGGCTTTTTACCCAGGCCTGCCACCGCTCCTTTCGGTGTAGCTGTCGGCGCATTCCCGCCCTTGCAAGCAGTTGCCGATTGAAGAAATGCAATCCAATGCTCATCAGTACGGCAATTCCCGCTATCCAGAAGGCAATCGTGGCACTTTCTGCCCATCGGCGGGCGAGGACGAAGAATTTCTCCGGATCCTCTAGTTGTTCGACGCCCACTCGCCAGTAGAGGCCGGCCAAGTAAGCGAAAAAGCTAACGCCGAATAGGAAGAATGACAAATCTGCGACATTCCGTTGAAGTTTATTCATATTCACCACCTCCGTGTGGATTGACCCAACCTTACCATATTTAGCGGTCAAAGTCAACCCTAAAGGGAGCTAAAAGCAACTGGCAGTCTGGCACCTAGCTAGAAGCCAGAAGCTAGTGGCTAGCGGCCTACTTCACCAACGCCAGTTTTTCGCCTTGGCGCAAAATACGGATGGGGACTTTTTTAGTCAACTTACCCGTCAAAAGTAGCTCGGAAAGTGGGTCTTCTATATATTCGGTAATGACACGGCGAACTGGCCTGGCGCCAAACTCTGGGTCAAAGCCCTTTTCAGCCAAGAACTCCTTGGCTGGGTCGTCGATCTGGATTTCGATTCCTTCTGGTAGTAGTCTGCCAGTGAGTCGGTCAATTTGGAGTTGAACAATTTTCTTCACCTCGTCTTTATTTAGTGGTTTAAAGACGATGGCTTTGTCGAGACGGTTAATAAACTCTGGGCGAAAACTGTCTTTGAGCTGTTCTAGAACCTGGGATTTGATCTCCTCGTAGCGATTCTCGGCTTTTGAGCCGTCTTTGATTTTGAAACCGATTGCCTGTTGGCGATTCATCTCGGCCAGGCCGATGTTAGAAGTCATAATCAGAATGGTGTTACGGAAATTAACGATTCGGCCCTTGGCGTCAGTTAGCTGTCCGTCCTCCATAATCTGCAACAACATATTAAAGACATCGGGGTGAGCCTTCTCAATCTCGTCGAGCAAAACAACCGAATAGGGCTGACGGCGGACTGTTTCGGTCAGTTTGCCGGCGTCTTCGTAGCCAATATACCCGGGTGGCGCACCGACTAAACGGCTGATGTTGTGACGCTCCATAAATTCGCTCATATCAATTTTAATTAACGCCTCATCGCGACCGAAAACTTCCCGAGCCAAGACTCTAGCCAGTTCGGTCTTACCCACTCCGGTTGGGCCAAGAAAAACAAACGAACCTAGCGGGCGATTCGGGTCTGACACGCCGGCGCTGGAACGGCGGATAGCGCCAGAGATAGCGGTAATAGCTTCTTCTTGACCGACGATATGGCCCTTAAGGATTGTCTCTAGATTAACTAACCGGACCTGTTGAGTTTTAGCCAGCGCTGAAACCGGCACGCCAGTCCACATCGAGACAATCTTGGCGATGTCTTCCCTGGTAATAGCGCGGATGGCAGTCCGTTTGGGCAATTTTAATTTAAATTTTTCAATCTCATCTAGATAGCGGTACTCCAGTACTCGCCAGCTGGCCGCCTTTTCGTAGTCGTAAGATTCAGCGGCCTTGGTATGCTCGTGGTGAGCGTCTTTGCGCTTCTGCTCGAGCTCCGTTAGTTTAGTCGATATTTTAATCTGTCGCCCCTCTAACTGGGTGGCGGCTGCGGCTTCATCGATTAGATCGATCGCTTTATCGGGTAGAAAACGATCGCTGATATAGCGTTTTGATAGATCGACGGCGGCCTTAATAGCATCGTCCTCAATTACTACGTTGTGGTGTTTCTCGTAGGTTGTTTTGAGGCCGTGGAGAATTTTAATCGAATCCTCGCTCGACGGCTCATCGACATTGACCCTCTGCAGACGACGCTCTAAAGCTGGATCTCTCTCAATATGTTTGCGGTATTCGTCGTTGGTGGTAGCGCCAATTAATCTCAAACGACCCTTAGAAAGAACCGGTTTCAAAATGTGGCTTAGATCGACCGAACCTTCGGCCGCGCCAGCACCAACAATTGTATGAAGCTCGTCGATAAACAAGATGATGTTGCCAGCTTTGATAATTTCATCCACTAATTTTTTAGCTCTTTCCTCAAATTGCCCGCGGTAAGTAGTCCCTGAAATTAACAGTGCTAAATCGAGACTAACAATTCGTTTATCGGCCAGCTGGGGCGGCGCATCGCCGCTGGCGATTCGGTTGGCTAGGCCTTCAACGATGGCGGTTTTGCCGACGCCGGGTTCACCAGTGAGGACCGGATTGTTTTTGATTCGCCGAACAAGAATTTGACTCATTCGTTGAATCTCTTGGTCGCGACCGATAACGGGATCGAGTTTATGGGCGCGTGCCTCCTTGGTCAAGTCGTGAGTAAAATAGTCCAGGGCTGATCGTGAGCGGTTATTGGTTCGGGGTGGCTGTTGGGTAAATTGGGCTACAAAAGCATCTTCCCCCTCGTCCGTATCCAACTCGTCCGGTCCGATTGGTAGCCGACTAATCGCCTCGTCTATTTGCCCAAAATGACTTTCAATTTGATCTTTAAGCAGCTTTGGATCAACTGCCAGGCCCGATAGAATTTTATAGGCATTCGTTTCTTTATTGCTGGCAATCGCTAGTAGTAAATGTTCGGAATCGACCGTTGGCGTTTGATAAATGAGCGCTTTTTGCGAGGCGGTCTTCAGTATTCGTTTAAAATCAGCCGATATACCAACCGTTGTTTTGGTTTTAAAGTCGGGGTTTTGGAGTAAGTAGACGATCCTTTGCGGAGTAATTGTTAGCTCATGGAGGATCTCGTAAGAGATAGTCCCCTGGTTGGAGGCAAGCGAGACCAAGAGATGCTGGGTGTCAATCCCCGTATCCATTGCCCGAGCGATCTGCTCGCAATCAAGAACGATCTTTTGGGCGGTCTCGCTCAAACGATTCCTTAGATTGTCGAATTCCTCTTGCATTTGGGTATTGTACCAGAGTCGAGGCGACCTAAAAGAGTAATAACGCTAAATTGATACTACTTCTTGGCTATTTTCTTGCCGGTTTTTTTAATCTGACTGGATTTGCTAGTGGCCTTTTTTGGCTTGATGGTTTTGGCAGTCACGGTCTCCTGGGGCGATTTTTCGGCCACGCCAGATGGCTGATTCTCGATCGAGTCGGTCTCATCGATCTTACTGGTCGACTTTCGATCGCGGGCATCATCGCCATCTTTGGCGATGTCAATTTCCCAACCGGTCAACTTACTAGCCAAACGGACATTCTGACCGTTCTTACCGATTGCCAGAGCCAATTGGTCGATCGGCACGTGAACTTCGGCAGTCTCGGCTTTTTTCTTGAGGACGATTTTATCAATTTTAGCCGGCGATAGCGCATTGGTGATGAGCTGTTCAATCGAGTCATTCCAAAGAATAATATCGATTTTCTCTTCGCCGATTTCTGATAGAACGGCTTGAACACGTGTTCCTCGCTGGCCAACACAAGATCCGACCGGATCGAGGCCAGCCTGGTTGGAAATAACAGCCATTTTTGTTCGAACTCCCGCTTCACGAGCGATCGCCTTGACTTCAACGGCGTTGCTGGCGATTTCGGGTACTTCTAGCTCGAATAATTTAGTAATAAAGTCGGCGCTCGAGCGGGTAACAAGAACGCGTGGCCCGCGCGGCGTCTCCTCAACGGTATAAACCAAGACTTTCAAGCGTTGACCGGGAAAATAGTGTTGATTAGGAATCTGATCGGAAGCGATCATCAGGCCGTTTAATTTGCCGATGTTCAAAATAACATTTGGTCCTTCAACTTGTTGGACATAACCATTGATTAGTTGACCCTGTTTATCTTTATACTCGGCGTAAAGTATCTCTTTTTCGGCTTCGCGTAGACGTTGAGAGATAACTTGCTTGGCGGTTTGAGCGGCAATTCGACCAAATTCTTCGTGCGGCTCCAGCTCAATTTCGATCACATCGCCAAGTTTTGAACCCTTTGTATATTCCTGGGCTTGGTCGACGGTGAGTTGGGCGTGAATATTTTCCGGCTCTTCTACTACCTCAAACGATTGCCAAACCTTAAAAACACCAGCTTCTTCGTCGAGTTTGGCTTTAATATCCTCATCAGCCTGACCGTAATCTTTACGATAGGCGGCGGCAACGGCCGCTTCAATGGAGTCGATGATAATGTCTTTGGGCAGTCCGCGTTCGTCAGATAGCTGATTGATTGCGGCCGCGAATGGTGAGATAGCCATTAGCAAATTCCTCCGGAATTAGCAGTTTTCAGTTTCCAGTTTTCAGTTTTCAATTCCATAGTCAGTGTGATTATATGATTCCTTTCAATCGATTTTATTATCGCTTGTTTCTTTAAAAAAGCCAGGAACTAACCTGGTATATTAATACTATACTCACGAATAGACAGAAAAGCAAGGGAAATTATGTATATCGGTGTCCAATCCTCTAAATATATACTCTCATTTTAAAATATTACATCCAGCTTCTTGATAATTCATCATAGAATGATACACTCCTTACGAAACGAAGGTTAGTATTATGACAGGAATATGTACATTCAAAATCAACTTTGTCATTGCCGGAGGGGTGAAGAACAGGTTGAAGAAGGGAGATTGGGAGCAAACTAAGTGGGCTGTGCGCCTAATGGTTGATCGTCGTCACGCCCAGGATCTAGATCTTGACGGATGCCTGTCCCCAGAGGAGATTGGTAACCGCCTAGACCAAATTGCCATCGAGTATGGGAGAAGATGTCAAGAACCAGTCACATACCCCATCGACCACAGACGTATGCGATTAAAGCTAGTCAATTTGGCTCGGGAAGCCAAAGAACATGCCTACGACCAGGCGGTAAAATTCTTGGTTGAGCCAAAGATCGGGGTACGGGCATTGGACCTCTAAAACGACCCACTATAAAAGCGCCTGCTCATAATTGAGCAGGCGTTGTTAAGTGAAGTACCCGTTGGCTTGCAGTGGAGGTATCTACTTATCGAGTACGGCCTTAATCGGAAAAACAACCACCGCTCGCCAGATGCGACCGATACGAGAGGGTTGCAGAATCAGGCGCCAGAGCCACTCCAGGTGTAATGTTCGAAAGAATTGTGGCGCTCGAGGCGTAACACCAGCTAACATATCAAAAGTTCCGCCGACGCCAACCAATATCTTTGCTCCAAGCTCGCTTTTGTGTTTAGCGATCCACTCCTCCTGTTTCGGGGCGCCGTAAGCAACCAAAATAATATCAGCGCCACTGTCCCGTATGCGTTTAAAAGCATACGGGTCGTCTGAGTCGGCGTTGCTTGTACCGGCGATTTGCAAGTCGGGGTTCGATTTTTGAAGCTGTTCTCCCGCTTTGGCGGCTATCCCCTCTCGGCCACCTAGCAGGAAGATCGATTTCTGGTTTTCGGTGGCGATTCGGGCTAGATGATTAACTAAATCAGCGCCAGAAGTAGTTTGTTTAACCGGCTTGCCCCTTAGAGCTAGGACCCAAGCGACATTGGTCGATTCCGGAATTACCAACTCGGCGCCATTAAGCGTTTCGGCGTACTTTTTATTCTCGGCGGCTTTGAGCAGAATCTCTCCATTGGCGGTGACAATGTGTTTTGGAGTATCTTCCAAAAGCGCCTTTTGGCAGTATTGATCCAGCTCCGGCCAGCTCAAACGGTCAATTCTAACTCCAAAAATACTTGATGTCGCCGTACCATCATTCTTAATACTAAATTCTTGAATCTTATCCAGCGGCATTGGTAATAACTTCTAAAGTTTCTTCTGCGGCGGTCTGCCAGGAAAATCTTTCGGCTTGTTTGATTGAGGCCAGATGCAATTTGGTGGCTAGCTCTGGAGAATTTAAAATTCGGCCGAAAGCTGAAGCCCAAGAGAGCGGATTAGAGGGTGGCAGTAAAATAGCCGCTTGGCCAGTCACCTCTGGTAGCGATGAGTTGTCACTACAAACAACCGGTACTCCACAGGCCAAAGCCTCCAAAACCGACAAGCCGAAGCCTTCGTAGGAGCTGGGAAAAGCGAAAATAGTCGCATGCTGGAGATAGCGGATCATATCGTAGCGCGGTAGATGACCCGGCTGGGAGATACGGTGACGAATTTCTTGGGGTAACTCTTTAATTTTGGTCTGGATAGCTTCAAAACCGTATCCGTTCCGACCACCCAGAACCAGATTAATCTTCTTTTTCTCCTTACAGAGAAGTGAGAAAGCATCAAGGAGCAGGCGGACATTTTTCTTTTCCTCGATTCTGCCAACATACAAGATATAGGGGTCGTTTTGTGGCGATTGCCCATCACCTTTAGCGGGCTTAAAGAGCTCCTTGTCGTAGCCGTGGGCAATAATTTTTGTTTTGGGTTTAGCGGCGGGATAAAACTTAATTAAGTCGTTGAGTGTCGCCTGCGAAGGTACAATCACACGCGTCGCCTTAGCGACTGACACGCCGGTCGAAAAATTTTGATAGCGCCGTTCGAAAGCCGAGTATGAATAGGGAAAATACTTGAAGGCTAGATCGTGAATAGTTACGACAGTTGGTAGGTGAGTAATTAATGGCACGACGTGAGAAGGTACAAACAACACATCTGGCGGGCTACCGCCAACTTCTTTCGCTAAGCGAAATTGTGACCACAGTCGCTGTTGAGGCAAGATTCGCCAGTCAATATTTGAGCCAGTAGGGAAATCTTCGTTAGGTCGGTGGGGCGCGTAAAGAATAAACCTGTGGTCTGTTCTCAAATTCAAAATCGCCCGAATAATTTCATACGAGTAATTCTCTGGCCCAGTTCGATTTTTCTTGACCGCTCTCGATGCGTCAATTCCGATAGTCAGTTGCATTAGCTGGATTATCCCACGACTTATGCACTTCAGGAAGTAAGTCGTGGGAACACGACACAGCTCTATACCTGATAAGGAAATTGAAGTGCGCAAGTCGTGTATCCCACCAGCGTCACCTTTTCGCTACAGCAAGCTAGACAGTTGGCCTGGCAAATATGTCTATAAAAACATTCTGACGGGTGGTTTTGGCTCGGATAATATCCATCACAGTAAATCCTCCATCCGTAATTAACTGCTTAATTTCGTCTTCAGTGTAGTTAGCGAAATACTTTTTGCTGCCAAAATAGCGCTCTTTGCTTTTCAGGCCCTCTCCCACCCCCTCTGTGACCGACAAGTAAAGTAATCCAGAATCTTTGAGAACGGTCCGAAATCCAACCAGAGTTTTATGTGCATCTATTTTTGGTAGGTGCTGGAACGAGGCCATCACCCATAAGCCGTCGAAAATCTTTGGAGGAAACTCCAAATTGCGCATATCCATTTTGTGGAATTTGGCTTTAGGTGCGGCTTTCTTGGCGAGAGCGAGTAGGTTAGCTGAAAGGTCGATAGCGGTCACCTCCAATTCTTTTTTGGTAAAAAATGCGGCGTCGTGGCCCGACCCACAACCGACATCAAGAACCTCCTTGCCCCCCAAATGTTCTAGAAAATAATCGTAGAGAGGCTGGTACGGTGTCCGATCTTGGTAATGAGTGGCGTAGTCGGTTGCCATTCTGTCGTAAGCCGCAATTGTCGTCCCTACGACATCGATATCTTCGGATCGATTTATCATTTCGTAATTTAGTTATTTAGTAATTTAGTAATTCCCGCAACCATTGCTTAGCTCTTTGCCCAAAGCACAGAACGGAGAAACTCATCAAGATGTTCAACGGCGATGCCGGTGCCTTTGGCGACGCAAAGTCTTGGCTCTTCAGCTAACTGGCACGGGACACCGGTCACTTTAGTTAAAAGTGCGTCAAGTCCTCGTAAAAGCGAGCCTCCGCCGGTCATCAACATGCCTTTATCCATAATATCGCTGGCTAGTTCGGGCGGTGTTTTTTGGAGGACTTGTTTCACGGTAGCAATAATTTCCTGCAACTCCTCCTGGACGGCATTTAGCACGTCAGATGAGTAAACAATAACTGATTCCGGCAATCCGGTCACAAAGTTTGAACCCGACAGCTCCATTTGAAGCTCTTTTTTCATCGGCATAACCGTACCGACTTTTATCTTAGCGGCCTCGGCTGTTTGTTCGCCGATGACTAAGGCGTATTTTTTGCGGATGTAATTAGTTATGGCGCTGTCAAATTTATTGCCACCTACTCGAGCACTGGCGGCAGCGACCACATCACCGAGAGAAATAACAGCTACCTCGGTAGTACCCCCACCGATGTCGATAATTAAGTGGCCTTCGGGTGCGGCAATCGGTATTCCGGCGCCAAGCGCCGCCGCAATCGGTTCCTTAATAATATATGCGTTTTTAGCACCAGCGGCGATACAGGCATCAATGACGGCTCGTCGTTCAGTTGAGGTTGCGCCGACCGGTACGGCTACCATAATATCGGGTCGAAATATACGTAATCGCCCCGAAACCCGATTAATAAAATAACGGAGCATCGCTTCGGTAATTTTAAAACTAGCGATAACCCCGTCTTTAAGCGGTCGAGCGGCGATAATTGAAGCCGGAGTTTTACCGAGCATCTTTTTAGCCTCTTCACCGAAAGCCACAACCTTATTATTACTGGCGTCAAGAGCCGCAACAGCCGGTTCGTCAATAACAATCCCCTTCCCGGGAACATAAATTAATATATTGGTCGTGCCTAAATCGACACCGATTCGCCTGATCATTGTTCGCATTCTAACCTGACGAGCAGGAAATACAACCAGTATAAAGTCTGGTTCTTTAAACTAAAGCGGAACAGACCTACGCTAGGTAAAGATTAGTTAACCTA
>ERZ1292629.1627-Hain-H43-01um-R1-1627-length-21130-cov-5_pt1 | contig 20742 bp, 20 predicted proteins | sample MGYA00564399_ERZ1292629 | MGnify/ENA primary metagenome ERZ1292629 (study PRJEB36523, sample SAMEA6512636) | groundwater metagenome | collected 2019-01-08 | study: AquaDiva: Metagenomics assemblies of 32 groundwater samples | reverse complement strand
CGACAACTATTTCAGCATTATTGCGGCGACCGCAACTACTCCCTCCATCACCGTGCTTTCCCCCAACGGCGGGGAAAAATTGATAATAGGCAATGCCTACACTATAAAATGGGTTACTACCGGGTATTCCTCCGATGCCGTTGTTCAAATCAGACTGACTGATGCAAGATATCCTTCTGCCGAAGAAACAACTATTGTGGTTGAAACAGCCAACACCGGAAGCTATACATGGACACCTCTAAATGTGACTAAGACATCTGAAGGCGCGGGGCCGACTCATAAAATTAAATTATACATTACTAACAAAGGAGAGGGTTGGCCTGGCGCGCCTCCCGACTCCAGCGACAACTATTTCAGCATTATTGCGGCGACCGCAACTACTCCCTCCATCACCGTGGTTTCTCCCAATGGCGGAGAGCAGTGGGTGGTGGGGAAGATTTATGATATTAAATGGAATATGACAGGGCTCGCAATGGATACGTTTGTTGATGTCAAATTGGTTGACTATTACAAAAATGTCAGTTACGAAATTGGGACATATGGATCTGCCGCGCAAAACTCAATCAGTTGGACAATACCTTCTTCTGTATTCAACTATAGCGGAGCGATCAATGGAAATTACTTCAAGATCAGCGTTGCGGAGAATAATAAAGCTGGGGTCAGCGATGAAAGCAATGGTTATTTCAGCATTGAACAAGCTATTTCTTACCCCGGATTCTTTATGGCAACAGACAAACAAAGTTATTCAAGCGGCGATACGATTGATTTAAAAGTCAACCGGGCGGACAATAAAACATTCATCTATTTCGTTGATTTGTATCTTGTCAGACAAAGCGATAATTCAAAAATTTTGTTTTACCAAAATTTTAATGTGACCAGCCCAGCGAGCGTTCAAATACCTACTGCTAATTCCGGCACTTTCACAGCCAGTGGCAATTACACCCTCTTGGTCTGTGCTGCCGGCGAAATTTGCGGCGCCGGAGCCAACACCAACAGCACAGCTGTGTATTATAATTATACTACCGCAGTAATAATTAAAGGACATTTAATAGATGCCATTTCAAGCAACCCGGTTTCCAATGTGGCAGTTTATACCGGCAATAGCGCGACAGGACAAGCATTGAGTCCTGTATATACAGGGGCTAATGGAGAGTTTATTGTCACAGCAGTAAAAAATGAAACCAGAATGTTCCCTTATTGGCCAAAATGTTACATCCAAAATTCTTTTATCACTTTGACTAATTCCACAGTAAAGTTAAGTAATTTTGATGCGCCAGATCAAATTTTTAATATTGTGAACGCTAATGTTGACCTTGGCAATATTTCTTTGTGGCCAGCAGCCGATATTAATATTTCTTCTGATATCCCTGTCCAATTTAGTATTTATTATAAAGCAAAAAGTACCGGGCAACTTGCAGGAGGGTCTGGAAGCATAAACTTCTACACATCTCATATATCAAGCAATATTGTTCCTCTTGATAGAGAAATAAAAGCGACATTAACCGACAGCTCTGGCGGAAAATACGAATCGCCGTTCTATAAGGTTGATTTTACAAATGGATGCACTCCGGTTAAATTAAGTTTTATTAATGGCCAATTTTTCTGGGGAAACGCTCCTACTCCTTCTATCACCGTTATTTCCCCCAATGGCAATGAAAGTTGGGAAGCTGGCCACGTCCAGAAAATTACCTGGTCATCCAGCGGCGTAGATAAAGTTTGGCTTTCTTATCTTAAATATTCAGATACAAGCGGCATTTCTGCCAGCCAAATTCAAATAGCTTCTCTTTCGAATAATCCCGGGTTTTATGATTGGTCTATTCCAACCGACATCTCAACAAGCAGTTATTATAAAATCCAAGTGGCTAGCATCGATGGCGCTGTTTTTGATCTAAGCGACAATTATTTTAAAATTATTCAAAACGCTGACCTCGGCTTTAATAATATGGAAAGTAATCTGGCTTCTATTTCCGACGCAGTTGCTAAATTAATGGAGCAAATAAAAGAGTTAATGAAAAAATAAAAACGAATTCTTCCAACCGGAGATAGTGGAATAAAAAACTTGACAAAATTTAGAGGAAGCGCTATGCTTTAAACAGCAAAAAGCTTGCGGACGGACACCGTCGGAGCAAGGAGGACAAGGTGAAAAGATTTTTTTTGGTGCTTTTGGCGGTAATGGTGATGGTGGCGGGCTTTACGGCCCTGCAGGCGTCCCCGATCTCGGCAACCGGAAATCCGGCCAAGGTGACTTTCGGACCACCGGAAATTCAGGTGACCACGAATATCTCCGTGGTCTTGACCGAGGAATACTCCCCCCGGGAAGACTTCAAGGTGTACAAGTTTAACCTGAAGAACACTTCCTCTCGGGATGTGTTTTTTCAGACAGGATTTACCCGGAACCAACCGGATGCGGTGGAGTACCAATACTGGAATGCGCTCTTCTCCTCTAATGGAGAACTGGCGGAGGGTGGAGTTGGCATATGGAGAGCTTCCCGAAAGGAGAGTATTACGCAATAGTTTTCTTTCTCTCCTCTTCTGGGATCCAAGAGTTCTACTCCCCTCTTTATTTCTCCCCAGGTCCCACGGCCCTGACCCAGCCTTCAAAAGCCCCGCATCGTGTTTGCGCAAGCAAACTCTGGTGCGGGGCATTTTTTTACTTTTTTGTGGTTGGCTTAGCCAACCGCAACTTAAGGACTTGCTTTTAAATTAGATCCTTGCTATTATTATGGAATATAAAGATGCGGCATTTATTTTTCTCTATCGTTTCCGGTATTTTAGGTTTATTTTTGGCTCAAATGTTTGTGCCGGGAGTAAGCTTAACCGTACTTCCGGGAAGAATAATTTTTAATATTCCAATTATTGCTCTTTGGCAGATTCTGATTTTAACCGGTGGCGTATTGGGACTTCTGAACTTTTTTTTAAAACCGATTTTAAAACTTATTACTCTGCCCTTAAGAATTATCACCTTAGGATTGTTTACTTTTGCCATTAATATGTCTCTGGTTTGGCTGGTTGATATTTTCTTTCCGGAATTAGAAATCAAGGGACTTCAGGCTATTTTTTGGACCGCTTTAATTATTTTTGGGTTAGGAATCTTCTTTGGTTTTTATAAGCCAAAGAAAAAAGGTTCTAATCCAACGCAAAAATGAAGGATTACTTACCATTAATTCAAATCGTAATCGCAATTTTGCTGATTATTTTAATTCTTTTGCAGCAAAGGGGCCAAGCGCTGGGCTCGGCTTTCGGCGGCGGAGACGGAGGATTTTACGCCACCCGCCGGGGAATTCAAAAAAAGATTTTTTGGGCAACAATCGCCTGCGGATTTTTCTTTATTATTCTCGCGCTTTTAAACCTTACTCTCTAATGAATTCTTTAAAGTGGCCAAAACATGGCCAATGGCAGCAATTTTTAAAAATCTTAAATAAAAAAGAGAAATACTTCTTTTTTTCCGCTACCGCCCTGTTTTCTTTTTCTGTTATTTTTCTTTTAACTGATTTTTATTTAAAAAACACCGAAGTCAGACCCAGCCAAGGCGGATCTTACACCGAGAGAATCGTCGGCCAACCCCGATTAATCAATCCGATTTTTGCTCCGGCCAATGATACCGACCGAGATTTATCCGAACTGATTTTTTCCGGTCTTTTAAAATACGATTCCCGAGGGAAACTGATCCCGGACTTAGCTGAAAACTACCAAGTTTCAGAGGAAGGAAAAATTTTTGATTTCAACATTAAGGAAAATCTATTCTGGCAAAAGGGACGTCCAATTTCAGCCGATGATATTGTTTTTACCGTAAAAACAATCCAAAATCCGGATTATAAATCTCCTTTAAGGCCAAGCTGGCTTGGAGTGGAAGTAGAAAAAATTTCCGAAAAAAAAGTCCGCTTTGCGCTTAAAAACTCTTCGGCAATTTTCCTGGAAAACACCACCTTAAAAATTTTACCGAAGTATATCTGGCAAGATATTGACCCCAATAATTTTCCCTTATCAATTTTCAATCTGAAGCCGATCGGTTCAGGCCCCTATAAAATAAAAGAATTAAACCAGAATAAAGAAGGAAAAATTACTTCCTTAACACTAATCCGCAACCCCTACTCTTTAACAGAGCCGAATCTTGACAGTATTACTTTTAATTTTTATGACTCAGAAAAAGACTTGGCTAAACTTGCCAATGGCGCCAATCTTTACCAATTTTCTTTGCCAAGATATTTTGCCGTTTTCTTCAACCCGCAAAAGCAAAAAATATTTGGAGGCCAAAAAATAATTCAAGCCCTAAATTACGGCACTAATAAACAGGAAATTATCGAACAGGCCTTAAAGGGCAAGGGAAAAGCTGTTGACTCTCCTATTTTGCCTGAAATTTACGGATTCGCTTCTCCCCAGAAAATCTTTCAGTTTGATGCCAACGTTGCCAAGGATCTTCTGGAAAAAGCGGGCTTCAAAGAGGGTCTGGCTGGCATCAGAGAAAAAGTTGTTAAAAAAGAAATTCCTTTCCAATTTAAAAGCAACTTAAAACAGAGATCCCAAGGCACGGAAGTTACCGAACTGCAAAAATGTTTAAAAGGCGAGGTCTCTGGATACTTTGGGCTAAAAACCAAAGAGGCGGTGATTGAATTTCAAAAAAAATACTTAGAAGAAAGCAGTGGCGAAGTTCTGACTTTAACCAGGAAAAAACTGAATGAAATTTGCTTTCCGGCGACAGAACAAAAAATTTCCCTTTCATTCACCCTAATTGTGCCTGACCAAACTCCTCAATTAATTGAAGCGGCAAAACTGCTGAAAAATCAATGGAAAAATATCGGAGTGGAAATTGAAATTAAGCCGGTTGATATCGGCATTCTGGAGAGAGAAATTATCAAAAGTCGGAATTACGATGCTATTTTATTCGGAGAAATTCTGGGAGCGACCCCTGATCCGTTTCCTTTCTGGCATTCATCTCAAAAAAAAGATCCCGGATTAAATTTGGCTATGTATGACGACAACAAGGCGGATAAATTTCTGGAAACTGCCCGGCAAACCAATGACGTGAAAACCAGAAAAGAAAATCTGGAAAATTTCCAAGAATTATTTCTGACAAAAATTCCGGTTGTTCTTTTATACAATCCCGATTATCTTTATTCTGTTTCAAAAAATATTAAAGGCATAAATACCGGAATGATCGTTGACCCTTCAAAAAGATTTAGCGAAATATCTAATTGGTACATAGAAACAAAAAGAGTATGGAAATAAGATATTTAGACGGCATAAAAGAGGTGCTTTATGACCAAAAATGGGCCGAATCCGCCGGCAATCCTGAACTTTACTATATGCATAGAGGGATAAAAGAAAAAAAGGGATTAAGATATGATATCACTATTGTTTCCCCTCAAATGCTGGGCAAAGAATTTACAAAAACTCTTGGGCACGAGCATTCAGATAATTTTGGTGAAATCTATACCGTGCTTTCGGGCGAAGCTGTTTATTTGATTCAAAAAGTTAAAAAAAATAAGGTTGAAGATGTTTATATCGTAAAAGCTAAAAAAGGAGAAAGCGCGATTATCCCGTCAGGCTATGGACATATTACAATTAACGCTTCTGAAAAAATCCTGAAGGAAAGCAACTGGCTCGCAAAAAATTGCAAAAATATTTATGACGTATTTCTGAAAAATCATGGCGCCTGTTATTACTATACAGACAAGGGCTGGATTAAAAATAAAAATTATAAATCTGTTCCTAAACTGCGTTTTAAAAAACCCTTGAAATCAATACCTAAAAATTTAGATTTTTTATATGGTAAAAATAACTAAAGCCATCTTACCGATTGCCGGCCGAGGAACAAGATTCTTGCCCTTGAGCCGAGTCTTACCTAAAGAAATCTGGCCCCTTTTAGACAAGCCGGTCATTCAATACATCGCTGAAGAGGCCCTAGCCTCCGGCATTAAAAAAATTATTTTTATCACCCGGCCGGAAAAAAAATTAATCTTGGATTATTTTTCCGGACAGAAGCTTCCTTTTGAAACAGCCAATCAAAATAAACCTTCGGGCGACGGCCATGCCGTATTGCAGGCTAAGTCTTTAATTAAAAATGAACCTTTTGCCGTATTGTTTGGCGATGACGTTGTTGACTCAAAAACTCCTTGTCTATCCCAACTGATTAAAGTTTTTCAAAAGTATCAAAAACCGGTTATCGCCCTTTATCGCCTGCCTAAAGAAAAATTACCTTCTTACGGGATTGTCGGAGTAGAAAAAATCGGAGCAAAGGTCTATAAAATAAAAAAAATTATTGAAAAACCACGCATTAAAGAAGCTCCCTCTAATTTAGCTATTGTCGGGAAATATATATTCACCCCTGAAATTTTCAAATATTTGGCAGAAGCGAAACCCGGTTTCAAGGGAGAAATAATTTTGGCTGAAATCCTGACTAAAATGATAGCCGACGGCAAAGAAATATTAGGGCTGGAATTTGAGGGCAAATGGCTGGAATGCGGCAATAAAGAAAAATGGATTGACAGCTTTCTTTATCTCGCTAAAAAGCCCAGGTGGTGAAACTGGTAAACACGCTAGCTTCAGGAGCTAGTGTCGAAAGACTTGGGAGTTCGACTCTCCCCCTGGGCACTAATTAAATAACTAAAATCTATGATAAGACAACAACGTCAACATTATCGTCAACAAACGCAATCGCAACAACAGAAACCCTTCGAGAAACCTCAAAGCAAACAGGGCTTGAGAATTATCCCCTTGGGGGGGCTGGGAGAGGTCGGTCGAAATATGATGCTCGTGGAATGGCAGGAGCAGATTTTAATATTGGATATGGGATTCAGAATGCCGGAAGAGAATATGCCCGGCGTTGATTTCCTCGTGCCCAATATTGAATATTTAAAAAATAAAAAAGACAAAATTGTCGGAATTATTTTTTCCCACGGCCATTACGATCATATCGGCGCCGTCCCCTATTTAATAGATAAAATCTGGTCGCCTCGTCTAAGAATATTTGCCGCTCCTTTAGCCAGAGCTATTATTATGAAAAGACAGGATGAGTTTCCTAATTTGCCTAAATTAAACATTGAAGAAGTCAAAGATAGTTCTAAAATTCAACTAGGACCATTTAAAATTGAATTTTTCCGCCAGAATCACAATATCCCCGACGATTTGGGTTTTTTCATTGAAACGCCTGAAGGAAATATCGTCTATACTTCCGACTTTAAATTTGACCCCACTCCGGTCAATGATTTGCCCACCGATTTTCAAAAACTCAAAGATTTCGGCAAAAGAAATGTTTTGCTTTTGATGCAGGATTCCACCGGAGCGGAAGAAGAAGGCCATTCGCTTTCTGAAAAAACAATTGAAAAAAATCTGGAAGAAATATTCCAAAAATCTCAAGGCAAAATCATCGCCGCCACTTTTTCCTCGCTTATTAATCGGGTCCAGCAGCTTATTTCTTTATCTGAAAAATACGGCAGAAGGGTTTGTCTTGAGGGATATTCAATGAAAACTAACGCAGAAATCGGCCGAATTTTAGGTTATATTAAAACCAAGAAAGGAACGCTTGTATCAACTAAAGAAATTATCGGTTCGCCTGATTCTAAAATCACAGTTATCTGCACCGGCGCCCAAGGCGAAACAGAAGCGGTTTTGATGAGAATCGCCACCGGAGCACATCGATTCTTGCGCTTGAAAAAAGGCGACTCAGTCATACTTTCTTCTTCGGTCATACCGGGAAATGAAAGAACGGTCCAATTCCTGAAAGACGGTATTTTACGCCAAGGCACAAAAGTATTCCATTACAAAATGATGGATATTCATGCCGGCGGACATGCCCAAAGAGAAGAATTAAGAGAAATGATAACGATGATGAAACCCCAATTCTTCCTGCCAGTCCACGGCCAATATTCAATGTTAATTGCCAATGCTGAACTGGCTAAGGAAGTCGGTGTGCCGGAAAAAAATGTCGTTGTGGCGGAAAATGGCCAAATTGTCAATGTCAGCCAAAAAGGAATTATAATTGAGAAAATGACCGTACCGGCAAACTATATTATGGTTGACGGCTTGGGAGTCGGAGATATAGGCGAAATTGTCTTAAGGGATCGCCAAATGCTGGCGGAAGACGGCATGTTCGTCATTGTGGCCATAGTCGACAGGGCTACTGGTAAAGTGAAGGGTTCTCCTGATATAATATCAAGAGGGTTCGTCTATTTAAGAGAATCAAAGGACTTGCTTTTTGAGACAAGAAAAAAAGCGATTGAAATTATCAATAAAACCATCGGTTCTGGCAAGGCCGTCAACTGGATCTATGTTAAAGATGAATTAAGAAATAAAATCGGCAACTTCCTGTTCACTAAAACCGAAAGAAGGCCCATGGTCTTACCGGTAATAATTGAAGTTTAAATTTTAAAATATGAAAAATTTAACTGAAAAGAAAACGATACAAGCATTAGTTCATACGGCGGTAGAATCATATGCCGAGGGCTTTAAGGCCCGCCACGAGGCAGAAGTTGATAATCCCGAGGGAATTATCAACATGAAAGTCCACAATGTTTTTATTGAGGCACTTGGAAAAGATGTTCAATATTACGCCGCGCTTGTTCGGTCTTTGGATAGTTCGCTTGGAAATATGCTTGAAGGATTAGCGATTAACCTCGCAAAACTTTCTTTTGAAGTAAAGAAAAACGTTGAAGGACCATTGATAGAAGGGGTGTTTCGTGAAGTTGTTGCAAAAATGAAATTTAGACAAAATATGCCGGAGATGGCTCTTTGGCAAGCATTAACTCAACACACATTATGACAAAAGTTGAAGCAATTAAAGCGTTGATGAAAGATAACGGCGGAGTTGCGTCGTGGAAATTTATCTACGACAACATTGAGCGATATTATCCAGCCGCAAAATCTTCTCCAGAATGGGAGGCGGGCATTCGTGGCGTGCTATATCGGGAAATTAAAAATAAACAACATTTCAAAAGGGTTGGTTTTGGCGTTTTTGCATTGGCAGAATATCAAGAGGAAAAACAGATTGAAGAAATTAGCAAAGACCAAATCAGGATGCATTCTTATATGGAAGGTATTATGGTTGAACTAGGAAATTACGAAAAACACATCACTTTTTGTGCTGACCCAACAGCAAATTTTCAGCAAAATGTTTTTATCAATCAATTAACAACAATTGGCGAGTTTCCCAATTTTACTTATCCAGAAATAAACGCTGTCGCCAAAAGGATTGATGTTCTTTGGTTTTCGAGCAAGGGGTATCAGTTTCCGAAAAGAGCCATTGAAGTCGTTGACAGTATTGGCACGCTCGGCGAGTCGTTGAGCAGAATGTATCAGCTTAAAGAATTTCAGACGGATTTTTATGTGCTCGCACTAGACAAACATATTGAGAAAATTCAAAATACATTAAGCCGCGAACCGTATTCAATCTCACGAGACAGATTTATCGTCAAAACTTATGATGAAGCGATTGATTATTACAAAAAACGGTTGGAACTTGAAAAATTAAAATTTTGATACTTTTCAATTTATGGTGTGGCATAAAACAAATCCTGTGCCAAAAATCCGCCGCGCTGGTTTCTTGAATAGTTGCGAATTGATTGTTTGTATGTGGAATAAAAATCACACTTGGAATTTTTCAAATCAAAGGGATATGCACAATTTTATTGAAACGCCAATTTGCATGGGCATTGAGCGTCTAAAAGAACCTAATCACCCAACGCAAAAACCCGTACGTGTTTTGGAACATTGTATAAAACTTGCCTCAAAAGAGGGCGATGTAGTTTTTGATCCATTTATGGGCGTTGGTTCAACCGGCGTTGCCGCTCTTAATTTGGATAGACAATTTATCGGCGTTGAAATTGACGAAAGGTATTTTAAGGCGGCAGAAAAACGCTTGAATGGTCGGCCTGCAAAACTTTTTTCTTACAGCAAACAAGCGCAATATAATCAAGTAAATTGATAAAATATTGAAAAGCCCGCCGAAAAATCGCCGTCGGAAGCGAGGGCGCGGCGGAAACCTATCAAAAAAAGCGACATATAAAAATTAATACATGAGGATATTTTCAGGAATAAGACCCACGGGAGAATTGCATATCGGGAATTACCTGGGAGCCATTAAGCAGTGGCTGGAGCTTCAAGAAAAAAATGAAGTCATCTTTTGCGTTGTAGATTGGCACGCCATGACCACTCCTTACGACCCTAAAAAACTCCAGGAAAATATTATAGATATAGCTATTACCTATCTGGCCGCCGGATTAGACCCGGAAAAGTGCATTTTATTTGTCCAATCGCAAGTCAAAGAACACGCTGAATTAGCTTGGCTTCTTGGCACAATTACCCCTTTAGGAGAACTGGAAAGAATGACCCAGTTTAAAGAAAAATCCAAAAAGCACAAAGAATATATCAATGCCGGACTTTTAAATTATCCGGTTTTAATGGCTGCCGATATCCTACTTTATCAAACCGAAGCGGTGCCCGTGGGGAAAGACCAAGAGCAGCACGTAGAGTTGGCGAGAACTATTGCCAGAAAATTTAACCAGAAGTTTGGTGAATCTTTTAAGGAACCAAAAGCTATGCTCCCTAAATTTGGAGCTAAAATAATGTCTCTGCAAGATCCCAAGAAAAAAATGTCAAAATCTGATAACCCGGCAGGGTATATCGGCCTTTTTGACGAGCCGGAAAAGATAATTAAAAAAATAATGTCCTCGGTCACCGACACCGGCAGAACAATCCAATACGATCCCGATAAAAAGCCCGGGATTGTTAACCTTTTAACTATATTTTCTCTATTTTCCGGTAAACCAATCAAAGAACTAGAGAAAAAATTTAAGGGAAAAGGATATGGTGAATTTAAAAAATCTTTGGCCGAACTTTTAGTTTTAAAACTTGAACCTTTCCGCCGGAAAAGAAAAGAACTTCTCTCGAGAGAAGTCTATGTCAAAGAAATTTTAGAGCAAGGCAGAAAAAAAGCTGAAATTATCGCCCAATCTACCATAGTTAAAGTTCGCCAAAAAATGGGCTTAGTTTAGCAATGTTTAGCAATAATAATAAAAAAATACACAGGTTGAACCTGTGTATTTTTATCTACTCAAGGATTATATCTTTAATATTTTCAAGGCCTTTCTTAAGCTCTGTTTTATATAAAATCCAACTCTCAATCGACTCTTCAATTTTGCTGGAGCTACCGAAAAATTCTATTATAAAATCTCTTTTGGTTACTGAAGGAAAATTAGGTATCCCTACACAATCCAAAAAATTTGACCAGCGATATGATTTTAAAAACTGAATGGCTTTCCTTGGATTTTTGCATCCCGCTTCTTTCCAGTTTTTTTCCATAATTTCTATAGGGTTAGTAAAAATATAACAAACTAAATTGAAAAATTGTTTGTCATCTTTAATATGCACCGCTTTAAAGCGTCCCTGGAACAAAGAACCTATCCCTTTTCTATTGTATTTTTCATTAAAATATCCGACATAGCTGTTGGCTACTTTCTTTATGAAAAGGGAGATTCCACCATCGACTAATTGGCGCAAAATTAAATGATAATGATTCGGCATTAAACAAAAAACAACAACCTCTACCAACGCTTCTCCTCTGTCTTTGGATACACAGGTTGAACCTGTGTATTTTTCTCCCTCTCTTTTTCTTTTTTGTCGATTCTCTATCCGATCTCTCATTTTAATTAATCCCCTCTCATTCAATTCATAAAGGCAAAAAATAAATCGGAAATAATCTGAAATTTGTTGAAAAATATTTCTTTTTTCTACTCCTCTGTTAAAAATGTGATAAATTTCACCATTAACAAATTTAGGATGTTTTGATGGCATATTTATATCTTATCAAAGATATACACAGGTTCAACCTGTGTATATTTCTAAAAATGGGGCTAGCTTAGAGAATCTACGTTAACGTTTATTTTAGAATTCCAATCAACTTCTTTATAATTATGAAGAAGTTTTTTGATATAATCTTTCAAAAAATCATATCTGGTTTGTGTTTTAGCCTCAAATTTGATCGTCAAATAAGGACCATTTTGGGAATAACGGATTATAAACATTCCGTCTGTCAAATTAAGACGGACGCCGTCTCCCACCCGCTCATCTTCAATGATTCCTGCGTCCGGGAAATCATTTTTCAGAACCTTGCCGATTTCAGTCATTAAATTAATCTTTTTATCGTCGGCACAGAATAATTTAATTTCCGGACTGGATATATACTTTGGCAAATTAATAACAGCTGAAGATAATGTTTTTTTCAAGGTTGATAAATAAGAGAGAAGAGTTAAAACAGAATAACAGCCGTCATCGTGAGGATAGAATTTATCCAAAAAATAAAAATGACCGGATAATTCTCCAGCAAATGAAGCTTTCTCTTTTTGGGCTTTAGATTTGATAAAGGAATGTCCCGTCCGCCACATTATGGCCTGACCGCCCTCCTTTTTTATAACGTCATCTACCGCTTTAGAACATAACGCATTAAATACTATTTTAGCGCCAATATGTTGCTTTATAGCGGCAACTGCAAATAAAGCCACTAAGATATCGTTCCATAAAATATTTCCTCTATCGTCTACTACGCCTATTCGGTCGCCGTCAGAGTCAAAAGAAAAACCTAAATCCGAATTCGTCTCCAGTACCTTTTTAGACAGCCTTTCAGCTACCTTTCTTTCAGTCGGATCAGGAGTACCGAGAGGAAAATTGCCATCCAGCTCGCAGTTATTACGGACCACTTCACAACCCGCCATTTCTAAAAGTTCCGGCGCAAAAACGCCCGCCGTTGAATTACCAGGGTCAACCACCACTTTAAACTTAAGGGGCAGAGAAAAACGCCTTAACAAATCATCAAAATAAATTTTCTTTATATCCTTTTCTTCTAATCCACCATGGCCGCACAAAAATTCTCCCTTTTCCGAAATCTGTCTCAATTCAAAAAGATCATCACTGACCATGGTTTTAGAAAAACCGGTTCCTAATTTGAAGCCATTGAATTCAGCCGGATTATGGGAAGCGGAAACTGAAACGCATCCTTCTGCTTTAAAATAATATTGGGCCCAATAAATCGTCCCTGCTAAGGCCAACCCAATATCAATAACATCGACTCCGGTGCTCAAAATCCCCTTTATTATCGCTTCGCTATAACTTTTACTCGTAAGCCTGCAATCATGACCAATTACAGCTTTTTTGATGCCCCTTTTAAGCAAAAAAGTGCCATAAGATCGGCCCAACCATTCAACTATCTCCGGATTCAAATCTTTGTCAACTAAGCCACGGATATCATAGCCACGAAATATATAAGGATTGACTTTCATATAGGATTATTATATCATAAAAGGGCGAGGCGATGAAGTTTACCCATTCGGGTTTGCCTTCATCTTCAAACTTCGTTCGGCTTTGCCGAACTCGTTTATGAAATACTACGAATTAAGCTATATAATTTCTGCCACTATTGCCGAAGAAGAGCTGAAAGACATAAAAGAAAAGATAATATCTGCCATTCAGGGCCAAAACGGCTTGCTGATTGAAGATAATAACTTTGGCAAGAAAAGGACCGCCTATATGAAAGGGAAAGAAAAGCCCGGACTTTTATTTACTTTAAGCTTTGAAATGAGCCCTGAACAATTAGCCGGCTTTGAAAAAAAACTGAAGTTGGAAAAACAAATTCTCCGTTACGCTATTTCAGCCAAAAAACAATTTGGGGGTTCACCTATATTCAGCCCCAAAATAGAAAAGAAAGTCCAGCCAAAAGTCGAAATGGCTGACATTGAGAAAAAATTAGAAGAAATACTCGGAAAAACTTAATTTTATGAATCTAAATAAAGTATTTTTAGTAGGAAGATTGACTCGCGACCCAGAAACCAAGGCCTTGCCTTCAGGAACATCAGTGGCTAATTTTGGATTGGCTACCGACCGCTATTTTAGCGACAAGGCCGGCCAGAAACAGCAGCAAACCGAATTCCACAACATCGTCCTTTTTGGCCGTTTGGCGGAAATCGCTTCCCAATATTTAAATAAAGGATCCTTAGTTCTAATAGAAGGCCGGCTTCAGACCCGCACCTGGAAAGATAGTTCCGGTATTCAACATTACAAAGCAGAGATTATTGCTGAAAAGATGCAATTAGGTCCAAGGACAGCCGGAAAAACAGCGCCCCAACAGGCGCCAGCAGAAGAAAGGGAAATGCCTACGAGGGAAGAAATCCCCGTAATTGAAGAAGATAGCGAAATCGACGTTAAAGATATTCCGCTTTAGAAACTTAGAAGCTTAGCTTCTAAGTGAGAAGCTAAGCTTCTTTTAACGACGAATTTAAACTATTATGCCTTGTTTCTTTTGCCAACGAAATATTAATACAATCGATTTTAAAGATACTGATCTCCTACGGAGATTCCTTTCGGGTTTGGCTAAAATCCGTTCCAGGAAAAAAACCGGCAATTGCGCCACTCATCAGAGAAAGCTGGCCAACGCAATAAAAAGATCCAGGCATATCGGCCTGTTACCCCATACGGTAAAATAAAAATCTGCCTGAGGGCAGATTTTTGTTAAATGTGAGCTAATATCGCTTTTTTTATTTTTTCCAAGACTACCGGGTTTTCCTTTAAAAATACTCTGGCTCCTTCCATGCCCTGGCCGATTTTTATATCCTCATATTGAAGCCAGCTTCCAGATTTTTTAATTACCTCTTTTATCAAGCCGGTGTTAACAATATCGGCTATTTTGGAAATACCTTCATTATAATAAATATCAAACTCGGTAACTTTAAACGGAGCTGCCACTTTATTTTTAACAATTTTGGCTTTGACTCTGTTGCCAATTATTTCTTCGCCGTGTTTTATTTGGGCAGATCTTCTTAATTCAATTCTGACGGAAGCGTAAAATTTAAGAGCCAATCCCCCGGGAGTCGTTTCGGGATTGCCAAACATAATTCCCACTTTCATCCTTATTTGGTTCAAGAATATGACGATGGTTTTTGTTTTGGAAATAATTCCGGAAAGTTTTCTTAAGGCCTGACTCATTAAACGGGCTTGCAAGCCGATCTGAAATTCGCCAACCTCGCCGTTAATCTCAGCTTGGGGAACCAAAGCTGCCACAGAATCCACTACGATAACATCAACTTCACCGGATTTTACTAATGTTTCTACAATCTGCAAAGCCTGTTCTCCTGAATCCGGCTGGGAAATTAATAGATCATCAATATTAACTCCGATTTTTCTGGCATAATCAGGGTCTAAAGCGTGCTCAGCATCAACAAAAGCGCCTATTCCTCCCTTTTTTTGGGCTTCAGCCAGAATATGAAGCGCTAAAGTAGTTTTGCCGGCAGATTCATTTCCATAAATTTCCACTACTCTTCCCCGCGGCACCCCGCCCACTCCTAGGGCTAAATCAATAGAAATAGCGCCTGTCGGAATAACGTCAACATCAACCGCTCGCACGTCTTTTAATTTCATAATGGCTCCCTCGCCAAATCGCTGCTTGATTTCATCAACAGCATTCTGCAAATCCTTTTTTTCTATTTTTCCCTCTATTTTTTCCTCTTTTTTTACCATAAATTTTTCGTATATTCGAAATAAATTAGTTATTCGTTGATTTATATTTTATGCCATTCTTTATTTTCTGGATTTTCATCTGCAATTACTTCTTCTTCGCTAATAACTGGCTGCGACGGCAAACTGCTTTGTTCATTAGCAAAACGGATTTCTCTGGGCTTAGCTCCATCTGAAGGACCAACTATCCCCTTATCTTCCAGCATGTCTAAAAGCCGAGCGGCTCTGGCATAGCCAATTCTCAACCGCCTCTGTAAAAGCGAAGCCGAAGCCTTTCTAGCCTCCATCACCAACCTTTTCGATTCTTCATAAAGAGGATCTTCTCCATAAAATCCGTCGAATTCATTTTCCGGCGTTTCCAATGTTTTAGCTAATTCCTGGGACATTTGATTATCTATAATCCCGTCTTCTATTTTTTCCACTTCTAATTTAGCATTCTCCGTATTAATCCATTCTACGGTCTTTCTTACTTCCTTTTCCGAAACATAAGCTCCTTGAACCCTCTTCGGTTTAGTAACTTCAGCCGATAGGAACAATAAATCGCCGGCTCCCAATAATTTTTCAGCTCCGGCCGCATCTATAATCGTCCGGGAATCAATCTGAGAAGCCACTTGGAAAGTAATCCGGGCCGTGATATTAGCCTTAATTAAGCCGGTAATTACTTCAACTGACGGCCTCTGTGTTGCTACCACTAAATGGATGCCAACCGCTCTGGCCATTTGAGCTAAACGGACTATTCCCGCTTCCATTTCTTTCCCCCGAGCGGCCATTAAATCGGCTAATTCGTCAACAATAAAAACAATATAAGGCATGAACGGAATTTCTTTTTTAAAAGCAACTTCGTTATATCCCTTAATATCCCTTGTTTTTTCTCCGGACAGAACATCAAACCTTCTCTCCATTTCTCCCACCAGCCATTTTAGGGCATTAATTGTTTTTTGCGCATCTAAAATTATCGGACATAATAAATGAGGCAAATCGTTATAAACCTGGAACTCAACTCTTTTCGGATCAACCATGATTAACCGAAGTATTTCCGGCGAATTATGATAAAGAAGAGACATTATCAGAGAATTTAAAAATATTGTTTTGCCGGCTCCGGTAGCGCCAGCCACCAATAAGTGGGGCATTCTGGCCAAATCAGCGTAAGTAGGGCTTCCGGAAACATCATTGCCTAGACACAAAGGCAATCCTGTCGGCCAATTTTGAAATTGAGGGTTTGAAATTAAGTTTTTGAGCCGAACTTGAACCCTAGTCTTATTAGGAACTTCAATGCCGACTAACGCTTTGCCGGGAATTGGAGCTTCAATTCTGATGGGATGATTAGCTAAAGCTAAAGCTAAATCATTAGAAAGAGTGGTAATTTTAGCCAGTTTAATTCCGTCGGCCGGTTTTAAAGTATATTGCGTAACAGTCGGTCCGATATTTATTTCCGACATTTCTACCGGAATATTAAAGTTTTCTAAGGTCTTTTTGATTATAGCCGAATCCATTCTGATATCGCCGGCTGAAGGTGTGCCTTTGTCTGCCTCCAGCAAATCAATCGGCGGCAATTGATATTTGAATTTTGGCAAAATTTTAGATGGAGCCTTTGGAGCGGTTTCAAAAGAAGCCTTTATCGCCACGGGCTCGGGACCAGCAGGGTCTACTTCGTGTATTTTAAATTTTGGCAAGAATAACTTTTTAATAAACGATGTTTTTAAAGGTTCAGAAAACTGGGCTTCTTTAGCGTTTTCTTTTTCTTTGCTTTTTTTCGGCCAGGGCTGGCCGAAAAGATGCCAAAAAATCAAAGTTCCCACAAGAATTGTTCCGGTAAAAATAATTTCGGCCACCCAAAAACCGAAAAAATTCAAAAATGGCTTGGAAATCAATCCCAAATAGCCGCCGAATTTTAAATCAGGATTTAAAACCTCAAAAACAGCGGAGATTCCTAAAATCAGAAGAAAAGCGGCTAAAAGTGCTCCCCTTAAAAATTTATCGTATGGGGAAATCAAAAAAACTAATCCGCCTAAAACCAATACCAAAGGCAGAATAAAGATTGTCCGGCCTATCAGTATATTCAACCCCTGAAAAATAATCTTTCCGGCTAAACCCGCTTTATCAAAAAAACTGAAGACAACGATCAAGGCCAAAAGAAAGACAACAACGCCGAAAATCTGTTTTTTTATTCTTTGCGCCAAGCCAAAAAGATTACTTTCCCTTTTCCGTCCCCTCTCTCGTCCTTCCTCTTTTTTCTGTTTTTTATTCTTTTTTCCCATTAATTTATTATACTATTTCCCGCTCTTTTTAACAACAATGCTTGTTGAAGAATGACTTCAACAGACTAATCTAGTCTTAATTTATCAAGCTTTTCATCTAAGTTAATTTCCAGCATACATTGTTTGGCAAATTCTTTATATGATTCCGGCGTTGGGAACATTTCTCCAAGTACGCCCTTATCAATAATCGGCGAATTTCGCAAACCTGCATAATCGCCAAGGCTATTATACGGATCTTTGGCTGCCCATTCATACGCTTCATCAAACTCCTTTAATGCTTTCCCTGTTCCCCCTGGGTAATCTTCAAATGCGTTTTTTACTTGAATATACACGCTCAAATAACTTATATATTCGTCTGTTCCCACAAGCTTTGCTTTATATCTACCTTGAAATAAACTTCCGACTTGCTGATACCGCTCATTAAACCTTTTTGCCATTGCAGTTCCCACGCGCTGCATAAGTATTCTAATCCCATCTTCCGCCTCTTGTTTTAAAAGAAGATGGAGGTGATTATCTTTAAGTTTAAAGGCAGATATTTTTACCAAGGACGATCTTTCCCCGAGCCGATCCGGCCACACCAACTGATTGTTGAAGTCTGACTTCAACAAGTCTCTTAATTCTCGGAAAGGATTCGCCATCTTTGTCTTATGATTAAGATAATACAATGCCTGCAAAAAATGCCAACGATCTTTTGCGTCGAGAACGATAAGTTGTTTACGATTTCCCCTATTATATATATGTCCGTATGAGCCAACTTCAAATTTCATAAAAATTATTATATACCAGTGTCTGTTGAAGAATGACTTCAACGCGACGACTAAATTGTCTCAAAAAAACCTCTTAAATCTTCGGTTTTCTCGACATATCGAACCATATCTTTTATATCCACTTCTATTTCTAGTGGCAATCTACCGTCTCTAAGCAGTTCTTTGATTCCAATCAGTTGCTTAAGATTCCCGCACTTCAATTGGTAATTCCACTTAATATAAGCTAATTCGCTTAATGTGCCGGCGCTAAGACCTACGCAAATGCATAAATCAGGCAAGGCGGTTACATTATAGTTTGACCAAAACCAATTTGGCTCTTTTCTGATTTCATCGGCATTTTTAATATAGGGTTTGGTGTGTTCTTTAGGCCAAGGCTCACCTTTGTCAGGATATAAAACAACGAGTTTCTTACCGCCAAAATCTTTATATGCTCTACCAATAGCAACAAGCATGCCCTTATCGCTATTAACCCAAAGTTCGCAATCTGCTTCAGTCAATATTTTACCAATAAGCTTGGCTTTTTCTAGGAAAAATTCTTGAGGCTTACCAGTTAATTTGCTTAACTTTGGTATATTTGTCGGGCCGATTATGCCAACTTTAATCATATATTTAATTCTACCAAAAAATCGCCCTTTTGGCGATTCCTGGTGAATAATTAGCTTGTTGAAGAATGACTTCAACAGATTCAACAGACTATTTTCGAAAGCCGGAGCCGGCGGGGATAAGTTTGCCGATAATGACGTTTTCCTTTAGTCCTCTTAATTTGTCTTCTTTCCCTTCCAAGGCGGCTTTAATCAGGATTCTTGATGTCTCCTGGAAAGAAGCTGATGACAACCATGAGCTGGTGGTTAAAGAAACCCGGGAAATTCCCAACAAAATCTGGACAGCTTTAATCTGGTTTTTATCTTCTTTTTTCAATCTGATATTCTCTTCTAAAAAGTCGCCTTTTTCAATAACTTCTCCCGGGGTATAAGAACTCGCCCCGGCATCTTTCACTCTGACTCTGTTAAACATCTGACGGACGATTACTTCAATATGTTTGTCGTGGATAGGGGCGCCTTGAGAGGCGTAAATTTTCTGAATTTCTCTGACTATTTGCCGCTCGACAGTTTCTTTGTCGGTAAGTTGGAATAATTCTCTTAAATCAATGTTCCCTTCCCAAAGAGGCTGCCCTTTTTTAACCTTGTCTTTTTCTTTGACTAAAATACCGACGTTACCCGGCGCTTGATACTCTAATGTTTCTTTAAGGGATTTTATTTTTATTATTCTATCTTGAGTAATTTCAACAACTTGGCCGTCTTCTTTGGAAATTTCCACTTTTCCTCCCGGACTGCGCATCTCAAAAATTTCCTGCACCCGAGGCAAACCGAAAGTAATGTCGCCGCCGCCGGCCACTCCGCCGGTATGGAATGTTTTCATAGTTAACTGGGTTCCCGGCTCGCCAATTGCTTGAGCGGCCACAATACCCACTGCTTCGCCTATATTTATCAATTTATTATTTCCCAAATCCCAGCCATAGCATGTTTGGCAAACGCCGCGCGTAGATTTACAGCTTAACGGCGAACGCACTCTAACTGCGTTAATATCTGATTCAACAATCTCCTTTCCTTTTTGCCAATCAATAATCTTCCCGCCTAAAGCCGTCCGGCTGACAATCTTTAAAAGGAAATTCTGGCCAAGCTCTTGAGCGTCGCTTTTCAAAACTTCTATTCCCTCTTTGTCTTTGCAGTCATTTTCAAAAACCACTACTTCGTGGGCGACATCAACCAATCGGCGAGTCAGATATCCGGCAGTAGAAGTTCTTAAAGCCGTATCGGCCGTTCCCTTTCTGGCTCCGTGAGTAGAAATAAAATACTCCAAAACGCCAAAACCCTCTTTATAACAGCTCTTTACCGGCAATTCAATAATTTGGCCCATAGGATTTATCACCAAGCCCTTCATGCCGGTCATCTGGACTACCTGCGACCAGGATCCTCTGGCGCCGGCATCAATAATTTGAAATACCGGACAATCTTCAGTCAAGGTTTTCGGCACTAATTTTTCAACATCTGACTTTATTTTTGTCCAAATCTCAATAATCTTTTGTCTTTTCTCATCTGAAGACAAAAGCCCTTTCAAGAAATGAGATTCCACCTGTTCCACTTTTTTCTCAGCCTCTTCTATAAGCATTTTTTTCTCCGGCGGGATAATCAAGTCGTCAATTCCCCAGCTTATTCCCGACA
>ERZ1292629.1688-Hain-H43-01um-R1-1688-length-20749-cov-11_pt1 | contig 20749 bp, 29 predicted proteins | sample MGYA00564399_ERZ1292629 | MGnify/ENA primary metagenome ERZ1292629 (study PRJEB36523, sample SAMEA6512636) | groundwater metagenome | collected 2019-01-08 | study: AquaDiva: Metagenomics assemblies of 32 groundwater samples | reverse complement strand
TTGGTGGACCTAGCGAGAATCGAACTCGCGCCTCTACAATGCGAATGTAGCGTCGTGCCACTAGACTATAGGCCCGTTTTTTCCGTTGCCGGCACTGTTTTTCGCGGCTGACTGCTTCTGTATATTCTGAACTTGCCGGTATCGGCTAATATATCAGTCTCTTCAAAAAATTTCTCCAGCACTTTGCCGTACGGCAAGAAAGAGTTAGCCACGACATACGCTTCGCCATTTCCTTCCAAATGTTGTTTCGCGCCTCGGGCGAAATTTTCAATGAAAGAATAGTTCGTATCCACACCTCTGTGAAAAGGTGGATTGGAGACGATGAGGTCAAACTTTCCTTTTATGTTTTCAAAAACATCTGATTCCATCACTTTGGCCGACAGCTTGTTCGCCTCCAGCGTCTTGCGCGCCGCCATGACAGCGAGCTTGCTTCGATCCGACATCAGCACTTCACTTGCCTGATTTTTCTTTTTGTAAATTGTCCCTATCACACCCGAGCCACAGCCGACATCCAGCATTTTTTTCTTGTCGTATGGAATATGGTCCAGCAAAAGCCGCGTTCCCTCATCCAATTCTCCCGCGCTGAAGACTCCCGGCAAGTTTGCGATTTCTATTTGCGCGTCTTTATACGAAATGGGGGAGTACGAAAGAAAGTCTTCTATTTTTTTGTCTGCACCAAGTTTTTTATTTTTCCCGACGTAGAGCGCCGAGTGGTTTCCCACGATTTTTTGCTCCACTGGTCCTATGTTTTTCTCATAAGCTTTCTTTGCGGACTCTATTCCGGCGTCTTTTTCTCCGGCCAGGACGATTAGACCATCTTGCGCAACCATTTTCGAAACCAAAGCCAGAGTCATATCTATGAGAGGTTTTGATTTCGGCAGAAATACGACAGCGCTCCCGGCCGGAGCAGCGGAAGGCCTAAAAATGTCATTTTCGTCAGCAATCACGAGGAGATTTTCAAGAGCTAGCTCCTGCCGGTGTTTTTCCCAGAGTTCCAAAGCAAGATTTTTTTGCATAGGCGCATTGTACACCGCCGTTTGACTTCTACCAGTTAAACGGAGAAGTTTTGTTTTGTTCATTATGGTATTTTCTTGCTCAAATTCACTCTTTATGATAACCTCATCATCGCGTCTAAAAGCGCTATTGAAAGGGGCAGGTGAGTAACGGCGGAAAGCGAAACTTATGTTTTCAGGCCGCGAAGCGAACACCTGACCCGCGTCAGTTCAAATAGTCCGCAGTCGGTTAGAGCAAGGTAATTTTTTGTGATTTTTATTAATTCTATTTTCAAGTGCCAACAATTCATCAATTGGTGAAGAAAAAGCGGCGCTCTCTCAAGCGAAAATCAAAATCAGTCGCTCTGACCAAGAGTTTTAACGTCCTCCAAAACAAGCCGCGATATTTCTATTCGCCATTCAAGCGCGGCGTCTGCATCAAAGTGACGACAAAAACTCCAAAGAAGCCAAACTCGGCCATCAGAAAAATAGCCCGTGTCCGTCTGTCAAACGGCATGGAAGTTACCGCTTATATTCCAGGCATCGGTCATGCTCTGCAAGAGCACTCTGTGGTTTTACTGCGTGGTGGTCGCGTCAAAGACGTAGGTCTCCGTTACACGGTTGTGCGCGGAGTATTGGACGCCGGCGGGGTAGAGAAGCGAGCAAAAGGTCGCAGTCAATATGGCACAAAGAAGCCAAAAGCGGCGAAATAAACCGACACAATAATTTTCCGTAATGATCCGTAACAAAAAACTACAATGCGTAGAAAAGTAAACATAAAGCACGACCTCGTTCTAGACCAAAAATATCAGTCAGCCAAAATTTCAAAACTGATGAATTACATCATGTACGACGGCAAGAAAAACCTGGCCAGAACAAATGTATATAAATGCTTTGACATCATAAAAGAAAAAACCAAAACGGAAAATCCGTTGGATGTTTTTGAAGCGGCCCTGAAAAACACAGCGCCGAATGTAGAAGTGCGCTCCAGACGTGTCGGTGGCGCAAACTATCAGATTCCCGTGGAGGTCAGACCGGAGCGACGTCAGGCTCTCTCCATAAAATGGATCATAGACGCCGCCAGAAACAAGAAGGGTGCACCGATTTCAGCAAAACTGGCCGATGAAATAATCGCTGCCTCCAAAAACGAGGGCGATGCCGTAAAGAAAAAGGAAAACACCCATAAAATGGCCGAAGCCAACAAAGCTTTTGCCCACTTTGCATGGTAATTGGGATTATAATCAGAGCTTATAAAATTTAAACTATGAACCGCGACTACCCGTTGGACAAAGTCAGAAACTTCGGAGTTATTGCTCATATTGATGCCGGTAAGACAACCACATCGGAGCGCATTTTGTATTACACGGGTATGATTCACAAAATCGGCGAAGTACACGAAGGTGAAACCACTACAGATTGGATGGAACAAGAGCGCGAGCGAGGTATTACCATCACCGCAGCGGCCATCACCTGTTTCTGGAATCCGACTTATATGCCGGCCGGCGATACTTCAAAAAAATGCCGTTTCAACGTCATAGATACGCCCGGGCATATAGATTTTACGGTGGAAGTAAAGCGTTCTCTGCGCGTCCTGGACGGCGCCGTCGTAGTATTTGACGGTGTGGCCGGCGTGGAGCCACAATCGGAAACAAACTGGCGCTATGCCGACGAATCAAACGTACCTCGCATCTGTTTCATAAACAAACTTGACCGTATGGGCGCCTCTTTTGAGAAATCCTACAAATCAATTCTTGAACGTCTGAACAAACGCGCCGTGCGCATTCAAATCCCCATGGGGGCGGAAGAAAATCTCCGAGGCGTCATAGACCTGGTCCGTATGAAAGCGTACATATTTGAAGGAGAAAAAGGCGAGAAAGTCATAGAGAGTGAAATTCCCGCCGAGTATGCCGAAGAGGCGAAAAAATATCGCGCCGAAATGATTGAAAAAATCGCCGAGACTGACGATTCGCTCATGACGGCGTATCTGGAGGGCAAAGTATTTGAAATGGACACGATAAAGAAAGGCCTGCGCAAAGCCACTCTGGCCTGCAAGATGTTTCCCGTCATAACCGGCTCGGCTCTGAAAAACAAAGGCGTTCAGCTAGTTCTAGACGCAGTCGTGGATTATTTACCTTCACCTCTCGATATTCCGCCGGTAAAAGGTCACCATCCGGAAACGGGTGAGGAGGTTATCCGCCATGCCGATGACAGCGAGCCTTTTTCCGCTCTGGCATTCAAATTGCAGAATGACCCTTTCGTCGGCCAGCTCACATTTTTCCGCGTCTATTCGGGAACGGTGGAAGCCGGCTCGTACATATATAATGCCACGACAGGCAAGCGCGAGCGCCTCTCCCGCATCGTCCGTCTCCAGGCGGACAAACGCGAAGAAGTAACCAAAGTTTTTTCCGGCGAGATCGCGGCGGCCGTGGGACTGAGAGACGCTCTCACTTCTCATACTCTCTGCGACGAAAACAACCCGATTATTTTGGAAGTCATAAAATTCATGGACCCCGTGGTGTCTTTGCGTATAGAGCCGGCCACAAAGGCCGACCAGGAGAAGATGGGTACGGCCCTGCGCAAACTGGCGAACGAAGACCCGACATTCCGCATCACCTCAAATGCCGAGACGGGCGAGACTTTGATTGCCGGCATGGGAGAACTCCACCTGGAAATCATGGTTGACCGCATGAAGCGCGAATTCGGCGTCAACACGAATGTCGGCAAGCCTCAGGTGGCGTATCGCGAGACTATCATAGGCACGGCCGAGGCGGAACAGAAATACATAAAGCAGTCCGGAGGCAAGGGCCAGTATGGGCATGTCAAAATCACGTTGAAGCCTTTGCCGGCTCTGGTGGAAGGAGAAAAGATTCCGAAAAACACAAAACGCTATGATGATTTTGAATTTATAAACTCCATTAAAGGCGGGGTCATTCCAAACGAATTCATTCCGGCGGTTGAAAAAGGCGTGCGCGAAGCCATGGACCGCGGCATAGTGGCGGGGTACAAAATGGTGAATATCTCCTGCGAACTCACGTATGGTTCGTATCACGACGTGGACTCCAGCGAAATCGCTTACAAAATCGCCGCCTCCCAGGCTTTCCAGGACGGCGCGAAACGCGCTCGACCGGTCATCTTGGAGCCTATTATGAAAATAGAAGTAGTCTCACCAGAGAAATTCATGGGCGACATCATAGGCTCTCTCTCTGCAAAGCGCGGACAGATAGAAGGCACAAATCCAAAAGGCCAAGTTCTCTCTATCATTGCCAAAGTGCCTCTGGCGGAAATGTTCGGCTACACCACAGCTCTCCGTTCCATGACCTCGGGGCAGGGTAGCGCCCAGATGGAATTTGACCACTATGAAGTGGTGCCGCCACAGGTGGAGAAAGCCATTGTGGAGGCGAGGAAGTAATATAGTATAATACGCGTAGCGAATTTCCCCGCGGCTTGCCGCAAGACGACTGATTGTGACTAGTTATAAAAGTATGAAAACCTACCCGATAATATTTCAAATACTGGCCATTATCGTCATTGGCGCGGTTGCTCTGGTGTCAAATGTTTTTGCCGAGTGGATTCCGCCGACACAATCTCCTCCGGGCGATAATGCTACTTCTCCTCTCAATATATCAAATATAGCCCAATCAAAAATCGGCGGGCTTTTGCTCAATACCGGCGGTGCTCAGTATGGTCTCATCGTTCAATCGGGAAAAGTCGGCATAGGTACCGCCAGTCCGCAAGCGACACTAGATGTCAGTGGCACCATAAAAATGAGTCCGACATCTTCTTCTCGCGCCGGACGAATGGCCTGCTGGACGGACCAGAATTTGCTCGGCTATTGCCTACTGGGAGCGGCAAATGGAACATATTGTTTTAATTGTGTTACGCAGTAATCACCGTATGTAACACTTGACGGATTCATAGGAGTATGTTAGTCTAGCAAAGCAGAGCCTGAAATAAGGCTCTTTTTGCTCTTTGAAAAGGAACGTTCTGAATTTCGGACATGTTTGTCCGGAAGCGTCTTTGATTTGAGCGGTAAGAGAGGTTTCTTCTATGAAAATCAGAAACACTGTTGGTGGTATCTTTGCGTGGGTGTTCGCACTCATTGCCCTTTCCTTAAACGTCAATGCTTTCCAAAAGGAATTGCCGAATCTCAGTTTGTCAGTGACTATCTCGGACAAGTCGCCGAAACGAACTCCACTCGTTTGGGGCGACAAGGACCGTCTGTTCGTCGTTTACGACATCAAAAATGAAAGCATTGTTCCTGTCACGGTCAACAGATTGTGGTTCAGAAAATCACCAACGGTGGAATCGGTGTCGGTCGAGAGCGGGAGTGATTTGGTTCCGGCGGCATTCCTGTCTAGGAACGATTATTACATCGTCGGCATCCCGGTTTTGATTACGGTTCCGGTCGGCGACACATGGACGGTAAACGTCAGGGGAACTGTGGTCGGTAAGGGGGCAGATGATAATTATGCCACTGCCTCGATTGACTACAACGGCATGGAATTCGAGACTCGGTACGACAGTTACGGCATTTCAAACCCCGAGCCCTCGTTTTATCACCATATTTTCGACAAGGGGCAATTGCGGCAAGTGATTTCCAACACTTCGGGTCTGGAACGGCTCGAAAATGCCAGCGCTTACGGGTTCACGATTGGCGGAAATGACAGATTTTCCAGGTCAAAAGTGCTCATCCGCATTGCCGGTCCGGCGCTCGCGGCGTTGGGAGTCAGAGATACGCTTTCTGATCCCGTACTAACCGTTTTCAATTCAAATAGGCAAATTGTCGGCACCGCTGATGATTGGCCTATTGGGTTGGAAAGCGAGTTCAGGAGACTCGGCGCGTTTCCCTTTGCCAGAGGGTCAACCGATTCGGCCCTCGAGGTTGAATTGCCGCCGGGGGGCTATACCGTTGAAGTAAAAAGCTTCCCAAGCACTTCCGCGAAGGGGGCCTACTTAATAGAAGTTTATCAGCAATAGATAGCCGTCTCTACTCTCATCAGTTTCAAAAGCCACTCTCCCGTGAGAGTGGCTTTTTTGTATACTCCAATATTGTATATCCACATATCAATATTTGACCATATTTTGTCTACATGCTAGATTATTAAGTATGTATATAGAACGATTTCCAAAAATTGAAGATAAAATAGAGGCTGGAAAAGTTCTGGTTATTTATGGCGCGCGACAAGTCGGCAAGTCTTCTCTTGTGAAAAATTATATTGAAAAACTTAAACTGAATAGATCGAATGAAAAACAGGCTTTTTTTAATGGTGAGGATGTGAATGTGCAGGCGATTTTCTCCTCAATGAATTTAAAAACTTTAAATGAAGCGGTGGGAGATGTTTCACTTGTTATAATAGACGAGGCGCAGGTCGTTAGAAATATTGGTATTTCGCTCAAATTGCTCGTGGATACGAAACCCGAGCTAAAAATAATAGTGACAGGCTCATCTTCTTTTGAGCTTTCCGGACAGATAGGGGAGCCCCTGGTCGGCAGGATGAATATCATTAATCTTTTTCCTCTATGGGAAAAGGAAGTTAAAGATGCCAGTCTCTATGATTATATAACAGACCTTGATTTTGCCCTGCGGTTTGGTCGATACCCGGCGGTTTTCAAAGAGCCTGTCGTAGAAAAGAAAAAAGAAATTGTCACCAATATCGTAAACGGTTATTTACTCAGAGATATTTTGGCTTTTGACAGGCTGAAAAATTCAAAATTGATTCTGGATATACTCAAACTCTTGGCATATCAGATAGGCAATGAAGTTTCTATACACGAAATAGCGACCAAACTTTCCATAAATAGAGCGTCTGTTAGTAAATATTTGGATTTATTGGAACAGAACTTCATTATTTTTCCTCTCCGTGCATGGAGCAAAAACATGAGAAATGAAATCCGCAAAAAAGAAAAATATTATTTTTATGATCTCGGCATCCGAAATTCTCTGATAGAAAATTTTGACGCTTTGGATGTTCGTAACGACATCGGTGCATTGTGGGAAAACTTTTTGATTACAGAGAGGTTGAAATATAACAAGTATACAGACCCCTATAAATCGGTCTATTTTTGGCGCAAATTGTCAGGCGCCGAGGTAGATTTTGTGGAAGTATACGCTGACCATATTGATGGCTATGAATTCTCTTTTACGGAGAAAAAAGGTAATAAATCAAGGTTTTCTTGGGTAGAGAGCTATAAAAATGCCACATGGATGAATATTCACAGAGAGAATTACAAAGATTTTGTAGGCGGATAGTGCCGAAATACATCTGTGCATAACTTATTTGCGCTGTGCTACTGGGGGGGGTACACTTCCTATGTGAGTTTCAGTTTGGATATGATTCTCAAAATCTCACCTAAACCGCTCGACCGTTTGGGCGTATTTTGTTGAAGGAGTTATTAAAAGAAAAATTATAAAAATAGGTATTGTCCCTAAATGTCCTTAAAAATATGTCAAAGAAAATCGCAATTTCTGTCGTCTCGGTAGCGTTCCTCATTAGCTTGTTTGGATTCGGCGCAGTCCGTTACGCGTCCGCTCAAAATCTGACCTTCACTCAAATCATAGATATTCTCATTGCCATAGGTGTCATTCCCGCTGACAAAGTAGCGGCCGCCAGGGCGGCGGTAGCTGGTATTTCTGTCACTCCATCCGCCACGCCTGCTACGCCTGCTACGAATACAACTACTCCATATACAACCGGCGTGCAGTGCTCGTCATCGGATTTCAGTATTGCTTTCAATGCGGCGGCCGTCAGGTTTGATATCGGAACTAACCCAGGCGGTAATTTCCAGCTCATCACAGCCGGCAACGGTCGGACCGGGTCGGGCTATAAAGGATGCAAAATCTGGGTAGACTATTCCGTACCCGCATTACAGCTCGGGAGTGGCGTTTTTGTCGGTCCGGGAATCAGAAATGGAAATACTCTCGGATTTGGTTCCAGACTGAATTCTAATAACACAATCAACACCATAAATGCGTCAGATTCAGATAATAGTCCTGATTACTTGAAAACCGCTCTTTTTATTCCATATACTCAGCAAAGATATCCTGATTTTTTTGTTAAAGGAGTTGGTAGGGGTGTATACGCAGGCTCAACTGACCCTACGAATAGTTTAATATATGGTTTAAACGGGAGTCAGTATGGACAATCGACAAATGATCCATACACCACCTACTATGATCACTGTGTCGGCAGTACTCAACTTAACGAAGCATATGTTCAAAGTGACGGGAGATTAGGCGCACTCGCACTCAGCTTTTTAGTTTCGGACGGTTATATTTGTTCAGATGGGAGACTTATTCAAACTACTCAAACTACTCAAACTACTCAAACTACTCAACCTTCAATTACCATTCTTAGTCCGAATGGGGGAGAGAGTTACAAGGTAGGTGATATTGTGTCTATACGTTGGAGTTCAGCAAACGTTCCAGCTAATACATCGGTTATGTTCCAGTTGTCTTATTTTACGACCGGTGCTACGAGTAGAATGGAAGATGTTATAACTACGTCTCATCCATCTGCGACTGATGGTTTGTTCCAATGGACAATACCAACAAAATATGCCTCTGGTTATGTATCTGGTGGTTTTAGAGTTAGAGCCATATTGTCTGGCCCAAATATTCCAAGCACGAATGCTCCAGAAGACGTTAGTGATAGTTCCTTTATTATCACCGCTCCGCAGACGGCACAGACGGTTAGTGTAACCGCTCCTTTGGCCGGACAAGAATATAAGACTGGTAGTTATATACCGGTCAGTTTTACGTGGCCGGTCTATGGAAATACATATACTATCCAATTGAGAGGAAAGGGCTATTCTTATGATCTGGGCACTGTCTATATAAATACAGCCACGGATCAGAGCAAAAACTCCTTCGTTCTACCGTCGTCGGTTCCATCTTATGTTGGGTCGTTCAATGTGGTTATAATGTCTGGCGGAAACGACATAGCATATTCCCCAAGCTTCGCCATCACCGCTCCGCAGACGACAGTTGACAACAACAAACCCATAGGCTACCTGGACAACGTCAGCTGTAGCCTGTTTGCCGGCTGGGCCTATGACCCTGACGACACTTCCGCCCAGATAGGAGTCCATTTCTATGCCGGCGGCAGGGCGGGTGAAGGAGGCGTATTTGTCGGCAATACAGTAGCAAACGTCTCCCGTCCCGACGTCAATTCAACCACGGGCGTGACAGGCAACCACGGTTTCAGTTTCACCGTTCCACCATCATTGCATGACGGCGCCACTCACGCTATTTACGCCTACGGCATAAACAGCACCGGTTCCACCAATTTGAACAATTCACTTCTGACACAGAGTCCGCTTTCCATGGGTGGATGTGCTACTCCAGCGGCAGTAGCCCCCGCCGCCACAGGTCCCATCATTAATTCATTTTCCGTTTCACCTCCATCCGTGACCAGGGGAGAGAACGTAACATGGAGCGGAACCGCGACGACACAGTCCGGGTATTGCATTACAAAACACAGAGCGATTGTCGTCGGTTCTCAAACGCCTTCTTGGAGGCTTGCTGACGAGCGTTGGACGGACTTGGGTTGCGTGCAATCGGTTCCGCTATCAGCTACTGTTAACACGGCTGTCAATCCTTATTCTTTCTACGAAGGCAAAACTTCATACGAAGTAATATGGCAGATAAAGGATTCAGCTGACAAAACCGCGTCAATGACTCAAACCGTCACGGTCAACCCCGCTCCGACCAGCATGAATACCGTCCAGTCCAACCTCGGTAGTGCGCTCATATCGTTTGAAGAGATTATGAAACTGCTTAACGCTTTGAGGTAGAAAAGACGAAAGGACGGAAGAAATGTTCTCGTGGAGCACGGAAATTTTTCTGCTGAAAAATTTCCTCGGTTTCGGCGCCGTCGCGCCTCAAGCGTCTCCACTCAAACATTTCTTCCGTCCTTTCGTCTTTTTGTTAGTTTCATTTCATTGACTTTGTTCGGTGGTCTGCTATGATACGCAGTACGCATTTTGCGCGCTTTTTTAGTTATTTATTCATTATTATTTATTTCTTTATTTATGGCAGAATTCAATAGAACAAAGCCTCACGTAAACGTCGGTACTATCGGTCACGTTGATCATGGCAAGACGACCCTCACCGCTGCTATCCTGGCGACTCAAGCTCGAGATGGCTTGGCCAATCCAAAAGCCTATGCCGATATCGCCAAAGGAGGTACCATTCGCGACGCTTCTAAAATTGTGACCATATCTCTCGCTCACGTTGAATATGAATCAGACACCCGTCACTACGCTCATATAGACTGTCCCGGGCACGCCGACTTCATAAAAAACATGATCACCGGCGCCGCTCAAATGGACGGCGCTATTCTCGTGGTTTCTGCCGTTGACGGCCCTATGCCTCAGACGCGCGAACACATTCTCCTGGCAAAACAAGTCGGTGTGCCTCGCATCGTTGTCTTCCTCAACAAATGCGATGCTGTGGATGACAAAGATTTGATTGACCTAGTAGAAGGCGAAGTGCGCGACCTCCTCACAAAATATGGTTTTGACGGGGCAAATACTCCGGTTATCCGCGGTTCCGCTCTCAAATCTCTGGAAGCCAAAGACAACAAAAACCCATGGACGACAAAGATAAAGGAATTAATAACTGTTTTGGACAGCTACATTCCTATGCCTGTGCGCGCAACAGACAAACCTTTTCTCATGCCCATAGAAGACATCTTCTCTATAGAGGGACGCGGGACGGTAGTTACGGGTCGTATAGAACGCGGTCAAGTAAAAATCGGCGATGAAGTGGAAATCGTCGGTATAGAACCTACTTCAAAGACCGTCATTACCGGTATAGAAATGTTCAACAAACAGCTCCAATCAGGTATGGCGGGAGACAATGCTGGAGTATTGCTTCGCGGTACGGCCAAAGACGCTGTCCATCGCGGACAAGTTTTGGCAAAGCCGGGCACGACTACTCCCCATATAGAATTTGAAGCCGAGGTGCTCATCTTGAAGAAGGAGGAAGGGGGCCGACACACACCATTCTTCAATGGTTACAAACCGCAGTTTTATGTACGCACGACCGATGTTACAGGTGAAGTAACCCTCAACCCAGGCGTTGAAATGGTCATGCCCGGCGATACTGTGACTTTCAAAGTAAAACTTCACGCTCCTATCGCTCTGGAAGAAAAACAGAGATTCGCTATCCGCGAAGGTGGCAAGACTGTCGGTGCCGGTGTTGTGACAAAGATAACGAAATAAGACTTTATATGGCCGAAGCAACAAAAGCCGAAACAACAAAGAAGGCGGTAGTCAAAAAACCAAAAGCAATAAAGGTGCCAAAAATAGAGGCTCCTGTTCCGCGCTTGCGCATCAGGGTTCGCGCTTATGAGAATAAAGTTTTGGATGCTTCGGTCAAGCAAATCATAGATACCGCTCTCCGTTACGATGTCGTGGTCATCGGTCCGGTTCCGCTTCCTACAGAAATCAAAAAATATACTGTAAACCGTTCGGCATTCGTCTACAAAAACGCCCGCGAACAGTTTGAAATGAGGGTGCACAAGAGGCTGATAGACATTCTGAATCCAAATGCCAAAATCATAGAGGCTCTGACGAATATGTCATTGCCTAGCGGGGTGAATATAGATGTAAAGATGATTTAGGGAAAGAAAAACAGCGCGTACAAGTTCTCGTTGCTCGGAGAGGGACCCTTGGAAAGGGCACCCCTTACTCCTCGCAACTCGAACTTGTACGCGCTGTTTTTTTAAACAAAACTAAAATAAAGGAACTTTTTCTTTTTGAACACTTGACTATAAAAGTGGTAGGTATATGATAATTTCATACATTATCATATAATTTAATATAAGTATTATGACCACTATATCTATACCCATAACGTCGAAACAGGAAAGCTTCATCAAGTCCCTTATCAAGAGAGGAACGGTTGCCAACAAGGCTCATGCCGTACGTCGAGCGCTTGACCTCATGGCCGAGGAAGAAGTTGTTCTACGTGTGCTCAAATCTCAACAGGAGGCGAAAGAAGGAAAAATACTTCGTGGCAATTTGGATGATCTTGTAAAACTCTTCTAAATGATTTCAATTTCTTATACACCATCTTTCCTAAAACAGGCGAAATCTCTCGAAAATGAGGTGTATCAGAATTTAAAGAAAAAAATTGAGCTGTTTAAAAATCCACAAAATCATAAAGTTTTGAAAGTTCATAAGCTTCACGGCAGACTCGGTGACTGTTATGCGTTTTCTGTTACACATAGCATGAGAGTTATCTTTGAGTACACCGCAAAATCCGAGGTTTTATTTCATGACGTAGGTGGTCATGATATATATTGATATATTCAATCGTTTGCATTATTTTAGGCCTTGGTGTAGTATTTTTGGCACTGAAGCGATTGCTTCTTTTTAGTTTTAAAAGTATTTTGAGAGCCTACGGAACCCCCAGCTCCGCGCTCGCGCACACATGAAATTCATTCTCGGCACAAAGAAAAATATGACACAGATTTTTGACGCCACCGGGCGAGCATATCCGGCGACTATATTGTCGGCCGGTCCTGTCGTCGTGACCCAAGTGAAGACCGTGACTACCGACGGCTATGACGGTATTCAAGTCGGTTTTGGTGAACAAAAAGAGCAGAGGCTCGGCAAGGCTGTCGTGGGACACTTGAAAGCGGTGGTTGCGGCTGGCGGCGAGGGTGCTCTGGGTAATTTCCGTCACTTGAGCGAATTCCGATTGACCGAGGAGGAAGCCGCGAAATTCAAAGTCGGCGATCGCGTCGATCTATCCAAGTTTGCCGAAGGCGATTCTGTCTCCGTCCGCTCGCTTTCAAAAGGCAAGGGCTTTCAGGGTGCCGTCAAAAGACACCATTTCAAAGGAGGTCCGCGCACTCACGGTCAAAAACATTCCGAGCGCGAAGTTGGCTCCATCAATGGTGGCGGTCGCGTAGGCAGTGGTCGTGTGGCCAAAGGCAAGCGTATGCCAGGGAGAATGGGCGGTGATATGGTCACAGTACAGAATCTAAAGATTCTGCAAATTCGTCCTGAAACAAACGAATTGGTTTTGCACGGATCGCTCCCGGGTCGAAAAGGGGTTTTGGTATCTATCATTGCTTAATCTGTCGCTCAATTTTTCTAACTTTAAATATATGAAACAACCGAAAAAAGAAAAAAAGACAGCAAAAATGGAAGCAATCATATACAACACAAAAGGCGCATCTGTCGGCACTACTTCTCTTCCCGAAAAAATTTTCGGTTTGCCTTGGAATGCCGATTTGGTCCATCAAGTTATGCATTCCATGATGTCTAGTGCTCGCCAGCCTATCGCTCATACAAAGACTCGCGGGGAAGTGCGGGGAGGCGGCAAAAAGCCTTGGAGGCAAAAAGGTACCGGTCGCGCTCGTCACGGCTCTACTCGTTCGCCGCTCTGGATCGGTGGAGGTGTCGCTCACGGTCCCAGAAAAGACAAGAACTACGGCAGAAAAATAAATAAAACCATGAAAACCAAGGCTTTCATGACCCTGCTCTCAAAAAAATGGAAAGATGGCGAAATACTGCTTGTGGATTCACTCTCTTTCTCGTCTCCAAAGACAACCGAAGCAAAAACAGTTCTCATTTCTCTGGCTAAAGTAGCCGGTTTTGAAAAGCTTTCAACAAAACCAAAGAACGCGGTATTTATCGCTCTGGCCAAAAAGGACGTCAATGCGGAAAAAAGTTTTAGAAATATCGGTTCTGTCACTCTGGACGAAACAAGAAATCTGAATTTGCTGGATGTCTTGAATCATAAATTCATAATCATTGAGAATCCGGTTGAATCAATGAAAGTTTTGGGAGGCAAAGTCGCTTGATATAAATATAAATAGCATAACAAATATATGGCTCTATTCTGGCAAAAGGGAAATAAGGAAACGGCGGCCGCAAAGTCTGAAAAGGCGATGAAACAACCTATGGCAAAAATTTCCATAAAAGCTCCAAAAAAACTGGAGAAAAAATTGTTCGTAAAGACTGAAAATTTGACCGAAAAACGCACCGCGGCTGTCGCCGGCGGGGTTATTTTTGAAAAAGGTTCGGCCATCATAAAACCCCGTGTTACGGAAAAAGCAGGCTGGCTCGCCGAAAGAGGCGTTTACACTTTTGAAGTTTTGAAGAGCGCCAATTCACAACAAATCAGTTTGGCTATCAAGGAAGCATACAAGGTCACGCCGGTAAAAATTTCCATTGCTCCCATAAAATCAAAAACCATGTTTGCTCGCGGAAAATCTGGTAGGACAGTTTCCGGCAAGAAAGCTTATGTCTATTTGAAGAAAGGTGAAAAAATAGAATTTATCTAATCAAAATTTATGAAATCATATAAACCAACCAGCCCGTCCAGACGTGGCATGCAGACCATAAACTTCAAAGAATACATCACAAAGAAAAATCCTTTGAAAGCTCTAACTTATGGTCGCAAACGCGATGTGGGACGCAATGCTTTCGGTCGCATCACGGTGCGTCACAAGGGCGGTGGACACAAACGTCTCTACCGTGAAATATCTTTTGCGTACGACAAACTGGATATATCGGCAAGCGTTCAGTCGGTAGAATACGACCCGAATCGTTCTGGTTTTATCGGTTTGGTGGCATATCGCGATGGTGAGAGACGTTATGTTTTACTGCCGAAATCCGTAAAAGTCGGCGCCTCGGTTATTTTTGGCCCCAATGTTTCGGTAGAAGCCGGCAATGCTCTGCCTCTGAAGAAAATTCCCGTAGGCACGTATATTTATAATATTGAGTTGAAGCCGAAAGGCGGAGCCAAAGCTGCCCGCGCCGCCGGCATATTCGCTCAAGTCATAGGTAACGATGCCGGTTATACACAGGTCAAGATGCCTTCAACGGAAATCCGCAGAGTTCACGAAGAATGCTATGCAATGATTGGTCAGGTATCAAACGACGAACACTGGCTCATCAATTCCGGCAAAGCTGGACGTTCCAGATGGCTCGGTATCCGTCCGACTGTTCGCGGTTCGGCTCAAAACCCGGTAGACCACCCATACGGTGGAGGTGAAGGACGACAGGGCAGAGGTCTGCGCCGTCTCAAGACTCGCTGGGGCAAGCCGTCAGGCAAAGGCCAAAAGACGAGGACGCCAAAGAAATACTCCAATGTCTTTATCGTTGCTCGTAGAAAAGTTGGCAAGGACAGAAATTCAATTCAATAGCAAATCAATAGCAAAAAAAAGCGGCGGATATAGTTCTGCGCTGCTCGGAACGGGACCCGCTCCCAGAGTCTCGCCCCCGTTCCTGCGCTGCTCGAACTATATCCGCCGCTTTTTTTTGAAAAAAGTTTGACTTCTCCTAGACTTCTGATAAACTGTCAAAACCAGCTCGGAATAGGCACTATGACTTATTTCTAGGGTTAAACCTAGATTTTTGTTTTCTGTAAGTATTTAGTTGCGCATAGCAACCATAGCCTAGACGCCCGAGCCGTAGTTTGTTTTGCAATTTACTGCAACCGCACGAATACAACATAAATGACACGATCCCTCTCAAAAGGACCATACGTAGACCAGCGAGTGCTTTCAAAGATCGCAGGCAAAAAACCGCAGGAAACCGGGGTGATAAAAACATGGATTCGCGCCTGCCAGATTTCCCCGGAGATGGTGGGCTTTAAATTCGGGGTGCACAACGGTCGTGAATTCGTCGAGGTCCTGGTATCGGAAGACATGGTTGGACACAGGCTCGGCGAATTTTCTTTGACCCGCAAGTTTACCAAACACGGAGGCAAAATGCAGAAAGAGCTGGAACAGAAGAAAAAAGAAGGCGAAATCGCCGCCGCCCAGGCAGCAAAGAGCGCCGTTGTCGAGAAAAAAACCGCTGCCGCTAAATAAAACATATGGTCACCGCATCCCTCGCAAATTATCGCCAGTCTCCCCGAAAAGTCCGCCTGGTGGCGTCTCTGATCCGGGGGAAAACGGTGTCACGAGCTCTGGACATGCTCGGCGTCACGACCAAGCGCGCTTCTGACCCGCTCATAAAGCTCATACGGTCCGCCCTGGCCAACGCAAAGGACCGCGGCATATCAGCTGACGGGCTTTACATAAAGGAATGCTCTGTCAATCAGGGCCTCACCATGAAACGCATGATGCCGGGCGCGCGAGGCAGCGGTTTCGCCATCAGGAAGAAGACGAGCCACGTCAAGCTAGTTTTGGATATAAAAAACGCAAAGACGAAAGCGCCAAAAATTTCAGCGAACAAAAAATAACATGTCGCACACCGTACACCCATATGCGCACAGACTCGGCATCATCAGGGATTGGAAATCCCGATGGTTTGCCCCGCGCGGCAAGTATCAGGAATTTTTGAAATCGGATGTCCTCCTGCGTGAATATTTTTCAAAGAAATTTCGCGGCATGTATGTTTCCGACATAGGCATAGAGCGCAACGAAAAAGCCATCCGCATCATCATCCGCACATCGCGTCCAGGTATTCTCATTGGCAGACAAGGCGAGGGGGCGGTGAAATTACGCGCTGAAATCTTGGCCTTCATGCAGAAAAACGGCTCAAAATTGCTCAAAAATCAGGAATTGAAAATTGACATAGAAGAAATTCGCTCTCCGGAGTCAAATGCCTCTATTGTCGCTTACATGATTGCCGAGAGTTTGGAAAAACGCTTGCCTTTCCGCCGTGTCATGAAGCAGACCATAGAAAAAGTGATGGCTAATCGAGATGTAAAGGGTGTTCGCGTATTTCTCGGTGGTCGTTTGGGGGGTGCTGAAATGGCTCGCGTTGAAGACATGAAGAAAGGCCAAGTGCCCCTCCAGACATTTCGCGCCGATATTGATTTCGCTCGTGAAAAAGCTCACATGACGTACGGCGATATCGGCATAAAGGTCTGGATATACAAAGGCGAAGTTTTCAATAAAAAAGCCTAGAATAAGCCAGAGTTAAATTTTTTAAACCAAAATGCTAGTCCCAAAAAAAGTTAAATACAGAAAGTGGCACGTCATGAGGAAAAATCCCCTGAAAGTCGGCTTTGATACGCGTGGCACGGTGCTTTCTTTCGGTTCTTTCGGCATCAAAGCGACATCGGCCGCCCGCATCAAGTCCGAACAGATTGAATCGGCTCGCAAAGTGCTATCCCGGGAAATAGGCAAAAACGGCAAACTCTGGATTCGCATTTTTCCCGATATGCCTTATACTCAAAAGCCAGCTGAAGTAAAACTCGGTAAAGGCAAGGGAGATCTGGTCGGTTATTGCGCTCCGGTACGCGCCGGGCGGGTAATATTTGAAGTTGACGGCGTGGACGAGGCGACCGCTCGCGAGGCTCTGCGAAAAGCCGGCAGCAAATTACCCGTCAAATCCATGATTATTTCCAGAGAACTCCTGTAATTTCAAGTTTAATTTCAAAATTTTTTAAAAAATATATGTCAATTTTCACCAAAAAAACAAAGACGGCTGAGGCCGGGTCCGCGGCAGAGGCAAAAACCCGGACAAAAACTCAGAACGGCAGAACCCTCCGTGGCGTTGTCGTCTCGACAAAAATGAAAGATACGATTGTCGTTCGCGTCAATCGTTTTGTCAAAGCTCCAAAATACGAGAGATTCATGAAAATTTCCAAAAAATACAAAGTCCATGACGCCGGCAATATAAAAAAAGAAGGAGAAACAGTTACCATCATCGAATGTGCGCCGATTTCCAGAGACAAGCATTTTAGAGTAGTTTAATTTTCTTATAATAAAACTGTCATGTTGCAACCACGGTCAATAGTAAAAATAGCGGATAATTCAGGGGCCAGAATCGGCCGTATTTTCAAAGTGCTGGGTTCCACGGGGAAAAGGTATGCTTATATAGGCGATGTGGTCGTTCTGTCAGTCCAAAAAGCCGAGCCGAGAAAAGCCGTAAAGAAAAAAGATGTTTTGCATGCTGTCGTCGTACGTACGGTGAATGCCACAAAGCGCGCCGATGGGTCATATGTTCGTTTTGATGAAAATGCGGTGGTCATACTGGAAAAAGGCAAGATGGAGCCCATAGCTGGTCGCGTTTTCGGCCCGATTCCCAGAGAAATTGCCGAAAAAGGTTTTAAAACTATCGCGGCCCGCGCCGCCGAAGTCATCTGATTCATTTAATATGGAAAAATCATAAAAATATATGCATATAAAAAAAGGAGACAAAGTGATCGTCATAGCGGGAAAAGACAAGGGCCGGTCAGGCGAAATAGTCTTTGCCATGCCAAAGGGTAACAGGGTGGTCGTCGCCGGCGTAAATAAATCAAAACGGCACTTGAAGCCGAAGAAACAAGGGTCAAAAGGCCAGATTATAGAAAAAGAAATGCCTCTCCACGCGTCAAATGTGAAACTGATTTCAAGAGTTTCAAAATAATAATTTTTATATGCAAATTTTATGAAAACTCTACGAGAAAAACAAATACACGCCTTTGAAGTCATGAAAAAAGATTTCGGTTATAAAAATATCATGCAAGCGCCGAAAATTTTGAAAGTCGTGGTAGCGGCTGGCATCGGTTCTTTCAAGGACAAGAAAAAAATAGAGCTCGCGGGTGACCGCATTGCCAAAATAACCGGCCAAAAACCGGTTCTGCGCGTCGCCAAGAAGTCTATCGCCGGCTTCAAGAGCAGAGAGGGAGACCCAATGGGCTATCAGGTGACTCTGCGCGGCAATACTATGTGGAACTTTCTGGAAAAGCTGGTGAACATCGCTCTGCCCAGGACAAAAGACTTCCGCGGATTGCCAACCGCGTCGGCGGACGGCATGGGCGGGTATTCCATCGGCATCCGCGAGCATTCCATATTTCCCGAAACTTCCGACGAAGAATTAAAAGACGTTTTTGGCTTCGGTGTTACGGTTGTCACAAACGTAAAGAAAAAAGAGGAAACAAAAAAATTTCTGGAATTGCTGGGGTTTCCAATCAAGAAAGCGTAAAAACAGAAAAGCGGACCCATCTTTCTCTCGAACAGTCCTCGGGTCGGATTTGTCAAGGACAGACCTATGACAAATCCTCCCCTGCGGAGGTTCTCAATAAAGATGGGTCCGCTTTTCTGCGTTGACACCCCTCTAAACCTTTGCTAATATGGCGTAACAAAGCTTTTTCAAGGCTTTTTTATTTTCAATGGCCAAAACTTCAGTAGTGGCGCGGGCAAACAAAAAACCGAAGTTCTCTTCGAGAATAGTTCGGCGTTGTTTCCGCTGTGGCCGAAAGAACGGTTTTATGCGTTCGTTTGGGCTCTGCAGAATTTGTTTCAGAGAGCTCGCCAACGAAGGCATGATTCCGGGTATTAAAAAGTCTTCTTGGTAAATAATTGGTAAATAAAAAATCAAATTAATTTAGGCAGTGGGGCTCGGGAGACGATGTGAGTAACAGCCGAGAACTAGACGCTAAAAAACATGAGAGATCCAATATCAAATTTAATAACTACACTCAAAAACGGCAGTGCCGCCAAACTGGATACTGTTTCCGTTCCTCTTTCCAATTTCACCGCTTCTGTCGTGGATGCTCTGGCTCGCAGAGGATTTGTAAAACCGGGGGTGAGGAAAGGCAAGACCATAAAGAAAACTCTGGAAATCGGTCTCATTTATGTAAATGGCAAGGCGCGCATCACGGATGTAAAACGTCTTTCAAAACCGTCAAAACGTCTCTATCGCGGTTATTCCGATATTCATCGTGTCATGCAGGGCTACGGTTCCATGTTTATCTCTACACCGAAAGGCATCATTTCAGACGATGAAGTCCGCAAACAAAAGGTCGGCGGGGAAATTCTCTTTACTATTTGGTAATTTTAATAATTTTTTATATACAAAACCATGTCGCGCGTCGCAAAAAAACCCATAGTGATCCCGGAAAAAACTCTCGTTACAGTTGATGGTGTTTTCGTGTCCGTAAAAGGTCCTCTGGGCGAAATGTCGCGTACTTTTAAACCAGGTATTGAATTCAAAGTTGAAAATGGCACAGTTATGGTCACACTCCGTCGCCCGGAAAGCCATATGCTCCTCGGCACATATGCTTCGCATTTGAAAAATATGATAAAAGGCGTAAATGCCGGTTTTACGAAAAAACTCATTGTTGAAGGCATCGGTTTCAAATCGGATGTAAAGAACGGCAAGTTGGAAATGGCTCTCGGTTTTTCACATCCCGTTTCGGTTGAGATTCCCTCGGACTTGAAAGTGGCGACCGACAAGAACGTCATCACCGTTACAGGTGTTTCAAACGAGTCTGTCGGCGGCTTTGCTTCAAAGGTGAGAGCGTTAAAGAAACCGGAGCCGTACAAAGGCAAGGGTATTCGTTACGAAGGCGAGGTCATACGCAGAAAGCAGGGCAAAAAAGCCGCCTAGTCAGGGTGTATGGCAGATTGTCATCCAAAGATAATATGAATAAAAACATTAAAAAACAAAAGAGAGACCGCAGACACGTAAAAATCCGCACGCGGATTTTCGGCACGGCCAAAATACCCCGTCTGGCTGTTTTCCGGTCAAATAAATTCACATACGCTCAGCTCATAGATGATGACAATGGGCGAACTTTGGTTTCCGCTTCGTCTCTCGGTGGAAAGGAGAGCGGTCAAATTTTGGATGGCGTGAAAAAAACAGATGCGGCGAGAGCGGTCGGCCGGGCGATTGCCAAAAAAGCCCTAGCCATGAAAATAAAGTCGGTTGTTTTTGACCGCGGCGGTTTCGGATATCGTGGCAGAGTCAAGGCGCTCTCGGAAGGCGCCAGAGAGGAAGGACTCCGGTTTTAATATCAAAGAAAATAAACAGCATGAATCCCGAAAAAGAAAATAAAATAGAGGAAAAAGAGATTC
>ERZ1292629.1686-Hain-H43-01um-R1-1686-length-20775-cov-30_pt1 | contig 20775 bp, 27 predicted proteins | sample MGYA00564399_ERZ1292629 | MGnify/ENA primary metagenome ERZ1292629 (study PRJEB36523, sample SAMEA6512636) | groundwater metagenome | collected 2019-01-08 | study: AquaDiva: Metagenomics assemblies of 32 groundwater samples | reverse complement strand
GGCGAACCGCCTCCTCTTCTTTCCATAAAAAACAAAGCGCCATTTTGGAAACTGGCCTTACGGCTCATAATCGGTCAGCCAGCGTACGCGGATTCAAACGACGACGTATTTTTAGGAACGATTCAATTCACGATTACCGATAAAGACGCAGTTGCGAAATGCACAGTCAATTGCAATTCCAACGTCCTCTTCCTGCCGGGCATTGAAGGCAGTCGTTTGTATCGGCCGGACTATGACGGCGGTACTGACAAACTGTGGGAGCCGAACATTGATAGCGACGTAAAAGACTTATACATGAATTCGGACGGCACCAGTACACGACTTGATGTGTATGCTAAAGAAAGGGACTTGATAGACGAATTGCCGGATGGAGAAAATATATACAAATCATTCATCGACAAAATGAATGATTTGAAAACAAGCGGCACTATTGTCGATTGGGAGCCTATTGCCTATGACTGGAGGCTTTCACTTGATGACATTCTTACATATGGCAACGATGTGCAAGGCAGGATTTATTATTCGGGCGACCTACGCGCTACCTCGACGCCGTACGTTATTCAAGAGCTTAAACGCCTTGCAACGAACTCTAAGACAGACAAAGTCACCATTGTCGCGCACAGCAACGGCGGGCTCCTCGCGAAGCGGCTGACAGAGATTCTCGGCCCCGCCGAGTCGGCACGGCTCATAGATAAAATAATTTTTGTTGCCGTGCCGCAGGCGGGGACCCCGACAGCTATTGCTGCTGGTCTGCACGGCTACGAACAAGATAATGTCTTCGGGCTGGTTACTTCTAAATTGACCGCGCGCACATTGGCGAGTGCCGCTCCGATGGAGTATCAGCTGTTGCCATCGGCGCCGTATTTTACTTACGTTGACAATCCGGTCGTCACTTTCGATGCGTCTCTCACGGATTGGATATCTAAATATGGCAGCACAATTCATTCACAAGATCGTTTACGTCAATTTCTAGCCGATACGTTCGGCAGGGTGAATCCGGAGACGGGCGATATTAGTCAGCCGATACAGTTTAATGACGCTCTTCTCTCTAGTGCCGAGACGCTCCATACAAGCCTAGACACATGGGGGCCGCCAGTCGGCATACATCTCACACAAATCGCCGGTTGGGGAGTGCCGAAGACAGTAGACGGCATAACGTACAAGAAAAAGGGTGTTGGCGTAACACCAGAAGCGAACTTCACCATTGACGGCGATGGCACGGTTGTCGTCCCGAGCGCCTTGTGGACGAGTACGACGACTGGGGCGATGAATTATTGGATGAACTTAAGAAGCTACAACACCAATCATCCTTTTTTGTCAGGGTTCGGTTTGACAATTTTCAATCACTCTCGAATTCTTGAAACTGATTCAGTCATCAATTTTCTTTCCGACCAAATTACCAATACCATTAAACCACTTTCTGATTATAGTTATTTCTCCACCGAAGCCCCGACAGCATCAGACAAACGACTCCGTTACTCTCTCCACTCCCCGCTAACTCTTAATCTCTATGACGCCGAAGGCCGCCACACCGGCGTCTCGACGAGCACTGGGCAAGTTGAAGAACAAATTCCAGGCACCTACTACGCGGAGTTCGGCGACGTGAAATATCTTTTCTCGGACGCTTCTACGAATGCAAGTGTAATTATGAATGGCTATGCCGCGGGCACGTTCACCTTCAATGTTGACGAATATAGCGGCGACACGCTCACGACGAGTACGACGTTTAAAGATATCCCGACCACTGCGAACACTATCGTATCACTCGGCGTGCAGTTCGACAGCTCAACACTCTCGTCGATGGCGGTAGATGAAAACGGCGATGGTAAAAATGTTTTCACTATCGTTCCAAAAATAGGCGAAACTGTGAATTATGAACCTCCCGCGCCAGCGCCAGAACCGGTAGCAAGTTCATCGGGAGGTGGTGGAGGCGGAGGAGTAAGTTTTTCAGTGCCTGTTGCTGCCACAATAACAATCGCGACCACATCAGAAACAATTGCTTCAACTACTCAACCAGTCGCTACGACAACAGCTACGAGCACCCATCCTTCGTCAGAGACTACGGAGGGCACAGCGCCAGAGGTGGTGACACCAGTCAAACTCGTTCAGGTAAAGAAAAAATCAGCGCCAGTCGCACTGCCAAAAAAATCAGAAATAAGCATTCCACAAACCGCATCTGTTTATAATGCCGTTTCTCAACAGACGGTCTTAAAGAAAGTCGGCGAGATGGTCTATAATGGGCTACATGAATTCTGGCTCGCGCTAAAAAGGTTCTTCTATTAATTATCATTATGATTAGCAAAAAAATACTACTGATTGTTTCTGGAATGGTCACGGTTACACTCTTCGTTTTGAATTGGGTTGGCACCTTTAAACTTTGTGGGGGGCAAGAATATGGTCAATGCATGGATTTTTCATATGGCGCTATCATTAATTTATTCCCAACCGTCCCACTCTTCCTATTCTCTCTTATCACCTACAAAATGCGCGATGAAGTTTATCGAACATGGGTTCGCTTCTCGTATGTGTGGATATCGCTTTCGATGATTCTCATCTTTTTCTCGCCCGAATACGCCAGCAGTTTCGGTATCACTCTATATCCAATCACTAAAGGTTCAATTGCTTTCATTTCCTCGTTCCTCTTTATCATCATCTCCCTTGCCCTCATTCTTTGGAAATATTTTTCCCTGCGCCGCCACATTGGACAAGTCTGACTTGTCCAATCTAATCTTTATGTATAGAGGATTTATTCAAATACCAATTCTTATTGCAATTATTGGCATCACTGTGCTTGGTGGAGCCGGTTATATCTCGTATATTTTTACAAATTCACGATACGATGTTTCTTCAAGAGAAGTTAATTTAGTCGACAAACAGGGAATTGTAACAGGAACTACTACGACTACAGTTAAAAAGCAGTCAAAAAGCAATGCATTAAAGGAGGCAAATGAACAGATTTCTAAGGAAAAAACAGTAAGTGTGAATACACAAACTAGTTCTACTACTAAAAACGAAACGGGAACAATTCTTCACGATTCTTCCAAGATTATGTTTTACCTTGCTGAAGAAGACGGAGAACTGCACGCTTTTGACGAGCACGGTCAGCATACAGGTCTTCTCGACACATCGTCATTCGGCCCATTTTATCTTGAAGAGCAAATTCCCAACTCAACGTATGATATCTTTGGTGCGTATGTACTCATTCTTTATCCTCCTAGAACAAACGGGTGGATTGAGGTTCGTGGCATAAAAAGTATAGACACAATTCTGCAGATTTTTTATGATGACGCGAAATATTACTACCCTTTATCTTTACAAATTGGGTCAGTCGCGACTATCCCGATAGTTTTTTCTAATGACGAACAAGTTGATGTTGGGCCTCTTCGGCTTGACCATGAAGGAGATGGGACTGTGGATGAAATTATTCATGGACAGAGTTTCTAGTTACGACTATCTAAAGTATAAGTATCATGAGTGTTCCAAAAGAATTACAGCCAACAGAAACGATGGAAGTCTCGCTATCAAGTGGCGCGACTGTGTCGCTATCGGTGTGTCGTCCAGTTTTTTCGTTATGGAGCGGACCTTCGGTAAAGTTCGATTACGGAAAGAAACCAATATTGAACTACAAAGGAGAGGCATGTTTTGCCGAACTTGTGATACTGCGTATGTTGCTTGAACAGGGGTGGGACGGCGTGTGGGTAGAGACATACGGAGGTACGCACTATTTGCGCACTATGCCCAACGAGTGGAAATTAGGAACAGAAAACGTCTCAATTCCAGCAGAAAAAGAAGCTTTGTTAAAACAAATTTGGAAGACGGCGCAAACTACCGCATGTTTTGATGTCTTCGCATGGCGTGGCGATGAAATACTATTTTGTGAGGCAAAGCGTTTAGGGAAAGATAAGCTAACTAACGCACAGTTGCGGTTTATAGAAGGAACTTTAGCGTGCGGTATTTCTGCAAAAACACTTCTCATTGCAGAGTGGACGAATTTGTAATTTAAGCATTTCTCCACGCGCCGGATTACTGGACAAGTCTGACCGCCATTCGGTGGTTTTTAAGGATAATAAGTAGTAGTATGACGGGACTAACATGACCAAATGGAAGAAATTTTACTTGACGCTCGGTGTATCAGAAAAAGATATATTTAGCATTCATAAAGAATTGGTACTTTCAGTTGGTGTTAAACTAAGTCCTTTTGCCAGAGCTCGTCGCATAGAGATGACAAGAGAAGCTATAGGTTGGCCGAAAGGTAAGAATCAAGAAAAAAGAAAAATCACCGAGCTTTATAATATGGCCCGTTTTGTGGTGGCCGTCGGAAAGCCAGGAAAAGAGGCGGCGCCCGACTTCAAACGGAAACACTATATAACAGGGGTAGAGACAAATAATCAGAACGACATGAATCCATTTGTTATGAAAAATGGTAAAAAGGTCGGTAACGACTTAACTTTTGAAGCAATGTTTGAACAAATTGAACATCTTATGCATGCTGACATGTTTGGGCTAGAACTTCTTGGTACGCTTATTTTTAGAATGGCTTTTATGCTAGACCATCAGAAAGATGCTCAAGGAAATTGGCGATACGTTCCACCAAGTCACTCTATGTCTGTACTAAATAAACGGTTACCAATGATTGGTGATGTTCCCGCAGAAGTATTTTTATATTTTCTAGACGTCTTAGCTCTTAACGAAGATGTTAAGGTTCATACTTTGGGCCATGAGAATGCAAAATATGATTATGGACGCGTTAACACTTTACTTACTTTTTCTCACTTAATAGCAGTTTTGCTAAACCGACGATCTCTCGCAAAATTTGCAGGCAACTTCGCACGTCCTCCCTCCGGAATGGCTCCCATGCCCAAAATCAAAGGACTTTTTGAAACATATCCTCTTTTGTCACCAGAATTTCCTAACCTGTAGTCATTACCTTTCTCTTCCCTCTAGGACCAAGTCTGTACTCGTTATCTATGTATCCCTTCTTCAATCGGTCTTCGATGATTTTGCAATAACGAGGATTAAGTTCTGCAGTAAGAAAGTTCCGCTTTAATTTCCGAGCCACTTCAACTTCCGCGCCGCTTCCTCCAAAAAGCGGGAAAACGACATCACCTTCTTTAGTGGAAGCCCTAATCAGAAGTTCAGTCAATTTTTGAGGTATTTGGCACGCGTGTTCCGTTTTTTCTCGGCTCACATTTTTAACCAGATTAAATTCAAACCAAGAGTAAGGCATTCTGCCCTTTGAGCCATTCGCTAGGTTTTGTTGAATTCTCCTATCTGTTGGATTTTTGTAAGGAAGGGCAACGTCATCTTTGAAAAATTTGTTATCGGCGTTTTTTCTTACATGCAAAATGCTTCTGTGTGCCGTCGTAAATCTTTTTGGCGTATGTCCTACATTTGTGTTGTAGACCCAAACATATTCGTGGGTATTCGGAAAATGCACATCTAGGTATTTAACGCGTAGGTGCGCATTTTGTTGCGGATAATTGAGCATAAAAAGATTGCCATTATCTTTAAGCACCCGCATGGATTCTCTAGCAAGTTCTATGTACCAGTTTATATAATCCTCAAACTTCTTTGTATAATTATTTTCTCCATATTTAATACCAACGTTATAGTCAGGATCTCCAAAAATCATATCTACACTATTGTTCGGCAAATCTTTCAAAACATGCATGACATCCCCGTTATAAACCCTATTAAGATAATCGGATATTTTACCTTTTTGCTTAGTGTCTTTTTTCACTGGTAAAACAAAATCTTGAAGTGATTGTCCTGTCTCGTTTGTTCTCAATATATCCAATAAAACGCCCTGCAATGCAAATTGTTGCCCGCTTTTAATTATAATCGGCTTATAGTTTTTATTTGCCGGTTGTAATCTAATTTGTCCTTTTTCTTTATAAAATGTTTTGAGAGTTGCTTCGTTCCCGTTAACTAATGCGACCACTCTGTCGCCATTTTCAGCAGTATTCTGCCTATTTATTAAAATCGTGTCTCCGTCATTTACACCTTCGTCAATCATGCTGTCTCCCTGTACGCGGAGAGCATACACTTCGCTTGAGCTCGGTAATCTGCTTTTTGGAATAGCGATAGTTTCTCTGCTTCTTTCTATTACTTCAATCGGTTCGCCTGCAGCTATTGTGCCGAGAAGTGGAATGTAAACCAGTTTGTCTATGTGAATTCTTGGCTCCATTCCTCGAGCCTGTCCGCGATGTTTATTCAGATACCCTTTTTTCTGAAGCGCTTGCAAATGTTCATGAACGGTTGCCACAGAAGACAGTCTGAATTTGACGGCAATTTCGCGGTGAGTCGGCGCTATTCCTTTTTTGGAAATCTGTTTATCAACATACTCCAATATTTTCTTCTGTTTCTTCGTCAACATACATCAAGTATACCAATACCCGAACAAAACCCGAAAGTTATCCACACATATGGATAACAAGGTTGAACCTTGTAGAAATATAAACCGTAGTTCGCGAAGGCGGAAGGGGTGGGACTTGAACCCACAAACCGTTTTTTACGCGGTTACGGATTAGCAATCCGCTGGCTTACCATTCGCCGCACCCTTCCATGCTTTGCACACTATCAAATTTAATGGGCGAGGGCGAGCGGGATAATGTGCTTTGCGCCGGCATCTTTTAACGCGTCAATGGCGGCTTGGAGCGTGGCGCCGGTGGTGAGCACGTCATCTATGATTATATATGTATAAGTTGGGTTGGCGCGGCGCGTTGCTCTGAACGCGCCGCGCATATTTTCTTCACGTTTTTCCCGCGCGAGTGATATCTGCGAGACTGTTTCGCGCGTACGGACGAGCAGTTTTGTGTCAATCGCGAACGCGCCGCCAGGCAGCTTGGCGGCGCGCCTTGCCGCTTCCTCCGCTTGGTTAAATCCTCTTTCTTTTCTTCTCTCTTTTCCTAGCGGTATCGGCACAACGCATGTGTAGGACGTACCACGTCCTACATCGTCGGCATCGCGAAGATAGTCGGCGAGGACGGAACCGAGAAGGCGGAACGCGCGTTCGCTCCCGTGATACTTGGCTTCGTGGATAGCCGCTCTCACTGACGCATCGCCAAAGGAGAGGATGGCGACGGTTCCTGGCCGAGTCTCCGGGACAAGCCGTGGTGCAGTCTTCGCGATGAATTCGTCGTCGGAGACATTGCGCAGAGCCATTTCGTCAACACGAGGAGGAAAGAGTAAATCCAGGAGCCACATCGTGGTATTATATGCCCAACATGTCTTTTTTCAGTAATCTATTCGCGAAAAAGGAAAAGAGCGTTCTCGGCGTGGACATCGGTTCCTCGTCGCTAAAGGTCGTTCAATTGCGGAAGGAGCGCGGACAGGCGGTTCTAGAGACCTACGGCGAACTCTCACTCGGCCCGTACGGCGGAAGCGAAGTTGGACAAGCCACAAATCTCTCGGCGGAGCAGATTACGGAGACTCTGAAAGACTTGTTGCGAGAGGCGCAAGTAACAACCACAAACTGCGGAGTCTCCATACCATTTTCGCGTTCCTTGCTTATCTTGGTTGAATTGCCGTACCGCGCGGATGCGCAGGAACAAAAGACCGTTATTGAGCTTGAAGCGCGCAAATACATCCCCGTACCGGTAAGCGAGGTGCAGCTTGATTGGTTCATCGTGCCGACTCGCGAACAACCAACAGCCGGCAATCAACCGGCAACCGGAGGAACAGTTGAAGTTCTTCTCGTCGCCGTCCACAACGACGAGCTTTCTCTGCTTCAGCGCGTAGTCGCCGCCGCCGGACTCTCCGCGAGTTTTTATGAAATTGAAATTTTCAGCACCATCCGTGCGACAGTTGATGAGCGCGTAAAGCCGGTTATGGTGCTTGATATAGGCGCGGCATCAACGAAAACATACGTCATTGAACACGGAGTAGTAGCCCTCTCGCATTCTACAAGCATCGGGAGCCAGGACATCACCCGCGCCATATCGGTTTCCAATAACGTTTCAATCGCCAAAGCAGAAGCGCTGAAAAAGGAAGAAGGTCTTGGAATCAGCAGTGCGACCAGCTCTCCCGAACTCGTTTTTTCGCGCATATTCTCGGAGGTCCGCAGGGTCCTAATGCAGTATGAGACATCGCATAAAAAGTCCGTCACCTCAATCATATTCACCGGCGGAGGCGGAGTGACAAAAGAGCTCGGCACTTATGCAAAAAACATATTTTCAATTGACGTGCACGTGGCGGACCCGTTTTCAAAAACATCGGCGCCGGCTTTTATGCGTCCCGTACTGCAGGAAATCGGCCCGGAATTTGCGGTAGCAGTAGGTCTCGCACTGCGCAAGTTGGAAGAGATCTGAGTTTTGCACAACGGGTTGCGCGAAACCCTGTCGTGTATAGCGTATAATGAGTGACAAATGGCTCTTCTTCCCACACTACCGACCTCGTTTGTCCCTCCATCGGCATCTTCGGCCGTTTCTGCGTACCGTTCCAACGCGCTAAGTTTTTTTGCGTACTTGATTTTAGGGATTGTTTTCGCGCTCGCAATAGGCGTTTTCTTATACGGCCGTCTTTTAGCATCAGAACTGTCGTCTAAAGAAACGGCGCTACGCAAGGCAGAAGCGGCGATTGACCTCGCGACAGTCGGCAGTTTCGTACGGTTGCGCGATCGTCTCGCTTCAGGAGAGGCGCTTCTGGACGGACATATTGCATTTTCCGGTTTCTTCACGTCATTGGAGAATCTATTGCCGGAGACCGTTCGTTTCTCATCGCTGCATCTTTCGGTTGACATAGCCGGAGTATCAAAAGTTGAGGGCGCTGGCTCAGCGAAGAGTTTCAATGCGCTCGCGGCCGCTTCAACCGCATTTGCGGAGGATGGACGGATAAAAGATGCCATATTTTCAAACATAATAATAAACGGAGACTCTTCCGTCTCGTTTGTCCTCTCGGCCGCGCTTGACCCGAGACTCACCGTCTTTTCGCCATGAATAATCGCATCCCGCCGCTAATCGCACTGGCAGTAGCAATAGGAATATTCTTTGCGTACGTGAATCCGACATGGTCCGGTACGCTCGCCGCGGCGAAGTCCGCTATTGCCTCCGACGATAAAGCGCTCGCGGCCGCGAGCGAATACGCCACTCAACAAAATGAACTTGCAGACGCGCGCAATAACATTGACACGACGGACTTGGCGCGCCTCGCGACGCTTTTGCCGGATTCTGTGGACAACGTCGTGCTTATTCTTGACTTGAACGCGCTTGCCGCGCGTTCCGGCCTCCTTCTCTCCAATATTGATGTTATAAAGAGTGAAGCGAAATCCTCAAACTCTACCAGCGCGTTGCCGGCGACAGGCGTCAGCCCAATCGGTTCTATCGACCTCTCGCTCTCCGCGGTCGGCACCTATGACGCTTTCCGCGCATTTCTTACGGGAGTGGAAAAGAGCGCCCGCCTGCTTGATGTCAGAGACCTTGTTGTAAAAGGCTCCGACACGGGCTCTTATTCCTATAAAATGACGTTGCGCATCTATTGGCTGCGATAACCGCAGGTCTTTAATTTTTGAACTATGAAACCCAGCATAAAAACTCTTACGGCAGTTACTCTCGTTATCGCGGCTGGAGCATATTGGTACTTTTTTACGGGAAATGAAAATCAGACTCCGTTATCCGCTCTCCCTATTGATGACCAAACTCAAACCCAGTTTCAAACATTGGTGAGCGAGTTACAGCCGATATCGTTCTCAACGGCCATCTTCTCCGACCCTCGCTTTATGGCGCTTGTGGACCTCGCGACGCCGATAGGGCCTGAAACAGCGGGGCGCATAGACCCATTTGCAGTCATCCCGGGAGTAAGCGGAAAATGAGCAAGGAACCGCTTCAGGCCGTATCGCTCGCGGAAACCGGTAAAAAATACGGCATCCCAGTCCGTACGCTCGGCGACCCGCCTGCGGCTGAAGAAGTGTTCGGTTATATCCCTATTGAATCGGCCCGCCACTACGGGTTTGTGCCTCTTGACAGGGCGGACGGCGCGCTTGAAATCGGCATTACCGACCCGGACAATATTGAAGCGCTTGACGCTCTTCAGTTTATCTCCGGCAAAATCGGCATTCCGTATAAGATTTTTCTCATTACGAAACAGGACTTTGACCGCGTGATTGACGCATATCAAAACCTGTCCGGCGAAGTCGGGAAAGCTCTTTTTGAGTATGAGACGGTCGCCAAACCTCCTGACGCGGGAACATCTTCTCCGCACGAAGAGCTCTCTGCGGATATGAATGAGTCGTTGAATCTTACGGGTCCGCGCGAAGACCTGAAAGAAGACGCGCCGGTGACAAAAATCGTTTCAACGATACTGCGGTACGCCATTGAGGGACGTTCATCCGATATCCACGTTGAGCCGTCTCCGGAGAAGACGCGGGTCCGTTTCCGCATGGACGGCGATTTGCACACTTCGCTGGAATTGCCGACTAAGGTGCATGAGGCTGTCGTCGCGCGCATAAAGATTCTCGCGAGACTGCGTCTTGACGAAAAGAGAAAGCCGCAAGACGGGCGTTTTTCCGCCGCGGTTGAAAAACGCCACATAGACTTCCGCGTGTCCACATTCCCGACGGAATACGGAGAGAAGGTCGTGATGCGCATCCTTGACCAATCCGGTACGACGGCAACTCTGGAATCGCTCGGACTTACGGATTCTCAGCTTTCCGTCATTAGCGATATAGTAAAAGCGCCTTATGGCATCGTTTTAATCGCCGGGCCTACCGGAAGCGGCAAGTCTACGACGCTCTTCGCGATGTTATCCAAGCTTGACCGTGAAAAATCAAATGTAGTTTCGCTGGAGGACCCTATTGAGTACGAGATTTCCGGCGTTGCGCAGAGCCAGGTGCGTCCGGAGATTGACTACACCTTCGCAAACGGACTGCGCTCCATACTGCGCCAAGACCCGGACGTTATCATGGTCGGCGAAATTCGCGATAAGGAAACCGCAGTGCTCGCGGTCCAAGCGGCGCTTACCGGCCATCTTGTTTTCTCAACCATTCATACCAATACTGCGGTTGGCGCCATACCTCGCCTTATTGATATGGGCGTTGACCCGTTTCTAATCGCTCCAACTCTTGTCGCAGTCATCGGTCAGCGCCTGGTGCGGAAACTTTGTCCGGGAGCAGGCAAGCCGTTTCAGGTTACAGACAGCATCAAGTTGCTCCTGGAGCGAGAATTTACAGATGTACCGGAGAAATATAAAAACGCCCTTCCTCCTTTTAAGGAGTTCTATCATGCGAGCCCGACGGCCGAATGTCCGAACGGGACGCGCGGGCGCACTGCAGTCTTTGAAATATTGCGCATGGATAAAAAACTTGAGCATGTAGTGCTCACAGAGCCCGTTCAAGAAAATATTTATGCCGCCGCGCGCTCCGGCGGAATGCTCACGATGCGCGAGGACGCCATCGTGAAGGCCGCCGCCGGTGAAATACCGTTTGAAGAAATCAACACTCTAGGAGGGGAACTTTTCCCTGAAGACGAAACCGCTTGATTATTTATATACTATACTGATTGACGTATGGCATACCGCATATTTATAGTTGACGACGACAGGTTTCTGCTTGACTTGTACGCGGTCAAGTTCAGGAACGCCGGACATGAAGTAAGCGTATTTAGCGGCGGCGAAGACCTGCTCTCCGCACTTCGGAAAAAAGATTCCGTTATGCCGGATGCAATTCTGCTTGACCTTATTATGCCCGGAATGGGCGGTTTTGAAGCGCTTGAGACGATACGAAAAGAGCATCTGGCGAAAGATACGAAAATTATCATCCTTTCAAATCAAGGACAGGATTCCGATATTGAAAGGGCGAAACAGCTTTCAGTCGCCGGCTACATCATAAAAGCGTCGGCAATTCCCTCAGAGGTTCTCGCCGAAACATTGCACACGATTGAGTCGGCCGATAAAAATCGTTGATATTATGGCCGTTGACAAACGCCTTGAAGAACTTTTGGAGCTCGTCGTCAGAGAAGGCGGCTCGGACCTCCATATCTCCGCCCTCGGCCCCCCGATGCTCCGCGTCTCCGGCGCGCTGATTCCGATTAGCAAGTATAAGGCATTCACGGACGAAGAAACTTCGGCTATGCTGAAGAGCATAGTCCCTCCGGACCGCTGGAACTCGTTCCAAGAAAATCAGGCGATTGACCTCTCCTATGCTCATAAAGCGGATGCGCGTTTCCGCATTAATGGCTATAAAGCCCAAGGGACGACCTCTTTGGCGCTCCGGCTCGTGCCTCGCGATATCCATACTTTTGCAGAGCTTAATCTCCCGCCCGTGCTTGAAGTGTTCACCCAGCGCGAGCAGGGATTTTTTCTCGTTGTCGGGCCGGTGGGGCAGGGCAAGTCAACCACGCTCGCCGCTATGATTGACCGCATCAACGACTCGCGCGCAGAACACATTCTCACCATTGAAGACCCTGTGGAATACCTCTTCACTCCGAAAAAGTCGCTCATCCATCAGCGGGAAGTTCATATTGATACGCTCGATTTTCATACGGCCCTTCAGTCTGCCTTCAGGGAAGATGTGGACGTCATTATGGTGGGAGAAATGCGCGATTACGAGACGATTTCTTCAGCCGTAACGGCCGCCGAGACGGGTCATCTTGTTTTCTCCACGCTCCACACCAACAACGCGGCGCAGACAATTGACCGCATCATTGACATGTTCCCGGCCGAACAGCAGGGACAAGTCCGCGTCCAGCTCGCCGGCTCGCTCGCCGGAATATTCTCCCAACGGCTCGTCCAGCGCATTTCAGGCGGGCTTATTCCGGCTTACGAACTTTTGATAAACAACAATGCGATAAGCACCCTGATACGCGACGCGCGGACGCACGAAATCGGTTCAGTCATCCAGACATCTTCGCAGGAGGGTATGATAGACATGGACCGCTCGCTCGCCGAGTTGGTGCACAAAGGCGAAGTAACAGTAGAACACGCCTACGAACATGCGATGGACCCAAAGTCCTTTGAACGCTATCTTTGAATCTGTGGTTTTAAGAACCACTGGGTTATTAAGACCTGGTGGTGCTGACAGTACATGTCCAACACCGAGTGTTTGACGCCGATACTCTATAGATTGCGCCGGGGCGAGCGGCCTGCTTATAACTACACATGACTGTTCTATGTATTTTTGTGTCAAAACTTCAGTTTGTATATCCAGTCATGCGGGCCGACAGTCAGAAAGAGCGCGGTGTCTCCATCAATAAAACGAAACGCGATGCGGTACCTCCTGTCTACTCGTATGCTCCACACCTCTTTTCGATGCGGCTCAAGCTTTTCTGTATGCAGAGACGGATGAAATGGATTCTCTCGAAAATACTTTTCTTGCTTTTCGGCCTTTATTTGAGTCTTCTCCGACAGATTATCGTAGCGACTCACGAATTCTGCGGTGAGAATAACTCTCATATTTATTGCGAGACTATTTTCTCTTGCGCAATTCGCTCAAAGAACCAACTTCGCGTACCCGGCCAGCTCGGTAGTCTCGTTCAGCTCGGTCAACACTCTTCAAAAAATCGGCGTTAAAAAAACCGAGATGCGACGCGAGACTCTCAAGCCTGTTCGCGTCAAGCTCTATAAATATCTTCTTGCCGACCGAAGAGGTCTTTATTGCCAGTGTATTCATATCGCCAGTATAGCACAAAACCGTTCCGACGCAGAATGCGGAGGTGCGGTTTAAAAATCGCGACAACTATCTCAATCTCCTGCTCAATACCAACTAAAATTCCAGCCGGAGGGAGATGTCTGAAATTATTATACACACCACCACCTTTATACTTTATACTTTCCCCCTTATACTATCCCCATGGCCATCCGCGTCTCCCCGAACCGCGTACTATTTGAAGGCGTCCGCCTCAATCTCGCCCGCGCCACGGTTGCGAGTCACGCCACCACCGCCGACATCTGGGGCGCCGCAGGCAATCAGATAGACTTCACCGGCACCGCGACCGTTACCGCCTTCCCGAACGCTCCACAGGGGGGGTAGAACGCGTCTTAATCTGTGCAGGTGCCTGTTCCTTCACCGCAGGTACTAACATGCTAATAGACGGCGTATCCAGCGGCTCCACTGTAACCTGCGCCGCCAACGACACGATAATCGTCCGTTCCGTATCAACAACTCAATTCAAGCTCTCCCGCATCGCATACAACGGAATGGCGACGCTTACCGATACTCAAACGTTGACTAACAAGCGCGTAACCTCGCGCATCCTATCCGCTGCCAGCTACACGACCGATACCGGCACATCGCTCAATTGTGACAATCTGGACCAGTTCATTGTCACCGCACAAGCGGGCGCGTTGAAACTGAACAATCCGACCGGGACTCCGACAGATGGCCAGAGATTACTTGTCGCGGTTACCGGAACGGCTGCGCGAGCGTTGACCTACGACACGCAGTTCGAGACATCTACTGTTGCGCTGCCGACTACCACGGTAACGACAAATAGGCTCAACATGCTCTTTATCTGGCGCGCAGACACGAGCAAGTGGGTTTGCGTAGCGAGCGCATGATGAAACATCTAATCAAATTGGCAAAAGCAAAGACCGGCCCCGAGAAGCGCGCCATCGCGCACGACGAACTGGTCAAGGTGAAGCCGCAGAAGTTCAACAAAGTGCACGGCGGGAAGACCGTGGACATTGAGATCGTATCCGTGTCGCACGAAGGCGAATTGCTCAAGGTAATCGCGCGGGCGTTTGTCTCTGGGGTCGAGGTTCCGGTGGACAATCCGCTGCTCTACAAGAATGCGCCTATCTTGGTTCCGGACGGGACTTTTGAAACACAACCGGAAGGGTCGAGAATTGCCAACTTTGTCGAAAATCCACAAGAAGGCTTAAGGTTGATCGTAATGGAAACGCTGAAAGTTACGGCGCTGAGGCAACTATGAGCACCTTAACCGTTTACCCAGATGCAGGTTACCCCGGAACAACAACGTGTGATGGAAATATTTCTATAGCGACTGCTACGTGGGCAGGCTCTAGGGACGCCACCGCTGGCAATTCTGTGACTGTCGACAGCCCCGCTAATATTCTAATGCAGGCTAGACTGGATGCTGTCCCGGAATATCTGGTTACTCGCGGATTTTTTCTAGTTGACGCATCGGCATTGACCAGTGCCGCTAACATAAGTGCTGCCACCTGGTCATTCGCAGCAAACGGTGCGGTTTTCTCAAACGCAGATTTAAGCACAATACACCTTGTGTCATCAACCCCAGCATCGAATACAACGCTCGTTATTGGGGATTTTGATCAAATAGGGTCTACATCTTTCAGCTCGCTTGCGATGGCGTCATGGGTCAACACTGACCATACATATAATGATTTTGCGCTCAACGCGAATGGGATTGCGAATATATCTAAGACTGGGGTATCGAAGTTTGCAGCGCGGAATTCTAGAGACCTTGATAACTCCGCACCTACTGGCAATAATATATGTTCTTGTTATTTCGCAGATCAAGCAGGAACTACTGACGATCCGAAACTTGTTATCACCTACACGTTGCCAGGAGTTCCAAGCGGCTTTTTTATGATGATGTGATGAAATGACCCCTCTCACTAACCTCGTCCCGTCGATCCCAGACGACCGCAATTTGCTCTACATTCCGCTGACCGGGACGGTGGCGGATGAGATAAGGTGGAAAATATGACAGCCCTGAAATTCATAGCTTTTATATTTCTATTAAGCACAGCTAACGCGGAAGAACTGCGCCCCGCCGTGCATCCCTACTTATCGGCCGATGTGATCGTTGGCGCGAAGGGGGTCAGGTACCCTTTTTATCTGATATACTGAACACATGGCGCGTATCACCCGGACCGACATTGGCAATTATTGTTACCACGTCATAAACCGCGCCAATGCCCGGATGCGGGTTTTCTTTGCAGAAAAAGACTATATTTTGTTTGAAAATGTTCTGGAGGAGGCCCAAGAAAGATTCTCTATGAGAATACTGGCGTATTGCCTTATGCCAAATCATTTCCACTTGGTGCTATATCCCCAAAATGACGGCGACATGAGCAAATTCATGCAATGGCTCACTCTCACTCATACACAGCGCTGGCATCAGGCCAAGAGTACGAAAGGAACCGGCCACCTCTATCAAGGAAGGTATAAGTCTTTTTTAGTTCAAGAAGATAATTATCTTCTTTCCGCAATACGCTATGTGGAGCGAAATCCGCTTAGAGCTAAACTTGTCAGAAAAGCGGAGAGTTGGCGCTTCGGTAGCTTGTCCAGACGGCTTTCAAGGGACAAGAGAAAGAGAGAACTTCTGTCGGAGTGGCCGATACCGGAACCCAAAAATTATCTTGCATTTGTAAACACGCCGCAGACCAAAGAGGAAGAGGAAAGTATCAGGGCATCTGTGGTGAGAGGGAAGCCGTTTGGTTCAGATACATGGGCTGTGAAAATGGTGAAAAAATTCGGGCTTGAGACCACGACTCGCGACCCATGGAGACCCAAAAAGGGTACCTGACCCCCTTTCCCCTCGAGGCCGAAGCCGTTTGTTCAACCAATATACCAAGCCGTCTACTGAAAAGCAATGTGCCTATGTGGATAAATGTCCAAGCGAGGTCGGACCTCGCTTTCTTGCATCTAACGGCAGCAAGGCGAGTATGTGGCACAGTCGGATTAGCGCGGCGGTGTGATGGTATACTGTCTTGTGTATGTTGACCAAGGACGATAAAAAATTTCTCACCGAAAAATTCGCTGCGAAAGACGACCTTAAATCGCTGGTAACTAAAAAGGAGCACAAGGAATTGCGAGATAGCATTGACCTGCTTCGAAATAAACTCACGATGTCAAGTTTGGAAAAATTTGATTTCAAGTCCAGAGTTGATTCTATCGAAGCCTCGTCCGTTCGCACAGAAGAGAAGGTAGATAAAATACTGGATATTTTGGACGGATTCTCTGGCAAGGTAGCCGAGTTAGACCAAGAAAACAAAATGGGTGAGAGAACGCTGCACAGACACGGTATTCAGATACAAGAACTTGCAAAAGCGACAGGCACGACTCTTTCCAAATAACCCATGCTCTTCAAATACCACGCGATTGATGAGGACGGGCGCGAGAGGGACGGAACCATTGAGGCGCCGTCGCAAGAGGTCGCTGTTTCGGCGCTCCAGAGGCGCAATCTCATCATCTCGGTAATTGAGTCCGCCGAGAAGCGCTCGTTGTTTGACATAAACATATCGTTTTTCAGCGGGATTTCAAACAAGGACGTGGTTATTCTCTCGCGCCAGGTGGCGACATTGTTTGAGGCGCAGGTATCCGTGCTTCGCATCTTTCGTCTCCTAGCCGCAGAGGTTGATAATAAACAGCTTGCCATCGTTCTTTCCGCGATAGGCGACGACCTTCAGGGAGGCAGTCCCATCAGCAAGGCTCTCTCGCGCCACCCGGAAGTTTTCAGCAGATTTTATGTGAATATGGTTCACGCGGGTGAAGAATCGGGTAAATTGTCTGAGACATTCGTATATCTCGCCGATTATCTTGACCGCTCGTACAGCATCATCAGCAAGACGGAAAATGCCCTTATCTATCCGGCTTTCGTCATAACGGTCTTTTTTGCGGTAATGACGCTCATGTTAACGATGGTTATTCCGAAAATAAGCGCCGTTTTACTGGACTCCGGCCAATCCATACCTATTTATACGAGAATCGTCATCGGTTTCTCCAACTTTTTCGTCCACTACGGCGTCTTCTTGCTCATCGCGCTTATCGCGTTTGTGTTCTACCTGATACAACTATGGAGAACCGAACACGGCAGATTTATTCTGGATAATCTGAAGCTGTCGGTCCCTTACATAGGCGACCTTTACAAAAAGCTCTATCTCGCGCGCATCGCGGATAATTTCTCCACAATGCTTCTCTCCGGTGTTTCCGTCATTGAGGCGATTGAAATCACCGGTTCGGTCGTAGACAACTCCGTATACGAAAATATTCTGAATAAGGTTGGAGCGGATGTAAAAGGCGGTTCTTCTATTTCGGACGCGCTAGGCAGACATCCGGAGATTCCCGGCATCATGGTCGCGATGACAAAGGTCGGCGAAGAAACGGGGGAATTGGGCAAGATACTTTCAACTCTTGCTAAATTTTATGACCGCGAAGTGAGCAACGCCGTTGACACTCTGGTTAATCTAATTGAGCCGATTATGATAGTGCTTCTCGGCCTGGGCGTCGGGATACTGCTCTCCGCAGTATTACTGCCGATTTATAACCTCGCCGGCGCAATCTAGGGCTTATCCACACCCCAGTTCCTTTTGTTTTCTGTATGGAGTACAATTAAACCATTAGTCACACACAATAATATTATGCAAAAAAATCGTTTTAGAGGGTTCACACTTATAGAATTGCTCGTCGTAATCGCCATTATCGGCATTCTTTCTGCCGTAGTGCTCGCATCGCTTAATACCGCCCGTTCAAAGGGAAGCGACGCCGCTATCCAGTCAGACCTTTCAGCCATTCAGACGCAGGCCGAAATATTTTATGGCGGCGCCGGTGCGAATACCTATGGCACCGCTTTAGCAACAGGAGTTTGTCCCACCGTTGCCGCGGCTGGCAGTATGTTTGGCGATGCAACTATAGTAAAGGCGACGGTTGCGGCAAATGCCGCGAACGGCGCCGGTACGATAGTCTGCAACAATTCGTCGACAGAGTATGCCGTTGAAGCACAACTTGTGTCAGATACTACCAAGTATTGGTGCGTTGATTCTGCCGGCACTGCAGGACAAAGAACAACGAACCTTGCCGCCGGCGGGGTTGTCTGCCCGGCGAGCTAATCGGTTAACCGAGAGGCAAACTCTCATGCCATCAGGCCACTATCGCGGGTTCACTCTTGTTGAACTGCTCGTCGTAGTCGCCATTATCGGCATTCTCTCGGCGATTGTACTCGCGTCGCTGAACGCGGCCCAATTCAAGGGCAATGATGCCGGTATAAAGGCGAACATGGACTCCGTGAGAAATCAGGCGGCGCTCTTTCTCACGGACAACAATAATGTTTATGGAGTATTCAATAACGGGAGCGGCGGTCCCGCGACCTGTCCGGCTGTTGGCGCTTCAGGGTCTTCCGTCTTCCATAATGCGGTCATTGAAAGAGCGATCGCTTCGGCAGTTGTTGATTCAGGCGGCGGGATATCGGCCTGCTACTCCACAAATTCTTCTTACGCAGTGGCGGTATCGCGACCGACGGCTGTCGCGGCCGACACCTCAACTTATTGGTGTGTGGATAATGTTGGGAACCAATGCGGAATAAACTCGCTTCTCTTAACCGGCGCCTCTTGTGGCACCTGCGTATCAAGCCTGTAAGCGACTGCTCAAGAACGTTTTTAAAAAATGGCATTTGCAGTCTTCGCTCTCGGCGCAATCATCGCGAGCTTTGTCGGAGTATTTGTTGCGCGTTTTAACACCGGAGAGGGATTTATCGCCGGCCGTTCCAGATGCGATGCGTGCAACGCTCCGCTTACACCGTTTGCGCTTGTACCGGTTATTTCATTCTTCGTTAGTAACGGGCGGGCGCGCTGTTGCGGCGCACGGCTCTCTCTGATTTCTCCGCTTAGCGAACTTACGCTCGGAACGCTATTCGTTCTCTCCTATTTCAATTTAGGACTTACGCCCGCACTCTTATTTTTTATTATCTCACTTTCTGTTCTCCTTGTCCTTGTTCTATATGACCTCGCCCATCAGATATTGCCGTCGTCGCTTCTCGCAGTATTCGTCGCGGCGAGCGCGATTACCGGTTTTTTTCTCGCCCCATCCATCTCGTCATTTTTTTCATCGCTCATCACAGCGCTTCTTATCTCGGCTTTTCTCGCGCTCATACATTTCGCATCAAGGGGACGGGCGATGGGTCTCGCCGATTCTCCATTTGCTTTCGGTCTCGCGCTTCTTGCCGGCCAGAATGCTTTTTCTGGCTTTATTTTTTCATTCTGGATTGGAGCTGTTATCGGGATATTGATGTTGTATAAGCGGCCTGCCGGCTCTAGAATGGGAGTTGAGGTGCCGTTCGCGCCATATCTCGCCTCCGGCTTCCTCCTCGCATACTTTACACAATGGAATCTAATCGCTCTCATAACGGGTTCACCCTGATAGAGCTTATGGTCGTGATGGCGATTATCGCCGTCGTACTGGCGGTTGTCCTGACCAGCCAAAGCTCCTTTAACAAGACGATAACGCTTGCGAATACTGCGTATGACGTCGCGCTCACCATTCGCTACGCCGAGACCTATGGGCTCGGCAGTCGCGCAGTCGGCACGATGACAAACGCCGGATACGGCGTTCACTTCCAGAACGCTCCGTCCAAATCACTCACTCTCTTTTCGGATAAATATCCTTCGGTAGGGCAGTCCGGGCTCTGCCATACGCCTCCTCCTAACGACCCGACAGGGCCAGATGCCCGTCCCGGCAATTGCGTTTTTGACGCGAGCCAAAGCGAGGGAGTTACCGACTATACGCTCGGCAACAACATTACGATAAGCGACTTCTGTTCATATTCGTCCGGCGGTTGGTCGTGCGCGAGCGGAGGCTTGAGTTCGCTTGATATAGTGTTTGTACGGCCGAACGCGAGTCCGTTTATGAGCGTGAACGGTTCGTATCTGGAAGCGTTTCCCGTAACTAAAGCGTGTCTCACCGTCTCTTCGCCGCAAGGCGGTTCACGCTTCGTTTCCATCGCGTCTTCCGGAGAAATAACCGCAAATACCGCCTCTTGTCCATGAAAAATAAACGCGGATATACACTCATTGAGCTTGTCGTCGCAGTCGGCCTTTTCGCGCTTATAATGACGCTAGCTTCCGGAGCGTACTTCATGGTGATTA